>Ga0209165_10000576_pt1 | contig 12561 bp, 8 predicted proteins | sample tdAd001_FD_187122 | JGI IMG/M metagenome (GOLD analysis project Ga0209165, IMG submission 187122) | Marine sediment microbial communities from the Atlantic coast under amendment with organic carbon and nitrate - tdAd00.1 (SPAdes)... | ecosystem: Environmental > Aquatic > Marine > Coastal >... | reverse complement strand
TCTTCTTTTTCCTTTTGCCCCTGATCCTCTTCGGCAAAGATTCTCTTGTCTTTAATAATAAAATCTCTTTTGTCCGGCATTTTTGATCTCCTATATGTTTTCAGTTATAAAGAAAATATAATCAATGTATCATTTTAGTTTTATGAAACAACGAGACCAACGCAGCATTCAGGTTATTATTTTCCAAAGGGCTGAATTGATACGAATCAATAAAATCGATTTAGCAGAGAAAATAGATATTTTCAACAATATTCAAAACAATCTAATCTGAATATTGCTTGCACAATACCGCAAGGTATGTAAAAAGATCGGTCACGACAAATAGATAAAACCCGGTAATTTTTAGATGAACAGAGCTAAAAATTCAACGAAATCAAAAGGCCTGACATGGCCGCAACTAATACCCGGAACCCTTGTCAAAAGATATAAGCGCTTCATGGCGGATGTAAAATTGGCAAATGGTGAAGTTGTTACAGCCCACTGCCCCAATTCAGGCAGCATGCAAGAGTGTTGTGAATCCGGAAGGCAGGTCTACTTGTCGTTTCATGATAATCCTAAACGGAAGCTCAAATATACATGGGAGCTCATAGAAATGCCCACCTCGCTTGTCGGCATCAACACTCTGATCCCAAACAGGCTGGTCGCAAAATCTATTGAGGCCGGTGTGGTAGCAGATCTTGACGGCTACGACAACATTGCAAGGGAAGTCAAGACCCAAAACAATTCCCGGCTCGATATTCTTCTCAGTAAGGGAGACAAAGACCGCTGCTTTGTGGAAATTAAAAACTGCACCCTGGTAAAAGACGGGGTTGCATTTTTTCCGGATGCTGTAACATCAAGAGGCCTCAAACATCTTGTTGAATTGCGCGCCCTTGTCTCTTCCGGGAATCGCTGCGTTATGTTCTATCTTATTCAGAGGATGGATGCCAGACTTTTTCAACCGGCCAACCATATAGATCCTGCATACGGCGAAGAGCTGAGATATGCTGTGGAAGATGGGGTAGAAATTCTCGTTTATGACACTTACATTGATATAGAAGCAATCACTTTAAATCGAAAAATACCATACAAATTATAACAGACGGGAAATAATAAATTCCCCGATTTTTTCCGCCGATATTCCAAAAAGATCTTTCATCTCCACAAGCTCAATATGCCGTTCATCCCACACCACACTGTTTTCCTGAACAATGTTTTTGATGCGTTCATGTTTGCCGCCCAGAGCCTTTATCTTTACAGTCAGAGGAACATTTTCTTTGAACGATATATTCAACAATAGCATATATTCAATCATATTCGGTGTTGCAGGAGAAGCGGATATGATCGGAATAACGATAATACTCCTGTCGTCTTTTCGCCCCTTGCCGATATATACATTCCCTTCCCGTACAATGATTCTTTTGGTCCCCTTAAGCAGAGAATCAGTTTCTACACGGGATGGAATCGGTTTTAATACACCATCTTTTTTTATTATTTCGATTGTGGTTTCATCTGTTGGTTCGCCGAGAAGGTTCAAACCTCCGATTCTGTAAAAGATGGCTCCTTTTATATCTGAAACAATTTCCTGAAGATTTTTAAGGACAATGATATTTCTGTTAATAAGCTGGGAGGTATGGATATTGTATTCGATCAATGTCTCGAACAGTATCCCTTCTACCTTTTCGCTGATACGGCTTGTCCCGACAGTAACGGTTTTAGCCTGGTGCCGGATGGCATCCACAGGTCGGGACATACAGTTAATCGATTCTCCCAAACACTCAAAGAGCGTGTTCAACATGTTCAGAGCCGTACCCTTTTTGCCGAAATCTATTTCAAAATCAGATACCGGCAGTCTCCCCGAAAGATATTTAAGAAGCAGGGTCAGATCAGACGCTGCTTCAAGCATCATGGCAGCCTGAAAACTGTTGTCGGCTTTTTTTCTTCTGAATTCTTTATAGAAAAAAGCTATTTTTTCCCTGAAGGATTTTTCAAGGACCAATTCGTAAACATCCATACCTTGATCAGCATGATCGTCGATTGTTTTCCGGATATCTTTATTGAAATCGAATAAAAACTGTGAACCTTCATTAATTGCCATTGCAGCGTAATATCCCCAGATATGCCCCACCAGGGTGTTCAGGATGGGGGCAAAATGCTCACTGACAATCGGGACGTGAAAAACATCCTCTGCATATGGTTCAAACCTGTTTTCACCCTCGTCAGTTATTACAACGACCGTAGCCTTGTGTGCCTGGAATATCGCCGTATCCTTTATAATATCTCCGATTACGGTACCTCTGGCTCCGGCCGCGCAAACAATGATCAGCGGTTCCGATGAAAGATCGATGTGTTTTTTATCTTCAACATAATCGGATGAAATCGTTTTATAGCAAAGTTCACTCAGTTTGATCCTGATTTCATCTGCTGAAGCCTTGTTGGGTCCGCTGCCCACAGCGGCCCAGTACGTCTTGGTTGTCGCAAGCCTTTTGGCCGAATCCCCGATTTTGTTATGCATGGAAAGGATTTTTCTCATATGGCCGGGCATCGCAATAAGTTCTTTTATTTGTGCTGCAACAAATTCATCATTCCTGCGATCTTGAAGTCCGGCAATTTTTAGACCCAGTAGAGCGCCGGCAACTATCTGTGAATAGAATGCTTTTGTAGAAGCTACCGACATCTCAATATCTCTTCCGCTGCTGGTATACATGACACCGTCAACCTTAAAGGTAATATCTGAATCCCTGCGGTTGACTATGGCCATGGTGTGGGCGCCTCGTTCTTTCACCATATCCACGGTACGGTTTGTATCTGTTGTCGTGCCGGACTGGCTTATTGAAATCACAAGGGCGTCTGCCATACTGTCTGTATCGTCATCGTCATTTAGTTTAAACCCGCTCAGCTCCGATGCTTTGAGTGCGCTGATATAAAACGACGGATCATCCATGTAGTAATTTAAAATGTCTGCACATACCTGTGCAGCCACACCGGCGGTCCCCTGCCCTATGAAAAAGATTCGTTGTATCTTTTTATCAAGCAGAGCCTTTTGCAAAGTTACAGGGAATGTCTTTTCATCCAGGGTGACTACATACCGTTGAATCTCATCTCCCTTGATCTTCCAGCGATTCTGGAGGGTCTTTTCCACAGAATTCGGAGATTCCGAGATTTCTTTCAGAAAATAATGGGGAAAGTCCTGACGGTCTATATCCCTTGAAGTAATTTCGGTATACTTTATATCCTTTTTGCCAAGACCAACCGGAGTTTTGTCATAATAAATTGCCTTAATGTCGTCTATTCCTGCAGCGGAATCCTGGCTTAAGATAAAAATCTGCCCCCGGGTCATGCCTTCTCTGCCTTGTATTTCTTTTTCACCGTCCATCTTGACAAAACATGATGTCTCTTCAATCAGTCCGTATACCTCTGAAGCAGGCATATAGTAATCTTCGGCAATACCGATAAAAATGGCCTGACCGCTTCCTTTCTGGGCCAGAAAGAGCTTGCCGGGAGCCAAGTCGGTATGCATTGATATGGCATGTGACCCCTCAAAGTCATTGACAGCCAGGCGGAAAGCTTCTTGAACATCAAAGCCCTGATTAAGATACTTTTCGATCTGAATTGGAATAATCTTTGTATCGGTGGTTATATCCTGATGTATAATTCCCCCCTGATTTTCATATTCATTTTTCAGTTTCAGGTAATTGTCTATATCCCCGTTCAGACAGGCGTGGATTATGCCGCTTTTTGGAACAATGCTCCCTGTGGTTTTGTTGTCCACAGGATGACAGTTGGGTTCGCAGATGGCGCCCACCGAGGCCCATCGGGTGTGAGCAAAAACTGTATGGCATTTATTAGAAAGGGCGGTCAATCTTTGCAGGATATCATCATTTTTTATCTGTTTGCGTAAAAATTGAATATTATCCCCAAGTCCCCCTACTTCAGCGGCAACTTTATATGTAATGGCAAGCGCAACAAGTTTTTGGCCGTTTTCATCTTCTGTCTCATTGACACTGATACCCAGGTTAACGAGAACATCCCGGGCCAAACGATCTTTTAACTGATCATAAATATTATCCTTTTTTATATTTTCTTTGAACCTGTCAAATTCAAAGCCATCAAGAATAAACATCAAAGATATACCTGCCGAATCACGGCCCCTGACCTCAAGACGGTCGATACTGTTCAGTACGGCATTGATCTGTTTGAATATATTTACTTGATCAATGGTAGGGGTTTCATCGTCGTTTCTTAAAAGATCTTTTACCTTTTTAATGTTGTGGGCAATCTCTGAAGTAAGACACCAGAAAATGTCCTTTATATAATCGATATGTCGCGACAGAATATCCACATCATCAGATTCAAGGTGCCCCATATGATCGGCCAGCAATTTTTCCTCTGTATCAACTACCTCGGAAAGACGATTGGAAAATTTTGCGAGTTCGTCCTGAATATCCTGATGGATGAAAAGCTTGTAAAAAGGATCATTGCATTTAATGCTTCGGACCTTTTGGAAAAAAGCGTCAATCTGCTTTTTTCCACCCAGATAATGATTTTTAAAATTCAAATCGTTCTGCCGGCAGTTCGTATAGCAATTATCTTTGATCTTCTTGAGCATATCATTCAAAGATGCAATGTCGATACGGCCTTCTGTTTTTTTCTTTTTCTTAAGGGAAACAATCCCTGTAAGCCCGCAACACAGGATATTATTATGGCATGGGAAAAATACCAAAGAACCATCCGGAACACCGGCCATATACTTTCCAAAATATACGTTAGTTGAAAGACAACTAAGGGCTCGACTATACAATTGTTTGATAACACTGAAGACTTTGATTAGGCAGTTCATTGATAATCCCTGTATTGAGGGTCTCGTAAAAAGTCAAAAAAGCGACATTTATACGAGAGTGTTTTAGATTTTAGACGCCAGGTTGTGGTTTGTTTTTAAAATAATTGGCAAAATACTCTTTCATTGCAATACGTGCATAATAACTTGCCCTTGGACCGATATATTTTTCATGGGTCACAATAACGGATAAGACTATCTTTTTCGGCCCATCTTTTTCTTCGGCAAATCCTACAAACCAGTCATAACGGGCATCGTGAGATTTGGTGTCCATGGATCCGGTTTTGCCGCCGATATTCAGTTTGGAAAGTATTTTATCTTTTCTGTACCCCCTGAAAGCCTTTTTACTGGTGCCGGAGCGTATTGTAGTCGCCATGAGACTATTAAGGATCTTAGATGTCTCGGGCGTAATGGCCTGGTTGATCGTGACCAATCGATTCCGATAAATGATCTCTCCTTTTTGGTCAACAATCTGATCGACTATTGAAGGTTCCATAATCTTTCCCTGGTTGATTATTGCCGAAGCAATCATTGCACCGTGAAGGGGAGATAATTTTGTTTCCTGGTTGAATCCACAGGCAATCTCAGCCCACTGGTAAGGTTCGTCGGACAAATAGACAGCACTGGGAGCAAGCTGAATTTCAAAATCGATATTTCTGTTGAAACCAAAGGCTAAAGCATACTTCTCGAGAGTTGTTTTCCCAAGGGAAAGAGCACCGATTTTTCCAAACACCGGATTAACCGACTGGGCAAATGAGTCCCGAAATGTGACCCGGTTGGTATACTTGTTTTTTCGATCTTTAAGCTGGGATTTGTATAGGGTATGTTTTCGGCCGTTGTAGGTAAGCTTAGAGTCTGGATTAAAACCACCTTTCTCAATAGCTGCAGATGCCGTAACGATTTTAAAGATACTCGCTGCAGGAAATCTGTTGTCCACGCAAGGGTTGTTAAACGGGTCCGTCTTATCAAAGCCGACCATGGATAAAACCTTGCCGGTTACAGGATCCATTCCCACAATTCCAATATGTCGGGATGTGGACAGGTTCAACTTTTTTTGAAGAAAGTTCTGCAGTCTAATGTCAAGGCTGGTGTAAACCTGAAATTTGCGGCCTTCTGAAAAAAAATCTACGCTCTTATTCTTAAGGTTTGCAAAGGATATGCTTTTAAGCAGAGTTCGGGCATCCCTTTTGTCGATTAACTTTCCATTATTGAGATGGACATCTGTTTTGTTATCATGGGATGAAAAAAAATAATCGGTCAGAGAGTGATAAAATGATTTTTCGCCAGGACTGGCAAATATCCCGTAAACCATAACAAGTATAACCAGAACCACTGCAGATAATTTAAGGATATTTTTGATTAATCTTTTTTTGGCAACATCCCATTTCAGACCGGCCTGATAATCTCTCCATCCCGGCCTTTCAAGAGCAGCCTGATCGATCTTAAGTTTTTGGGGTATCATTAGTTATAATGACATACTCCTTAGCTTAGAGGTGTTCCTTGTTTTACTTTTTTGTCCAGCGTTGCTACTGTGCAACGATCTCCATCAGTTGCGGCCAGCAACATACCCTTGGACAGTATCCCCATCAATTTGGCAGGTTTGAGATTCGCAACAATAATAACCTGCTTGCCCACCAGATCCTCGGGAGCATAGTCTTCAGAAATGCCAGCTACGATCGTTCTCCTTTTTCCCATATCGACCTCAAGTTTGAGTAACTTTTTCGACCTTGGGACCGTTTCTGCGCGAACCACCGTAGCCACCCTTAGATCAACCTTATTGAGTGTTTCAAGGTTTATTTCTGGTTTAATTGCAGGCAGTTCAGATACTAAATTCCTTACTCCCGACGAAGGGCCATCATCCTTTTTTAAATCTATCCTTGGAAAAAGTGTGATTGATTTAGGCAAGTTAGTGCCGGGTAATATGGTTTTCCATGTTTTAAGTGTATCAAGATGATAAAACGGTTTTTGCGGGTTCATACCTAGATGCTTTTGCATGATCTCGGCTGTACCCGGCATTATGGGATATATAAGGCCGGATATGATTCTGAGAGATTCGAGAAGGTTGTAAATTACAACTTCAAGCTGTTTTCGGCTCGATTTCTTCTTTGCAAGTACCCAGGGCGTGGTAAGGTCAATATATTTGTTCATCCGTCCGATAAGTTCCCAGATGGCTATGAGCGACTTATGAAAGGCAAATGCTTCCATATTTTTTTCAAATTTGTCAATCGTTTTCAAGGCATCCGATTTCAAGCCGAGCCGGAGCTCCTTTTCCACTCGGGTATCGACTTGTGGAACAATTCCTGAAAAATATTTGTGCACCATTGTTAAAACCCTGCTGAACAGGTTCCCAAGATCATTTGCCAGATCAGAATTAATGCGTTGTATAAGCGCCTTTTCACTGAAGCTGGAATCGAGACCGAAGACCATTTCTCGCATGAGAAAATATCTGAATGTATCGAGTCCGTAAACATTTATCAGCTGAAGCGGTTCTACTACATTCCCAATGCTTTTCGACATTTTGCTTTGATCAACATTCCAGTATCCGTGAACATGCAGTTGTTTATATACAGGAATTCCCGCCGCCTTTAGCATAATCGGCCAGTAAATGCCGTGGGGTTTTAAAATATCCTTACCCACAATGTGCTGTACATATGGCCAGAATGTTTTGAACAAATCCCCATCAGGGTATTGTAAAGCTGAAACATAGTTTAAAAGGGCATCGAACCATACATATATTACGTAGTTTTTATCAAACGGAAGCGTAATACCCCATTTAAGTCTTTTTTTGGGGCGGGAAATACATAGATCATCAAGCGTTTCTTTAAGAAATGAAAGAACTTCGTTTTTATAACGTTCGGGAGTTATAAAATCTGGATTGTTTTTAATATGATCAATCAGCCAGTCCTGATAACGGCTCATCTTGAAAAAATAGTTGGATTCTTCAATAAGTTCAAGCTCTGTTTCATGATCAGGGCATTTGCCGTCAACGTGCTCGCGCTCTGTGTAGAAACGCTCGCACCCAAAGCAGTAAAGTCCTTGATATTCACTGAAATAGATATCGCCTGAATCATAGATCTTTTGCATTACTTGCTCAACAATTGTAACATGGGAAGGATCGGTAGTGCGGATAAAATAGCTGTTCCTGATGTTAAGTTCGGGCCAGAGAGCCCTGAAAAGACCGCTTATCTTGTCCACATATTTCCTGGGGCTTAGACTCTCTTTTTTAGCGGCACGTACAACCTTGTCGCCGTGTTCGTCCGTACCGGTAAGAAAGAAAGTCTCTACCTTTTTCATCGAGTTAAACCTGCATGCTACATCTGCTGCAATAGTTGTGTATGCGTGGCCAAGATGGGGTCTGGCATTAACATAGTAAATCGGTGTTGTTATATAAAAGGGTTTGGACATTTTTTCTCCTATTTTCCCCCTTTTACGATATCATTTAATTCAGCTTCTATATCCTGTCCGTCATCTAAACGAATTGCTATGCGATTGACTATTGCATTATGGCGGATCACCTTACCTTTACCATTTTTAGTTGTCACGGTTTCCCCGATTTTTGGGAATTGCGTCTTAATGTTCTTGTACATTTCGTATTCAAAAGTAAGGCAACACATCAGTCGACCGCACTGGCCGGAAATTTTTGTTGGATTTAATGACAACCCTTGTTCTTTTGCCATGCGTATGGAAACAGGTCCGAATTTCTCAATAAATGCCGAACAGCATATTTCACGTCCGCACCTTCCGATACCACCGCACATCTTTGCCTGGTTGCGTATCCCCACCTGCCTCATCTCGATCCTGACGCCGAGTTCTTTAACCAGCATCTTTACAAGTTGCCGGAAATCGACACGGCCTTCAGATGTAAAAAAAAATGTCAATTTACCAGCATCAAAGGAGCTTTCAACTGAAAAAAGGCTCATTTTAAGGTCAAGTTCCTTGATGCATTTAAGACAATAGGCATGGGCCTGTTCTTCAGTTTTACGATTTTTATTTCTTTGATCAAGGTCCTTTTGACTCGCCAGACGAAACACTTTTTTCAAGGGCTTTCCTGATGCGCCTGCTGCAGATTCATCACATTGTATCGCTGGAACCGCCACAGTCCCGAAACTAAGCCCTTGTTCGGTTTCCACAATCACATGGTCCCCTCGATTAAGTACAAATGCACCGCTGTCAAAGTCGTAAACCTTGCCGGCAGGCTTGAATCTTATCCCAACTACTTTTTTCATATTTTAGAGTTTCTGTATCATTTTAGCTTTATACCTAAAATCTGCAATTGTCGATTTGGCCGCATTTTCAAGGCGCAGGGTGAGCAGCCGTAGTAAACTACTGCAAACGCCCTGGGGCACGCGCAGGCAGGTCACAATCGAAACAATGGGTTGCATAACCCACAATCCACGGACCCTGTATCTTGTGTATGTATAATGTGTCTTAAACTTTTGCAAGTCGCATTATTAATACTTCTAAAGTCAGCCGCAAATTGGTGTTTGCCTGAATATCTTTCTGGGCTGAATGAATATCATCAATTTTTGAAAGCAGTGAAATAACTTTCATTTTTTTGGAAGCACGTTGAATCCTGTCGCTTAAGTCCTTGTTGATAATTTTCCCAGGATGATATTTGCAGACAACAAGGTCCCTGAGCCAAGATTTAATCACCTCCAGAGAGTCAGCAAGGAGTTCCTTGTTTTTTGACAGCTTTTCCGCAAATGCCATTTGTGAACCGATCGGTTTTTTCGACAAAGATTCAACTTCATTTATCAGCCAAATCCTCCGGTTCATCCAATTTGCCCTGTTCATGGAACTGATCATGGAGAAGGCTTTGGAGACACTACCATTTGCAATGGCCGCTATTATCCTTGCATCATCTGGATGTGTTTTATGCCTTTTAATCAGTAACGTCTCAATGTTCTTTCTGGAAACCGGGTTAAATCTAATGTGCTGACATCGCGATACGATTGTAGGAAGAAGATCGGATGTCTGCATGGCGGTAAGTATCAGAATAGTTTGATCCGGGGGTTCCTCCAGTACCTTGAGGAGGGCATTGCCTGCTGAAGGATTCATAGCCTGGGCATCGGATATTATAACCACACGTAACCTGGCCTCGTAAGGTTTCAGGGCAAGGGTGTCACAAAGGTCACGTATTTGACCAATCCTGATAAAAGGACCGGATGGTTTAACCAGGATAATATCCGGGTGATTACCCGATTCGATTTTCCGGCATGATTTACAACAACCGCAAGGGCCGATTGTTGTCATTTGGTCCGATGTCGTGTAACAGTCAGCTGGGGTTTTCGTCCCTTCTGAAAGGTTCTTTTGCTCAAAAACCATACAGTTACACGCCATAGCGAAAGCCATAGCAGCGGTCTGCTTGCCCACCCCTTCAACCCCCAACAAAAGAAGGGCGTGAGGTGTTGTCTCATTTCGAAATAGGGTGGTTAATAGCCGTATCGGCTGTTCTTGGCCTAATATCGACTCAAATCCAGATATCGATTCACAACCAGACACAAATTTAACTATTTACCCGATCTTTCAATGCTTTTCCGGATTTAAAAAACGGAAGTTGCTTTGGTTTTATGACAACCTTTTCTCCGGTTTTAGGGTTTCGGCCGGCATAGCTTTTGTAGTTTTTAACAAAAAAACTGCACAGACCGCGAATTTCAACACGCTCCCCCCTTGCCATGGCGTCAGCCATGCTGTCGAACAATACCTGGACAACCTTTGCCGCTTCTGGTTTCGAGATCTTTGCTTCGGTTTGCAAAGCGGAGATAAGCTCCAACTTATTCATATATCCTCCTTCTTACAATGAGACCTTTGCAAAACGCCCTCTTTTGCCCAATTCCGGCGTCAGGCTCAAATTTTAATCCTCAAAATACTCAATGTATTCCTGCCTGCCCCGTAGGTCCGGCAGATCGTACTGGGGTGGTTAAAGTTTTCGCCTTTCTTGGCCTTGAACCCCGTTAAATATTAAATACGGATTTAACTGGGCAGGCAAAATTGAACATTTTGCAAAGATCTCACAATAACATGCGGTAATAAGGAAAGAAACAGTTCATTGTGTTCGATTTTATTAAACGCAAACTAATAATAAGTCAAGCAGTTATGATAATATTTCTGGCAGTTTTTCAATATCTTCTTCACTAACGTGTACTCCGGCAAACTGTCCCAGCGCTTCGATATTAACAATCACACGCCCTTCTCCTCTGTACCGAACAAAAGTTCCGATTACACCGGTAAATGGTCCATAAACCACTACCACTCTGTCCCCTTTTTTAAAACGGGTACCGGTTGTAACCGAATCACCCACTTTGACCATGATCTTCAAAGATTCGATGGTCTGGGAAGAAACGGAAATCGGTCTGTCTTTGTTGCCTATTAAACGGACCGCGCCGACTGTTTTTACAATTTCAAGATGTGCATAAGGATTAAGATCGGTTTTTACAAACAGGTATCCCGGAAAAAGAGGCACTCTGATCATAACCTTTCGGTCTCGGCGCTTGCTCCTAACCTGAACCTTTGGAAGAAAAACCTCTATCGATTTTTTGATCAGGCCCTCATTTACTACGTTTTCGAACCTGCTTCTTGTATGCAGAACATACCAGGAATATATTAGCTTTGATATCGTCATTGGTCTATTATTATCTCCTATTCTATATTCTGTTCATCCAAATATGTCCAGTTAGATTATTCCTAAAATCTGAAGAATTTAGGTTATTGGTAAAAATTTTCATCAAAAGGGTTATTCAAAGCTACTTCCTGATATTTCTTGATCAAATCTGCCAATTCCAAAAAGGTTAATCATAAATACAAATTTGCGGTCATTCTCCTCGTCAATGTAACGGAAATCTAGTGACCAGCACTGTGTTTCATATAAAAAGCCCAGGCCGTATTTTATATCTTCGCCTTCAAAAATATTCCGTTCATATTCTGCATATGCCGAAAGGTTGTCCGATACTTTTAAAAGAAGATCGGTGTAGATCGATTCACTTGAATCGATTGTGTACCTGTGTTCCACAAACAGTTTGTCTCCGCGTTCATCCCATAGATTTATTGCAACATTGCGGGATCGGAATCTGTTGTCATAATGGGACCATTCGGCATCAGCATCTATTGAAAAATATCTGCCCGGAATCAGTTCAAGTTCAGCGTAAATTGGGGAAAACGGCTCAGAGTCATCATCTTTTTCCTTATTAATATCGTAACTTTGTTCCAGCTTGAATCGGCAGAACTGGTTGTAGGCATAGCTTGGCGGATTATAATTTTCATGGCCGTAAGTTTTATCTAATATATGTGCCTCCTTTTTTTGTCTATTCTCTTTGGATTTTGATGTCAACGTGTTGGTAATGGAATAGGTAATCAGGTTTTGTTTTTCAATCCTATCTACGCCGTCAAATAATGAATATTCATCCTTATTTTGTTTTTCAATTCCATCTGAATCATCAAACAATGGATATTTATCCTGATCTTTTTCAGGTATATAATCCCAGATGACCTGCGGCCTTATTGTATGCCTGATCTTTTCAATACTTTTGCCTTTTACATTGAATATGTTATAGATTTCTGAAAAAAAATCTAATTTTGTGTCATATATTTGTCTGTTGAATCTTTTTTTGTCAGAAGGGCTGTATTCGTCTTTATCAAGATACCAGACTGTCTCCCGAACTCCTATGGAGGGCTCAACGGTGAAATAGTTTTTATATCTATAGGGAAGATAAAACCTTGGATGCGCATCCATTCGATGGCCCCTTGCA
>Ga0209165_10000573_pt1 | contig 12581 bp, 11 predicted proteins | sample tdAd001_FD_187122 | JGI IMG/M metagenome (GOLD analysis project Ga0209165, IMG submission 187122) | Marine sediment microbial communities from the Atlantic coast under amendment with organic carbon and nitrate - tdAd00.1 (SPAdes)... | ecosystem: Environmental > Aquatic > Marine > Coastal >... | reverse complement strand
GCTGGCCGTTGAAATACGAGGCCTGCCGCCATCGATGTTGGACGCGACCTTACTGGCGGAGTACGTCAAAACCGGTGAAGCATACGATTTGTCAGATTTGTGTAGAAAGGGCGATGTCTCAATCAAGCAAGTGGCCCAGATAGTCGTCGCAAGCAGCCTTGATGAGGTGGACAAACTGCCCGGTTACACCATGACAACTGAGATTTTTGAGCTAGCTGAAAACCTTTACTCCATTGGGGAGTTGAGGCGGCATTGGCAACTAATGCGCAACCGGCATAAGCCCAGTTACCTGGAAAGTCGCCTATCGAGAGAAGCGTTGAAACGCCTTGAGCTCGATCCCGTGAAGGGTAAACGCCATTACGCGAATATTTATTTCCGCGCGTGGGCGATATTCTGGGATGAGGAGTTTCTCAATCGCATGATTCACAAGGTCGACAGCCGCATCATTGCCAGCCTACCCGAAGAACTGATCACCGAAAAAATATGTTTAACCGCGGTTTCCAAATCGGGGTTAACGTTGCGTTACGTGCCGGTGTTGCTGCGCAGCCCCGTAGTCTGCACTCGAGCGGTACAGAATGATCCGGCAGCCATTGCGTTTACGCCCGGCCATCTGCGGGACCAGGTGCGGAAATTGCAAGCTATCAAGTTCGATTAAAGAAATTGGTTATTCGATGCCGACGAATAACCAGTGTGGGCCCTCGTGGTGCAGGAATGACTTGAAGTACGGGAGGCTCAGGGTCTGTTCAGAATCGAACTCGCCTGCTGGTGTAACTGATTTCAGTGGCAGCTTTCTCGTAAGGAGACCCTCGATTAGCTGGGCCAGGAGACAATCTCCAGCCATTTTCAGACACCTGGCATTTACATTTTTCTGGGTGTTGCAATACCTTCAAGCCTAGTATCGTAGGCCTACGGAATACTAAATCCATAGCTCGAGGCGATTAATCCAATGATGCGATTTGACTTCTCCAATAAACGGGTGCTTGTAACGGGTGGTACTCGTGGCATAGGAAATGCCGTTGTAAACGCCTTTAACAAGGCGGGCGCTCAAGTAGCTATCAACGGAAGAACTGCCTATTCAGTGGAGAAAACAATCAGCACAATTTCTGACAATGAACGATTGTTCGCGGCCCCAGGGGACGTAGGTACGGTTGTGGGTTGCGAGAACGCTGTTAACAGCGCGATCGAAGTACTCGGGGGACTCGATATTTTGGTTAACAGTGCGGGCGTAGGTGTAGACGTGTCGATGGAAGAAAGCGATGAATCTTTATGGGACACGACATTAAGCGTAAATCTGAAAGGTACATTCTTTTGTTGTCGGGCTGCATTAGGAGCCTTACGAGAATCAGAAGGCAATATTATAAATATCGCTTCCGATGCTGGATTAATGGGTAATCCAAATTCATCCATCTATTGTGCTTCAAAAGGCGGCGTAGTTAATATGACTCGCGCTCTGGCGCTGGAGCTAGCCCCGGAAGTACGAGTCAATAGCGTGTGTCCCGGGTATGTCGATACGGACATGGTTCGTCGGGACTGGATAGAAAAGGGCGATGATCCGGTGAGCCTGGAGAAAATATTGTGCGACTACGCTCCCATGAAACGCATGGCAACCCCTGAGGAAATAGCCAATTCCGTATTGTATTTAGCCTCGTCCGAGGCAGAATTTATTACAGGGTCCGCACTACAAATTGACGGTGGCTCAACGGCGGGGCACTGAACAACGAGCTTCGTTCGATCAAAGAGCGCATTTAAAGACAGAGTTTTGGTCGATGATCAGTTACTCAATAACGGAGGCCCAGTCTCGGACCAGGAGTTTCGTAGTTCGGCCAGCTTCGGACGCTGCAATCTATAAAATGGATCCGCCTCTAGTTATATGCTTTTTGAAGTTCAGATTATTGGTTTAATTCTGGCCTGATTCTAAGCTTTTTCAAACATGGCAAGATATTCAACCGATCGATTCCGGCTACCAATATGAATCGTCAGGATATTGCTAAATTTGACGTGGGTGTGCCGTGCGTGTTTCTTGGCGTGCCAGAATACGTTACGTAATCTCTCGTGCTCATGCGTGGTAATCATCACGAATTCCTGGGGTCCCATATTCTCTATATCCACCTGGTCCAGGTTAGCCTGCCGGATTGACTCCTCCCAGCTTTTACAATGGCTGCCGCAAATCATCACGTACTTGCCACCCATTTCGACTAACCAGTTGGAAACCTCATTTTGACGGCAGCGGTCGACAGTGTCCTCGATGGCGAGCACTACCTTAAACGGTGCGAAGTGCCCGATGCCGGGTAAGTCATTCTGTTCAGTGAGTTGAAAATATTCCATCGATGCCATTAAGAATTTTGGGGACAGTATACCTGGTTATTGACTGCTGCTTTAACCAGGTCTTTTCGAACCCGGTTCTACATGAGAATTGGCTGGATTGCAGTCTCCTGGATACTGTCAAATAAGTATACTGTCCCCGAATCTACGGCAATGAACTTAGACAGGAAAAACCTCTACTTACCCAATAACGTATCCTTCGCCAGATTTATCGTGGCCGCGAGATAGGCAGACCCCCCGCGGTCCGGGTGCAGCTTTTGCATCAGCCGCCGGTGTGTTTCGATGATTTCCGCCTCGCTGGCGTTGGATGACAATCCCAATATTTGCAACGCTTCTTCGCGCGACATCTCGCCCGGTTCGCTGGGGGCCCGCTGTTGACCCTGCGCGCTAGCCTGTTGTTGCCAGGTGTCTGCATGCTCGCGGTCCAGGTAGGCTTGCAGCAAGGCAACCGATTCTTCATCGTCCCGACAATCACGCAGCAATTGAAGTAAATCATCAAGTCTCAGTTGATCGAGCATGCTGCCCTTGAACGGTCCTGCCAAAACCTTCCCGTTGATGTCTCCTGAATCGTGGTTCAGTGTCATGAGGATATATTTGCTTTGTACGGTAGAGGTTTGCCCGCTGTTCGGCTCGGACTTTGATTTTAAAGCATCAACGCCAGCCAGCGCCCGTTTGAGCAGCGGTATGTGGCCGAGCAACGCCAGCAAGCCCCGCACGAACGGCAGCAGGGCGGCAAACACCGCCGCTAGCCAATGCGCCCGGCCCGTCAACACCAGCGTCAGCAATCCTGCCGCGAGCAGGACCGATATCCATTGCCAGTAAACACGGGGTGGTTGGCGAAATAACCAGCGAAAAACGAGGAACAATCCAAGCCCGAGGCCGAGCAACAATAATATCCGCGCCACGGGTTAGTCCTTGCTCAACTGGCGGGTCAATTGCCGCAGCACCTCGCGATCTTTACCGAAATCCCGCAAGGCTTTCTGACCGCCGGCGGCATAGACGGCCACCGCGCTCAACAGGTCGCGTAATTGTCCTGCGCTGGATGCGTCGAAGGCGCAGTAGGCGCCGCGAGTCAACCCTGCGATCTCCTTGAACGCCCGCTGCGCCGCGGGCTCGTCGCCTTCATGAAACATGAAAGCCGGTACCCCGAGAATCCCCAGCGCACCCGCCAGATGGCACAACCGGTCGACGTCTTCCTCCATGCAGTCGCCGACGAACACGAGCGCCTGAACTTTCTTTTGTCTGGTTTGTTCGATTGCCTGACGCAGTACCTTTTCGATCTGTGTATAACCACCGTGGCACGATACGCTGGTCATGCGTTGCAACAATGCATCCCCGGAAGACAGCCACGGGCTCGCCTCGAATTCGCGAAAGCCGCGGTAATAGCAAAACTGAATATCGAGGCCGCCGAGCGCCGCGGTTTCGGTGAACATCTCGCCCTGGATCTGGCAGGCCCGGTCCCAGCTGGGCTCGCGACTGGCGGTAGCGTCCATCGCAAACATCAAGCGCCCGCGTTCCTGGCCGGATTTGATTACCGGCGTCGACCTGACTTTTTCTACGAACGCGTCGATCGCGTCCTTGCTCGATTTATGCGGAAGATCTTTGTCTGCGTCGGTCATGCGTCGTTTTCGAACAGTCATCCCGGGGATGGTAAGTATACCTATATATTGATTGCTGACTTACATTCCAGGGGCATTTACATCGTGCCTGTCAAAATGGATCAATCGACACCCTTTGACTCGTATCCGAGATCATGTTTATCTCCTATCGCTACCAGCAGCTTTCAATCACGCGAAAGCATGTATAATCCGACAGGTAACATGCAAACAAGCCCAGGGCAGCCGTGAAATTAGTAATCTGGAGCGTTGTGGCACTACTATTGTCGACGACAAGCGGTGTTTTCGCCAGCGATACCGACCTACTGGTCAATCGCGCGAACCGGTTTTTTGAACCCTTGCCCGCTAACATGCCGGGCGCGGAAAACGACACTCCGGAACGTATTGCACTCGGTAAGCAGCTCTTTTTTGAAAAACGTCTGTCCATCAATGATAGCCAGTCCTGTGCTTCTTGCCATCGACTCGAGGATGGTTTTGCCGGAGTGGATAATCTGGCTACTTCTCCCGGAGCACGAGGTGAGCAGGGTACTCGTAATAGCCCGACAGTGCTAAATGCTGGCTGGCAGGACTCCCAGTTTTGGGACGGTCGTGCCGAAGACCTGGTAGATCAGGCCAAACAGCCAATTCTGAATCCGATCGAAATGGGTATGCCGGATGAAAAAACGGTTGAGGAGAAAATCCGCGGCATCGACGAATACCACAATACCTTTGCCGAGACATTCCCGGGCGACGAGCCGGCGATCACTTACCAGAATATTGCCGAAGCCATCGCGGCATTTGAACGTACCCTTATTACACCTAGCCGATTCGATGAATTTTTAAATGGCGATGGCGATGCTTTGAACGAGGTCGAACGGCAAGGATTGCAAACCTTTCTCAAGCTCGATTGCAATTCTTGCCACGACGGAATACTACTCGGAGGTGAAACCTACGAACCGCTAGGCAAAGAGCACGCTTACGATAACCAGACCGACCAAGGTATTTACGAACTCACCAAAAGCGAAGACGACCGCATGTTTTTCAAGGTGGCGCCGCTGCGCAACGTAGCCCTGACTGCGCCCTATTTTCACGATGGCAAAATTGCCACGCTCGATGAGGCGGTACGCAAAATGGGAAAATTACAGCTAAACCTGGAACTCAGCGACCAGCAAGTGAATGATATAACGGTTTTTCTTAAGGCATTAACAGACAAAAACAGGGAGCAGTATCTGAAATAAAAGGTCGCTTAGCAGGAAATGTTTCCTGGATCAGCGAAACGGGACATTCAGGGGACAGTATACTTATTTGCAGAAAACTAATTTACCTCCCGAAATATTTAGTACCAGTTTATCGCCGGAAATCACAACTGGCTGGGTGTCGGTTTCGGGTCGTTTTTTGCCGCTCACCGCAGATTTCTTAGCGTCTGTTCCAGGGATTTTTCCTTGATCCGGCACTACTATCGCTGTCACATGCGACGCTTCCATAATTTCAGGAACACATATCCCCGGCACTGGACAAATAGATTCACGATTCGCTTTATTCGCGCGCAAAGCTGCTTATAATCCGCCATTCAGGACTTGACGAGTTGCCAAATGACATTCGAAACCATCGCACTTGAGCAGCAGGGGCCGGTTGCCCTGCTCGGCTTGAATCGACCCGATAAACTCAACGCGATCAACGCAACCATGATCGACGAAATCAACCTTGCACTCGACCAGTTCGAGGAAGACGACTCGGTGCATGCGATCGTCGTGCATGGCAACGGTCGCGCCTTCTGTTCCGGATTCGACCTGCAGGCCGGGGTTGCCGCCAATCGTGAAACCGAGGCTGACTGGCGCAAAGCGATCGATGCCGATCTAGACCTGATCATGCGCTTCTGGCATTGCAGCAAACCGACGATCGCGGCGGTGCACGGTTACGCACTGGCCGGCGGTTTCGAAATCGCGCTCGCCTGCGATATGACTGTCTGCGATGCCACCGGCCTGTTCGGCGAACCCGAGGTGCGTTTCGGCAGCAGTATCGTCGCGCTGTTGCTGCCCTGGTACGTGAACCCGAAACGGGCCAAGAAGATGTTACTCACCGGGCAGGATCGCATGAAAGCCGACGAAGCCCTGCAGCACGGTATCGTCAACGAAATTGTAACCGAAGGCGAGGTTTTGCAACGCGGAATCGAACTCGCGCGCGAGGTCGCGCTGATGGATCCGGATTCGGTCAGGATGACCAAGCAGGCAATCAACCAGACCTATGACATCATGGGCCTCGGCAAGGCATTGCGTATGGGGGCCGACACCTCGATTAAAATCGAAACCCTGGAAACCGATCTGCGCAAACAATTCAACCAGATCCTGCGCAGCGAGGGCATGAAGGCCGCGCTCGCATGGCGTGAAGCAAGACTGGACAAGAATGGCTGAACACCGGCTCGACCCACTGCTAAAACCCGCCAGCATCGCACTGGTGGGTGTCTCCGAACGGGCTGACAGTCCCGGACACACACTGGTGGGGATGGTACTCGAATCTGACTATGCTGGGGACGTGTACCTGGTCAACCCGCGCTACTCCGAAATACTTGGTCAGCCTTGCCATTCTTACCTGGAATCGCTACCGACTAAGGTCGATCACGTCGTCATCGCGCTCGGCAATCAGCATCTCGAAGCGGCGCTAAAAGCAACTATCGAGCATGGTGCACGGGCTGCGACGATTTATTCGAGCGGGGTACTGGAACAGGATTCCGAGCCAACCCTGGTGCAACGCCTGACCTCCATGGCAAAAACGGCGGGTATCCAGATTTGCGGCATCAACGGCATGGGCTTCTACAACGTCAGCCACGATTTGTACGCCGGAATTTTTCCGCGCGCGGCCGAAATCATCAAGGGCGAAATCAGCTATATCGCACAGTCCGGCTCCGCGTTTACCACGCTTTGTCACAACGGTTGTCGACTCGGCTTCAACCTCTGCGTTTCCTCCGGCAACGAAATCAGCACTACCGTCGCCGATTACATGGACTGGAGCCTGGAGCAGGAAGACACCCGCGTCATCGGTCTGTTTCTCGAAACGGTGCGCGATCCGGCAGCCTTTGTCGCCGCGCTCGAAAAGGCGAATGCGAAAAACATCCCGGTGGTAATTCTCAAGATTGGCAAGTCTCCGCTCGGGGCGGCGATGGCCCTGACCCATACCGGCGCGATTGCCGGTAATCACGCGGTGTTCCAGGCTTTATTCAAACGCTACGGCGTGATCGAGGTCGACGACTTCGACGAGATGGCGTCAATACTGATGTTGCTGCAATCCGGCCGCGAGGCGGCGGCGGGCGGATTCGCGGCCGCCTTCGAATCCGGCGGATTCCGCGAACTGGTGACCGACGAAGCGTTCGAGCTGGGCATCGAGTTTGCGCAGCTTGAAGATGCGACCAGGACAGTTCTCCAGCAAAACCTCGACCCCGGACTCAAACCCGAAAATCCGCTTGATGTCTGGGGTTCGCACGATCGCTTCGAGGAGCGCTTCGAGGCCTGCATGCATGCATTGATGCAGGACCCTAATGTCGCCGCGGGGGCTTTCATCAGCAATTATCGCGACGGTTATTACCTGTCTGAGGCCATTTTTCGCGTGATCGAATCGGTGAGCAGGAAAACCGGGAAACCGGTCGCACTGGGTACCTGTTACTCGGATCTCGCCAACGCGGCTATCTGTCGCCGCGCACACGCGGCTGGAATCCCCGTCATCGATGGCGCGCATAACACCCTGCTCGCGTTCAGACACCTTTTTCGCTACCACAGTTTCAGGCAGGCGCAGGCCAGCGACACGCCCGTACCCAGGCTGGACAGTAGCAAGGTCGCGACCTGGAAACGGAAACTGTCAGCGCATAAATCCGAATCACTCGGTGAAATTGAAGCGCTTGCCTTGCTGGCCGATTTTGCCCTGCCGGTTGTCAGCCACGACACCGTCTCAAACGAAGCGCAACTATTAACAGCTGCCACGAAGATTGGTTATCCACAGGTGCTTAAGACCGCCGAACCCGGCATCAATCACAAGAGCGACAGCAACGGCGTCTTCGTAAATATTTGGTCAGAAGCGAATTTACGCGATCACTACCGGGATCTATCCACGCGCCTGGGGCCGACCGCATTGGTCTCGCAGATGGTTGACGACGGAACCGAGATCGCACTGGGCACAGTTAATGACAGGCAATTCGGCCCGATCATCATGGTTGCAGCGGGGGGCATCCTGGTCGAACTGCTGTCCGACCGGGCGGTAGCGATGTGCCCGGTCAGCCCGATCCAGGCCGATGAAATGCTGAACTCACTGAAAGCGAATCGACTATTGCTGGGCGTACGCGGCAAACCCGCCGTAAACCGGCAGGCGCTGATCGACGCCATCGTCAACCTGTCGGCTATCGCTTACGAGTTCCGCGACAGTATTGCCGAGATCGATATCAACCCGATCCTGGTAAACTCCCGGGAAGCGCTCGCCGTCGACGCACTGATCGTGCCAGGCAAACCGGTAGCAACGTGTTAAAACTGATTCGATCCGAATGGCAGCTGCTGCTGTTCGGATTCCTGATGACCTTCTGGTCGTCACCCGGTCAGACTTTCCTGATCTCGCTGTTCAGTGGGGAGATTCGCGCCGAACTCTCCCTGAGTGATGGCGAATTCGCGGGTATTTATTCGCTGGCAACGCTGGCCAGTGCAATCGTGATGATCTGGTCCGGAGCATTGATCGATCGTATGGATCTAAAACGACTGTCTATCGCAATCGTTTTCGGACTCGCTATCGGCTGCGGCATGATGTCCTTCAGCAGTGGCTTTTTCACTCTGCTAATCAGCCTGTTCCTATTACGCCAGCTCGGCCAGGGACTGATGTTCATCATCAGTTCGACCGCGATGGTACGTTACCTCGAGGAACATAAAGGCAAGGCTTCGGCGCTCGCCAGCATGGGTTACGCGGTGGCGGAGGCGGTGATGCCGAGCATGCTGGTCGCCTTGCTGTTATGGGTGGGCTGGCGCCAGAGCTGGCAGATCGCCGGGTTGCTGCTGGTTACCTTCATGGTGCCGGCAATTCTTTACCTGTTGCACGGGCACGCGCAACGACATGACACCTACCTGAGCCGGCTATCCGGCGAAACAACAACCGATCCCCGCGTATATCGCAAACGCCAGTGGACGCGCGCGGAAGTTGTTCGCGACCGGTATTTTTACCTGTTCGCACCAGGGCTGATGTCCCAGCCGTTAATGTTCACCGGTTTCATCTTCCACCAGGTCCACCTGGTGGAGTCAAAAGGCTGGCCGTTGATCGGCTGGGCCGCGTTATTCTCGCTCTACGCGACAGTTTCGGTTGTAACCAAGTTGATTTCCGGACCACTGATCGACCGTTACGGCGCGATCCGCATGGTGCCGCTGGTGGCGCTGCCGATGGGTATCGGCCTGATCATTCTGGCGCTTGGATCGAGCCTGGTATGGGCCGGTGCGTTCCTCGTACTGACCGGCATCACGGTTGGTTTTCAGTCTACCGTAACCGCCCCGTTCTGGTCGGAAATGTATGGCAACCAGCATCTCGGCGCGATTAAATCGCTTGGCGCCGCGGCCATGGTGTTCTGCACTGCAGTCTCGCCGATTGTTATAGGCTGGCAAATCGATATCGGCACCAGTATGGATACGCTCGCAATCGCTGCTGCGCTCTATATTTTTCTTACTTCCGGACTGGCTTACTATGCCTGTCGCAGCAGGGCTAATACGCTGAGCCACCAGCAGCTATAAGCGCAAACTCTCGTTCGAAAATTCAGCCGCCATCATGTCAGCTCAATAACTGGGGCATGAACAGGGATGCGAGGCTCAACACCAGGAAAAAGCCCGCCATGTCCGTCACCGTCGTTAACAGCGGGCCAGCCGCTACCGCCGGATCAATACCGAAGTTCTTGAGTATCAGGGGCACCGTACCGCCGATCGATACGGCAATCATGGTATTGGTTGCCAACGCCATTCCAATGACAAGTCCCAGGTAAACATTGTCTTTCCATACCCATGCCACTATGCCAATCAGGATTCCGAGCACAATACCGTTGATAATGCCGACGCTGAGCTCCTTTCTTAAAACGTGGAAAAGATCGACCGGTCGCGTGAGTCCGAGCGACAGTTCGCGCATGCTCACGCCAACCGCCTGATTTCCCGAGCAGCCGCTCATATCGGACACCATGGGAAGAAACACAGCGATGGCTATCACCGCCGCGAGGGTTTCTTCATAGGCGGAGATCACACTCGCCGCAATGATGTTCAGCACGATATTCGATGAGAGCCAGGACAGTCTCCGTCTGGAGCGCAGCAGGGTCGGCATCGAACGCAATTCGTCGCCAACCTGCTGCCGCGCAAGGCTTTCATGCTCGGCGCGTTCCAGTTCTGCTTCTGCCAGCTCCAGCCTCGACACCACTCCCAGCAGTATGCCCTGTTCATCGGCCACGGGGATGCCGAGAAACGGTTTGTCATGAAATAGATCAGCCAGCTCCTTCTGACTTGATTCCGGCAGCACCGAGATCGCAGGATGCATAATGTCGGCGAGCAGAACAGCGCGCCGGTTACTGAGCATGTCACGCAATGACACGACGCCCATCAGTTTACCGAATTCATCGACAATATACGGATGCTGTCCACGGTAACGTTCAAACGCCTCATCACCATCGGCCAGCCTGTTGAGCACAGTTCCAACTGTTTCGTTAATGGAAAAGGAAAAGACCTCCAGTTCCATCAAACCGCCAGCAGAGTCGGAATCGTATTGAGACAGTGTTCGCACACCATCGGCACTCACCGAATCCATCTCGGAAAGAATGGCTTCCGAATCCTCCTGCTCCATCTCCTGTACGATATCGGCCTGCGTATCGGTATGCAGCTCCTGCATAATTTTCGCGGCGACAGAGGAGTCGAGATCCTGGATCAGGGTAACCGCGAGTTCCGCGGGCGCCTCTTCGATCAATTCGGCTGCCGTTTCCGGCGCCAGCATCGAAATTAAACTATCCCGCTCGGTCGACGCCATCCTGGAAACCTGGCGCAATACCTCGTGGCTGGAGATGGTATCGACAATTTCCGCAACCTGCTGTTTATCCGAGGCATCGATTGCCTCGTGCAACGAGTCTTCTAGTTTATCAATGTCCGCGGCGCTATCCTTTTGGGGCGTGTCACTCATGGCGATATGATCCTCCTGATTATTCTATATTCTCTATCGATGGGAACTATTGTTTTGATAGAGGATGTCAAATCACTTCCCATGCCCTGGATCGAGGCGCGTTAGCAGGTGATTTACAGGTAATTCGAAATGCAATGATTACATGGTTACCTAATATTTATCCCATGTATATGTTCGGCGTTCTGGATACTGTCGTTGTTGTTACTGAAAGTTAAACTTTCCCGGATTTAAAACACCCTCTTCCGCCTGGCGACAGCCTTATAATAATTGCCTGTACTGCCATCGGCCCTGGCTGCATACGCACTGTCCGGCCAGGCATGTAACAACGATTCAAATAACGCCGCGATGATTTGGATTCGCGTGCATTATTGCTAGACTGGGTTTCAACAAACCCAATTCTGGTAAAACCAATTTCCATGCATTCTGATAACACCAAGACAGGCTATCGAAGTGAAACCATTAGTTCCCCATCACTGTTGTTGAAAGAGTTCACCGCCCGGGAAGAGGTTGGCAGCCGAAATAAAAAACCACTTGGTGGTACCCGAATAAAAGCGATCATCATGCCGAAGCTGAACTGGTTACTGCTGCACACCCCTATTGTTATCGCGATAGCGCCGGTACGGCTGACTGTTTTCCTGCTGCGAGGGTTGTATTGGTGGCCGCAAAATCCCTGGCGTTTGTCCTGCGAATACATATGCAAAATAGCGCATAAAGCCGGCCACCCACACCAGCCCAGGCAAATTTATCAACAGCTACTGACCAATTTAATGGGTGCCGTGGAAAATTATGCTCATCTATATGGCAGTGGACTTGACTCCGTACTGGACCAGGTACAGCTAGCCAGTGCTGATGCCGCGCGAATGAATCAACTGATCGAACAACATGGCGGTGTATTACTGATGGTGCCGCATAATTTTGGCACCACCTTTTCCGTTCCTGAAATGAACACAACAATTCCATTGTTGGTGGTTGTTCGTAACCCGGCCACCATTGAACGCACCAAAGTCGCAATCGACTTTTATGAACGCTTGCAGATCAAAATTGTCATGGTCCGGGGCGGCAGTCCCTTTGAACTGTCTCGCACCCTGTTTTCTGTATTAAAAACCGGTAAAGCCGTCATAGCTACCGTAGACAGCCTCGATCGCTCGGCAAATCGTATCGAGGTTGATATGTTCGACACCCGGATTGGTTTCAACCCCTGGGCTGCTAAAATTGGCGCACGCTTGAAGCTTCCGATAGTGCCGTGTTATTTCAAATCTCAGGGCCGTCAAATATCCATTGTTCTTGGCCCCCCTCTGATCAGTGACGACGCCAGCGAATTAATGCAACACTACATCGGTTTTTTCGAACAGAACATTGTTGAAGACCCCGCAAGCTGGGCATTTCTCGCCGATAAAAACTGGATCAAGGCACTACGTAAAGTGAGCACCAGGCTTGAAAACAGCTAATCGACGATAAAAACCTGCCCGGTTATACAACCTTCAACTGCCTTGCTGTAGG
>Ga0209165_10000572_pt1 | contig 12582 bp, 9 predicted proteins | sample tdAd001_FD_187122 | JGI IMG/M metagenome (GOLD analysis project Ga0209165, IMG submission 187122) | Marine sediment microbial communities from the Atlantic coast under amendment with organic carbon and nitrate - tdAd00.1 (SPAdes)... | ecosystem: Environmental > Aquatic > Marine > Coastal >... | reverse complement strand
CGGGCCAAAGGTTCGGCCCATAAGGTGGCCTGTGTGGCCGATTCCGACCGGGGCACCGTTCCGGAGCTTTTAAACCGATTTTTAACGGTTTACGGTTCACCCAATTTTTTCCGAACTCCATCGATTTGGGACTCCTATGAACTGGCGCTATACCTGACCCAGGGCACCCGGTCCCTGATCGGGTTCGATATCGAAAATGCCGACTTTGTATTGAGTTTCGGCAGCGGTCTGATCGAAGGCTGGGGATCCCCCGGGTATATGTTTCGCGCCAAGGCCATGTTGCGGAAAAATGGCGGTCGCATGGATCAAGTCGAGCCGCGGCTGTCCAAAACAGCGGCCAAATCCGATCACTGGATTGCAATCAATCCCGGCACCGAAGGCGCTCTGGCATTTGGCCTGGCCCATGTGATTATCAAAGACAAGCTTTATAACCCAAAATTTGTTGATGGATACACCACGGGGTTGTCAGCGCGTTATCAACGCATAATTGACGGTTTCCCACCGGAAATTGTTTCCAAGATGACCGGTATCAGTAGCGGCACGATTGTGGCTTTAGCCAAAGATTTCGCGCGCGCCCGCAAGCCGCTGGCCATTTGCGGACAGGGACAGGGCCATCAGCCTGGCAGTTTACAGGAGTTTTTAGCGGTGCATACGTTAAACGCCCTGGTGGGCAATATCAACCAGCCGGGTGGTGTCTGGGCGGTACCCGAGCCGGATTATATCGATTGGCCGGAGCTGGAAATGGACGGCGTCGCCTCGGAAGGGATGCAACAGCCGCGCTTGGATGGTGCCGGCAGTTACCGATATCCGAATGCCCGCTATTTATTGCATCGCCTGCCGCAGGTCGTAAACGCCAGCGACGTGTCACCGGTTGAGGTGCTCTTTGTTGCCGGTGCCAATCCGGGGTATTCTTTGCCGGATACCGAATCGGTGAAAAAAGCGTTTGAGAAGATTCCCTTTGTCGTTAGCTTTTCATCCTATTTGGATGAAACCACGGAATTGGCGGATATGGTGCTTCCAAACCACGTCTTTTTGGAACGCTACGAAGATGTGCCGGCGGCTACGGGCTTCCCCAAGCCCGTCATTGGATTAACACAGCCGGCCATCGAGCCGCTGTATAACACCCAACATACCGGCGATGTGGTGATTCAACTGGCCAAAGCGCTGGGCCACACCATTGGTGCAGCCTTTCCCTGGGATGATTATATCACCTGTCTGGAAGAAACCCTGGGCGATAAATGGGATGCCCTGGCCGAAGAGGGTTACTGGGTCGATGCCGAATTTAGCGGCCCGGATTGGGCCGATGCATTTGAAACCGATTCAGCAAAATTTGAATTCAGCAATAACGAAATAAACATGCTGGCCGATTACAGTCCGCTAAAACTTGAAGGGGATCAAATACTCTATCCGCTGACGCTGGTGCCGTATGATACGATGCGGCTTGCCAGTGGTTATGTGGGATCACCGCCGTTTCTCATCAAAGCGCTTGAAGACACGATTTTGCAAGGCAATGACGTTTTAATCGAGCTCAACCCGGAGACGGCCAGGCAACTCGGACTCGCACAAGGAAGGGCTGTCAACCTGACGACCCTCAAGGGCTCTGCGCGGGTTAGGATCCATCTTTCCAACGGGATTATGCCCGGCCTGGTTGCCCTTCCCCGGGGTCTGGGCCATACGACTGATAACAGATTTTTGGCCGGCCGGGGTGTCAATTACAACCAACTCAGCAGTCCGATAGAGGACCCCGCATCGGGCCATAATGCGGCCTGGGGAATGCGAGCCAAGCTGAGCAAAGCTTAATTCGATTGCTTATTGAAGATTGATGATGAAAATTTAAGGAATACGGCCGGTTTATTTTTTAGCTGAATGGTTTGCGGAGATAGAAATTAGAAAATAATTATTTCCAAGGGGTGCTGATGGAAAACGAAAACGCCAAGAAATTTGGAATGGTTATAGACCTGGACAAGTGTACCGGTTGCGGTGCCTGCATGGTTGCCTGTTATGCGGAAAACAATATTCCCTTTCGCGAAGATAATACCGATAAGATGCTGAGCATTTCCTGGATGCATGTATACAAGCTAAACAACGGGAAATCCTTTCCGGATTATGAGGAATGTTTCCTTCCGCGGCCGTGTCAGCATTGCGAAGCCCACGCGGGGCACTCTCCCTGTGTGTCGGTCTGCCCGGCGACGGCGACGGATTACGATATGTCGACGGGCATCGTCAGCCAGATCTATCCGCGCTGTTTTGGATGTCGCTACTGTATGGGAGCCTGTCCTTACCATGTACGCCAGTTTAACTGGTGGGATCCGGTCTGGCCCGATGGCATGGAGAAAATGCTCAATCCCGGCGTGTCGGTGCGCATGCGGGGGGTTGTCGAAAAATGCAGCTTCTGTATCCATCGCTATCAGGCGGCAAAAGAGCAGGCCTACATGGAGGAGCGCCGGGAGATCGAAGAAGATGAATATCAGACCGCTTGCACCCAGGCCTGCCCGGCCGGCGCGATTACCTTCGGTGATTTGAACAATCCGGAACATGCGGTCCATCAAATCGCCAAACCCGATGCGGCGCACCACGGTCATTCTAAGAACCCCAAAGCTTTCCGTCTTCTGGAACGTCTGGGCACCAACACCAAGATTTATTATCTGTCCAGCCGTGACTGGGTTCGCAAGGCCGGTGACAACTATCTGAAGAGTGAATCTAAAAATAAAGCACACAGTTAACAAGTCAACTTAGGAGCACGGAACTTATGGATTCTGCCTTAATTCCCAAAGGGGTTAAACGCTGTCCAATCTGGCTATTTGGCCTGTGGATTGCTGCAAATGGTGCGGTTCTGGCCTGGGGTGTCTTTGCCATGTTGCTGGTTTTCATAAAAGGACTCAATCAGACGAACATGAACAACGCTTACGGGTTTGCGCTGTGGATCTGGGCCGACCTTGCCGTCATCGCACTGGGTGGAGGGGCCTTTTTTACCGGTTTTTTAAGATACCTCGTCGGCAAGGATGAAATCAAAAATATTATTAATTATGCCGTGCTCATCGGGGTCATCTGTTACACTTCGGCGTTGCTGATTCTTAGCTTCGATGTCGGACAACCCTTGCGGAATTGGTTTATCTTCTGGCATGCCAATGTTCATTCCATGCTGACCGAAGTGGCATTCTGTCTCTCTGCTTACTTGGGTGTGCTGATCATCGAATATATTCCCCTGGTACTGGAAAACCGCAAAATCGACAAGGTGCCGTTTTTTCACAACTTGGGTCACAATATGCATGAAATCATGGCCATCTTTGCCGCCACCGGTGCCTTTCTGTCCTTTTTCCACCAGGGCTCCCTGGGCGGGGTGCCCGGTGTTATGTTTGCGCGTCCCTTCGGTTTTCGGGAAGGCGTATTGGTCTGGCCCTGGACCTTTTTCCTGTTCACCTGGTCCGCGGCTGCTTTTGGGCCTTGCTTTACCTTATTGATTACCAAAATAACCGAAACCTTAACGCGCAAAAAGCTGGTCAAGGACAATGTTATCGATCTGCTGGCCAAAATATCGGGCTGGATGATTTTTTCCTATATTATTGCCAAGCTCGTGGATACCATTTACTGGGCCAGGGTCACAGCCCCATCCAAAGGGTTCACATTTATGGATTTTTATACCAGCAGCCCGGGCTCGGCTTATGGTCTCTGGATCTTTATTCTCGAAGTTGGCATCTGCGGGGTCCTGCCGGCCCTGATTTTGATTACACCCAAACTTCGCAGAACCCAGGCGACTCTGTGGCTGGCCCTCACTCTGGGGGTGATCGGCGTCTGTCTCAATCGCTGGGTGATGGTGTTGCAGGTTTTGGCCATCCCGGTGCTGCCGTTCGAAGGCTGGTTTACCTATCTGCCGAGCTGGCAGGAAGTTGCCACCACCATTTTACCGGTGGCTTACGGTGTGATTATGATTTCAATATCATATCGCTACCTGCCGATTTTTCCCCAGGAACGGGAATTGAACCCGATTGACGAGCCCGAAGCCGCAGCCCCGGCAATCAGCCCGGAGCCGGAGCCTGCTGATGCCGGACCCGAGCCGGAATTAAGTCCGGCGGAGTCATAGTGAGGGTAAGCGCCAATCAGGCAAGTTTAAAAGTCGCTGGTCGTTCTTTTAGGAAAATATGTGTCATCACAAAGGGCACGAAGTTCACAACGATGTGAATAAACTGTATGGAGGAATTGAATGTTACCGTTTAGTTTTGAATGGATTTGGGATGCCAGTCATATGGTATTTCATGGGGGGCTGTGGTATGCCCTGACAGTAATCGGCCTTGGCATGACGTATTGTATCATAAAAGCAGTCCTGGATGCCCGAAAAGGCAACGGCGATCATAACCACTAATTCCAAACGCTGATAAATGACCAAAAGCGCTGCCCCCAATACATCAGGGGAGCGCTTTTTTGTTTTGGTTACATTATGCGGTTGTTTTTTTAACATTCATTTTGAGGACTGAATTTGCACCACGAAGGACACGAAGTTCATGAAGGGATTTAAGATCAATCCTAAAATTATCCTTTTTTGTGTTCTTCGTGATCTTAGTGGTATCAAAACTATTTAGCTCCAATCTAACCGAATAAGGAGTTCGGATGGACAAAATTATAGTCGAAGGCCGGCGCAAGCTAAAAGGGCAGGTGCGCATCAGCGGTGCCAAAAATGCAGCGCTGCCCATTTTGGTTTCTTCACTGTTAGCCGAGGGGTCCAATACCTATTCCAATGTGCCGGATCTAAAAGACGTTGAAAGTATTAAACAGCTGCTTTCAAATCTCGGCGCCCGCGCCGAGGCGCATGGCGATACGGTTCACGTTGACACGGGGCGCATCCTCAGCTATGAGGCGCCGTATGACCTGGTTCGAAAGATGCGGGCGTCCATCCTGGTTTTGGGGCCTATGGTTGCCCGTCTGCAAAAGGCCCGCGTATCCCTTCCCGGCGGCTGTGCCATCGGCGCTCGGCCGATAAACCTTCATTTGAAAGGGTTGGCTCAGCTTGGCGCCGACATTAAACTGGAGCACGGCTATGTCCAGGCTGAAGCCAAAAAGCTAATCGGCGCTGAGATTTACTTCGATACCGTGACCGTAACCGGCACTGAAAACCTGATGATGGCCGCCGTTTTAGCCGAAGGCACCACCATTTTGCGAAATGCGGCCCGGGAGCCCGAAGTCGCGGCCCTGGCCGATGTGCTTCAGCAGATGGGAGCTGATATTCAGGGGGCCGGAACCGCGGTAATTACCATAAAAGGCGTAACGTCGTTAAGGCCGGTATCCGTGAAGATTATTCCGGATCGAATCGAAACCGGTACATTTATGATCGCGGCGGCCCTGACTCACGGAGACGTCACCTTGGTGGATTGCGAGCCGGATCATGTCGGGGCCTGTGTGGATAAATTGAAGCGCGCGGGTGTCAAAATCAGCGTCCATGAAAAAACCATCCATGTTCACGGTAATGACGAAATTATCAGTGTAGATGTTAAAACCCAGCCATATCCGGGATTTCCGACGGATATGCAGGCGCAATACATGGTGCTGATGAGCGTCGCCAAGGGTACCAGCATGATTTCCGAGACCATTTTTGAAAATCGCTTTATTCATGTCAGTGAATTAAAACGAATGGGTGCCGATATTAAAATTTCAGGCAATACCGCCATGGTTAAAGGCGTATCCGGCCTGTCCGCGGCTCCCGTGATGGCCAGCGATCTGAGAGCCAGCGCATCGCTGATCCTGGCCGGCCTGGTGGCTGAAGGTAAGACCGAAGTCAATCGCGTCTACCATCTGGATCGGGGTTATGAGTCCATCGAGCAGAAGTTCTCCGAATTGGGAGCCGCCATCAAGCGCGTAAAATAAACGTGCGGGCATCAAAACAATTAGAAGTGGGTTCAAAATTTCAGATTAGGTTTCCCGCTTCAATGCGGGATTACATGTCTAATCTAAACAGATTAATGTATGCATCAAGGCGTCCCGCTTGCGGGGCAACGCAGTCCCGCCGCAGGCGGGAGACTCAGATGGGGTTTTGAAACCACTTCTAAGCAACGACGACTGGTAACGGACAAAAGCATGCTCAGGCAGGTTTATTTACGCCCGATTGTGCCGCTGCTGATATCGCTGATCAGCGGTATCGGTTTGGGGAGTCGATTTCCGGGCCATAAAGCGGGTTTGTTGGTGCTCGTTGTTTGCGGTGCCGTTTTAACCGGAATCAGCATCAGACACAAAAAAGCGGCCGCATGGGCGCCGATTATTCTTTTTGCACTCCTGGGATATGCCTCCATCCAGCCCTGGGTATCACCGAACCTTTCTCCCAATCACATTCAGCATTTTTCAGATGAAATTCGCTGGCAGGTTGCCGGTGTGGTGGACTCCCATCCGACCGAATTTAAATATATAAAAAGATTTGTTGTGCGTGCAGATACCTTGAGCCACAAAAAAGAGTCCCACCGGGTCACCGGAAAGATTCGGGTTACGGTAAGAGGTTCGAGCCCGGCGTTTGCCAAGGAAGATCGAGTTGTATTTCGCAGCCGGCTTCGGGCAATCCGTAACTTCAACAACCCGGGAGGATTCAACTACCAGCGCTATATGACCTTTAAAGGCATATGGCGCACCGCTTACACCAAAGGCGATCGACTGGAGGTTGTCCAAAAAAAAGGTTCAAAAGATCTGCCGCAGCAGCTCTACCAAGCCCGTCGCGCTCTGGCAGCACTCATCGAGCGGGCCGGCAATGGTTCTTCCGCCGGGGTGCTAAAAGCGCTTATTATCGGTGATCGTGCGGCGATCCCATCGAAGTTACGCGATACGTTTAATCGCGCCGGCGTCGGCCATGTCCTCGCGATTTCAGGACTTCATATCGGCATCGTCGCCACGGTCGCTTTTTTCTTTTTTCAAAAACTGTTGTGCTTTGTGAAACCGTTTCTCTGGCGGGCATGGACGCGCAAGGGAGCTGCTATTTTATCCTTGGTACCGGTTTGCATTTATGGCCTGATTTCCGGAATGTCGCCCTCAACCCAGCGGGCGGTTATCATGGTCACCGCGTTTCTAATGACGTTTCTGGTCGAACGCGAGCGCGATGGCGTCAATACCCTGGCCCTGGCTGCTTTTATCATCCTGATTGTATATCCGCCTTCAGTTTTTTCCATCTCTTTTCAACTTTCGTTTATGGCCGTGTTGTCTATCCTTTACGGATTGTATTGCACCCACCGGGCGCTGCCGACCCGTGGTGTCAGCACCAAAACCGGGTTTCGTTTTCAACTGCCCCGAAAATTGTTCACGTTTTTTCTGGTGTCCTTTTTTGCGATTTGCGGCACCTTGCCGCTGGTGATGTTTTATTTTAATCAGATATCGGTCGTCGGACTCCTGGCGAATGCTGTCGTTGTGCCTCTGGTGGGGTTTTTTGTCATACCATGCGGACTTTTGGCCCTGTTTATTTATCCGATCAGCAGTCAGATTGCTTACGGCTGTGTGCAAATCTGCATCTTCGTGCTGGATTATGGGCTGGTTGTTATAAAATTTTTCGCCGATCTGCCCTTTGCCGCCTTTAAAACCATTACGCCCAGCTTTTTTGAAATCGTTTGCTACTATATATTGGGCGGATTCCTGCTCAACCTTTTAAGGGCAAAATTAAATCCGACGGATCTCCAGGGTGGTTTAAGTGCGCGGTCGGATCACGTTGTCAGCCCCACCCGGATGCGGGGCGGGGGCAGGGGACAGCGTTTGTCCCGGTTTTTTTCTTCCATTACCTTAACGATCCGGGATATGGCGGCGGGGTTCCGAAAAAAAAGAGGCGCAATTGTGGCAATTGCGGTAGTTGTGGCCCTTGCCGGAGATGCCGGCTATTGGCTTTATCAGCGCTTTTGGCGCGATGAGCTTCGCGTCACCTATCTGGATGTCGGCCAGGGCAGTGCCGCGCTTTTAGAGTTGCCGGGCGGTTATACGGCCTTGATCGATGGGGGCGGTTTTTCGGATAATTCTGTCTTTGATATAGGCGCGCGGGTGATTGCGCCTTTTTTGTGGCGCAATAAGATTCAGACGATTGATACGCTGATCCTTTCGCATCCCAACAGCGACCATCTTAATGGACTTATCTTTATTGCCCGACATTTCAATGTACAAACCATATGGACCAACGGCGAATCCAAAACCACATTGGGTTATAAACGTCTTCGGGAAATCGTTGCCGGAAAGCATCTAAACCGGCCGGCTTTCAAGCAAATGCCCCGCAAACAGCTGATTAACGGGGTGGAATTTTTATTCCTGTACCCCCCTGCCGATTTTCTGGATAAAAAAAAGAACGGGCAAAAATGGCGCAATGCGAATAACAATTCCCTGGTCATAAAAGTGTCCTTTGGCGGGGTTTCATTTCTTTTTCCGGGGGACATAATGGCTGTGGCAGAAAAGGAACTGGTTCGCCTGGCCGGTGCGGATTTGGCCTGCGATGTCTTGTTGGTCCCGCATCACGGCAGCCGATCTTCAAGCAGCCGACCTTTTTTACTTAAAGTAAAACCGGATGTCGCTGTGATCTCTGCGGGCTGGAAAAACAGATTTCGATTTCCACATGCAACCGTATTGGAAGCTTACCAAAAAAGAGGATGCCGGATATTGCGCACCGATCGCAACGGCGCCGTTATATTAACAACCGATGGCAAGCGTCTTGCCGCAAAATCGGTTTTTTCGACAGTTGATCCGCCTTAGCTCCCCTGTCGGGAGTTATGCGTTAATAGTTTAAAGGAATACAATCCGTTTTGGAGGTGATCCAGCGCTAATTTCCAATAACGGATAACAAATAATCATTTACTACCAATTGAGCGCTTTGCGCTCAATTCGGTTGTTTTACTCTAACTATTTGTATTATAATAAAAAATATAAAGTTTAACTGGAATTTGCCGATATTATGTTCAGGCGGGCCCAGCGTTGGGTCTGAAAATCCCGTCAGGCCGGGAAGACATTTGGAGGCATGTTTATCATGAGCACAAAAGCGATTGAAATTTTAGGCGATGCTATCAGGGAATACTACGGCAACTATGAGCTCGAGGAGCTTTGCAATCAGTTCAATGTCGATGTGGACTATTTAGGCGTAAATCTCAATCATGGAAAGCTTGCAAATCAGCTGGTCAGTAAAAATGATTACAGCCATCGAAAATTATTGTCGAAGCTGCTTGAGGATCTATTGCAGCGCTGCAATCATCGCATTTTAAACACAACCTGGGAAAGCAACGTCTTTGACGAGCAAATGCAACCCCAGCTTAAGAGGCTTCAATTTCTTTTGGCCAAAGAAGAGGGGCAGGTTAAAGTCGCCGAGCCCAAAAACTACCAGTTTAAAGCCAAATCAGAGGCCACAAAATTTTTTAGCAATGCCAAAACCGCGCTTACCCTGGTGGATACTGAGCTCGGTAACACCACCTTCGAATGTCTTAAGAATGTACAGACGCCCCTGCGTCTGCTGACCAGTCGGGAGCCGCAGGCGTTGGCCGATGGATTCGACGAAATTATCAGGGGCTATTGCGCCAGCTGCCCGGATGTCGAAATCCGGCGCCATGTCATGATTCATGATCGCTACATTTTCTTCAACGGTCGCTGCTGGCTTGCCAGCGCATCGCTGAACCTGATCGACCGCAAACCGCTAAACGTCATTGAGTGTGTCGATGCCAAATCTGCGATTGCCAGGGAAATCGAGCGAAAATGGCGGGAGGCTGAAAAGTATCTGGTTTGATGATTAGATGGGATTTTGAATCCACTTTTAGTCCATTGCGGCTATAACTTCAAAGCGTTCGCTTTCTAAAGCTTTTTTAATAATTTGCGTCTTGCACGCCGATAGCCGAAAATAGTAGACGCGTTTACCCTTCCGTTGAGTCGTCATACTGACGTTTATTATATCGCCGCCGTTGTCGTTAATAATCTGCATGGCCTTCTTAAAAGCAGCGGGCTGAGCCCCCAAGACCACGTCGATGCGCGATGTCGTCGATAAAATACCCATCATATCGATAAAGGTTCGCAACATATCCGTCGCGGTAATGATACCGACCAGTCGACCCCCCTTAACCACCGGCATTCCGCCGATCTTATGTTTATAAATCAGTTGGGCCGCAAATTCGATATCGTCATCGGGACTTACCGTGATGGGCGCTTTGATCATTAAATCGTCAAGAGAGATATCGCTCAGCATAGAAGGGATCAATCCCTGTTTCAGGTCGGCCAGGGTTAAGAATCCATAGAGCTTTTTGCCTTTTGTAACCACCGGCAGATGTCGGATGGAGTTGGTTTTCATTAGCTCAATGGCTTCACTGACGGAAGCACGGGGCCCGATGGTGATGGGATTTTTAATCATCAGCGATTGGATTTTCATAGCATCTCCACTTTAAGGTAAGCTACTAAAATGATATCAGCATTGGGGAAAAAGTAAAGGGTTTCGTTATCGCTTTTAGAATGATGTTTAAAGGTTGGTTACTTTTTTGAACGGGGCTGATAGCTGCAAAGGGGTTCTTCTCTCATAAAGTCGCCGGTGGCCTCGTAAGCTCTTGCGCGGCAGCCCCCGCAGACCCTTTTAAATTCACAGGGTCCGCACTTGCCTTTCAGCTTGTCGTAATTACGCAACTCCAAAAAAATATCTGAATGGTTCCATATTTCGGCAAATGAAGATTGCCGAACATCACCACTATTTAGATCCAGGTATCCGCAGGGTTGTACAATGCCGCGGTGGGATATGAAGCAGAAACCGATACCGCCCAGACAGCCGCGGGTGACGGCATCGAGTCCATGAGTTTCAAAGCTGACGGATAGGCCGTCTTCTTTGGCCCGCTGTCTGAGGATGCGGTAATAGTGAGGTGCGCAGGTTGCTTTTAGCTGCAACGGCGTTATGGCTCTCTGGTCATAAAACCAGTTGAGGGTACTTTCATATTCGTCGGCATCGATTTCCTGATCTATAATATATTTGCCTCGGCCGGTGGGCACCAGCAGAAAGATATGATGCGCAACGGCACCGAGATCGATGGCCAGTTCCTGTATTTTGGGTATTTGTTCAAGATTGGTTTTGGTTATGGTCGTGTTGATCTGAAATTCCATGCCAACCTTTTTAAGCAGGTCAATGCCCCGCAGCGTGCCTTCAAAGGCACCCTCGACCTGTCTAAAACGGTCATGGGTTTCAGCGCTCGAACCATCGAGGCTGACACTGATGCGTTGAATGCCGGCGTCGACCAACTGTCTGGCGACCGTTTCGGTAATGAGGGTGCCGTTTAAGGCCATGACCATACGCATCCCCAGATCCGTACCATAGCGGGCAATATCAAAGATGTCGGAGCGCAGCAAGGGTTCGCCGCCGGTAAGAATGATAATCGGCTTTCCCACTTCGGCAATTTGGTCCAAAAGGTGCAAGGCTTCGGGGGTACCCAGCTCGCCGTCGTGGGGACCCATGGTTGCCGACGCCCGGCAATGCACGCAAGCCAGGTTACAGTTGCGTGTGGTCTCCCAGGCCACCAGACGCAACTCGTTTGGCTTTTTTGAGGTGCGGGCGTGAGGATGCTTTGCGTTCATGTTATGTTATGCAGTCCTTAGCGCTTTAGCTGCTTCTAATGCAAAATAGGTCAGAATCATATCGGCGCCGGCACGCTTGATGGCGGTGAGCGTTTCCAGCATCACCTTTTTACCGTCGATCCAGCCCATCTTTTCGGCCGCTTTTATCATCGAAAATTCACCGCTGACGTTATAAGCTGCCACCGGCAGGTCGATTTCCTCCCTTACCCGGCAGATGATATCCAGATAGGCGAGAGCGGGTTTGATCATAATGATATCGGCCCCTTCTTCAATATCCATCGAAACTTCGCGGATGGCCTCGATGGCATTTGCAGGATCCATTTGATAGGTGCGCCGATCGCCAAACTGTGGGGCCGACTCAGCGGCACTTCGAAAGGGTCCGTAATACGCCGAACAGTATTTGGCCGCATAGGACATGATCGGCACATGACTGAAGTTGTTTTCATCAAGGATATCGCGGATTTCAGCCACGCGGCCATCCATCATGTCCGAGGGGGCCACCATATCGGCACCGGCATTCGCATGCGACAGGGCCGTGCGCCCTAAAAGATCCAGGCTGGCGTCATTATCAATCGTTTGTCCTTCGACAACTCCACAATGGCCGTGGTCGGTATACTGGCACAGACACACATCGGTGATGACAACCAAATCCGGCAATTTCTCTTTTACCGCCCGGGTTGCTTTTTGGACAATTCCGTCAGCGGCGTAAGCGTGGGTTCCCAGGGGATCCTTGGCCTCCGGTATCCCGAATAACATGACCGCCGGAATATCCAGTTCGACTGCGGAAGCGGCCGTTTTTAACAAATTGTCAATGGATAATTGAAAATGTCCGGGCATGGACGGAATCGGATTTTGAACATCGCTGCCGTTAATCGCAAACAAAGGTAAGATAAAATCATCGACCGATAAATTGGTTTCACGGATCATGCGGCGGAAGGCTTCATTTTGCCGCAGTCGCCGGGGCCTATAGTCTGGAAATAACATTTAGTCTCCTTTTTTGTTTTATTCGAGTGCAGGTCAAACAAAGAAGTGACTAAAGTGAACTAAAGTTGGTAG
>Ga0209165_10000571_pt1 | contig 12595 bp, 13 predicted proteins | sample tdAd001_FD_187122 | JGI IMG/M metagenome (GOLD analysis project Ga0209165, IMG submission 187122) | Marine sediment microbial communities from the Atlantic coast under amendment with organic carbon and nitrate - tdAd00.1 (SPAdes)... | ecosystem: Environmental > Aquatic > Marine > Coastal >... | reverse complement strand
GCCGGCGTAGGCCTCATCGCCCATCATGATGCCGGCCCATTGACGGTCGCTCATCGCGCCCACACCGGAGTCGGTCAACAAGTCGATATAGACATCTTCGGAGCGCAGCAGGAATGTGTTGTAGCCGGCTTCACGTATCGCGTTGAGACGTTCCTCGCGGCTGGTCATCTTGATCAGCTCGACCATCTTGATTTTGTAGGGTTCGGCCCAGTTTCTGGTCGTCATATCTCCACCTCATATGCTGTATACGGTGGCATTTCATCCCTCGCCAGCACTGAGCTGGCGAGTGGCCGTGGAGAAATAGTAGAACCTGGGCGGGGGCGCACCAATACGTAAAAGTACGGCGCGCCCGTAATTAAGTGCTAGTGGCTTTGCTGCCTGTGCTCGGCCTGGTGGGTTGCGAACTCCTCACCATGCTGCTGAATCGAAAGGCCTATCAGCACAAATGCTAATAGGCCGCACTATTTCGTGGTTGCTACCATTAGTGGCAATCTTGAGGTTGCAGTGTTTCCACCGGATTTCCGGAACCAATGAAATTGTTACAAGTTGTTTCCAATGAACGCTGACAGTCCGAACAAATACACGGGTGATTTACACTTGCTGGTCGTGGACGACGATGTCGGTATCCGTGAGCTGCTGTCACGCTACTTGTCTGAGCAGGGATTTGGTGTCACAGCGGTTGAGGACGGCGAGGCCATGGATGCCTGGTTGGCAGACAACACCCCCGACCTGGTGATTCTCGATCTGATGCTGCCGGGCGAAGATGGCCTGTCGCTGGCACGGCGCTTACGCAGCGAGTACCAGCTGCCCATAATCATGATCTCGGCCCGCGGCGAGGAGATTGATCGAATTGTCGGTCTGGAGGTTGGAGCCGACGACTATCTTCCGAAGCCATTCAATCCGCGTGAACTTCTGGCACGCATACGCGCGGTGCTGCGCCGCAATTCACCGATTATCGGCGCTGAGGCGGACGCGGAGGACAGCTACGCGTTCGGGCCATTCAGACTGGAGCCAAGCAAACGCGTCCTGTATCGGAGTGACGCCGAGGTCGATCTGTCGAGAGCTGAATTCGAACTTCTGCATGTGCTGGTCAAACATCCAAATCGAGTGCTCAGCCGGGATTTCATCATGGAATGCCTGAGCGGCATCGACAGGGATCCGTACGACCGGAGTATTGACGTCCGGGTGACGCGATTGCGGCACAAGATCGAAGACGACCCGGCCCAGCCCAGGTATGTACGCACCGTCTGGGGAATCGGCTATCAGTTCACACCTGAGGACTCGCCAACTTGAAACTGACGCCACGATCCCTGCTCGGGCGTACCGCCGTGACGATTTCGCTAACGCTGATGTTGTTCATGGTCATTTCCCTCGGCGCCGCAGTGTATTTCATCGCGATACCGATGGCCGAGCGGTCCGCCGACGATTTTGCCGCCGTGATCGTGTCCGCAGCACAATCTCTGCAGAGTGCTCCGAGCGAGCTGCATGAAGAACTAAAGCAGCACCTGCTGGAAAATCACGGGCTGATCGTGACAACGCAACGACCGGCGCTGGCTGAAAAATCTTTTGATGTTCCGTACTACATCTTCTTCCAGGAGTCGCTGGCCCAGCATGCAGGGCAGGAACTCAAAATCATTGAATCAGAGAGCGGCCCGATCATCTGGGTGGACGTGCCCACCGATGGGGCGATCATTCGTATCGGTTTTGACAGAGGCCGTCTCGGTACAAATCCTCCGGTTGTCTTATTGCTGGCGATAGGGGGCGGTGCACTATTAACCTTACTAGCGAGTTTCCTGGAAGTTCGCCGGGTTGTCGGGCCATTGGCGCGCATGTCTGCTGCGGTTCAGGAAGTAGGTCGCGGTCACACGCCGCCTGTCCTTGCAGAGAACGGCCCGAAGGAGATTGCGGCCCTGGCGAAGGCTTTCAATCATATGTCGTCCGACATTCAGGAACTGTCTGAGAACCGGACCGTCATGGTTGCCGGCATTTCTCATGACTTGCGAACGCCGTTGACTCGTTTGGGACTTGCGGTCGAGATGCTGAGCGAGGACTCGGATCCGGAACTCGTCGCAGGAATTCGTCGCGACCTGGCCGCAATGAAAAGCCTGATCGACCAGTTCCTGCAGTTTTCCCAGGACCTCGGGGATGGGCGGCCGGTGGAACTCGACCTGGGACAGGTCCTCGAAGCTCATGCATCGGATCTGCGGCGTGAAGGCACTGAGGTAATCCTGAACAGCTGCGATCCGTGCCCGTATCTCGCCGACCCTGTGGCACTGGACCGCTTGCTGGTCAACCTGATGGAAAACGCCGCGCACTACGGGCGTGGCTCGAAAATCAATGTCGACTTGAGTTGCGATGAAGCTGGCGTCTCGATCGAAATCAGCGACCGGGGCCCAGGTATTCCAGGCGACCAGGCGGAGGCTGTGTTTCGTCCATTCCATCGCCTCGAAACAGCCCGCGGGAGCAGAACCGGCGGTAGCGGGCTTGGGTTGGCCATCGCCCGCCAACTTGCGAACAAGCACAATTGGTCTGTCGAACTATTGCCGCGAGAAGGTGGGGGAACTGTAGCGAAAGTGGTGCTGTCTATCGCTTCACGACTCTCTTGATCTTGATGCCTGCGCCCCAGTCGGGGCTGCTGTCGGTTAGGCCGGCAAGAGCATAAAACTGAAATCGCCAGTTCTCATTGAATCGTCGCGATACAAATCCGGAGAATTCCTGAATCGAATCGTTGCCAGTGATTGCGGATTCACGGTAGTCAAAGAACAGTCCTGCACTTGTGTCGGGCGTGACCCTGTAATTGAAGCCAACCGACGTCATCAGGGCATTCTCGAGGTCAACTCCGCTTGGGTCGCCGCGGAGTTTGTATCCGACGGAGCCCATTAGAGTGAGTTGATTAACGAATTTGTAAAAATCGGCTCGTAACGTGTAGTCATGCTCGCCGCTGCCCAAGCCCTTGTCGGCATCGGCCGTCCCGAACTTGACCTTGCCCGTTAAGTCCATGGCCAGTCCCAGTCGCCGACTATTGATCACGTCATAGACGGTAAAGCTGCCAATGATGTCGCCGAGGCCGCTCTCGGTAGTGATATCGCCCGTACCCGGGATTGGCTCACCGCCAGCGCCGTAAATCACGGTTCCTTCCGGCGCAGTGACACTCAGGTAGGGTGCCGTGAGGCGAAACTGCGTACGACCATAATCAATGGTCGCAGTCAGCGGAACATATAAATCCTCAATGTCCACATCACCGCCGTAGCGACCGCTCGTATATTCCGTGCCCGCAGAGAACGTGAATGTGGTGTTCTGGTCCTGGGCCAAAGCAGTCACGCTAGCAAGCATGGCTACACAACCAAGCAGACCTGTGAATTGAAACGAGTTCGCGTTCATTGTGCTGTCCTTACTGGCTAGTGCGCAGTTAAAACGGGGCCGGATCTGGTCCGGCCCCAACGAAAAGGAAGCGGGTAGGGGGGTTACCCGGCATCCTCAACTTCGAGCCCTAGCGCGTGAGCTCTTTGATTGATTCGATCCCGATGCTGCGCCTGGACTTTCTGACTCTCCTCTTCGGAATCACACAGTCGCAGTTGTTCGCGGTACTGGTTGCGTTCCTGCACGGTCATCAACTCGTTGCCGAAAACAGGTCCCTGGCCTGGAGGTACCAGGTCCTGGCCCTGCTGCAGCGCCCGTTCCTGCATCTTGTTCTCGTGCTGAGCCTGGAACTGTTTCGTGCCACCTTGTGCGTTGGCATCGCCCAGTTGTGCTCGGTATTGCTTGCGCTCTTGCGCGGTCATTAACTCATTGCCGTATATGTCCTGGTCTTTGATCTTTGATGGATCCTGCATATGAATGCGGTCGCGATCACGGTCCTGCTGAGCGTCACCAGCCCGATCCCAATCCTGCATGCGGTCGCGATCCATGCCGCGATCCCGATCCATTCCACGATCACGGTCAATTTGCTGGCCGCGATCAGCGTTGCCACCGCCGCCGCCCTGGCCTTTGCCGGCAAAGGCTGTCGCGGATGTGAACGCGAGCGCGAATGCCACCAGAATGCTGATTGGTGTCCTGTATCTCATGATGTGTTCCTCCTCTCAGTAACGATAAGAGTGGAGCAACAATGTTTCCGGAGGATTTCGGCAGCTGGTGACTTTGTTACATTGTGTTTCGAGTGCGGGTCCGAAAACGACCAGTTTCTGTCAGGCAAACGACTAGAATTGGTGTTCCGGATCACAAGGACTACGACATGGACTTTCGATTTTCCGCCCTGAGTGTCGAGCAGTTCAGTCACTTGTTCGGGAAGAATATAGAGACGCTTGCGCAGCAAGGTGTAGAGCGGGTTATTGCGGACGGCAAACCCGGCTATCCCTGTCGAGTTTCACTGCAAGATGCTGAGGTCGGTGAAGAAGTACTGCTGATGAACTATGAACATCAGCCCGCAGCGACTCCTTACCGATCAAGCCACGCGATTTATGTTCGGGAGTGGGCCGTTCAGGCCACACCGGTTACGAATGAAGTCCCAGAGATGTTCAGACATCGGCTACTTTCTGTTCGTGCTTTTGATGCGTCAGGGAGGATCATCGATGCGGATGTCGTCGACGGCAAGAGTCTTGAATCGTTGATCGAGCGCATGTTGGAAAATAAATCGACTGACTATCTTCACATACACAATGCCAAGCTTGGCTGCTATGCAGCAAAAGTCGAACGCTGCATAGCCTAAGTCAGGCCTGGCATCAGGCTCCTCCGTACAGCGAGTTAACACCATCGGAGTAGTCGACTAAGGCTTCGATGACGATAAGAGTTGCCGCGACCAATCCGACGGTCTTTGCAGTACTGTGTTCTCTAACCTGTACTGCCTGGATGTCAGAATAGGCGACAAACACTCCATCTCCGCCGATTCCCTCGATGGTTATGGTGTCTATTTTGAATTTGGCGTCCGTAGCGTCATGCCGAATAACTCGTACCTTATCGCCGACTTCGAGTTGGCTCGTACTCGAATCATGTGATGGCCGAAGAAAATTCGCGGCCATCTTGTATGGCTTCCATGGTCAGGTAAAAGCAGATGCTCCACAAATTTGGTCCTGGACCTACTCTGGTTTAGGTACATGCCAGAATTGACTGCTTCGTACGACATGCAAAAATGGTTGTGACGAGCATTACTCACCGCATGCCCGACTTCGGCTCAAGGAGAACGTCATGGCAGCTAACTATTCCGATGTCATTGTTCATATCGACGAAACGCTACCGTCTGACCAATTGAAGACTCTTGAGGATCACATTTATAAGATAGGTGGTGTCATGACCGCATGTAACCGGGATGACAAGCCTCACTGTATTTTGGTCAAGTACGATCCCGAGCAGGTGCAAGCGCACGATATTCTCGTCAAAGTCCGGAGTGAGGGAGTTCACGCCGAACTGGTTGGTTTCTGAAGCGCGAGTCGCGCAGCGGCGATCGCCCTACAGGTAGGGGGTCTCATCGAGGTCGAACTCGACCTCGTCGCTAGCGGTCGAGGGTAGTTTGGCCATTGCCTCTCGCAGCATCTCGACGTGCTCCATCTCCTCATCTCGAAGCTCGGTGAATAGTTCCCGGACATCGAGATCGGTGATTCCCGGCAAGGCCATGTCGTAGAAGTCGTAGGCCTTCTTCTCGGCGGCGAGCCCAACCTCGAAAGCCTGCATGGTGGACATGCCGCGTCGCGGCGCCCCCATGTCCGGGGCCTCGACGTCGTACAGGTCGTCTAGTGTCAGCCGAGCAGGGGCGTCACCGAACAGAGTCTTGCGCCGGGCCTCCAGCTCTTGGCCGTGCTTGGCCTCGTTCTCGGCCATCGACGCGAAGAAGGCTCCAGCATCGTAGCCGCCGCTGCGGCCGATCTGCGATGCGAACATCTGGTAGCGGTGGCACGCCTCCAACTCGATGAGCTTCGCGAGGTCGAGTGCGTCCATTAGGCTGAGCTTGGCCAGGTCAAGACTGGTTGACATTTTTTTGACTCCTGTTCGTTTTTTGCGGCGTTGAGTTAGTTGTTTTTGGACCAATAGACGATTTGTGTCTATGCGGGCTAACCCTTACCAGGCACAGCTAGTGCTGCCCTTCGACCTGGATGATTCGCGGCACGCGCTTGTCGATACGCACCGCGGTCAACTGCCTTCCCCAGACACAACCCGTGTCGAGACTCACGAGATCAGGCATTACGACCAAGCCGAGTGCCGACCAGTGACCAAATACAATTCGTGTTCCTGACCAGGCGGGGTCTTCAAAGTCATACCAGGGAACAAGATTCTTGCGAGCTCGATAAGGAGGGCCGCTGTGTGACATGTTCAACCGCATCTTGTTCGTCATCATTCGCATGCGCGTCAGGCAATTGATGATGAAGCGCAATCGCTTGTAGCCTTTTAAGCCCCCGGACCAGTCGGCAGGTGTATTACCGTACATCTTGCCGAGCAGGGATTTGTAATCGTCGCCGATTAGCTCGGCCTCAACTTCGGCTGCGCGAGCGAGCGTTTGCTGCGCTGTCCATTTCGGATGCGTCCCGGCATGCACCAAAAGCGTGTCCATTGACTCGTCGTAATGTGCGAGTGGCCGATGGCGCAGCCAGTCGAGCAATTCGTCACTGTCTTTTGCTTTGAGAATTTTTCGCAGTGATTCGAAGCGATCACCGTTCCTGACCTGCTTTGCTGCGAGTGCCAACAAGTGCAAGTCGTGATTGCCCAGAACCGTGATGACCGAATCGCCCAGCTTTTTAACGTAGCGGAGTGTCTTGAGCGACTTGGGGCCTCGATTGACGAGGTCGCCGGTCAGCCAGAGCGTGTCCTTGTCGGGATTGAAGCGAATCGCATCGAGCAACTCACGGAATGGGTCGTAACAACCCTGTAGGTCCCCGATTGCGTATACCGCCATGCCCGAATGACTACCTAGTGCAGGACGCCCGGAACCGCGAGCGTGAACGGCGCGATCGGCGCATCGAAATTCACACCGTTGTCGGCTTCCATGCGATACAGGCCCTGCATCGCGCCCACTGGCGTTTCAAGAACTGCGCCCGACGAGTAGCGAAATTCCTCGCCCGGGTTCAGGTGCGGTTGTTCACCTACGACACCGTCGCCGCTCACTTCCTGCACTTTGCCATTGGCATCCGTAATGACCCAATGGCGGCTGATCAGGCGTGCGGGGACATCACCGTTATTGGTGATCGTAATCGTGTACGCGAAGACGTAACGATCGGAAGATGGCTCGGATTGCTCGTCGACATAGTCGGTGGCAACCTGGATCCGAATATCGCAGGTGTTTTCATCCATGTGGCTATTCTAGCGTATTCGCCAGCTGGACATACTCGGCAATCGAAATTGCCTCCGGGCGCAGTCCCGGGTCGATACCAACAAACCTGAGCGTCTCTTCATCCACTACGTTGCGAAGTGAGTTGCGAATGGTCTTACGCCGCTGGCTAAACGCCTGGGCAACGAGGCCAGATAGACGTTTTTCATCGTTGATGTCGTAGGTTCCTGCAGGTAACGGCACGAGTCGTACGATGGCTGATGTCACGTCGGGCGGTGGATCAAATGCACTGCGGTCGACGTCAAAGAGCGATTCTATGTCGAAGTGGCAGCCGAGCATGATGCTGAGCCTGCCATAGGTTTTACTGCCGGGTTCGGCTGCCATGCGATCGACAACTTCCTTTTGCAGCATGAAATGCATATCGACAATGTTCTCCTTGAAATCAAGCAGGTGAAACATCAGCGGCGTGGAAATATTGTAGGGCAGATTGCCAACGATACGCAGATTTCTGCCCAGTGAACCGAAGTCGAACTTGAGCGCGTCTCCCTCGTGAATAATGACGTTGCCCGCATCGGCGAAGTCACGTCGGAGCGTTGCAGCAAGATCACGGTCGAGTTCGACGGCATGCAGAGTGCCGGCCAGTCGTGCGAGTGATTTGGTCATCGCGCCCTGGCCCGGTCCGATCTCCACGACAACGTCGTCGCTACCTGCGTGGATCGCGTCGATGATCGCGCCGACCACGCCCGGATCGATAAGGAAGTGTTGACCGAAGCGCTTTCTGGGGCGGTGTGGGCTCATGCGGCGGTCAGCTCAGCGGCAAGCCGGATGGCGTGTAGCAGGCTGCCATTGTCAGCCTTCCCAGTGCCGGCAAGGTCCAGAGCTGTTCCGTGGTCGACGGATGTGCGAATGATTGGCAGGCCAAGTGTCACGTTCACGGCGTTTCCGAAACCGGCGTACTTGAGTACCGGCAAACCCTGGTCGTGATACATGGCGAGCACGGCATCCTTGTGCCCGGCGGCGGGTGTGAATGCTGTATCGGCCGGCAACGGACCACGTAGTTTAATTCCACGAGCGACGAACTCTTCAACGACCGGCGCGATGACGTCCGCATCTTCATTGCCAAGGTGGCCATTTTCACCCGCATGTGGGTTAAGCCCGCAAACCACGATTTCCGGCTCGTCGATACCGAACCTGGACCGCAGGTCATCGACAAGGACTTGCAGTACTTCGCGCAGGCCTTTCCTGGTCAGGCTGTCTGGCACGTCGCGCAATGGCAGGTGCGTACTTGCCAAAGCGACGCGCAAGTCACCGGCAATGAGCAACATGACGGGCGATTGCGTATCAGTCAGCTCTGCGAGGAATTCGGTGTGGCCGCTAAACGGTACACCGGCATCATTGATGACACTCTTCTGCAGCGGTGCTGTAACGAGGCCGGCGAACTGTCCATCGAGGCATGCGGACACAGCGCGTCGGAGACCGTCGAGTAACGCCGGTGCGTTGGCCGGGTTCAGCCGTCCGCATTCCACCGGGGCAGGGAAGGGCTCTGAAATGACAAGTAATTCGCCGTTGGCAGCGTTTGTGGTCGCAGCATCGGCGACGTCGATCTCGGTGATCGTGGTCTCGATGCCGATCGCCTCGGCGCGCTCACGCAATAAATTAGCATCCGAAATAACGACGACGCCGCATGGCAACGGCTCATGCGCAAGAGTCAGGCAGAGCTCCGGCCCTATTCCAGCAGGTTCGCCGGCAGTGACAGCTAGACGCGTATCTCGACGAATGCTTCGTCTCTCAGGCGTTGTATCCACAACTGCGTTTCCTCTTCCATCTTGCTGTTCTGGATGCGGCGCACACAGTTGGTTTCCTTGAGATCCTCGGTGTTGTCGTAGACACGGCGATCGAGCACCTCGAGAATGTGCCAGCCAAAACGACTGCGAAATGGTTCGGAGACGGCACCAAACTCCATGCGAGCCACGACTTCCTCGAATTCCGGCACGAACGTTCCGGGTCCCGACCAGCCCATGTCACCGCCGCTATTGGCAGACCCGGGATCGTCGGAAAGCAGTTTGGCGATCTCGCCGAAATCTTCGCCTTCGCCAATCCGTTTAACCGCATCATCGAGACGCTGTTTTGCCGTTTCGTCATCGATGATCTCATTCGGCGTTACCAGGATGTGTCGAACGTGGACCTGATTGATCTCGCTACGTTGGACGGCGCTACGCAAGTCGTTGACCTTGACGATGTGATAGCTGCTTGCACTGCGGAAGGGTTCAGAAACGGAACCCGCTTCAAGATCCACGACGATATCGGTATAGATCGTCGGCAACTGGTTGCCCTTCATCCAGCCGAGCGTACCGCCTTCAAGCGCCGTTTGGGCGCTGGAGTGGCGAACCGCCATCTCACCGAAGTCAGCGCCGTTTTGTAGTTGTTCGTAAATGTCCGCAACTGTGGCCTGAATTTCGGCGACTTCATCTGCTGTCGCAGACTCCGGAATTGATACCAGGATATGTGACAGGTTGTAATCGGACTCGACGGCAACGTTGCCTTCGAGATCGGCAATGCACTGTTCGATCTCTCGCGGTGACACCTGGATACGGCGGCCAACTTCGATTTGTCGTAGTTGCTCGAGCGTCATTTCGTCACGAAACTCTTCGCGAAACGCGCCATAGTCGATACCGTCCTGTGCCAGCAATTCAGGCATGTCCGCGAACGCGACACCATTACCTGCCGCAATTTGTTCAATTTGCTGATTCAGCATCTGGTCGGAAACCTGCAGCCCAATGCGTTCAGCACGCTGCAACTGAATCTCCTGCAAGATCAAGCGCTCAAGTAACTGCTCCCGCAGCACATCAGGTGGCGGCAACTGCAGGGGCGGATCGGACTGTGCAGCGCGTTCGATAATCATCGCCGTCTGGTTACGTAACTGGCTCTTAAGCACGACGCCCTCGTTGACGATGGCTGCAACACCGTCGAGGAAATCACCGGATTCGGACAGCTCGGCGGATAACGCCGACTGGGCGACAGACAAAGCAGCGATCGCGCACAAGCTTGCGCATAACATATTGTTTCTAAACACTATTTCCTACCGGAGATTCGCGGAGTAGCCAAGAATACCACGTTCCAACATTTTGTCAGCAGCGGTACCGACACTCGATAAGCCCTTCAGTACAAGTTGCAGACCGATCGACGAATCGCGAGTTCCGTCACGGGCCGAAATATGGCGACGCGAGACGAGCCTGAGACCCCAGCAACAGCTCTCGTACTCGATGCCAAGAAACTCCTCGAGTGCTTCTTCATCGCGGAAGGAGTACTTGTAACGGCCGACCACGTTCCACTGCGATGAGATGGGCCAGGACCAGGACAGGTCGCCTTGTTCCAGGGAGTCGCGGCGGAATCGATACGAGAGGTTCAGGATCTTGTTGCTGGCTGGTCGATATTGCAGACGCGCCTGTGACTGCGTTGTGCCACGTTCCTGCTCACCCCATTGGTGACCAAAATCGAAGTTGAGATTTTGAGCAAGTCCGAAGCGAATCTCGGCGATGTAATCGGACGTCTCATCGAGGAAAACCGGCTCCCCGGGCAGGCTGACATCGCTTCCGCTCAGGTATCGCGTCTGGCCGATCGTTGCCGTAATGAGCTCGCGGCCGGATCCGGAATCAAGAATGCGTGATGTCATGCCGATGCTGACCTGGTCAGTGTCAGCAATGCGGTCTATGCCGAGGTAACGATTAGTGCGGTAGAGCGAGACAAGATTCAGGTCGGGTGTGATGGTGTCGAACACCGGTAGCTCGTTCTGATCGCGAAACGGCACGTGCACATACAGCATGCGCGGCTCGAGTGTCATGATGCGATCCGACATAGATCCGCCAAGCGCACGCTCGAGTACCATGCCGACATCGAGACTACCGATCGGTACTGTTCGCGTCGGATCGCTCACCTGCCCCGGCAACGTATTACTCAGATCGTAGCGAGTGTGATCGACACTCACCGCCGGGGTAACAAACCAGCCAGAGCTTCGAGAAATAGGGAGCTCCAGGCTCGGAGCCATATTGAATCGCCAACCTGTAACGCCGACGTCGCGTTCAAAGTTGACGAGTTCACCATCAAGACCCAGTTGCATGCCGAGCCACTTGTCGGGCCAGCGACCCCGCACGATGAGCTGCGGCACGCGCTGGTACGGTTCATCGATCGGCTGAATGGCTTCGTCGATTGTCTGGAAGTCCTGGATCTGGCCGAAGAGCGACAAGGTGTCGGTGTGATAGTCAAAGTTCAGGCTGCGATTCAGGTGCGTAATACTCGAGACACTCAGGCTTCCGCCGAGGTCTTCGAAATACTGGCTGTCCGATACTTCACGAAAGTCGATACGGTTGCGCCAGCCATTGACGAACATCGTGCGATGCTGCAGCCGCACCATCGTACGCGAATCGTTGAACATGTTGTCGCTACCGAGGTGTTCCGCATAGGCCTGGCCGTCCATCCTGTTGGTCAGGTAACGAAACTGTGCGCCCACCTGCAGGCCTCGTTCGGTTAGCAGGCGCGGTGTAATCGTTGCGTCGTAACTTGGCGCGATGTTCCAGTAGAACGGTACACGGATCTCGTTGCCGCTACGTCCACCGGTGCCGATCGAGGGCGCCAGAACACCCGTCTTGCGTGCGTCGCCAATCGGAAATGAAAAGTGCGGCGAGTACAGAATTGGCACGCCCTTGAAGCGCAGGCTCACCCCTTTGGCCGTGCCGACACCTTCTTCGGTATCGAGATCAATGGCCTTGGCGCGGATCAGCCAGTCGTTCGACTCTGGCGGGCAGGTCGTGTAGCTGACAACGTCGAGCTCGAGCCGTCCGGCCTGGTTGATTTCGAGTGAGTCTGCCGCACCGCGAGCATTGTTGCCCTGCAAGTAGAACTGGGCGCCCTCAAACAGGACGCGGCCGAGCCCATAGGAAAATTCAGCGCGGTCCGATTCCACGATTGAACTGGGATCCTCGTAGCGAACGGAACCCGCGAGCAGCAGAGACTGGCTGGTGGGTTCGTACTCTGCTGTGTCGGCGCCGGCCAGCTTTTCGCCCTGGCGCAGCAGCACGCCGCCCGACATCGACGCGCGCGGTTCCACACCGAGTTGCGCATCGAATTCGCCGACTTCGAAAACGATTGTTTCGGGATTGGACAGGTCGATCGCCGTCAGCGCGTTTTCAACATCCACGGGCTGAACTGGCGCATAGCATGAGCCTGGTTCCGCGGCATGCGCGTAGTGCGAAACCAGCAATGCACCGGCGATGATCAGTCGAGTCGAGGGCAAAATGGTTATCGGGTTACGGGGGTATGTTACCTTCGCATAGTTTTGCAGGTGCT
>Ga0209165_10000569_pt1 | contig 12599 bp, 7 predicted proteins | sample tdAd001_FD_187122 | JGI IMG/M metagenome (GOLD analysis project Ga0209165, IMG submission 187122) | Marine sediment microbial communities from the Atlantic coast under amendment with organic carbon and nitrate - tdAd00.1 (SPAdes)... | ecosystem: Environmental > Aquatic > Marine > Coastal >... | reverse complement strand
TTACGGTGGTGGATTTCTTTCTTGTCGCCTTTTTGATGGGCGCCGTCTCTGGGGATGTTTTGGGCATGATCGATTACTCGCGCAGTTGAGGTCAGGGCCTAGAGTACTGAAAATCGGCCCAGTATACAAAACGTCGATGTGCAATCTGCAGATGCGCCAGGTGCCAGCATTCGATTTCTGGGTGGAGTCACCGGGTTAATAGTATGCAGGGGCCGCGGGCGCGGGGGAAATCAAAATTCTTAAAACAAACTATTGGAGCAAAAGCTTGGCGAACGGCTGGACATCGGAACGACGGGCAAGGCAGGCAAAGCTGATCCAGCAATGGCGACCGTGGGAGAAATCGATCGGGTTAAGGACGCTGGCCGGTATAGGAAAGGTTTCTCAGAATGCTTATAAGGGCGGCACCTGGAAGATGTTACGCGAACTGGCAAAGGCTTTGCGAGAACAGCAGAGAGGATTGAATCCTTGAATCGATAAAGTAGACGCTGGGGAATCTTCGACGAGCGGCAAAAAACGACTCACAACAGTCACTGACTAACATTCAATCCGATAGTCCTGGCAAAACATACTCGAGCATGATTCTCGAAATGAGCTTCGGATCGGTATAATTTCTGGCGTTAATCACGACCACAAGTTGATGATCGGGCAAAATGACTAAACCTTGCTTCCACAACCCAAGTCCGGCTATCCATCGATCGGTTCCAAGCTTGCTGTTAGCCCACCGATCATTCGTCCTTTGCACTCGTCCAAGCCACCATTGAAATCCGTAACTGACCGTCTCGCTGACTGATGCACTTTCCGTGAATGAGGATCTTAGCCATTCTGTGGGAATTAACTGAACCCCTTTCCAGATTCCCTGGTCGAGAACAAGCTGACCAACCCGGGCCAGGTCTCTCGGTTTCATGCGCAAACCACTACGCCATTCCACCTCTGTGATAGCCAGGGGGATAAATAGTTTTTCCTGCGCGTATTCGAGTAACGGTTTACCAACGCCTTGATTGATGAGGTAGCGAAGAAGCGCATTCGCTCCGGCCGAGTAGTTCCAGGTGGTGCCTGGTTCTGCAACCACGGGCAGGCTCAGTAAATCTCGATATTGATCCGGGCCCAGTACCATCTTGTTCCAGTTATTATTCCATTCTTCATGCCACTCCAGTCCCATGGTCATCGACAGAACATGCTTAATTTTTATACGTCTTCGCTCAAGATCGATGGCCAGGTCGGTAAACTCTGGAAATGCGTCCACTACCGGTGTCTCGATTGAAGGCACCTTGCCCTCAGCAAGAGCGATTCCATAGAGTAGACTTACGATACTTTTGGCGATCGACTGCATATCGTGAAGGGTATCTGCTGTAAACGTGATTTTTTCTACCGGCATACCCCAGACTTGGTTGTATCCTTCGTAATAACGCTCGAAAACCAGTCTCGAATTACGCACTACTAATACCGAGTGAAGGTTTTCCAAATCATTATTTTTTACCGCTTCATCGAGTCTTTCGCCAACATCCCAGCTAAACCCCGCATCTTCATTTGAAATGGTTTGCCAGTCATCCATGGCTGACAATTGGAATGGGAAAATAACGCCCACTAAGGATCCAATAATCAACTGCCGAACTATTTTTTTCATTTGCCCTGCCTATTGCTTCAAAGTAAATGCGTCCCACTTATCATTTTACTATTTCGTAGTTGCGAACTATGACAATTCTTCGAGTAAGGTCTTTGCCGCACGCAGGTTCGCAGTTTCAAAACCCTCGGTAAACCAATCGTAAACTGGGGCGAGTAGATCTCGTGCGTCTTGCTTCCTGTTCTGATCGCACCATAGTTGAGACAGGCTGGTGGCTGCTCGGAGTTCCAGGGACCTCGCGCCCTGTTCCTGGGCTAATCTGAGTGCACTTTGGTAACAGACCTCCGCTTCATCTGTTCGATCAGTGGCTTCCGCTAGATATTGTCCCCTGAGTCGATGAAGCTCGGCTTCCCACCATCGTTCCCCGGTCCTCTCGATCAGATCAAAGGCTTTATTTAACGTGCGTGATACCTCTGGATACATTCCATTGGCAAGAGTGGCGTCAATTAGAAGTGCAATATAGAAGGTAAGGGCATAATTCTGATTGTCCTGGTCCAGATCAGCGAGTGCCCCTTGCATCAGGGCAATACCCTCCTCGGCGCTCCCGCCGCGGGCCAGGCTCCAGCCCCGGAATACGGTACCAATGGTGTATCGCACCGGAAAAACCTGATTCTCAGATAGCTCGATTAGCTCATCAGCTGTTGTAGCAACAGCGAGCGGCTCCCGTAGGAACGCCAATGGCATCACACCCGAATAACACAGCGCGTAGGCAAGGGAAGTGGAGTGGTTCAGGTGGCGGGCGTGAGCAATGGCTTCGCGACCAGTCGCCATGGCCCTTTCTGGATATCCCTTCAGCCATTCGAGGCAGGCTCTGCATCCCAGCAACGCCACCTTCGAATCGTGCGCGTACTTGAAAGCAAGAGCGCGCTGTTGTTCTTCATCATATAGGGACAGACCTTGATCAGTGTGGGTTTGGCTTGAGCTCAACTCCCCAAGTAACAAGTCGGTCCAGGCTATGGTCCTGTGGCCAACAACTACCGGGCCCAAATCTTCCTGCTGCTCCGCGAAGTGCAGAAGTTCTTCCCCGAACTTTCTCGCAGTGTGATAGTCGCCGTGGGCGGCACTGTCGAGCCACTGTCCATAAATCACCGGAAGCAATTGATGGGTTTCCTTCAATTGTTCGCAGAGTTCCCGGGCGCGGTGATAATGCACGGCTGCCTCTGGCGAGCCATAGCCTTTTGTTGCCATGAGTGGGACGCCAATCGTAATTTGCAGCGCTAACTCCTGGCGCTCGAGCGCCGGACTCCGGGGCAAGGTCTTCACGCAGTCCAGGCCCCTGGTGCAATGGGCGATCGATTCCAGATTGGCCGAGCGCTTAACCGCCTGTTCTCCAGCGCGTTGCCAGTAACCGATTGCCGACTCAGCAAGACCCGCTTCGGTATAATGATGTGCCAAAAGCTCCGGATGCGCTTTCACCATATCGGGAAAGCTCGCCTCCAGGGCTTCGGCCAATTGCCGATGGTACTGCTGTCGGGAGCGCCGCAAGAGCGAATGATAGGCGGCGTCCTGGACTAGCGCATGTTTGAAAATATATTTTGCCTGTGGTCTACGCCCCTGCACATAGAGCAGCTCAATATCTACCAACTGATCCAGCCCGTTTTGCAAATTCGTCTCGTCCAGGGGAGATACTGCCAATATCATGCCGTAACTAAACTCGCGCCCAAGGACCGCACCGAGTTGGGCTATTTCCCGAATGGTTGGCAAGCGGTCGAGCCGCGCCATCAGCGAATCCTGCAATGTGGCCGGGATAGCGAGCTTCGAGAGGGCTCCGGTCAAAGCGAAGTGATCAGTTTCCTCGCGCAACATATCTGATTCCAGGATCGCCTTGGTCAGTTCTTCGACAAAAAGCGGTACGCCATCGGTTTTGTCGACAATATGTTCGATCACGTCTTCGGGCAACTTTTTGCCGTCTGTATGGGACATGATCAGCATAAATACCTCCGGACGTTCCAGCCGGGTGAGGGTGATCGGTGTCATGTGTGAGCGTTGGGGCCAGGGTGGCACGAACACCGGTCGATAAACCAGCACGTTCAACATTGACACTGTTGGCACCTGCTCGATACAAATTCCCAACAGTTCCAATGTTGTTGGATCAGCCCAATGCAAGTCCTCCCAAACAACTAAAAGCGGTAATCGTTCCGCTTCTTCCAGCAGCCAGCCCGCCAATGCATCAAGCGTTTGCTCGCGTTGTTGAGTAGCGCTTTGTGCCAGGGACGCATAGCGGTCCTCTGGCAACATCAGAGACATCAATTCAGCGTACAGCGGTACCGTTGTCTCGAGCGGGAGGCTCTGGGTTGAGAGTGCTATTTCGAGTTTCTCAAGTTTCTCTTCAACTCCATCTTGCTGCTGCCATCCCATCACCCGCTTCAAGTGCTCGATGATTGGGTAGAGTGTACTGTTAGCATGGTATGGCGAGCAGCGTAACGTAATCCAGATATGCTCCTTCTCTGACACCTGTTCGCGTAAGGCTTCGATGAGGCGCGACTTACCAACCCCCGCTTCGCCCTGAATCAGGACCGACTGGCCATGCCCATTCTTGCTCGCATCCCAGGAGCGCAACAAAAGCCCCAGTTCTTCTTGCCGTCCGAAGAGCGGTATGCCACCTCCGATACGTTTAGCCTTATCGCGGCTATCGACGTCACTTACGCAGACAACGCACCACGCCCGCACCGGCTCGGCGATTCCTTTTAGCTTTTGCTTACCAAGATCTTTAAGTTCAAATAATTCATCCAAAAGTCTCCGTGTTACAGGCCCAACAACCAACTGATTAGGTTGCGCCACGCCCTGTAACCTTGCCGCTAGATTGGGCGTTTCGCCAACTGCCGCCGCTTCCTCCGACGCGCCTTCCCCGATCAGGGCGCCAACCACTACCTGGCCGGTCTCGATACCCGTTCGCACCTCCAGCACTACGTCATGCGTTTTCCCAATTTCGGCATTGAGATCGGCTATTGCGTCGATGACGTCAAGTCCCGCGCGTACCGCTCGCTGCGCGTCATCCTCGTAGGCCTGGGGATAGCCGAAATACACCAGTATCCCATCGCCCATGTAACGGGCAATGAATCCGGCATACTGCTGGATTGCAACTCGGCACTTGTTCTGGAAGGCAGTAATCACGTCCTGAAGGTCTTCCGGATCGAGCCTGGTCGAGAGTTCGGTCGATCCAACCAGATCGCAGAACATAACCGTCAACTGCCGACGCTCTGCTTCGGCAGCCCGCACCGGAAGGGGAGGCTCACTATGACTGTCGGTAATCGATGATTCAGCTTGTAGCGCTGCAATTGCTTTCAGGAGCTTCTTGCGTGGCCCCATCGGCAGGTCGAGCTCGCGCAGGTCATCCTCCGTCAAGTCCGGCAGAACCTCAAAATCGATCAGGTTTTCGGAAAAGGCCTGAGAGTACTGGCTCAATCCCAAATCGGCTAACCATATCTGGATGTCGCGCATAACCTTCCTCAACTTAATTAGCTGGTAGATTTGAGCGGCACTATTATATCAGATGCGGCATGAGGGCCAGTGGGTAAACCGTGGTTTCGATTCACCGAACTTATTGATTGTCGCTAATCATTAACTTCAACTAAAGGCGGAACTTGTCACAGGCGATACTCATTCAAGGTAAAACCGGAATCGCACCAAAGCGGTCATTCGATTGTGGTGTAATAAACTCAAATCTAAATTTGCTGCCAGGTTGCGTAAAAAACACCAAGGATATGGTGATACCTATTTCATAGATGAAGTCTTCATCAAAATCGATGGTGTACAACATGACTTATGGCGAGCAGTAGATCAGGATGGTGAAGTCGTAGGCGTGTTTCTTCAGGAGCATCGTGATGGCGCCGCGGCAAAGCGATTCTTTAAAAGATTGTTAAGGAAGTCTCAGTGCCTGGCTACGATACGATCCAGTACATACCGAAGTACCCCGCCGGCCTGGTAGTACTCGACTTCCACTGCTGTATCGAGTCGCGAGTGCAATTCAATACTGCGACTTTCACCCGAAGGGTAGTGGATGACGGCCGGGAACCATTGTTTGGCGGTGAGCGGCTTGTCCAGTTCCAGTATGTCGAGGGTTTCATCGCCTGTCAGTTGCAGGGTCTTGCGTGTGTCGCCTTCCATAAACTGCAGGGGCAGTACACCCATGCCGACCAGGTTGGAGCGGTGAATCCGTTCAAAGCTTTCCACAATAACGGCTTTTACTCCCAGCAGCAGGGTTCCCTTGGCAGCCCAGTCGCGACTGGAGCCGGTGCCGTATTCTTTACCGGCAATAATCACTGTGCTGAGCCTGCGCGACATATAGTCCATGGCGGCATCGTAGATAAACATCGGCTGCTGCTGGCCCGATAAGCGGGTGTAACCGCCCTCCAGATCGGGAGTCATTTCATTGCGGATACGGATATTGCCAAACGTGCCGCGCATCATGACTTCGTGGTTGCCCCGCCGCGAACCGTAGGAATTAAAATCCAGTTCGCTGACATCGTTATCCCCTAAAAATTGTGCCGCTGGACTGTCCAGCGGGATGGCGCCGGCGGGGGATATATGATCGGTAGTTACCGAGTCGCCCAGCATGGCAAGAATGGGCGCTGCCTGAATATTTTCACGATTACCTGCGTACTGCTGTTCAAAAAACGGCGGCAGTTGAATGTAGGTCGACTCGGATGGGAAGTCATAGGTGGCCTCTGTACTGCTTTCAATAGCACGCCAGCTGGCATCACCATCAAACACCGCAGCGTATTCCCTGTTAAACATGTCCTTATTGATCAACTGAACCAGCTCGGCAATTTCTGCGTTGCTGGGCCAGATGTCCTTCAAGTAGACGGGATTGCCCTCGCGATCTGTGCCCAGTGAGTCCAAACTTAGATCTATACGGGTGGTGCCGGCCAGCGCATAGGCGACTACCAGCGGCGGTGATGCCAGCCAGTTGGCCTGCACCAGCGGATGAATACGCCCTTCAAAGTTGCGGTTGCCCGATAGCACCGATGACACCACCAGTCCATTATCTTCGATGGTTTTTGCCACGCTGTCTGGCAGTGGTCCCGAATTGCCAATACAGGTGGTACAACCATAGCCGACCAGGTTAAATCCGAGTTCATCCAGCGCTGCCTGCAAGCCGGCTTCGACCAGGTAGTCAGTAACGACCTTGGAGCCCGGTGCCAGCGAGGACTTGACCCAGGGTTTGCGTTGCAGGCCTTTGGCTAAAGCTTTTTGTGCAACGAGGCCCGCACCGAGCATTACCGCCGGGTTGGAGGTATTGGTGCAGGAAGTGATTGCTGCTATGACCACATCGCCGTGGTGCATCGGCAAGTCACTACCTGCCAGTGGATAAGCAGTGTCCCGTTGATCGACTTTGCCCTGTAGTTCGATAAAACCGTCGATGGCTTTGCGCAGCTCTTTGACTGGAACCCGGTCCTGGGGTCGTTTCGGCCCTGCCAGGTTGGGTTCAACCGTATTCATGTCCAGCTCCAGGGTGGCGGCAAAATCCGGAGTTTGGTAATGCTCATCGCGCCACATACCCTGGGTTCGGCAGTAGGCTTCCACCAGTGCAATATCCGCTTCATCACGACCACTCAGGCGCAGGTAAGTGAGAGTTTGGACATCGACAGGGAAGAAGCCACAGGTGGCGCCGTATTCTGGAGCCATATTGGCAATGGTGGCACGGTCAGCCAGTGGCAACTGGTTGAGACCGTTGCCAAAGAATTCGACAAACTTGCCCACCACCCCGTGCTCGCGCAGCATCTGCACCACACGCAATACCAGGTCGGTGGCGGTAATGCCTTCCTGCAACTGCCCGGTCAATTCAAAGCCTACTACATCGGGTATCAGCATTGAGATCGGCTGTCCCAGCATTGCTGCTTCTGCTTCAATACCGCCGACACCCCAACCCAGCACCCCGAGGCCGTTAATCATGGTGGTATGGCTATCGGTGCCGACCAGGGTGTCGGGGTAGGCCAGCTTCTCGCCACCTTTAGTGCTGGTCCACACCGCACGCGCCAGGTATTCGAGGTTAACCTGGTGACATATACCGGTACCCGGTGGAACGACACTAAAATTATCAAAGGCCGACTGACCCCATTTCAGGAACTGGTAGCGCTCCAGATTACGCTGCATTTCAATGCTAACGTTTTCAGAAAAGGCTGTATCGGTAGCAAACTTATCAATGCTGACCGAGTGATCGATGACCAGGTCTACCGGTGATAAGGGGTTAATCGCCAGTGGATCCATGCCGCGTTTAACCAGCGCATCGCGCATCGCCGCCAGGTCGACCACAGCCGGTACCCCGGTAAAATCCTGCATCAATACCCGGGCCGGGTGGTAGGCAATTTCCTGGGGGCAGGCTTTACCGCCGCTATTGGCCAGGGCAAGGATGTCGTCGCGGGTACAGCTCAGGTCATCCTCGTGTCGCAACAGGTTCTCCAGCAGGATTTTGGTCGATACCGGCAAACGTTTAACCGCGTCACTATCCGCATGTTCGCCGCCGTTAATGGCGAAATAACACCACTCGGTATCATTGACGGTGAGAGTGCTTTTGCTGTTGAAGCTGTTTTTTGATGAAGCCATGGTGGGGCACCTCGGAAATGCTGATGGTCCAGTGAATCAGCTTACGAGATGGTGAGGGTTGGGGCAAGGGGGAAGCGGAGCTTCACCGCCTCGAAGGACAGGCACGGCTGTTATCGAACGGCGGTGACCTGGACAGTGCGCGTAAAAGTTTTCAAACAGCTTTGGAAATATCACGAACAGGTGCGTAAATGCTCGAGCTGCGTGCTGTTGCAGATCTTTCCAGGCTGCTTGCAGACCAGGGTGCGCGCGAGGAAGCGTATTATTTTCAGGCCGGCGTTGCGACGAAAAGCTCTCGCCGTAGGAGACCATCATCTAGTGCTGGAATTTTGGATGCCCACCTTGCTTGCCGGTTGGCATACTCAGAGGCACCAATGATTGCTACCACATCATCCTCGTATTCTTTTTCCGCATTAACTAAACGACGACATGAGGCCGCGTGAGCCGAGGTCAGGTCCTGACTGTCGAGAACGGTCCAGCCGGTTTGGGCAAGCAATGTCAAATAGTCCGTATCCGACTCGATAAATTCAGGAGCTACTTCCAATGTTTGCCTACGCTCTTCCCGGGAAAGATTTGCTGCTAATGAAATGACTGTGAAGACCATACGCCCGCCTTTTCGGGTCACCCGCTTACAAGATTCGAGTACGGCACGCTTTTGTTTCAGGCAACACAAAAGATCGCTGTGACTTACTGCATCGAAACTGGCATCGTTAAATGGCATATTGGTGGCATTTGCACAGGCAACCCAGCACTTTCCCGAGTTCTGGTCCCGATGGGCTCTTTCAGCAGCTATTTTCAGACCAGACAAAGGTAGGTCGACAAGTGCCAGATCACATCCACTTTGCTCAGCCAGGTAAAGCCCCGGCCATCCTGATCCTGCACCCACATCCAGAAGCCGCATACCTGGTCTTAACCCAAGCATGGCACCTATACGCCGAGCTTCATCACGTGTGGTCCAGCTATTGCCTCCATAGTCACATCCGCAAACCTGACGTTCAATCGATAACATGACGACCGATTGTAAATTCGAGTAGGCTTGCTCGAATCTTTCGGTCTGGGCTAATTCTTCTGGGCTACGATTCATCTACAGCCTCAAAAACCATAAAGTAATGCATCCTTCCATATATCGATCGATTTGAGCACTGGCAAGTACGCCAATATTCCCGCTCTGGGCTATTCTTGGCCGTTGATAAAGAGGATTTGCGCATATCTTTTCTCGATAGCTGACACTCAAAACCGGGAGTTCAGAGATGACCTACGGCCAACAACGAACCCCCAACCCCAACCCCACAACAACCTGGAATAGCAACCGTAATGCGGAGCATGACAGTAACTATATACTAAATGAGCGACCGTTCAGTTATCTGCTCGTGTTCGAATTGCATGAAAAATACTGAGGCAACCGGTTATTCGAAGCAAATTAACCGGGGTGAAGTATAAAATTTACCTTGTTTTATTTCCATTGACTGGTAATTACTAGTAATCAGAACTCCTTAACCAGGGAAGGAGAAAATATTTATGAGTCAATTCACCCCTGGAATGTTAATCAGTTCGGGAACACCGAAAAGCGGCTCCTAAAATTTAATCAGGAAAAATATCCGTCATGTTCAGGTTGCTCGTAGTTCCAATATTTATCGGGATATTGGCTTTTTTATTTATCTATTTTATTGCGCCTACAATTGTCCCCGAGCCGGGTATTGTCTCGTATGTCGCCGAGTTTGCCCTTTATTTGTCAAACTCGTATTTCGAAAGTATGCCGCCAATTATTGTCAATTATATCTCTAATTTGAATCTGGCAATGGTCGCCTTGACGGTTGGATTACTTTTGACGGTAGTTATTCAACTTGCCGTGATAGTTGGAGGCACGTTTATCTGCATAATAAAGTGGATAATATCGCGCCTGCAAAAAGATAGGGGTAAAGAGGTTGTGCAAGATTTGTCACCTATCGATATGGACTCGAAATTTATGGGTTCGATGCCAGGAAAAAAAATTCTTGGACGCGGCCTTGATTCGATTGACCAAGAATGAAGGATTTAGATCGGTAACAAATTGAGATTGATAAAGGATTTACTAAATCTTGAATTTCACAAGGCAATTTGAGTTTTCCAAGGAAATTAGAACCCTATAAATAAACCGCAATAAGGGCCTCTATTATTTGACGACCTGACGTTTGATGCTGTTGCATGCCAGTTTAGTGTCATGTTCTTTCCGACAAACTACTCGCATTAAAGGAATCGGCACGTGTTCTGAAGCCAGGAGCCGACGCTCAGGATTTACTCATTAACTTCTGATTTCGGCGGTGCACATCGGATATCTGTGAATATAAATTTCTACCCTGGTAGTTCAAAACTGGTAGATTTCTATTTTAGGTTTTTGCCCCATCGTGACGATCACATAATATTTTAGATCAGGTATATACGTCATCTTAAATACTCAGGTGAAACACTGTGAGCACTAAAGCATGGAGACTGATACCTGCCTCTCAGAAATTCACCACCTGTTATGTCAAAGTAAATGCGTTTGAATAATTCGAGTGTAGCAATCCTATGACTGAGACACATTTCAATTTGATCTTCAATGGCAAGCTAGAAGCCGGCCACAAGCAGGATGAGGTCCGCCGTACTCTCGAGAGCCTGTTCAAATTTGACGACGAAAACCAAAGCGATTTCTTCAGTGGCCAACCCGTAATACTAAGCGAGAACATGAACGCCACGACGGCCAATTCATTCAAACAGGCACTAGCTGATGCTGGCGTGGCAACGCAGCTTGTAACAGCTAATGATATTGTCGCAGACGAAGATGTTAAGTCTCGACGCCGAGAAAGTCGGCGCAATAATACCGTACGCCGCGCCCGTATCCGAAGCGCTGCAATTTTACCTGACCGGCGGCAAGGCATGGATCGACGACGATAACAATGGCAACACGATACCATCAAAGCTAACCATCCAATCACAGCCAGCCGGAGTAATCAGTGTTAAGTATCGGATGTGGGTCTACCTAAACTGCTGACATAGAGAATTTCAGGATCGGTTTCCCAAAGACGACGCTGAAAAACTTCTCACCAGAGACGACCTACGGCCAGGAACGGAACCTCAGCAAGCATCGACAGTATCCAAATTTAAGTCTGTGATAATATCTATCGACTTTGTTTTCTATTGGGCTCGCAATGGCAAAGGATCGTCTACCAGACAAACTGGCTGTCATCTTGCATGCGGATGTTGCCGGATCAACTCAACTGGTGCAGCAAGATGAGCACCTGGCCCACGAACGTATCCAGGACTCTTTTCATCGTTTCAGCGATGTCATCGAACAGTACAGAGGAAAAGTACTTGAGCTTCGAGGTGACGCGCTATTGGCCGAGTTCGAGCGTGCCTCCGATGCCGTAACAGCCACCCTCGCGTTTCAGTCTGATCAGGCCAATTACCTTTCACGTCTGAAGGATGATCTAAAACCCGGCATCCGGGTGGGAATCGCGATGGGAGAGGTTGTGATAGGTGATGGCACTGTAACGGGTGGCGGCGTGGTCCTGGCACAGCGTGTCGAGCAGCTGGCAGACCCGGGAGGCCTTTGCATTACCGCTGCGCTACACGAATCACTACCAAGGCGCATGCCGTTTGATCTGGAGGACCTGGGCGCTCAGGTGCTGAAAGGGTTCGATGATCCAGTCCATGTATATCGAGTCGAACTCAGTCCGGGTACGTTGATTCCGCCGCCGCAACACAAAAACCAACGTAAAACTTCACAAAAACCGTGGAAGCGAGTAGTTGCTATTGCAGTTGTTGTGGTGATTGCAGTCGGAATTGCATACTGGTTTAAGTCGACCGTCCCAGAAGAAGAGCCGGCATCGATAGAGCGCATGGCACATCCGATACCCGACAGACCCTCAATCGCCGTGTTGCCGTTTACAAACATTAGTGACCTGGCCGAGCAAGAATTTTTCGCCGATGGCATGACCGATGATTTGATCACGGACCTATCCAAAGTATCAGGATTGTTTGTGATAGCGCGCAATTCAGTGTTCACTTATAAGGATAAAGCAGTGAAGGTCCGTCAGGTCGCCGAGGAACTAGGTGTGCGCTATGTTATGGAAGGCAGTGTACAGCGCGCGGGTAAGCAGATAAGAATTAATGCCCAGTTAATCGATGCAACCACGGGCGGCCACGTCTGGGCGGAACGTTACGACGGGACTCTCGACGATGTTTTTGCGATGCGAGACGAGATTAGCCGACAAATCGTTACGGCCCTCTCGGTCACTCTTGTTGGTCAGGAGAACATTAGCCGGGGTCGAGTAGAAACGAATAGTCCCGAGGCCTATGATGCTTTCCTTAGAGGTTGGGCGCACTATCGACTCTCGACTCCAGACGATTCTGTCAAATCGATTTCATATCTCAAAAACGCTATAAAACTCGATCCGAATTTTGGGCGCGCTCACGC
>Ga0209165_10000567_pt1 | contig 12610 bp, 14 predicted proteins | sample tdAd001_FD_187122 | JGI IMG/M metagenome (GOLD analysis project Ga0209165, IMG submission 187122) | Marine sediment microbial communities from the Atlantic coast under amendment with organic carbon and nitrate - tdAd00.1 (SPAdes)... | ecosystem: Environmental > Aquatic > Marine > Coastal >... | reverse complement strand
ATGGTGAGCAGCGCCGCGAAAACTACATTCATTACCATTGCCGCAACCTCGAAGGAATCGATTTCATCAACCTGACCAACAAGGTACACCGCAACGGGGCAGCAGTTGCCGATTTACCCACCATCAACGCCAGGATCGTACCCAGGGGTAAGCATTTCCTCGATCGGGATTTTGCCGTCGCGCAGAACTTCAGCGACAAACCGGTCAAGATCACGGTGCCGGGACCACTATCGATCATCGATACCACCGCAAACAATTTCTACGCGACCGAGCGCAAACTCGCCTTCGATCTGGCCGATGCTCTCAATTTTGAAATCAGGGCACTAGCTGACGCGGGCTGCAAATACATCCAGGTAGACGAACCCCTGTTTGTACGCAAGGTCGATGATGCGCTCGCCTATGGTGTCGAATGCCTCGATCGTTGCTTCGACGGGGTGCCCGCAGATGTCACCCGAGTGACGCACATGTGCTGCGGCTACCCGGGTCACGTCGATGACGAGGATTATTTGAAGGCAGATCCCGATTGCTACTTTCGACTGGCACAGGCGATCGACAGGAGCAGTGTTCAGCAAGTATCGATCGAGGACGCACATTGCCTGAATGATTTAAAACTGCTGGAAAACTTTAATAGTACCGCCGTGATCCTGGGTGTGGTCACGATCGCCAGCAGCAAAATCGAAAGCAGCGAATATATCGGTCAACGTCTTGAGCTTGCCTTGCAACACATCGATGCGGACCGCCTGCTGGCAGCCCCCGATTGCGGTTTGATGATGCTTGGTCGCAGACTGGCGATGGCCAAGCTGAAGAACATGTGCGCGGCCGCAGAAGCAGTTGACTGGCAATAGCATCAAACGTATAAATCATTTGGTTCGATAAGCTTAAGCAGCGGGGATTTCACATGGCAGTCGATTTCACCAGTAAAAAAATCATCATGATTCACGGCCTGGCTTCCAAGCCCCCGCCAGATTTCACGCATCATTTATGGCGCAAAACCCTGACCGAGAATATCCGTGTCAGCCATCGCCAGCTTGCTCGAAGCCTCGAGGCCAATGCCGAGGTTTTCGAATCCGCGTACTGGGCCAACGTCGTACCCCACCATATCCCCGACGATGCCGGCTACAGCAAGAAGCTGGAGTTGCAGGTGGACAAGGTCATCGACGAGCGCCGCGAAATCAAGGATGGGTTCCATGTCGGCATGAAGGAGAAAGTGGGCAGCTTTTTCAAGGACCGCGGCCTCGACCTGGTGAAGCTGCTGGCCGGTGCATTATCCGTGAAGGACGATGTAATGACCGAATTTTTACGTGAAACAGAACTTTACGAACAGGATCAGTATATCGCCGATCAAATTCGTGCCCCGCTCGAGAATGCACTGCGCCGTGCCTGGGACGAAGGCCGCGAACCGATCATCGTCGCGCATAGCATGGGCACTTTTATCAGCTATGACGTGCTCTGGAGATTCTCACATCGTAAAACCGCCGGCTTCAAAAAATACAACCACAAGCGCGTAAAAATGTTTATCACACTGGGCTCGCCGCTCGGTGATTCAACGGTAAGAGATTTATTGTTCGCGCGCCATCACCAGGATCATAGCCAGCGACAGTTCCCCACCAATATCGATTTCTGGCACAACTACGCCTGCCTCGGCGATGTCGTGTCGCATCAGAAAAACCTCAACGATATTTTTTATCAACCGATGCGCGAGCTGAAGCTATTTCCATCCCGCAAGAAGTTTCGCAGCATCGACTATGTGGATTTGCATAATCCATTTGAAGTGGTAACCCATACGGGCAATCGCAACAGGGAGAAGCGTAACCCGCATAAGTCTTACGGCTACCTGGCACAGCCAAGATTGGGCAGCTGGATTGCAGATTACCTGCTCGATCGACTGCGCTAGACCTGTTTTTGGAAATCGAGCCGGGAGGCGTCTTTAGCGTTGCTAGCTGACGGCAAACTCAGGCGGTAAAACTACAAATCCGATTGCGCCCACTATTCTTGGCCTGGTAAAGAGCAATATCGGCCTGCTCTATCAACAGCGTGTTACTTCTTTCGTAAATCGGCAACATCGCCGCAACACCAATACTGACAGTGACATAAATCGAAACATTGGAAGTCACATGCGGCATTCTGGCATCCAGAATCGCGGCGTGACACGCTTCCGCAACCCTGAGCGCACCCTCAAGATCAGACTCGGGCAACAACACGACAAACTCCTCACCGCCATAACGTGCCACCAGGTCACTGGTACGTTGCATGCAGGAGCTAAGTATCTGTGCCACTTTCACCAGGCATTCGTCGCCTCGCAAATGCCCGTGGTGATCATTAAATTCCTTGAATTTATCCACATCGACCATCAGCAAGGCCAACGATTTCCCGGTGCGCGCGCCCCGGCCCCATTCGGTCATCAGACGCAGATCGAACTCACGGCGGTTACAGATCGAGGTCAAGGCATCGACGCGGGCAATGTTATTGAGCTGTTGTTGCGAGCGACGCGCCTGCAAATGCATGTTCAGGCGCGCCTGCAGAACCCTGGGATGAAATGGCTTGGCGATGAAATCGGCGGCACCCGCTTCAAACGCGCCTACTTCAGCTTCGGTGGTTTTATCGGCAGAAACGAAAATAACGGGTACCGTGGCGTCAAGATCAGAATCTGTCGAATTTCGCCACCAGTCGGTGCTTTCGATGCCACCGATCAAGGCTGTATTTACCAGCACCAGGTCCGGCATACCGTTGCTTAATGCTGACGCTACCAACCCGGCAAAATCCTTTGCAACTTCAACCTGCGCGCCGCGCATTTGCTCGATTATCATTTGCAGGCTTTGCAGATCGTTATCCAGCACCAGGATTCGCTGCATAACCTGCTGCTCGTCGGCGGCGTGTAAAACCTCGTCCGAAATCAGGCTACCGGAATTTAAAAACGCGTCTATCTCGGGCTCGAGTGGAAATCCGATCACGGTCTCCCCTCGATCGCTGATGACGATCGGAATATTGTGATCGAACTCGCGGTTACCTTCCCACTCACTTTGCCAGGCGGACAATTTATCATCCTTTAAAGCAGCAGCCGCAGGCGGGTCGATATCGAGTTCTGCTAATAAACTGTGGAGCAGATCCGGTTTGGAAATATCCCCACCATTAACCCACAGGGCACGAAATATCAGCCGGCGCAACTGAATGGCCTTGCGCGGGTAGTCCTTCGCAACCGCGTTGACCAACTGCGATGCAGGGCCAGAGTTGGGACGGAACATGGGTACGTTGATCTGGGTTGACGGGGCCCTGCGGCGAACCTCGGCGACTTCGGTGGAAAGCGCGCTGAGCACTTCAAAACTGGACTGGCTGCTGGTAATCGACGGCGCGTGCTGGACCGCACGAAATTCAACCTGGTCTTCCCGGTTCAATTCGTGCAAACGTTCGTTTAACGCGTAACAGAATGGACAGTTAAAATCGGCGTAAATAATAAACTTGCTAACGCCGGGATCGTCTAGCTGCTTCCCCGTTGATGTTGCATTTCCCATGCGCCGGGTTCCGGATTCTTAATTATTTTAATTGTTTACGATAAAATCACGCTCATCATTCGAGCATTATATGCTATTCACAGCCGCAATCGAAGTGTTGATTATTGACCCATGCAAACCTGCCGCACGCGTTCCGCGGGAATGTACAGCTGTTGCAGTAAGTACTCGACCAGGGCTGGCAGGTAATCCTGTTCAGCCAGTGCGCGCGCCATACAATCGAGCCATAAATCGCGTTCCCGCGCGGTTATATCAAGGTGTTTGTGCACCTCCGGAATCCTGATCGAACCGTATTTTTCAATAAAAGGTTTAGGGCCACCCATCCAGCCGCATAAAAACAGCGCCAGCTTGTCGCGCGACATTTCCTTGTCCTCGGGATGCCAGTGGTAAATTATCGCGTATTTCGGATCGCTGGCCATGGTGTCGAAAAAACAATCGACCAGCTTGCGAATCCCGATTTGCCGCCCCGCCGCCTGGTAAGTTGCGTCGCCATTACCGTATTCGACCTGTTGCGTCATTGCCTGTTCCCCCGGCCAGGTTTTGCGATGAGAAATTCGCCGTGCCTGCTATCCATGCGGAAACGTTATCATTTTCTACCGCAATATCCAGCCCCATGCTAAGGTTTGCAGCGGGTGATTTAAAATAACCCATTAGTTCAATGACTTATAAACGGCTCATCTTATCGATCGCAATAATCGCCTTGCTTGCACCTGCGCTGTACCTGCTGATCGCAACCCGCTTGTTACGCGAGCCGGCACTGACTGAACTAGCGATCCAGTCTCCACCTGACGCAGTGGAGATCGATAAAAACGAAACTGAGCCATCTGCTGTAGACCTGTCCGGATCATCACCGCGCACTGTTATCCTCCAGCAAGAAAGCAGAGGTCAGACCGGTTCGAGGCTAATTGAAATTTTCGGACGCGTGGTGGATCAGCAGCAGCAGCCGATCGAGGGCGTACTGATTACCGAAGAACGCTACTTTTTCAACACCCGCAGCGACGCCCGGGGGAACTACCGGATATTGCTCGATATGCCGAGGCATCGCGCCCCGGCGCTGCATTTCTTACGCCACGGATTCAGCGGCAAACGCGTCACACCGGATAAAACGCAAATACAGCAGAAACCCGTGGTCGAGATTAATCTCGCGCTCGACGATAACCCTGACTCGGTCAGGCTATCAGGCTGGGTGGGTAATGATGCCGGGGTCGCGCTGGAAGCGGTACGGGTCGAACTCACTGCCCTGGAAACCGGCAACGGGGATAACTTTTATCTGACTGTATTTACCGATGCTTATGGCAACTTTAGCCTGGAAGGCGCAGGCGCGGGTGAGAGATACAGGCTATCGGTAAAACCGGCGCCCGAGTATCAGGGCTATCAGGATAACGATTTCGTCGTCAGTCCAAATCCGCAGCAAATCAACATCGTGCTAAATTCACTCAAGTTGGTCGACATAGATGGCATGATCCTGAATCCTGAGTCGGCGCCGATACCGAATTTCGAACTCCAGGTTCGCAATGTCACCACCGGGATTCACACCAGGAAGATCGTCAGCGACGCTTCCGGCTTTTTCTCACTCAAGGATTTCCCACTCGGCGCAATCAGCCTTACTTCCCACCTCGCCAGCAGCGGCGCCGAGTATTTCAAGATCTCAGGCCTGACCCTGAGCAACGACGAGTATCGCAACCTGGTGTTAATCGTCGACAAGGGGAATCATCATCTGTCGGGCTGGGTCAGCGATGAAAATGGAACCGGGGTGGCAAAGGCAATGGTGACCATGACTGCGAAATTACAGGACGGCTCGATCGAGTATTTTTCTTACCGCTCGCAAAGCACCGACCGCGCCGGAAGATTCGCATTTAGCAATGTTGGCGGCGGTGAACACCAGTTGTCGGTATACGCGAACGGCTTCGATAATCACGATCTGGTGCACCATTTCGACGTCCAGTCTGATGAAATCCAGCTTAGTTTGTCACGACAGGATTAGGTCCAGGCGTGAAGCTACTTCTGGGCCAACTGCAGCAGGTGATTAAATTGCCGAGTATTGACAAGCTCGCCATAACGCTGCGCTGAATTTGCGACCAGGTTTTTAGCGACTAGCGGTTTGCCGGTATCGAGCGCCATCTGCGCATAGAACAGCAGGTTACCGAACAGATGCCAGAAGCCCGCGTGGGCCAATGAAGCGGTAACCATGGTCACTGGATTCCAGCTATCGGGGGAGATCACCCTGCAGAAGGGATTTTTCAGTGCGCCGGTGGTTAATGCTATGCTGCGTGTTTATGATTTACCTGGGAGCAGGGAAATGGCACAAGAATTCATTGACCCTGTCACGATTGTGCGGCTAAGCCCCTGAACAGATTAATGCAAGCAGCCAACGCGACCTGGTCGCTATATATCATCGAAGCCAGCGACAGCTCGTTGTACACGGGAATAACGACTGATGTCGAACGCCGTTTCGAGGAACACCTGCAGTGTCGCAAGGGCGCGAAGTACTTTAACGGCCGCAGCCCGATTAGAGTGGTTTATCGTGAGGACGGGCACACGCGCAGTAGCGCCAGCCGGCGCGAAGCGGAAATCAAGAAACTGTCGCGCGGCGAAAAAGAATCACTGATCGCCGCACCGAATTAATTGCTCTATGGCCATGCAAAATCAACTGGCGGAATTTGAAATCGAACGGCTGCCCCTGGTCGATGCCGATTTACAGCTATGGCGTCGGGTAGATCTTGGTCGACCATACGAGGACCTGCTGCAAGCGATAACGGATGACACCGCGTGGCGCGAGGAAGAAATCACCGTATACGGCAAATCCTACCTGCAACCACGCCTGAGCGCGTGGTATGGAGATCTGGCTTACAGCTACTCGGGTATCAGGCTCGAACCCCTGCCCTGGACACCAACCCTGTTGGACATCAAACACCAGGTAGAGACGCTGGTTAAGCACCAATTCAACAGCGTCCTGCTCAATTACTACCGCGATCAAAACGACAGCATGGGTATGCATAGCGACGATGAACGCGAACTCGGGCCACGGCCGGTAATCGCTTCCCTGAGCCTGGGTGAAGAGCGAACATTCCTGCTAAAGCACAAGTCTCGCAAGGATTTGAAAACCGTTAAACTCGCCCTGGCCGCGGGCAGCCTGTTAGTAATGCAGGGTCAGACTCAACAATACTGGCGGCATGGAATCAACAAGGAAAGGCGGGCTTGCGCGCCACGCATCAATCTGACCTTCAGAAGCATACAAGCACCTGCCCGGAAGGCCCTAAACAGGTAACATGACAGTTTTTATCGAATTGCTTAATCGGCGTAACTATTGATAGCGGATTTACCCAATGACTAAAATCGAATCAAGCGAGCTCGCCCGCGCCTATGTCGCGCTTTCCAACGCCCACCGGGTCGAACTCATATTGCCAATGTTTGCCGTCGGGGCTGTATACACGTCATCCGCTGTCGGTGAGTTCATCGGACCGATCGCGATAGGCGACATGATGCAGGACTTTTTTGCGCGCTATCCCGACGTTTTCTGGCTGGCGGAAAATTTTCGCTACGACAATGGCAGGGTGACATTCGATTTCGGCCTGCGGGCGACCGCGGCGGATTCGGGCGAACACCTGCAACGCCAGGGTATCGAACACATCGAGTTCGACCGGCACGGCTTGATCAGGAAACTGGAAGTGAGCGCCGACAATAGCTAACAGCGAGTCCCGGCGTAGAAAGAGCGAAGTTTTTTGCAGTTTCAAATCGAGCCGACCGTTAAAGCGGATCATTCGATTTTCCCGTTTTATGCATTGGCAATATGCGATAGGTAACGGCAAATATGACCTACAAATATTTTGCGTACAATAATTAGGAATATTTAAGGATAAGGTATACGCAATGGTGGTTCTCAAATTTGCTATTTTATTATGCATTTCAATGCTAACTACAGCCCTATACGCAGCCAAAACGGACGAACGGATAAACCTGGAAAATCAATACTACCTACTGAAAAGTTACAAAGTGATGTACACAGAGGAGATTTTCGACTATTGCGTAGAAAAAAATGGAACTATAGCGCCCGCAGCAGGAGGCTGCATGATCAGGCAAAATAAAATAAAGAATAGGATTCTTGATTATGCGCATGATCAGTTAGGTAGACGATCTCTAGCACAAAGTATTTACGACGACTGCACTGATTACCATCCAAAGAATGGAGTCACGCGAATCAGCAAGTGTGTTAAAACTAGATTAACCTTGGAGGGCAAACTGAAGGACGATACTATCGAGAAAATTATTTATCAAAAGTGCGACTTCAAATGGCGTAAGCACGGCTCCAGTGCGATCAATAATTGTTCGATAACGGAAGCGAATTACTATGGTGAAAAGGGGAAGTTACGAGACTGACGACGTAGCTCCAAAACAGCACCTAACATCCGAGTAGGAGCGGTTACAGAACCCTGCCATTACTGGCTGAGGGTTTGTTTTCTCTAAAGGAGACGCTGAAATGCGTTACCCGGGCTTCGTATTTCGGCCATGAACGGACGCCCAGGTTTTTAAGCACACAAAGTAGACTGTCGCCGTAAATGCTTACAATAGGCATCATGTAGCTACTTATTGATTTTATATTGCTTTACCATACAGCTTTTGAATCCTTTCATGAGTCTCCTCGCGATGCGCCCTGGATTCGTCAGGCGCTTCAATCTCTAGCCTGGCCATGTTGTCTCCAACAGAGACGACCTTGATATTAATTTTGTCACCGACTTGAAAAGATTCACGGTATTTGGGAGTGACATTTTTAGACCTCCACGCGCGAAACGATTTGGACTCGTCAATCGTTCCTATACTAAGCTCGACCTTGTTGCCCCTGACAGAGACGACCGTGACTTTAATATTGTTGCCGATGTGGAATGATTCTCCGCCTCTGCGGGTGATTAATCGCATAGTGCTGCTCTTTATCCGACGATTGAAGTCAGCATACTGCGCCTGATTAGCTGGAAGTGCAAAAATCAAGTCGGCATTAATTGCTTGATGTACACTTCTTATTTATTAAATTTTTAAGATCCAGTGCATGAAACGTACGTCGGATGGAACAGGCTGGCTAAAAATTCTTAACGCGTTCCTATTAATTTAGGACAAGCGCAGTTACGGAAAGTCTACATCAAATATGCCAACGATAATCCTCAAGACTTACATCTGACCGCTGCCAGTTTAGCAACCAATGCTTTCTATTTTGAATTCTCCTGCGAGGAATCATGAATAAATATATAACCATTCTACTACTGGCCTTCTCAGGGTCGGCTTTTTCGGATTCTTTTTCATGTGTCGGTGAAAGAGGTGCGGGTGTTGTTTTTGGAGAAGGTATAGATATCACAAGCCAGGCGTATGATGCATCTTCACGAAAATTTATACATTCAAATCGAACAGGAAAATGGCAATTGTTTAAGTATGGTGAGGATAAGCCCTATTTCGATAAATGCGCCAACACAAAAAAAGGAATGAGGTGCGGATTATCCGGCGACCCTGGTTTTGGGTTCTTCAACCACTTTGAATACGGAACCTTTACGATCCAGTTTTATCGAGCTAAAAATAACGATTTAGCGCAAGGCATAGAAGCAATATTTCTAGCTGGGAAGTGCTCGAGAATCTAGCCAGGTAAAATCGACCACTCCAGCACCAACTAGCCCAGGCATCTAGTATGATAGCTTCCTGGACCGTATATACTGTGTGCAAAAGCACAGCAAATGCAAAGGGACAAACCACCCTCTGTGCTGGCATTTTCTCCAAATGGAGACACTCGTAAAATACTAGCAGAAGGCAATCTTCGACCAATAGCTGGCTTACCCATTACTATCTGTACAACACTAAAACTCACGATCTATACAGATTCTGTCTATCTCTGTTAGCATGGATTCCGTCTATATCACATGTGGCAATAAAGCAATCAGTAATCGCAACAGGAGAACCCTAATGTCTCTATCTCCAGATAGCATAAAAAAAGTAGCTAAAGCTTATACCGAGGCTTGGTGCTCAAGGTCTGGCGAGAAAGTTGCCTCCTTTTTCTCTGAGGACGCCACAAGCATCATAAATAAAGGCGACCCGACTATCGGTAGAGCTGCAATCGCTGAAGCGATGGGAGCCTTTTTCGTAGAATTTCCAGACCTTGTTTTATACATGGACGACTTACGCACTGGAGGCAACCAGGCAATTTTCTTTTGGACGCTAGAAGGCACAAATAGTGAGACAGGAAATTTTGTACGAGCTCCAGGTTGGCAGAATTGGATTCTTTCAGACGACCTACTAATAGTTGAGGCCGATGGCGGATTCGATGCAAATGAATATGGGCGCCAGATAAAGGAAGGAATCTAGCGTGATCCATTTGCCACATAACAATCGAATGCAGTCGGACAAAGTGCCCGCTACGCGTGCACTTTGCCGCTGGTGCGAGACGTTAGAGTGTTAATGAAAAGATTGCTCATCCTTCTCATTCTCTTGGGCTCAGTTTACTCGGCATATGCTAAAGACTTTCGAGCGTTAAATTTTGGAGAGCCGTGCCAAGATCTTGATCAATATGAAATGAATAAGGGATCGATCTTAGGAAAAGATTTCACCGGATATCACTACAATTTCGAAAACGTCCTATTTGATAGACAGGTTTTCATCACATATTTCTGCGACACCGAAAATAAATTTATACGAGGTATTCTACGTTATGGGTTCGAATCAACCGAGCCCGCAAAAGAATACTTCGAAACAATAAGCCCACAGCTATCCTATAAATATGGGGACCCACTAGTAACAGAAGACGAGGACGAGCACTTTGGTATGCGAGCGTTTTGGAGAAATCAAAATTCTAGTATTCTTTTAAGTGTCATTGAGTCTCATTCCGGTGATGGAAAAACATATGTTGGAATCAACTTTGTACCAACACATAATTAACACCTTAGTATCAAGTTTGAAGTGCAACAAAAGTAGTTTTCAACCATAGAGTATTTCCTCCGGTGTTTTAAAGCCATGTCGCTTACGGGGACGAGTATTTAATTTCCTGGCTGGATTTATGCCAATTTTTGAGCGGCATGGTGGTGAGCTTTTGGCGACATCAAAAAATCAAACCATTGTCGTTGAGGGAATCGCGTAGAGGATCTGTTTTCTCCATAGCTGACGCTCAGATGAGCTTGCTGGGCTTCTCGAAACAGCCAGGAACGGACTCGCGCGCAACTATTTATTCATCCACTAATCCATAATCTCCATGTGATAGACTTTCCTGGCAAAAAAATATAAACAGAGTCGTCCATGGAAAAGGATCATCTATCGCGAAAATTAGCCGCTTTACTCCATGCCGATGTGGTCGGATCGACCTCACTTGTCCAAAAGAATGAGACTCTGGCACACGAACGTATCCAGGATACATTTCGGCGATTCTCTGAAACTATCAGCAGCTATGGTGGTGTCGCACTCGAGATTCGAGGCGATGCGCTAGTTGCTGAATTTGCCAAGGTATCGGATGCGGTCTGTGCATCTCTGGCTTTCCAGGCTACCAACACTGTTCTAAATGAAAAAATATTCGACGATATTCTGCCCGTACTTCGAATTGGCATTGCTATTGGGGAAGTAGTGGTTGCAGATAATACGGTGACCGGTGAGGGAATTGTTCTCGCCCAACGCATTGAACAGCTGGCCGAGCCCGGGGGAATTTGCATCCAGGGCACCGCCTCTGAAACGATTCCTCGACGACTGAATTTCGAATACGTCAGCCTCGGTAAACAGCAGCTCAAAGGATTCGAAAATTCGGTTCGTGTCTACGCCGTCAAATCCAGACCAGGAGAAAATATTCCGGAGCCGGAAGCCTCAGCCAAACCCGCTTCCAGCAGGCAACCCTGGGCTATCGCGGCCGTTATTCTTCTCCTGGCCACCACCGGGCTCATCGCATGGCTGCAGCCCTGGCAGTCTGAAGTCGAACGGGCCGACCCCGATAAAATGAGCTACGCACTACCGGACAAACCATCGATTGCCGTTCTTCCCTTTGACAACATCTCCTCCGACAAAGAACAGGAATATTTCTCCGACGGCATCACCGAAGACATAATCACTGATATTTCAAAGATTTCCGGACTCTTTGTGGTCGCCCGGAATTCCACCTTTACCTATAAAGGAAAAGCCGTGAAGATTCGCCAGGTGGCCGAAGATCTGGGCGTGCGCTACGTGCTCGAAGGTAGCGTCAGGCGGGCTGGAAAGCAAATACGAATTACCGCCCAGCTCATTGATGCCTTGACCGGGAATCACGTCTGGGCAGATCGCTACGATCGTGATCTTGAGGATATCTTTTCGGTGCAATCGGAAGTCGCAACACAGGTGGCGAAGGCTCTAGCCGTAACTCTAAAAGCTAATGAGAATGAACGACTATTTCAGGAATATACGACCAATATCGATGCCTACGATGTTTTCCTGCAAGCGCGCAGGACGGTCGATAAGCCGAGTAAAGGCAACATCTTGCGCGGCGAGCAGCTGTTTAAGCGAGTGATCGAGCTCGACCCAAACTTTGCCGGCGGTTACGCCGGCTTATCCTTCAATTACTCAGTGCAGATACGTTTCCAGTACAGTTCCACGCCATCCTCCCACCTGACGCGCGCATTCGAGCTGGCCAACAAGGCGATCGAGATTGACCATGGGTATGCCTGGGGCCACATTGCACTGGGTGGCGCATATCTTGCCAAAGGCGAAGCAAGCGCGGCGGTGGAGGCTGTGCGTCAGGCACTCATCCTTGAACCCAATGGCTATGAGCCCAATCTCTTCATGGGGTTCTATCTACAGTTTGCAGGGGAATCCGAGCGCGCAGTCGAGCACTTACTCGTTGCCAAACGCCTCAGCCCCGTCGAATCGGTCAGGGATAGAGCATTTATGTCCATGGCTCAGTTCATGAACCGCAATTACGACGAGACAGTGCGTCTGGGTCGTCGTAATTCGAAAAACGGTAGGGTGATGTTAGCTGCCGCATATACGCTGCTCGATAGGCCCGATAAAGCCGCAGAAATTGTAACAAAGCTCCTCGAGACACACCCCAACTTCAATCTGTCACAATGGAGCTATGGCAAACTTTGGGAAGCCGAGGAGAATCGGGCGCGGTTATATAACGC
>Ga0209165_10000566_pt1 | contig 12618 bp, 7 predicted proteins | sample tdAd001_FD_187122 | JGI IMG/M metagenome (GOLD analysis project Ga0209165, IMG submission 187122) | Marine sediment microbial communities from the Atlantic coast under amendment with organic carbon and nitrate - tdAd00.1 (SPAdes)... | ecosystem: Environmental > Aquatic > Marine > Coastal >... | reverse complement strand
TGACATGAGCGAGACGTTTTCGGTCACGATCCTCGATGATACTGCTTACGAAGGCAATGAGGCTTTCAGTCTTAGCCTGTCGAATGCGCAGGGCGGCGCCAACGTCGGTACGCCCTCAGCGGCGACCGTAACCATCACAGAAAACGACGCCGTACCGCCCGCCGGTTCCCTGCAATTCAGCGGCACAAATTACAACGTCGCCGAGAACGGCGCGTCGGTACTCGTGACCGTGACCCGCAACGGCGGCAGTTTCGGCAACGTGAGCGTCAACTATGCCAGCAGTAACGGCACGGCAACGTCCGGTATGGACTACACGCCTGTGAATGGCATCCTCAATTTCGCCGACGGCGACATGAACGAGAGTTTCATTGTCACGATCCTCGACGACATGAACTACGAAGGTAATGAGGCCTTCAACCTGGGTCTGTCGATCGCCCAGGGTGGCGCCACGATCGGCAATCCGTCCAGCGCCACGGTGACCATCACCGAAAACGACGCACCGCCGGCAGCCGGCGTACTGCAGTTCAGTGCGGCCAGCTATTCGGCGGCCGAAAACGCGGCGTCGGTGCAGATCAGCGTGAATCGAAGCGGCGGCAGCGCCGGGCAGGTCAGCGTCGAGTACGCGACCAGCAACGGCACTGCGACCTCCGGAGCCGACTTCATGGCGGCCAGCGGTACACTCGTGTTCGCGGACGGCGAAACCAGCCGCTCATTCGATGTGACAGTGCTCGACGATACGAGCGACGAAAGCAACGAGACTTTCACGGTCAGTCTGTCCGCCGTTGCCGGCGGCGCCACACTGGGCGCGATGGTGGATGCGACCGTCACAATCACGGACAATGATCAACAGAACCAACCCCCAAAACGCAAGAAGAAAGGAGGAGGCGCCATGTCACCTGTCATGCTGTTGCTCGTAATGGTAGCAATACTGCTCTCGCCCGCGGCCGGAATCGCAGGTGAAGAATCGAGCGACCCGCACGCGAACCACAAAAAGATTATGGAGAGCAAGAGCACGCACGCGCGTTCGACGCATGCCTACGATCTGGACGGTATCGGGGTCACGAAATCCGACTCGACGAAAACCACGCTGGCGGAACTCATCAGCGACGACAAGCCCGTCATGGTCCACTTCATTTTTACGACCTGTACCACGATCTGCCCGGTGCAGGCCGCAACCTTCTCGCAAGTGCAGCAGAAACTTGGGGACGAGGCGACCGAGGTGCAAATGGTGTCCGTCAGCATCGATCCTGAATACGATACGCCGGCGCGCCTGCAGGACTACGCGACAAAGTTTCGCGCCGGGCCCCAATGGGACTTCCTGACCGGAACATCCGAGCAGATGATCCAGGTGCAGAAGGCCTTCGACGCTTACGAGGGCAACAAGATGAATCACCAGGCGCTGACGCTGATGAAGGGCGCAGGCACCGATGAATGGGTGAGGCTAGAGGGTCTGATCAGCGCGTCCGATATACTCGAGGAGTATCAGAGACTAAAGAGCAGTTCATGATCACCCCAAGTGCTCGCGGCCGTATCCTGGCGGCCATCGCGGTGCTCGCTGCCTGCGGCAGCGTGCTTGCTGCCGAAACATCGGTGCGAGACGAGGAGGCGCTGGAGTTCGGCCGGCGCATCTACATGGAAGGCATCCTCTCCTCCGGGGAATCGCTCGTAGCCACGGTGAGCCAGGACGTCGAGATCACGGGCGACTTTGTCGTCTGCGGTGAATGTCACAGAAAGAGCGGCCTCGGCGCCAGCGAGGGCGAGTTCGTGACGCCGCCGGTCGTGGGCTCGATCCTGTACGAGGACTGGCAGTTGCCCACGAGCCGCCCGCCGGCGCCGCCCGTGCTGAGACCGGCGTATGACTACGACTCGCTTGCGGCGTCGATTCGCGACGGCATTTCTTCTACGGGCGAAGAGTTCAGCATGCTGATGCCGCGGTACCCGCTGTCGGACGAGGACATGGGCTACCTTATCGCGTATATGGATTCGCTCAGCGCCGGCCCGGATCCCGGGGTCACCGAAACGGATATCCACTTTGCAACGATTCTGACCGACGACGTCACGCCGGAGGCCCGCGAGGCACTGCTGGACGTCATGGAGCAGTTCATTGTGCAGAAGAATACCGAGACTCGCTACGAGTCCAAACGCGCAAGCAGTGGCCCGTGGCACAAAGACTGGATGTTCAAGCGTTACCGCAAGTGGGTACTACATACCTGGCAATTATCGGGACCGGCGGACAGCTGGGGCGAGCAACTCGAAAGACTGTATGCCGACGAGCCCGTTTTCGCGGTGGTGAACGGAGTTACAGGCGGAAGCTGGGCGCCAGTCCATGAATTTTGCGAGCAGAACGGCCTGCCGTGTCTTTTCCCGACAACCAATCTCCCTGTGGTCGACCGCCAGGACTTCTACAGCGTCTACCTGTCGAAGGGCATAACGCTCGAGGCCGAGGCCATCGCCCAGCAATTGATAGAAGCAGGGGTGGCACCGGAACAAGTATTGCAGGTTTACCTGCCGAACAATGCCGAAAGCAGGATGGCAGCCGCTGCACTCGAAAAAATTCTCGGGCCGGAAGCGGCGCCGGTGGCGCTGACGGAGATCGATACCGCAAATATCGAGGGCCGATCCCTCGTGGCCTGGCTGGGTGTAGATGAGGTCAACAGCATCGACGTTACTGCATCGGCGCAGATCTACCTGTCAGGCTCAATGCTGCGCGCACAGGAGGCGGCGCTCAACGAATCAGTAAGGGAGCGTGCCCGGCTGGTTTACTCGACGGAGCTGCCCGGGATGACCGCATCCCTGCTGATGCGTTCGACTGGTTGGTTCCGTTTCAAGCGCATCTATGCGCCCGACCATGAAGCGATACAGGCCAATGCGTATTTTACGATGAAGATGGTGGGCGGCGGGCTGTTCGCAATCGGCAACTACTTCAGCCGGGACTTCTTTATCGAGAGTATCGAGCACATGGTCGACAATGCGATCTACACGTCAATCTACCCGTACATGAGCCTCGCGCCCAGGCAGCGCTTCGTATCCAAAGGCGTGAAGATCGCGAAGTTCGACGAAGACAATGTTGACGAACTGGTAACGGTCGTCGACTGGTTGATACCCGATATCAACTAATCAGTAGCTGACGGTGCGCACGAACTCCTGAATGCTCGCCAAACCCTGTGAAAGGTTGTCCCAGGGCTCGTAGGACGCCGCGCGTGGTCCGCCTGTAAGTAGCCGGATGTCGCGAGCTTCGGCAATGACGCGAATCTGGTCCATCGTGACAGGGTAGTAGGCGTCGGCGGCTGTTGCAGTCGGCTTGTCATAAACAGGACGCGACACGCCGATCGATGACAGCGTCCAGCCTTCCAGCTCAAGCCGCAACGGTTCGCCGTCGGCGAATATGACGATCGATTCGAAGCCATCACGTTGGTCCGACAGCTGCTGATTAGTTATCGAGCTCCAGATTCCCAACCAGAGATAATGGTTGTAGCTGCCCATTCGATTGACAGTTAAGGGGCCGACGTACACGAAATCGCGCGCGTATGCTGCTCGAGCGGAGTTCTCCCGGTACAGCACCAGGGGAGATTTCGCGCGTGTCACGGTGACGCCGGTCAACGGATCAAGCTTGCCGGCAAGATGTTGCGGCGATGAGCTGCAGGCAGCGATTGCCACCAGGGCAAGGAGTACAGGCAACATATTTCGCAGAGTGTGAGCCACTAGAAAAACAACTGGTAGCCCAAGTTGAAGTAGTACGACTCGCGGTCCTCGTCCAGGTTGCTGGTTAGTTCACGCGTCGAAAATTGTTTGCCAGCCATCAGCTCGAACCTGACCTTCCTGCCCAAGCGGTACTCGAGTCGAAGTCCTGGCGTATAAATCCACTGTTCGCTGCCGTCGGTGTTGAACTTCCGGTAGTCGACCCGTATGCGTGGGCTGATGCGCCAGGCGCGACCGATCTGGAATCGGGAATCAAGGTTGAGTGTAGTGACATTGGACGACTCGGAGTCGGAATATCTCAGTGCGAATATTGTAACGTCACGCTCGGTGAAAAGGCTGCTCGCGACCAGGTCAAGCGAGTAATAGCTATACGTCGATGCGGGATTGGCCAGGACGCCACCTGATTCCGGCGTTTCTTCGACGCTGGAGTGGGACGCGTTAAATCCCAGCTGCAGCTTCGGTGTCAAAGGTCGCGACAGGCCGAGTGATGCCGTGGTGGTCGTCGCGGACCGGTCGATCGCGAACTGGCGAATCTCATCCTCGGTATACAGGATAGTGAGTTCGGAGAAATCTTCGACGAACTGACCGATCATCGCATTGCCCAGGCTCAGGTACGGGCTTTGCCGCTGGTCAAACAGGCCGGTGATGGTGAAGTTCGACGGCAATCGCCAACTGCCTTGTATGAACACACTGCCAAGTTCACCAAACTCCGGGTTGTAGTCGAGCATGCCCCAGAAACTCTTATTTTCACCAAAATAACGAAGCTCACCGCCAACAGCCTGTCGATCCGTCAAGCCGCCGATGTCCTGTTGCAGCACAAAGGCTCTTACGTCGAGGTTGTCTCCGATCGGACCAAAACCAGCACTAAAACCATAGAAGGTCCGGTCGCTGTCGACACCGTTCGCGGTCGAGTAGACCGGTTTGCCCAGAACCGCTTGGAGCTCCACGCGTTCGGTAAGACCGTAGGTCAAATTCAGGCCGTCGAAGCGTCCCAGTACACCGCCGGAATTTCGTGTTTGTCTACCGAAGCGACCTCGTAGTCGAGTCTTCGAATCGGCGATATCGGCATAGGCATACGACAGGCGTACGTCGTTGGTATCGCGTTCCGGTTGATCGAGCAAATTGTAGCGATGACCACCTGTCAGGCGTGCCGAGAAATCGAAGCGCTCACCCCGACGGCGGGCGTCGACGCTGACGTCTGTGTAGATCGACGACTGGCTGATTACCTCGTCCTGATCGTTCAGCTGGTTGGCGTCGCGCCGGTAGAATTGTGATGCGAAGGTGCGCACGTTCCAGTCTGACGCACGACGCGAACTGCCACCTGCAGTCATTGTTTCCACTTGCCGGTCACTGCCGCCAGCGGTGGCCAGCAAAGCGGCGAGACGCTGGCGAACCCTGTCCGCGCCTTCGCTGTCCGGATACACCGACAAATAACGTTGATATTCCGCCTTGGCATGAGCGAGTTGTCCATTTCTCTCTCTCGCCAGGGCCAGGTATTCCTGCGCGTCGCGCTGATGCTCGTTCGGTGGTTGCTGCAGCACCTTGGTATAGATCTGGATAGCACGGGAGATCTCGCCGACGATCATTGCGCGGCGGGCGTCTTCCATTAGCTGTGCGATTTTTGTGTCCGACTCGATAGCTACGCTCGCATCGCCGTCCTCTGCCGACGCAGAAGCGACCGCAGGATCTGACTCAGGGCGGCGCAAGGGCAGGGCCTCGTCGTTCGTCTGGTCGATCCAGGCGCTCGGGTATTGCGGCCGAATCTTTCGCAGTACCCTTGCAGCTTCGTCAGCCGACGCAAAATAGCCGACCCGCATGCGGTACCAGGTTTGGCCATCGATAATCGCTTCTGAAACGAAGATCTCCGTGTCGTCTTCTAATGCCAACGAAGGAAAGTCGGCGGTTGCAGGAGGCCGCAGTGACGATTCGAGGTTGATCACGTATTTGATTTCGGCAGCATCGGTTCGATTTACCTGCCGTGAAGTTGAAGTGCTCTCGGCCGGGTCCTTGGGCGGTGCATCGGCATCGAAGGTGATGTGAATCGTAATCGTGTTGTCGTTCAGTGACTGGACAAGATCGAAGCGGACATCTTCGCTGAAATCGAGGCGCAAAATTTTTCCGGCGGGCGAATCGCCATCGTATTCGAGACTTAAGAGCCTGGCAGCATCTGCCCCGATGGGGCGGTGTTGTTCGCGGTTACGCGCAATGCTCGGTGCCGCGCCGGTACAAATTCTTGTTGAATCCAGGCGTATGCGCAGGTTATCGCCGTGGTTGCTCGGCTCATGACCAAGGTACTCGACACCACAGCGAAACTGCACAGACATTCTTGCCGTGTGCTCATCACCATCAATGAAGCTGCCGGCGATGAAGCCCGGTGCCGCAACCGACGCAGACGGGATTGCGTACAGCAAGGTACACAAACTCGAAATGCAGATACCCGACCATGATGTCCTAGAAATCGCCACCAGAAATCCTGTGTTCCGGGCCCGGCCGCCTATCCTTGATCGTTGTCATCGAAGAATCGGTGTAGACGTGGCAGGCTCCCGTGCAGTCGCGCAGCTCGCTGACCGTGTAGCGCCTGTCCGGATTTTCGTGTTTTTTGTGCGGGTCGGACTTGTAGTCATTGGCGTGGCATCCAGCACAATCCGGCTGGAACGCGGGCGAGCGCCAATTGACTGTCTCGGTGTTTCCCTGGTGACATTCCGTACAGGCCAGGTTGCCGCGGTGATCCAATGGCTCATACGGGAGCCCGGTGTGGCGGTAAATATGCGGCGTCCATTGGATGGTTGTATGGCAGAGGTCACATTGCTGAACGGTGACGAAGTGATTGGCGTTCTTGCCCGTTGCAATCGCGCCGTTGTGGCACGAGGAGCAAGAGCCGATGACCTCGGAATGGTCCATCGTCGCGACCGGTGAAAATGCAACGGTCGAATGGCAGGCCTCACAAGTATTTGTGGTCGATGCGTGCGTTGGGTGTTTGCCCGTCGCGTCGGTGCCGTTGTGGCAGCTGAAGCAGTTTCCGGTGATGTTTACGTGATCGAAATTCGCCGGTATCCACGCGACGGTGGTGTGACAGTCATCGCAATTATTGCCGCTCGAGATGTGCGTCGGATGCTTGCCGATTGCGGTCGATCCGTCGTGGCAGGAACTGCATGCGCCAATGACCTGCGTGTGGTCCACCTGGTCAGCGGGTACGAATGTCACGTTGTTGTGACAGTCCTCGCAGATATTGGTGGTCTGGATATGTGTCGGGTTCTTGCCCGTGGCATCCATGCCGTTATGACAGCTGACGCAGTTGTCGACAATGTTAGTGTGATCGAAAGTGGCGGGTATCCAGCCCATCGTCGTATGGCAGTCATCGCAATTGTCGCCGCTATTGATATGCGTCGGATTCTTGCCCTCGGCAATCGTGCCATTGTGGCAGGAGTTACAGGCACCGATAACTTGTAAGTGGTCAACCCGGTCGGCCGGTGTGAAGACGACATTGTTATGGCAGTCCTCGCAAAGATTGGTCGTCTGAATGTGCGACAGGTTCTTGCCGATCGCGTCAGTGCCGTTGTGGCAGCTGAAGCAGTCCGCGGTGATATTGACATGATCGAAGTTCGCCGGAATCCAGCCAACCGTCGTATGGCAGTCATCGCAGTTGTCGCCACTACTGATATGAGTCGGATTCTTGCCTTCGGCGATCGTGCCGTTATGGCAGGAGTTACAGGTGCCGATAACCTGGGTGTGATCTACCCGGTCTGCCGGTGTGAAAGTGACTGTGTTGTGGCAGTCATCGCAAGTATCGCTGGTGTTTATGTGTTGAGGGTTCTTGCCAATTGCTACGGTCCCGTTGTGACAGGAACCGCACGCGCCGATCACCTGTGTATGGTCCACCTGGTCTGCCGGTGTGAACGTCACATTGTTATGGCAGTCTTCGCAAACGCTGCTCGTCTGAATATGCGTCGGATTCTTGCCGGTAGCATCTACACCGTTATGGCAGCTGAAGCAGTTGTCGATAATGTTGGTGTGATCGAAAGTGGCTGGTATCCAGCCCATGGTTGTGTGGCAGTCATCGCAGGTGTCGACACTGGTGATATGTGTCGGGTTCTTGCCTTCGGCGACCGTGCCATTGTGGCAGGAGTTACAGGTACCTATCACGTGGATGTGATCCACCCGGTCTGCCGGTGCGAAGACAGCAACATTGTGGCAGTCCTCACAGAAATTGGCGGTCTGAATATGCGTCGGGTTTTTACCGATCGCATCCGTGCCATTGTGACAGCTGAAGCAGTCATTGGTGATATTGACATGGTCGACGTTGGCCGGAGTCCAGCCCGTTGTCGTATGGCAGTCATCACAGGTGTCGCCGCTACTAACATGGGTAGCGTTCTTGCCTTCGGCGATCGTGCCGTTGTGGCAGGAGTTGCAGGTACCTAATACCTGGGTGTGATCCACCCGGTCTGCCGGTGCGAAGAACTGACTGTTATGACAGTCTTCACAAATGTCGGTCGTCTGGATATGTGTCGCATTCTTGCCGATCGCAGTGACACCGTTATGGCATGAGCTACAGGAACCGATGACCTGCGTGTGATCGACCCGGTCCGCTGGCGCGAAGATAACGTTGTTGTGGCACGCCTGGCAAAGGTTTGTGGTCTGGACATGTGTCGGGTTCTTCCCGATTGCGGTCGTGCCGTTGTGGCAGCTGAAGCAGTTGTCGGTGATGTTTACGTGATCGAAGTTGGCGGGCACCCAACCAGCCGTAGTGTGGCAATCGTCACAGGTGTCAGAGCTGGCAATATGCGTCGGGTCCTTGCCAACGGCGACCGTGCCGTTGTGGCAATTGAAACAGGCGCCAATAACCTGGGTGTGATCAACCCTGTCAGGGGGTACGAACAGTGACGTGTTGTGGCAGTCCTCGCAGGCGTTGGTCGTCAGTATGTGTGTGACAGGTTTGCCCGGTGCGTCTACTCCGTTATGGCAGCCAACGCAGTTGCTCGTAATACCTGCATGATCAAAGGTGGCTGGTACCCAGCCGTTAGTCTGATGACAGTCTTCGCACTGATCAGTTGAGGCAATATGGTCCAGCGTTTTGCCCGTCGCTTGAAGCCCGTTGTGACAAGACACACAGCTGCCGGTTATCGACGTGTGGTCCATGAAAGTGACGGGTTGCCATGCGGCGGTTGTGTGACAGTCGATACAGGCGCCAGTAGTCACGACATGGTCGGCCGGTTTCCGCGTAGCCTGAATCACGCCGTTCGATGAGTGGCAACTCTCGCAATTTGGGCTCGCCGTTTCGAATACGCCGCCGGTGTGACAGGTCTCGCAAGCGACGTTCGTGTGTGCCCCGTCCAGAACGAAGCCCGTACTGAAATGATCAAATGCCTCTTGCGCGGTCGATTTCTGGACCGGCAGCATTACGAACAATGCCGTCGCAGCGAGTATCAGGGCCGACCTCAGATTCATTTTATTCATCATTGTATCGACCTCACGTCACGGAAATTATCCGCAGAATGGCAGCGCCCGCAATCCGGGCCGAACTCTCCGTCGTGAATATCATCGGCGCGATGACAGTCGCCGCAGCGGCCGCCGAGACGCGACATCGCGGTCAGCGACTGGCGATGACAGCTTTCGCAGCTGACGCTGGTGTGCGCGCCGTCCAATGGGAATCGCGTCTGCAGATCGTGATCGAACTGCCACTGCAGCCAGTCAACCGGATTGTGGCAAGAGGCGCAGTCGTCCTGGAAGCGACCGTTGTGAGGATCGTCCTCGCGGTGGCAATCCACACAATTTTCCGGCGCATCCTCGAATACGTGCGACTCGTGACACGCATCGCATTCCTGGCTGCCGTGCTTGCCGAGTAGCGGGAAGCGTGTCAGATCGTGATCGAAGAACACGTTTTCCGGCCACGCTATATCGTTGTGGCAGTCCTGGCACTCGATGCCCTGCGTGCCCAGATGCGGGTCGTCTTCCTGGTGACAGGAATTGCATCCTGAGCTTAGTGTCACTTCGAAAACGGGTTCGACATGGCACGCCTCACACTCGAGTTCTTCATGGGCACCATGTATTTCATGGTCGGTATCGACATTGTGATCGAACATCACGCGAGACCAGTCAGCGGTAATGTGGCAGGTCTCACAAACGTCACCGAAGTTTCCATCATGATTGTCGTCTTCGAGATGGCATGACACACACGTAGTTTCCAACTGATCCGAAAACGGGTCTTCGCTATGGCAGTTGTCGCAGCTCAGCTCGCCGTGGTGGCCGTCAAGTGCGAACTGCGTATCTCGTGCGTGATCGAAACTCGTGTCGTCCCATCCAGTCGGCCTGTGGCAGTTCTGGCATTCTTCGCCGCTCTTACCATTGTGCGCGTCGTCTTCCGCGTGGCAGCTGTAACATGTCGTAGGTGTGTTCTGGAACGTCTGATCTTCGTGGCAAGCAAGGCACTCCGCGTCCCGGTGCAAACCGATCAGCGGGAAGTCCGTCACGTCATGATCGAATTCGACGTCGAGCCAGCCGGTGGGAGAGTGACAATCGCTACATTCGGTTCCCATGGATTCATCGTGAACATTATCTTCAACGTGGCACGAGTAGCACTCGGTCTCGGCATCGCGAAACTTTGTCTCGGGTTCATGGCAACTGCCGCAATCCACATCGGCATGATTGCCTTTCAAAGCGAAGTTCGTGTACTCGTGATTGAACAGTTGCCGGTTCAGTACAATGATTACGGCATCCCGTCCCTCATGGTCTGTGTGGCAGTCCGCGCATTCGTCTAGCCGGGCATCCTCGAACAAGCCGTGAAAACCAACGACATTGCTGATATCAAGGGCGACGTCCTCATGGCAGTCGAGGCACAGCGCACGTTGCTTGGTACGATCGAATGCCTCATGGCAGGAATCGCAATCCGCCTCGTATTCGGCATGCCCTGCAATGACCTCGCCAGGCATGATCAGGGTTTTTACCTGAGCGAATGCGTGCGTGGGTATGAGGGCTAATGCGAACATCGCAGATCCAATAATGCAAAGGCGCCGTGTCATGCTTGGCCGTAACCGATGGCTAGTACATGTGTACCGCAAGCACATGCACCAGGGCGGACAGGACCATCATGTAAAAGATGGGCAGGTGCAAGACATGCCAAAACGCGAAAAGTCGCTCGTAGAATGAGAATTGTGCGACGCGACCGGTGCGGTTCGTGTAGTCACGAATATATTTTGATGCGGTGCGTCGCAAGCGCTTGTAGTCCTTTGCGATAGTTTCCGATGCGGCTGCAGCGGCGCGCAGCTCGCGACGAGCTGTCAGAAGCAGTGATAAACGCATGAATGAATGTGTGAAAGTCCATTGCATGCTGCGACCGACACCGAGTGACTGTGTGACCTGGCAGCCCTGCAGTTCCGACGACAGTTGATCCAATCGTTCAACCAGGTTCGGCATGAGCTTCACGAGGCCGTGGCTTTTTTCTACGGATGCCGCAAGGTCGGCCTGCAACTCCTGCAAGGTCGTCTTGCGACCGTAAAGGCCACGGTGAATCCGTGCATAAAAATGTCGACCGACGATGCCGCTTCCCGCCACAAGCAGCATGCAGTAAAGAGCAACCTGGCTATTAAACGAGCCAAGCTGAAAATTGCAGTGGTACAAAATAAGAAGTGGGCCAACCAGACCGAAAATCATATGCAGGCGAAACCAGACTTTGGTGGGGCCGATCGCATGCAGAAGTCGAATGCGCTTGCGCAGCGGATACAACAACAGGATTGCCATCATCGACCCACCGACGATGCCCAACCAGTACCCAACGCCGGCCTCAGGATCAATGGGCATGTAGTCACGCAGCAACCAGCCGAGCGTAATCAGCGCGGTGAGCAACACGTACCACTGCAGCTCGCTTGTCCGTGGCCGCTTATCTACAGGCGTTTTGGCTGCGATCCGTGGTACAGAAAACGGTTGATCTGCTACTGTTTCATTCATTGTGACGCCTCCACGACGCTGTCGGCCGTAGCGGTGTCCAGTCCAAATAATTGCGCGGCAACCGTTGCGTCGCCGTTACCCAATGCGTCTGCCCTTTGGTATGCCTGTCGCGCATCCTCGAGTCGGCCCATGTGCCGGTAAGATTTGGCGAGAAGCAACCACCCCTCGCCGTCATCGGGCTGCTGCTGCAATCGCTGCTCGAGGCCAACAAGCATGCTATCGACTGACCCGATCTGGCCGGCGCCGGAAGACGTCGTGGTCGTAGCGTTATCTGCCCGGTTCGTCGAGTGGGCTGCGACCGAATCAGGTCTGTCAGATGCGTCGACCACGAAGTACAAGCTCAGTGCGACCACAAGCGTTGTAATTGTTATTGCGAGTGCCAAAGATTTCATTGTTTTGCCCTGCCTACATATTCTTTAAACAACACGATCTGCGAGGGCATAAGGTTCCATCAAAACTGTCGCTCTTGGCCGACAGTTTCTATGTCATTTAATATCATTAACTGCCCAGGCGAATGATACGTAGTTCATTGTTTGTCGACTTGCCGTGAACTAAGGTTCTACGGTAGATACAGACAACCATGTTAGATGGCCGTCAAGTAATTACCGTCTACTGTCTCCCAAAAATACGGCAAGGTCTAGATGTCGCGGAATGGCTACAAAAAATCGGATACTATTCCGGGAGGAACTAGGGTGTTGACCTACCCTTCCTGTGCTTTTTTTCGAATAGTGAGCCTGTAGCCTCAATGTCCATGAATCCTTTTTTACTTATTCTGTACCTGGTTCCTGTCATCGGCATTTTCGCGTGGTATTTGCGTGGTCGTCGACGCAGGGAGGATGAGAGCATCAGGGCGGCCGAGGCGGCACTCGCGCAAAGCATGACGGAGCCACCGTCATTGCATCCAATTATTGATCCGGTCAAATGCATTGGTTGTCGCTCCTGCGTTGCGGCGTGCCCGGAACAATATGCACATCCGGT
>Ga0209165_10000563_pt1 | contig 12676 bp, 13 predicted proteins | sample tdAd001_FD_187122 | JGI IMG/M metagenome (GOLD analysis project Ga0209165, IMG submission 187122) | Marine sediment microbial communities from the Atlantic coast under amendment with organic carbon and nitrate - tdAd00.1 (SPAdes)... | ecosystem: Environmental > Aquatic > Marine > Coastal >... | reverse complement strand
CGAGAACTGCCACATTGATTACAACCCGGCAGTCTCTGGCGAAGAATTCTGAGCCCGATAATCCGCACGCAAAAACCTTCGCATGCGCGCCCGCTTCAGGCAGTATCAGCTAAATCTTATTCCTTCAGGAGGAACCCAAATGTTGATCTTTCGTAGTGCCCTTGCGGCATCCCTGCTTAGTCTCGCCTGCAATGCCTCAGCAGGACTGTCCGATGTGCCATCAGGCCAGTATGGTCTCGATAACTCGCATGGCTATATTACGTTCAGCTACAGCCATTTGGGATTCTCCAATCCCCACGTCGGCTTCAAGTCATTTACGGTCGACCTGAATCTCGACAGTGAGAGCCCCGAGAAAAGTACGGTCAATGTCACCATCGATGCGACCAGCATCGACAGCCGTGTCGATAATTTCAACGGCCACCTGAACGGGCCGAATTTCTTTGATACCGCCAACCATCCGACGATTACATTTACATCGACCGCCATCGAGGTAACGGGCGAAGACACAATGAATGTGCAAGGTGATCTGACGATAAAAGGCATCAGCAAGCCAGTCACCCTGATGACAACGATAAATAAGGCAGGGAATCACCCGATGCGTAAAACACCCTGGCTCGGCGTTGAGGCGGAAACGAAAGTTTCTCGATCTGATTGGGGCCTGACTCGCGCCGTTCCCAATGTGGGTGACGAAGTAACGATCTGGATCAGTGTAGAACTGCCGAAATCGCAATCTGAATAACAACCACTACAATCCGACCGCCAAGCTACTGCACTGGCTGGTAGCTGGCATGATCGTGGTGCAGTTCGTCCTCGCCCAACTGGCGGACAATGCACCCAGTGACTTGCGTGAACTCGCGTTGCTGGCGAATCACAAGTCCGTCGGCATCACTATCCTGGCGACCGCCGTGCTACGCATCATTTGGCGCTTCCGACACACACCGCCGGCTTTGCCAGCAGCTGTGCCTCGTTGGCAAACCACTGCATCGAGCATTAGTCACTGGTCACTGTATATGCTGCTGTTCGCGGTCCCGATGACTGGCTGGCTGATGTCGAGTGCGTCCGCATACTCGGTGAGCTGGTTCAACTTGCTCCAGTTGCCAGACTTCGTTGCACCGAACCCTGAACTCAAGGACGTGTTGGAAGAAACGCACGAAGTGCTTGCAAAGCTCTTGCTGATCATAGCCAGCGTGCACGTTGGCGCCGCAGTAAAACATGCTGTCGTTGACAAAGACGGCGTGCTGCAACGCATGGTGTCTATCGTCAGCCTGGCTATTTTCATTATTGTGGCGGTGTCAGGCATCGCCTGGCTGGGTGGTGGTAGCGCCAATCCAGCTGTGCCTGTTTCTGCCCCCGCAGCAACACCTGTCGACGACGCTGTTGCCCACAAGCCTGGACCTGCTTCCTACCTTCCGGTCTGGGAGATTGATCATGCCGCCAGCTATATCCGGTTTGTCGGCGACCAGGCCGGTGCCGAATTTGACGGCGCGTGGGAACACTGGACCGCCGAAATACAGTTCTCGATAAGCGACATCGAGGCCGGCATCTTCGACGTTGCCATCGACACATCCTCGGCGAACACAAAGGACGATGATCGCGATGTGACGATGTCCGATCCAGAGTGGTTCGACACGATGAATTTCCCGGAGGCGTACTTCCGTGCTAGCCGCTTCTCGGAAGCAGGCGCCGGATTATACGTCGCTGACGGTCAGCTAACTATCAAAGGCGTCAGTTCACCGGTCCAGTTGCGGTTCACGGTTGAGAGTAGCGGTGATAAGCATGTGCTGGACGGCAAAGCACAACTCGATCGTCTTGAGCTGGGCATCGGCACCGGCGAGTGGGAAGACACGGAGTGGGTCGGCAAGGATGTTGCCGTCCTGGTTCGGGTCGAGGCGACGATTAGCGACTAATAACCGCTCAAATCGATTTCGACTATCTCATCATAGAATCCGCTGACTTCGAGCGTCACCGTCGTTGGTCCGTCGGCAATGTTGAGCCAGAACCAGCCGTGCTGCCCCGTATAGGCGGCCATTATCGATCCAGATCGTGAAGTGCCTTCACCTTCGTCGTAGCGAGAGAAAAACTCAGGCCCAAAGGCGTCATCGTGCGCGTGAAAATCGTAGTAGACATCGCCGCCATCTGTGCTCCAGCGAAACGCAAGCGTATCTCCTTGCTGCATCAAGGCTTTGTATTCGACGGACTCGTCCAGACCGATGGTAATCGTCACCGTTTCGGTTTTCGGCGCTGCATCTCTGCCCACAAAATTCTCACCGTTGGCTGCCGGAATCGGCTGGCCGAACTCATCTTTCGCGGCGCTTACGTCACCTGGCGCGAGGAATCGAAACACAGGTGCGCCACCGGTCGATGCGACTGCGACCTCTGCCTCTGGAGGCTGTTCTTCGACCGCTGCCGGATCATCGATCAGACTGACGCCAATCAGGGTGCCTAGTCCGAGGGCTGCAAGAGCAATCAGTACGAGTGTGGACTTTCCCATTTTTGTGTTTCCTAGCTATTCAGGTATAGGGCCAGTTGGTAGGCCATCAGCGCAAAGCCGGCGATGACCAGCCCGATATTAACAGCAGTGCCGATCCTCGAGTGCGCCGTTTTAGGTGGCATCAGCCTGAGGAAGAATACGATCACGACCAACGCCGCGAGTTGACCAAGCTCGACACCGACATTGAACGAAACGAGGTTTACCAGCAAGCCATCCTCTGCCAGCCCGAGGTCCTGCAACTTTGTCGCCAGCCCCAAGCCGTGAAACAAGCCAAAGACCAACACGGCCATACGCTCGTCGGGACTATCTCCGAACAGCGTCCGAAAACCGTCGAGGTTATCAAAACCCTTGTAGGCGACCGAGAGACCGATAATCGCATCCACCAGGTAGGGATTGACGTCGAGTCCGAGCAGGACACCGCTGATCAGCGTGATGCTGTGACCGAGAGCAAACAGGCTGACGAAAATTGCTATGGCACGTACGTTGCGCAGGTAGAAAATGACACCCACGAGAAACAACAGATGGTCGTAACCCGTGACCATGTGCTTGGCGCCCAGCCACATGTACAGCAGCACCTGTGGTCCGGACTTTCCTGCGATGAGTCTGGCATCTTCCGCCGACACGTTGTGCCCGTAGGCACTGTCCGCCAGGAACAGCGTCAGAAATGCCAGCAGCAGAATCGAAGCGATGCGCAAGAAACTACTCGTGACGCAAAGCGTCAATGGGATCCAGTTTCGCGGCGCGTTGTGCCGGCCAGATGCCAAAGACAATGCCCACAAGCGCACTGAAGCCGAAAGCAGCAGCTGCTGATTCCATCGTGACCATGGTTTGCCAGCCCGCGAACTTTGCCAGTAGTGAAGAAGCCGATGCCCCAAGCGCGAGGCCAAGCATGCCGCCAAACAGGCACAGCGTGGTCGACTCGACGAGAAACTGCAGCAAAATATTTCCGCGTGTTGCTCCCAACGCCTTGCGAATACCGATTTCTCGGGTTCGTTCGGTAACGGTCACCAGCATGATGTTCATGATGCCAATACCACCGACAACCAGGCTCACGCCGGCGATCCCAGCCAGCAAGTAGGTAAAGACTTCGGTCGCCTCCTGGCGTGATTCGACAAACTGTTTGCGGTTGACCACCGAAAAGTCATTGTCACCACCCGGTTGAATCTTGTGTTCGCGGCGCAGTACCCGTTCAATCTCCAGCATTGCGAGCTCAATGCTCGAGTCCTCGGCAACCTGCACGCTGATTGTCTCTACGTACTCATTACCTGTTACCCGAAACTGCGCGGTGCTCAGCGGTATCCATATATCGTCATCGGGATTTCGCCAACCTGATGATCCTTTCGATTCCATGACACCGATAACAGTGAAGGGTATCGACCGGATCAGGACGTCACGCCCGATCATTGATGGTGCATCCGATTCGAACATGGCAGGAATATCGGAGCCCAGTACCACAACACGTGCCCGAGCAGACTCATCAGCTGCCGAGAACATGCGACCGTTCGCGACCGTAAAGCCATGCACATCGACATAGTTCGGCGTGGTGCCGATGGTGGACAGATTCAGGTTCATGTTGCCGTATTTGACCTGAAACCGACTGCTTATCTCTGGAACGATAGCCTCAAAATGCTCCGTACCGATCGACATTGCGGCCGAATCGTCAGTGGTTAGCGTCTGTCGATGGCGCGCGACGCCTCGACTGAACCAGCTTGACGATTCAATAGAGAGAATGTCGCCGCCGAGCGCCGCCATTTGTTCATCTATGGCGCGCTGTGCGCCGGTACCGAGCGCCACCATCGTAATGACGGCACCCACACCAATAATAATGCCTAACATCGTCAGCGCAGCACGGAACAGATTGCTGCGAATCGACAGCAGCGCAATACGAAATGTTTCCGAAATCAGCATGTGATCACTAGTTCTGGATGCCCGGTACGCCGCCTACGCGACGGTTGATCCAGTTCTGCAACTCCTGTTGCGTTTCAACCAGGTGCGTACTCGGCAGTATCAATACGGTCTCCTGTTCCTGCAGCCCTTCGATTATCTCAACCCTGTCCAGGTCTGTAATTCCTGTGACAACATTCCGAAATTCAAAATCACCGTCATGATCCACGACGACCCAGAACTTGCCGCCGAACCGATAGTCGGTGCCAGACGCGTTGTCGCGGCTCCCGCCCGGCCTGCCACCGCTTCCTGGTCCCTGCCCACTACCGAAGCCCTGGAATATCTTCCTCATGAGGGCCTGTTCTTCACTTGTCAACGTACCGCCACCGCGGCGCTTCTCCATGAGCTCGCGAGCCTGATCTGCATCGACACCGTCAGGTAATTCAATCGTGCGCCCATTTATGGTCAGCGTTTGCGGGGCCTCCGAGTCTGGTGCCAGACTGTCGCCCCCTGCACCGCGCAAAGCATTACTGATGTCATCCTCAGAAACGTTCAGAATTGACGCGGTCGACTCAAAATCGCGCTCTGTACGCAGGGCCATAATGGGAACGGTCAGTACATTTTCGCTACGTGCGATCCGAACATCGACCTCGGCATTCATGCCAGGCATCAGCAGCCCGTCTGGATTGTCGATTGAGACCAAAACGGCAAACATCGTGACGTTTTGCTCGAGAACCGCCTGTGGCTCGATCTTCAGGACTTCCCCGGGAAACGGCTGGTTCGGATAGGCCGCGACCAACACTGTCGCACTCATACCGGGTCGTACTTTGCCAATATCGGTCTCGTCGACGAGCGTGCGAATCTGCACGGCGCTAAGATCTGCCATCGCCAACAACAACGACCCACCAGAATAGTCCTGTGTGGGCGATGAGATCACCTGCCCCTTTTCTACAGGTTTCTGGATCACCGCCCCGGTGATCGGCGCACGAATATCCGTATCGTCAACGGCAATACGCGCGTTCTCTACGCTAACTCGTGCAGTAACGACCTGAGCCTCGGCGTTTGCCAGATCCAATGCCGCCTGCTCGAGATCCGCCTGCGTGAACGTACCCTGGGATAACAATCGTTCAGCGCGCTCCATCTGAGACTGTGCAATCTCTCGTCTTGAGTTGGCCGCTTTGAGCTCCGCTTCCGACTGATCGAGCCGATTCCGCACGGTACGCGGGTCGATACGCACCATCAACGTGCCTTCCTGAACAAGATCACCGGTTTCCACGAACAGTTCAAGCACCTCACCAGATGCCTTCGATTTGACCTCCACTGTCGCCAGTGGCTCGACGACGCCTGCGGAGCTCACGCCAACTTCAATGGTTGCGCGTCGGCTGCTGGCTGTGTCGAACATCGGTCCGACGTCTGCTTCGTCGGCACAGGCCGCGACGAACAGAACTGCGAAAATTAAAACACTTTGTTTCAAGTACCTACTCCGGTTTGAGAATCACTGATCACTTTTCCGTCACTTAACATGACTACGCGCTCCGCATGATCGGCGATGTCCTGCTCGTGAGTGACAACGATAAGGGTGTTTCCGGCGGCCTGCAGTTCATCGAACAAGGCCATGATTTCAACGCTGGTGGTTGAGTCCAGATTACCGGTGGGTTCATCGGCAAGAAGAATACTTGGCGCCGTAACAAGTGCCCTGGCGATAGCGACACGCTGCCGTTGGCCACCTGACATTTCCGATGGCCTGTGTAGCATGCGGTCCGCAAGGCCCACAGTTTCCAGGGCATGGCGCGCGCGTTCAATGCGCTCTTTTCTCTTTGCGCCTGCGTACACCAACGGTACTTCAACATTGGCGAGTGCTGTATGCCTGGACAAAAGGTTGAAGGTCTGGAATACGAAACCGATTTCCCGATTCCTGGCTCTGGCGAGCTCACGATCGCTCATATCGGATACGCATTGCCCATTGAGCCAGTACTCTCCACCTGTCGCTGTATCCAGGCAGCCGATAATATTCATCAGTGTCGACTTGCCCGATCCGGACGCGCCCATGATCGCCAGGTACTCATTTCGCTGCACCAGCATATCGATACCAGCCAACGCGTCGACAAATGTCGTGCCCATCTGGTAGCGGCGTTGTACGCCCTGAAACTTGATGACTTCGGATGTTGTTGTTTGTACGGCGGAATTCTGCATGACCGAAAGATTCTACAGTACGGCGAAGCTAATGGCGGCATGATATAGAATAGAGAATGTTAAGAACTGTTACGGCTGTTACTGAAAAAAACGTGGCGAAAACAGGTAATACAGGCATACACAGAATTCTGCGTGCGACAAAATTTTCGTTGCAGGGATTCGCCCAGGCATGGACGCACGAGGCCGCGTTCCGGCAGGAGCTGGTGCTGGCTATTATCATGACACCTGTCGCCGCCTGGCTGGGACAGACGATGGTCGAGCGCGCACTTTTGATCGCTGTGTTATTGCTCGTGTTGGCTGTCGAACTCTTCAATTCCGCAATCGAGGCAGCAATTGACCGTCATGGTGACGAACATCACGAACTATCCGGCCGAGCCAAAGACATGGGTTCTGCTGCGGTATTCGTAAGTCTCGTCATTGTACTTCTCGTCTGGGGCGCAGTTGCCTGGGAGCGGTTCAGCTAGGAAATGGGTATGAAGGCGAAGGTGTTTTGCATCGGCAGCCACAAGACGGGCACGACCAGTCTTGAGGTGGCATTAAAAAAACTCGGCTACCGGGTAACCGGCGGCTTCGGCACCAAGGATCCCGACATCGCCAACAAGGTTCACGATATGGCGTATGCCCTCGTCGAAAAATTCGACGCATTCGAAGACAACCCGTGGCCCGTTCTTTACAAGGAACTCGACGAGCGCTTCCCGGGCAGCAAGTTCATCATGACCCGCCGCCCTGCTGAAGCCTGGATTCGCAGCATGGTGAAGGATTTCGCGTTAACCGAAACACCCATGCGGCGCTGGATCTATGGCGAGAACGCGGGATGTCCCGAGGGTAATGAAGATATCTATATCGCCCGGTACGAGCGACACAACAAGGAAGTGCTCGAGTACTTTGCGGATCGCCCGGATGACCTGCTCGTATTCGAACTTCCCAAAGGCGATGGCTGGGAAAAATTGTGCCCGTTTCTCGGTCACGACATACCGGATGAGCCGTTCCCGCATGCGAACAAGGCGAGCTGGTCACGCAAACTGAAGAACTGGATCAAGAAGCTGTAGGATCCCGTTCCTACGTATCCTGACTCTTGCGCACGGCCTTGCGCACCTTTGTCCACCATGAATCTTTCTTGTAGCGCCCTTTTACAATGTGCCGGATCTGGCACACATTCGGGATGTCGAGCGGCGTGCCGTGGGTACCGATCAACCAGCGGAACGCTCGATCCTCGTACGTTTTCATCCAGCGCGCTGCCGGCGTCTGGTAGTACTTGATGGCATCGCAGTAACCGCAGGCACGAGCAATGTCGCCGTGCGTGATCTGGTGTGGGCCTTTGGCCTTGGGGCGCGGGCCACCGTAAGGGTGAAACTGGTCGAGTGGGATCTCGAGAAGATTCGGTCCCTGTTTGCCCTTTTCCAGAATTTCGTCGTCTTCGGCCAGCAATGACGTACCGAGACCGATACGTGGATGCACGAGTCCATCGTCACGCCCCTGCAACAGACCGGCAAGCGTATCGAGACAATCTTTATGAAAGATGATGTCGGCGTCGGTGAACCATATCCAGTCGGCCTGTGTATTCTTCGCTGCAATATTGCGGCCGATACCACGACGGAACAGCGCCTCCCTGTCCAGCGGCTGCCAGTTCCAGGTGACGCCCGGCACCTCCATGCGCCCAAAATAATCGAGAACGGGTACGACCTTGTCATCGTCAGCAACATGAAACACCGTCATCGTAATATCGAGCTTATCCGTGCGGTGGTTAACGAGAGAGCTGAGCTGATAATTCAGAAAATGGCCGTAACGCCAGCAGTGACTGACAATTTCGAGCTTTAGCTTGCCGGTTTTCTTCGCCTTCTCCACAGTCGCCGGATCAACGTCACGAAACCAGGACACCGGTAACGCGCCCGATACAGCAAGGCGGTAAAAAAGATTCAGTACCTTTTCCCTGAAAGGAGACAGTGGGGCCGGATTAGTCATCTTGAGATCCTGCGCAGGCGGCGGTATTTCGCGATTTTGCGTACACCATTGAGATACTGTGACAGTCGCGACCAAAAAGTTAGTTTTTCCGGATACAAACTCCTGGTGAAGTCAGGCTCGACCTCTTCCAGCACCTTTTCCCAGTCTCCCGACGACTCGTAGCCGCACTCGATCAACTCGGGGGTCAATGACCCATGGAGCATCTGTTGCGCCTTAATGCGCCCCGGGTTCTGCGTCCAGACTCCAACACTGGTTGGCGCGATGGGCCGCACGCTATGCATAGCGCGAACCGATTTTTCAGATACCTTAGCGTACTCGTGATACTCGGAGAAATTGTGGATTTTCTCGAGCCACGGAAATTTCCCTGCGATGATTTGTTGTACCGTATCGGGGTCGCGCACGAAGTCCTCGTAGCGAATCTCCAGAAATCGTTCATGGCTCGCGATTTTTCTTGCATAGCCGTGCATCTGACGCCAAAGACGGATATTCGAGTAATAGATGCTCTTGTCCTTGCCATGCCGGCTGCAGATCGTGTCGCGCGGATCGCGCATGACGTAGATGACGTACAACTCTGGATCGTCTTCGATCAGGGCCGGCATGTACATCGTGTCCTTGGGACGCTTGGTAAGCAGCGTCTGCCCGTCTTCGGCATCTACGAGATGGAAGCGGACCTCGTGATCGTAGTGCTTGTCGACCTTGAAACAGGTCACCATGACTTCATGCAGAAGCGTGGTTCCGCTACGTGGTGAACAGGCAACGATGTGAATATGTTTGAACATCAAAAGCCAATACGGGCAGCGACAAATGCGATTGCGAATGCAGCCAGTGCTGCGAACCCGGCCCAATGCCATAGTACCAAGACGGCGGACGGCCTGTATTGCGACGCAACTTCGGCCGATGTCACCGCGCGGTAATTGTAGTAGGCCAGCGCTGGCGCCGTAATGAATCCTGCACTTGTCGCGAAATCGATGAACGTGCCAAAACTATGCAGCAGTAGCAGCATAATAAGAGTAACGCCGGCCGTCTGCACGACGAGTATTGTTGAATACTTCGTCGTCGCCTGCTCCGCCCGACCCGTCATGCAGTCGACGAGTCGTGAGGTGACCCGTGGCAAGGCGTCCATGAGTGCAAGAACCGTGGACCACATAACCGCGATGGCGGCCGTCGCAATCACCGGGTAAGACCACTGCCCGATAATCGATGTAAAAATTGACAACAGCTCCGTCGCAAAAGCTCCTGCGCTCGCAGGCACGACCCTGTCGACCTGGAAAAGAATTGCGGTTCCCATGATCATGAAGCTGATGGCAAGCACAACCGTCAGCACCCAGCCGAATCGAAGATCTGCAATTGCACTGCGGTGATCGATGGCATCGCCGCCTATGGTTTTCTTCTCGCGCGCCCACATGGAAAGGAAGATGGACCCCGTCATGGGCATCGGCATCCAGCCTGCGATAGCGATGACAAACACAGCGAGGGACTGAGATGGCGTGATGACAGCAAACAGATCGCGATCGTTCGAGCCCAGCATCGGCAGCGCAAGGAGCATTGCGATAAGTGCCAGTAGCGAGAATGACAGCACCAGGAACTTGATGATTCGCTCGGCCCTGGCGTACTTGCCGTTCAACAGAATGACAGCCGATAGCACTGTTATCGCAATCGCGACATGTGGCCCACTGAAAGGCAGTTTGAAAACGCTGATTATCAGACCGGCAGTAACGAGTGCCACTGCAGATGTTGCGATAAAAATATCCATGACGAACCCGACCAGCAACCAGTACATCGGCAACCTGCCAAGTCTTGAGTAGGCGTAGACGAGGCTGTGATTTGTGAGACTTGCGTAGTCGACGGCGAATCGAAACGCGGGGTATTTGAGAAAAGAAATAAGGACAATGAGCCAGACGAAACTAAGGCCGAAATCAGCGCCCGCTCGCGTGGACTGAACGAGATGCGAAACACCAACGGCGGCCGCAGCCAGCATGAGGCTGGGACCGAGCCTTGCCATCCAGGCTTTCATAGGTTTCCTTGTAGTAGGCCGACGTACAGCAACCGCAAGGCCGTTATTGTAATCAGAACGCGGTAAATAAGGCGGAATTTATCCTCCGACAACCTGCTACCCAACTTCTTCCCGACCGCAGTACCAAGGAAACTAACGGCAACGGCCGCTGCGATCGTCACAAGGTATGGTGAGTAATCGAAACCATAGAAGACATAGCCTGCGATCTTGAATACGCCCATGCCGGTCAGGCCACCAGCCATCGTGCCGACGACCTGCTGTCGTTTCAGATCGGTGTGCAGGATAATTGAGTGCAGCAGCGCGCCGTAGGCAAACAGTGTGGAAATGAGTGTATGAATGAACCCGACAATTACCCACGGGTGCCGGATCCGAGGTCGCCAGCTAATTTTGGGCAACCACATCGCGACGAGCATCAGCACGCTGATCGCGGTAGCGATAAGCGCTTCGGGCAACTCAATGTAGATCCTTGCCCCGATAAGCGCGCCGAACAGGCTGCCGACAAGAAATGGACCTGCAATCCGCCAGTCGATGTGCTCCCAGAAGAACAACACGCGGGTTGCCGTTGAACCGATCAGTAGCGTTGAGTGAATCGGCACAATCGCCTGGATCGGCAACACCGTGCTGGTGATCGCAAGAATGATCAGCGCACCACCGGCGGAGAATACGGCATTCGCCACCGACGCCAGGAAGCTACCGAAGACAATGATTATGAACGTGCTGTCAACTACGTAGGAAATCAGACGTCCTCAAGTATCGATCAGTATCTGCCGTTGCCGCCAAGACCTTGCGCCTTGATAGATTCATGATCACCCCCAGGCGAGAACTCTCGTCAGGATACACTGCCTCTAAATATGGAGTAATATTCGTCGATGCTCGATGCATAAAAATCAGAATTCTAAGGAGCGATCGATGACTACTAGTATCTCAACCCTTTTCCGAACCAGCCTGATCTGCCTGTTCTTGCCCGGCTTGGCGCTGGCGCAACATGACGGTGGAACTCCACAAGCTGAGGATTTCGAGAGCCTGTACCCCGGTAAGGCCTATTCACCATGGGCTGAGCGCTCTTTTCCCAGCCGCGTTTTTTGGGGTGAAACTCATTTACACACGGGCCTCTCGCTCGATGCCGGATTGTTCGGCAACACGACGGGGCACGACACGGCGTACCGCCTGGCACGCGGCGAACAGGTGACTTCCGCCGGTGGCCAGCCGGTCAAGTTGAGCCGTCCACTCGACTTTTTGGTCATCACCGATCATTCCGACATGATGGGCATTGCAACGGACATCCAGAGCGGGGCGCCGAACATCCTCGCAGTTCCGAAAGGCAAGGAATGGGCCGAAGGATTCCAGAAGGGCGGTCAGGCAGCGGCCGAGGCAGCATTCGACCTGATCGGCAATTTCGCGCAGGGCACGATTCCCGTTGAACTGCTCGAACAATACAGCCCAGGCGCGTCAGTCTATGACAGCATATGGGACAATATTGTCGAGGCCGCCGAAACCTACAATGAGCCGGGGCGTTTCACGGCCTTTATCGGCTTCGAGTGGACCTCCGTCCCCAAAGGCTTCAACCTGCACCGTAATGTGATTCTTCGCGATGACGGCAACCGGGCAGGACAGGTTGTGCCGATGACGACTCTGCCACCGATAGGCAGCACCGATCCCCTGGACCTGTACAAGTGGCTCGAAGACTACGAAGAGAAAACCGGCGGACGAGCGCTCGCGATTGCACACAACGGCAACCTGTCGAATGGCTGGATGTTCCCGGTGGACAAGACCTATGCCGGCGGGCGGGTCAACAAAGAGTATGTAACGCTCCGAGCCAAGTGGGAACCTCTTTACGAGGCGACGCAGATCAAGGGCGATGGTGAAACGCACCCAACGTTGTCACCCGATGATGAATTTGCCGACTATGGAACCTGGGACGTTGGCAATCTCGATATTACGGAACTCAAGACGCCGGACATGCTGCCTCGAGAATATGCACGCGAGGCATTGAAGCAAGGCCTCGCGCTTGAGAAGAAATTTGGCATCAATCCCTACAAGTTCGGCATGGTCGGCGCGACCGATGCCCATACTTCATTAACGACTGCGGAGGAAGACAACTTCTTCGGTAAGTCGACCAGCGTAGAACCCTC
>Ga0209165_10000561_pt1 | contig 12704 bp, 8 predicted proteins | sample tdAd001_FD_187122 | JGI IMG/M metagenome (GOLD analysis project Ga0209165, IMG submission 187122) | Marine sediment microbial communities from the Atlantic coast under amendment with organic carbon and nitrate - tdAd00.1 (SPAdes)... | ecosystem: Environmental > Aquatic > Marine > Coastal >... | reverse complement strand
CGGTCGACCCCGAGCAGTTGGCAGCCTCGTGTCCATTGTGCAGTAGTTCGGCGCGAGTAAAGGTAAAGGTCGCGCCCAGCAGCAGTATGGCGGACGAGTAGTACACCCAGAGCATCAGCACGAGGATGCTGCCGGCGGCATCGTAGAGGTCGGCGACCGTGCTGTTGCTGATAAAGAACGCTATCAGGGATTTACCCATGATCAGTAATCCGGCAGTCAAGGTTGCGCCGAGCCAGATGTCGCGCCACTTCAGCCTGATGTCCGGCAGATAGCGAAAATACAGTCCAAACAGCAAGGCAGTGGTCCCAAGTTCCAGCAGAATGAAATCGAAGGTCACGATAAAATTGGCAGTTTCTCCAACCCACTGCCCCAGATGAACGCCAACCCAGGAGATTAGTGCATGAATAACCATCGACACCAGCAAGATAAAGGAGATACTGATCAACATCGCAAAAGCAATGAAGCGGATACGCAAGAGTTTCCAGACGCTCCGGCCCGCCGATTCATCGGCCTCTGGCGGAATCATTTTATTGAACGCCGTTCGCATCGCATCGAACACGGAAGTGGCGAAGAACAATAATATGCCCAGTCCCAGGGCCGAAGCCCAGAATGTGGGTTGCTCGACGCTTAATTTCTCGAGGGTGGCCATTATCTGCCTGGCCCCTTGATGCCCTACCAGCGAACCAATTTTAGTGAAAATCGCTTCGCGAACAGCACCCTCCTCATAGACGTGCGCCGAGGTCCAGAAAATTATCAGCAACATGGACGGCAGGGAAAAAACCATGTAGTAGGACAGTGCCGCCGCGTGCATCGGCATATCCAGGTTAAAGAAACGAACTATGGATTTTTTCAAAACCTGCGGATAGAAGTTCAGGATATTGCTGTCAAATTGCATCTGATCTCTATTCATGTGGCAGTTGGATAGATGTTTGCAGCTGATGACCCAGTCTCAATCTCGTGTCAACCGGGCATTAAGTTGTTAAACCTGGTTACGCAAAATTTCAGTTACGACATTTGTAGCGCGAGTATGACGACGGGGCATTTCCACTGCCTGCTGTACAGGTAAAACTCCTCGCGGTTTCAGAATGTACGTGTTAGAACCAAAATTTAGCGCCAACTATCGGTCCCTTGATCACCATGTTATTGAGCACATCACCAAATTCATCATCGTCATCAAATTTGAATTTCATATAGCGATAACCTGCCTGGAGTTCAAAACTGGAAAAAATATAGCCAGCTCCGGCAAAGGCTTGATAGGTCAACTCAGAATCTCCTTTACCCACGTCGTAGTAAAATGGTAAATGCCAGTTTTGATTGAGCTGCACATTTCCCCTGAAACCGACAACCCCGTTGTAAACACTGGCGTCGTCTCCCAAATCGGGAAGAACATTGAACTTCAGATTGACATCCATATACAGATAACGCATCCCGCCCAGTATATCCAGATCGAGCTGACCATCTTCCACAACCCTGTAAGTCATTACGGGGGTTATAATTGTGGATTGAATTTCAGTTTTATCGTGAATAACCCCGGGGGCCACATGGTCTCTTTCGGTTTCGGACAGATCAAGGTAGATGGTATCGATCATAAAACCCAGCTTGCCCTTCTGCCCACCGAGGTGGCCCATGAAGACAAAGTCCAGATTATCGACAATTTCATTGAAACTGATTGTGGAGCTTTCGCCATCAGCATCTTCAAGATCAATGTCGGCCGCCCAAAGATATAAAGCGCCGTTGAAATTCCATTCATCGTTCGACTCCTCTGCAGCCCACACTGGTTGAACTGTCAGTGAGACTGTTACCAGGCCGACCGAAATCAAAGATCGAACCATGCCTTCCATAATTTTATGTATTGTTAAATTCATTTTGATTCCGGTAACCCTGTTTCCGTTAACTTATGATACGCCAATGCTACGAAATATTCAGTTGTAAAGCACAAACCCTTTTTGAAGGCATTTACCATTAACATCGAAATCGGACGACAATTCGCTTTTTCAACTACCCAGGATTTTGGATAGGTAGTCAACCACACTCAAGGACTTTTCATCGGTAGTAAATTTGCGATACCAGGTCTGGCACCAATGACACTACGAAACTGGGGATACCCACCCGCAGGACTTTAATCCACGGTCCAGGAGACGCTCAAGGACCCAAAGCTATAGCGGTCATCGTCGTTTTCTTCAAAGTCTTTTGATGCAGAGACCGCGGAAAATATCAGCGACCAGCTTTTGAAACTGACCGCGAATCCTGCCGCAACAAAGTTCTGGCCATTTTCCAGTGTGAGATCCGAGTTATTGTCGTCGTCAAAGGCACTACTATTGCCATCAATGATAATGTTATTGGCTTGATAGCGACCCATTACGCTAACGAAGACATAGTAATTACCAGCCGCCGTGCCGGTCATTGGGTTCACTTCTCGCGCAGGCCATAGCGAAGCCACGGGGTAAGTCCGCAAAAGATCGGTACCAAACCTGAAGGTCACCCCTGCATCGGCGTTGCTCGATAGATTACCCACGGTTCCCTCAACCGCAGGGATGACATCATAATCAGTGCCGCCGCTTATATTGCCGTCCAGCAAACGCCATTTCCTGCCGGCACCGAGTTGAAACAGGGGTTCATTATTCAACTGGTTATCCCAGCCTTGCGGATCCGTTGAATCGGTGAGTTCGTGCACCAGATCCTGCGCCTGTTCGGCCAGGGAAACCGGGCCAACCGCACCCAACAGCAATGAGACGGTATCGGTTACCGCGTTGTCAATGGCATACTGCGTCACCTTCCACGTAAGTGTCCCTGCATAGGGGTAATCGTCTGGTTGCAGTTTGCTGGTGTCCCTATCCGTGGGTGTCGTTATCGTCTGAAAAACCTGGTAGGTGATCGCCCTGCGCTTGGCGGGCATGGTGCTGATGTACAAATCGTCGGACAGCCATTGAATCCATCCCGGCGTATTCGAATCGTCGAATTCGTTAAAACCGGCACGCCCCCAGGCATAGCCCATTCCATTGGTGTAGCCATCGTCACTGTCGTCGGTGAAGACGTCATTTTCAAAGATAAATGTCGCGAATTCCTCAACTGCCAGCGCCGGCACTACATAGCCGACGCTGAGCAGGAACAGCAGTACGCGAGCCAGCATTTGTCGGCAGACCGTGAAAATCGTCATTTGAGCGATTAATTTCGTCAGGTTCAATCTAGGCAACTCCATCACAGCCCAACGCAGAAAATTTGATCGCTACAATAAAGTGACTCATCGATTGTTATTATCGGTTATCCGCCAGGACATAAGCGGTCAGGATTAACCCAGCCCGGCTTATTCTTATTAATCTAATTTTTCTTGGTTGTGTTTAGGGTACTTACCTGGATTCCTGGTCAATAATCCCATCGACCAATTGCTCTGCCAACTGCGCGGTTAATTGACTCATCGACTCGACCATTGCCTGATAGGTCGAATCAGCAGTATTGGTTTTAAATTCGAACACTTGCCCACCTAATTTCTTCTCACCTTCGCCATCCAATATGTTCCAGAGTCCTTTCAATACGACTTCTCCCCCGAGCTCACCATCAAAGCGACTGACAAGGATAGTAATTTGATAATCATTTTTTACATAAGTTGGCCACGGCGACGTAACGACTCGGTTTGATTGCAAGTGCCGACTCAACTGTACGGCAACCATCAGGGTAATATTTTTGTCCAGCGCGCCAGCCCACCAGGAAAAATCAGCCATATTTATTTTGTACTGGTTTTCACGGGTCACTATCTCGGATCTGTCCAGCACTTCCGGAAGTATTACGGTCCAGACACCGACAGCGGGACCCTCACTGGTATTGGCCTGCAATACTGATCCCTCATCGACATTTAACATATAAAATTCCGTTTTGGGAGAACTACCACAGGCAGCTAAAAAACAGACCAAACCTACCATCAGCGTATGACGCAACATTTTTTGACCACTCCTCATAATATTTTTTCCTGGCAATAGTAGTTTTATTTCTTACCTTTCAATAATGCCTCAGGGTGTCTTTCCAGATACTCGGCCATGCCGCGTAACGCGGTAGCCGCCCGGGTTGCCTCTGCCAACGCTCGGCGTGCCTGCACACCCACAACACCGCCTTTCGCCGCATTCAAGGACTCAATCAGGCCTTTGAGGCTCTCTAAGGTAGCTGTCAGCTGTTTACTGATCGTCCCGGTCGGGATTGCCTCGAGCTTTGCCGTCAAGCCGGCCATATTATGACCAATCTCTTCCATTGGTATCTTGTTCATTTTTGCCGTTGTAGTCGCCAGGTTATTACCAATTTGGGTGATTGGTATCGCGTCTATTTTCGCCAGAATCTGATTTATTTTCGTCGTGATGCCGTCTATCTTTGCGACAATGTTCGCTAAGGATTCAGGCATGGTTGGAAAAACAGCTAATCCGTCTACGTATCTAACAGGATCTGGTTTGGCATCCGGGAATTTTTTAAATTCAATCAGTGACTTCCCGGTCAGCAAATTTCCGGTTTTCAATTGTGCTCGCACCCCATGTTCGACTAAGACTTCAAGGAAATCATGAACTAATTTGGTGCGGAATTCTCTACTTTCACCGCGACTATTACTTTCTTCCGGCAAGCGATCTGGTTCGATCCTGACTGCAGCGATAGTCGTCATATCTGTCTTATCCTCGTTGAGTTCCGCGGTTACTTTTTCAACTGTACCCAAACGCAAGCCCTTGTATTCCAACGGTGCGCCGGCAACCAGACCATTAACACCATTCCTGAAATAGAGTTTCGCCGGCACGTAGAAAGCGACCTCCTCGGCCACTTCTTGTTCATCTTCATGCTGGTACAAGGTAAACACACTGTTAGCCTCGGCCTGCGCTCCGCTCGATGAATCAACATCTGAAAAAGCGACACCACCCGATATCAGCGTTGCGATCGACGCCATCTGCAGCTTGAAGCCCTCAGCGCCTGCTTCAACGTCAAGACCAGATATATTCCAGAAACGCGTATCCTTTTTAACCAATTTGTCATAGGGTGCACGAATGAATATTTCGATATCAACGCTGACACTATCTTCAGCCAACTTGTAACGCGTCACCTGGCCTACCGCTACATCGCGATATTTAATCGGCGAACCTCTGCTCAAAGAACCCAGCGTGCTCGCTTCCAGGCGGTAGCTCGTACCCGGATTACCTAACTGATAAACTCCAGGCTCCTCCATGCCGGTAAACTTTACTGCAGGTTCCCCGCCCTCGCCCGGGTCAGCTTCTATATAGGCGCCACTTAACAAGGTATCCATACCACTTACGCCACCGGCGCCAATTCGTGGTTTAACTACCCAAAAACGCGTTTTATCGGTTATATGTTCGGGACCAATACCCTCGAACTCCATAGCAACTTTAATGACGCCCAGGTCTTTGGTGAATTCAACCGCGGTTACTTTGCCGACAACGATATCGCGAACCTTGAGCAGGGTTTTCCCTGCCTCAATGCCCGCGGCGGATTTGAAAGTGACTTCAATTTTGGCATTCTCCTCGATCAGGTTCTGGAAAACCATCCAGCCACCGACTAACGCGGCAACAATCGGAATAACCCACACCGGAGAGAAGCCCTTGCTCTTTTGTTTTACATTCGCAGTGGATACTCTGGACTTGGATGTTGCTGGTTGGTCTGTCATTTTTCTTCCTTCCGGTCCCAGATTAATTTTGGATCAAAAAGCATTTCTGAAATCATGGTTAAAATAACCACGGCCGCAAAGGCTATACAGGCTGGGCCTGGCGCGATGGTGGTTAAGGTGCCTAACTGTACCAGTCCCGCCATTAAACCGACCACAAAAATGTCGAGCATAGACCACTTACCGAGGATCTCTGCAAGCTTGTAAAGGCTGGTTTGTTCCATTCTTCTTGCAGTTGAACGACTTTGAGCCATAAAATAAATGTAAGCTAACGCAATCATTTTTAGCAAGGGCAACATGATGCTGGCCGCAAAAATTACCCCACCTATCAGGTAATCACCGTGAGACAAAAAATAAATAACCCCTTCCATGATGGTATCCGCACTGACATTACCCAACGAGGTGGTACGCATCATCGGCTCGGTGTTGGCAGGGATGTACATGATAAAAGCTGCGATCAAAAAGGCCCAGGCGCGCTTGATGCTGTCATGCTTTCTGTAATGCACCTCGGCGCCACAGCGAGGACACTCAACATGATCCCGTTTACCGACGTGCACCGCCTGTCCACAGGTATGACAACCTGCCATGCCCAACGCCCTGGCACTGACGATATCGCTAGCCATTTTCAGACTCATTCTGGTTGCCCTCTCGATCTTTCAGGGCTTCCCACAGTGTATGCGGTTCCAGCGATGCGATAGTTGCAGCGTAGAGTACAACCACCAGAGCAAATGCATAAAAGCCCATGTCGATGACGACATCGGCCAGTCCTACAAGCTTAACCAGGGAGACCAGTATCCCGAGTAAAAAAACATCCATCATTCCCCAGGGCAGCAGGCGACTTATCCACACCAGTACGGGTTTCGTGTAACGCCAGTTCTTCTGAAAGCGAATGGAAAACAGGACGTAAAATAATCCGGAAAGGATTAAACCGGGAAGCAAAACACTGGGTAACCAGACAATAGCGGCCAACTCGGGACTGCCGGAGCGCATAAAAGTATAGGCCGCACCGGTTATTGTTGTGTTGAGTTTAACCCCTAGAATATCCAGGGTCATTATCGGGTTCACATTGGCCACAATAAATATCATCAGCGAAGCAATAACGAATGCCAATGGTTTATCTATGCCACCCCTGGAGTTTCTGAACAGCCGTGATTTGCAACGAACACAGGTGGCATCATGACCGGGTTCCACGGCGGGCACCCGCTGCAAGGCATCACATTCGTGACAAACAAACAGAATACCCGACTGCTCTACCGTTTCCATGTTTCCACATTAATCTTCATTGTGACTTACCTCTCAAGCTGCCGGTCATACCTAGAGACCCGATGCTGCCAGGTCTTGGCAGGACAAAGTTTGCCTGTTACTCAAGTTCATAGGGTTGACATGAATCAACTTCCCGAAACAATCCAGTTATATCAACTATTTAGCCAAACAGTATATACAAGTGTCCATCTGATTCAAAAACTTGCACAGGGGCGGCAGCACACTGATCCGCATAACGATGACTGACAGTCGATCACCGACTATCAGCTCTCACTAGTAGCCTGCCTTAACGGCCCGGATGCCGCCGGGGTTCTTTTTGTTACTGCCCGGCTTCTTCCTGTTGTTGAGCGGCATGCTCCGCAATAAAATCAGCGCAGCCGGTATCGTTATCGCTACTAAACACACGTTTCCAGAGTTGCTCGATCAGAAAAACCGGGATGACGACCTGTGGTACTAATACCGCCGCGCCAACCACGGCCGCTGTCCCGGCCTTGCTGCTCGAAGTCTCCACATCCGGGTCCGCCAGCGCGCCGGTGATTTTGATCGTAGAAGTGCTCGCGGTAACACGTTTCTTTTGTGTGGGATACATCGTCATATCGATGGTTTCCTGCCCCAGGTCCAGGGTTGCGTCACCTTCAATGGAGAGTTGGGGGCCATCAGCAAACATAAGGTTGCTTTTGGCAACACCCTGTTCAACATCAAAATTGGTCATGACGCAATGCAGCGTAGTGTATGAGTCCTCGAAAGTGACCGTTCTCGCCATCCAGCCCAACACATCGGCCGATAAAAATTCGACGTATACCTTCGGAATTTTGGCATCTTCCAGGCTGAAACTAACCTTTCCCGTCAGATCGGCTGCCATCTCGTGAGGGGAATGCCCATTGCCGCTGATATCTACATTCAGATGCGCTTTACCCTCTACCGGTACTACCTCTTGCAACTCGGCTATCGACCTCCCGAGTTCCAGATCATCAGCTACTACCTTGAGCGTAAATGAGGGTGTCGAGCGCGTATCCAGTAAAAGATCGAGATCGGTGGTCCCACCCTCGAAGGTCAGGCGCATTGGAGATACACGCAACACGCCATCCGTTAGCTTGACCTGGCCGGCCAGTTGGTCAATCGTGAAATCGACACCGGTAATGTCGTCGATCAAAACCTCCAGGTCCAGATTGAAGGCTTGCAGCCCACTAAAATCGAACGCTTCGCGATCAAAAATAATCAGGCTATCGGCGGAGTCCGGAACAGCTTCTTCGGAATTTACACCTTCATCGATTCCCAGATTAGCTTCATCAGCACTATCATCTTGCGATGCATGGTCTTCCGGGGTTTGGTCTTCCGGGGCTATCATTTTACCGGTCTCCGGATCCAGAACCTCCCCCTGTTTCACCGCGAAATACGTATTAATGCCGATATCCGGTAGATACAAATTGGGAATTGTGAACTTTCCTGTAATCTGAGGTTTGCCTGCCGGCAGCGAGATAGTCAATGTCGTGTCGCTCTCTGTCTTGCCGATGATCCACTGCCCCTTATAATCGAGCTGGGCTCGATTACCCGTGAGTACAGCATTGCCCTTGTAAGCGGCGTACCCGGTGAGATCGATACCGAACGCTGCACCAAAGGTAGGCGGGTCCGGTATTTCGAGCTGGCTGTTCAATTCAAACTTGTCCGATTGATCGACTTCGCCATCGAGATGCATCTGATACAAATCCGTGTCGCTGGAATCGAGATCGAGTTTTTTCATACCCCAGCGGCCATCCACTTCGGCAAAATCCACACTACCCTGTAGATGACCCAGCTTGCCCCCGGTTACCTCCGGTTTGAAAATCGACATCAACTCGGAAACAGCCACATCAAACCTACCTTTGGTCCGACTACCGCCAGACTGAGTCCTGTCTATAGTGCCGGTGAACTTGATAATCGGCTTTTCCGGCGTGGCACCAACAGCACCACTGCTGAGACTAATGTCAATCGGGTAAACCTGATTCTTGCCGCGAGGTTGTGCCGGGGTGCCCACGGTACCTTCCATTTTCAAGGCCAGTTCGTTGACCACCCCGGCAGCGCTCAACGTCATTGGCTCTTCACTGGGATCATTATCGAGCACAAGACTACTCAGACTGGCTGTTTTCTGTTGATCACCTTCCGTGTAAACCACGGAAATATTGCTTAACCGCATGTTTTTGACTAGTACGAACGGCAAATCAGAAACCTGCCAGTCAAATTCGTGCCAGTCATGTTCCGGTGGTTGATTTTCTATTGATTCGTGGTCCGTTTGCTCATGGCCCGTTTGCTCATAATCCGTTTGCTCATCTTTCTGCCCTGTCTCGGCAACTATTATTTCTACATGGAGATCAGCCAGACTCAAATTATCTATCCACAGATCGCCCTTCTCCAGGAACAAAGCTATATTCTGTTGTAGATTCAATTTGCCAAGGGTGAAGTCATAGCTGCCGTCATTGGTGCGTAAGTGGACCGCTTCGGCAGTGAGATCTATATCGCTACCAAATTTGGCCGCGACTACGCCATCTATTTCAAGCGCGGTGTAAGCATCGCCGGCAGCGGGGGGTTGCTGCCCGTCAGCAGACAAAAATTCGACGTATCTCCTCGGTAAAAGGACGTTATCCAGACCCAGGCTGACGTCTCCTGACAGAGCCGATACCAGTTCGTGTACTGAGCGCCCTTTACTTTTGATGTCTATATGCAGACGGGCCTTACCCTGTATCTGCATTTCCGGTTGCAGGTGCGGCACCACCCCCCCGAGCAGCAGATCGTCAGCCGTCACCTTGAGGGCCAAAGACAGAGCTTTGCGCGTGTCTACGGCAAGTTCGAGGTCCGCGGCCCCACCGTCGAAGGTCACTCGCATCGGGGGTATACGTAGCGCGCCGTCGGTCAGCTTCACCTGGCCGGCGAGTTTGTCTATGGAGAAATCCGCGCCGGTAATCTGGTCGATCGAAAGATCCAGGTCGAGATTAAGTTTCTGCAGCCCGGTCAAGTTCAATGGTTCCCGGTCAAAAATAGGCGGGCTATCGGCCGATGCGGGTGTTTCAGGATTAGCATTTACTCGAGCATCAACTACCGTGGCTGGGGCTTCAGACTCGGGCTGTTCGCTGGTTTCAGGATTAGCATTTACCGGAGCATCAACTACCGCCGCTGAGGCTTCAGACTGGGGCTGTTCGCTGGTTTCAGGCTTAGCCCTTGCCGGCACAGAAACTGGTACAGCCAGGCGCTGGTTTATGCCGATATCCTCCAGGAACAATTCCGCTATAGTCAACTTCCCCTGTATATGCGGCTTGCTTCCAACCTGCGAGACGGTCAAATCCGTCTCACTCTCTATCCTGCCGATGTTCGCCTTACCCTGAAAACGGATCTTGTCGCTGTTGCCTGAGAATAACCCTTTACCTTTAATAGACGCATACCCGGCGAGATCAATGCCGAAGCGGGCACCGAATGCGGCCGGGTCAGGCACACCGAGTTCGCTGTCCAGATCAAATTTACCCGAGTTCTCAACCGACCCATCAACACGCAGTTGATACTCATCGGTATCGGTTGCCGCAAACTGGATTTTTTGAATACCCCAGCGCCCGCCCACATCAGCGACACTCATGTTGCCTTGCAAATGTCCCAGCTTTTGAGCATTGATTTCCTTGCTGAAAATCGGCACCAGTTTGGCAACGGCCAGATCAAATGTGGCCTCCACCTGACTAGCACCTGATGGTGTCGTGTCCACGGAACCGTTGAGTTTAATAACCGGCTTATCCTGTTTACCTGCAGACGGATCATCAACAGTGCCGCTGTACAGGGTCAATTCAATCGGGTAGCTCGGATTCATACTACGCAGCTGCTCCAGTGACCCCAGCGTGCCATCGAGCTGCAAAGTATGCTCATCCATCATCCCGGCAGCGCTCACTTTTACCGGACCCTGGTTGTCAGTATCGTCGAGCGAAAAATGACTCAGTTCTATGGAGTTTCGCTGCTGATCGAGTTCCGTGTAGACCAGGGACAGGTTACGTAGTTGTATTTCTTCGATGACCAGGAACGGCAAGGAAAATGTTTGCCAGTCAAATTCCTGCCCGGGCTCAGCCTTGGTTTCATTTATTTCAGCACGCAGGTCTTCCATGCTTAGATTATTGATCCAGAAGGTACCCGTACTCAGGTATGAAGCGAATCTCTGTTCCACATGTAATTTGCCAAGCGACAGGTCATAACTGCCGTCATTGGCTTTGAGGCGAACGGTTTCGGCGCTGAGCTCGACTTCCCTGCCAAATTTAACCGAAAAAGCACCATCGATTTCCAGCTGGCTGTCGAGAAATTCCTCAACCGACCAGATCAGCACATGCCTGTAATCATCATCATTCAAAAAATATAAACCGGCACCCACCACCACCAGCAGGTTAAAGCCAAAGGCCAGCACCATGAACAGTGCACGCAGTGTTCGAGGACTTTTTCGATTAGCGGCTGCCGGGCCGTCTCCAAATGCGATGTTTCTCATTGCGGATATATTTTGACATTGTCGGGGGGATAGATTTTACCCGGTAACGATTCACAACGACACCGCATTGACAAGCGGTCAAGGCTTGCCTGGAGAAAACGCCGATCTGCTGATCTACGTTGATACCGACCACATTCATGTCCGTTCACGCGGCCCTCTCCTGCTTCGCAGTTCTTGCAGCCAGCAGCGATGCCAGCGGATTGGCGGTCAGGCCATGTGCAAGCGGGAATCTCAAAAATACTACTCATGGCCGCAAAAGATACCCACTTGCACGGCCATGACCGGCTTAAGGGTAAGTGTCATTGGGAGTAGATGCATATAGTATTTATTATCCGGTTTATTTATCTGAGGAATTTATTTCGAGTTGCGGCTGACGCCAATACTAACGACATTCTCCAGCGGCCCAGCTTTGCTGGGTCCGCTGCACGAATTTGTTAGCTGCTTTTATATATTTGGCTACGATGTGCAATTTTGACGACCAAAATAATGAGCTCATAATCCTGAATTTCATAAACAATCCGATACACTCCCTGTCTTACTCTATATTTATCTTGATTTGAGAGTTTAACGCAGCCTTCTGCTCTTGGGTTCTCGCAGAGAGTATCTATGCGTTTCAGAATTCGATGTATATCCTTGTTGGGAATGCTGCGGAGATCTTTTGCAACAGATTTTTTGAACGCAAGGCTATAACTTGCCATTTTCCTCAAGATCTTTCAGTAGCTCTTCATAGCTTAAGGTCGGTTCTGCCGCCCTTTCCTCGAATGCATTTAAGTCTTCCTGGTCCTCTCGCAGGGCAATGCGTACCGCCTCATTAACTACTTCGGAAACTGAAATATGTGCGGTGGCTGCCTTAATTCGTAAGGCCTGATGAATCCCAGGCTCGAAATAAACTGTTGATCTTTTTGATAATTCACTCATAACGCTTTACCTCAGGTTTCAACAATAGCGTTATAACGTTAAAGCGTCAAATCTTTCTGCAGCTAACAGGTAGAATTAAAGAGCAATCTACGATCATTTATCGGCTGGCTTTTTTTTAGCTGCTTTACTCAACAGGCCCACAAAAAACCGTATCGTGCCAATTGCCGTAGACACTCCTGCACGGATGCTTTTCACTTCGTCCATGAGCTGCTCAATTTTCAGCTTCACGTCTTCAACGTCCTTGCTCACTTCGGTGTAGGCCATATCACGAATTTCCTGCGCCATATTTTCCTCGGTGTCCGCGGGGCCCGCTTTTCGTCCAATAACATAAACAACCACTGCACAGGCAACATCTGCCGAGGCCACCAATAACGCGGCGATGCCCGGTGTATA
>Ga0209165_10000560_pt1 | contig 12714 bp, 12 predicted proteins | sample tdAd001_FD_187122 | JGI IMG/M metagenome (GOLD analysis project Ga0209165, IMG submission 187122) | Marine sediment microbial communities from the Atlantic coast under amendment with organic carbon and nitrate - tdAd00.1 (SPAdes)... | ecosystem: Environmental > Aquatic > Marine > Coastal >... | reverse complement strand
CCAAGTTGGGTGGAAGTCAGTGTTACCCTCGGTATCCTGGCCTTGGGTGTTTTTGTTGTCACCGTGCTGATAAGACCGGCGCTGATTATAGAGGAGAGATTTGCCATCGGTTTATGCACCGGAAATACCGAAAAAGCATCCCCAGCAGCTTGAAGCATACAAGCGTATGCCGGACAGCGTGCTCTTTCGGGTCCAAGAAGTCCGGGTTGATATCAGCGAATACGATCTGCCCGGCCCCACTCGCCGAAAGGTGACTTGTGGCCGCTGCGGGCAGGTGGTTCGCGATAACCGCGAGGTGATTCAGAACAGTTATGTTTTCTGCAAACCCTGCGCCGAAGGCGCCTATTTTTCTGACGTAAAGGAAGAAACCTGGCCGGATATGAACTGGACTCCTGATCAAAAAGAACTGGCGTTTTTAGGCCACGGCGGGCTTTGCAGAGATTGCCCGGAATGCACCTACTCACATTGTGCCTTCGGCAAAGGGAACTAATGGGAAATTCATAAAATAAAGGAGGTGACTGTTATGAGAAAAATATTAATTTTAGGATCCGGTGCAGGCGGTACCATTGTGGCCAACATGCTTCGAAAAGAGCTGGTGGAGTCCGAATGGGAAATCACCATTATCGACCGGAAGGAGCAGCACCATTACCAGGCCGGGTATCTTTTTATACCGTTTGGTGTTTATTCGGAAAATGACGTCATCAAACCCAAGAAGGAATTCATCCCCAAAGGTGTCTATTTCGTGGTGGATAACGTACTCAAGATCAATACGGATGAACGTCGCGTGGAGACAGAAAAAGGGGATCAATATGATTACGACTGGTTGGTGATCGCCACAGGATGCGATATTGCCCCTGAGGAAATTGACGGCATGATGGACGGATGGCGAAAAGATATTTTCGATTTTTACACCCTGGACGGGGCGCTGGAACTGTATAAGAAGTTGAAATATTTCGATTCCGGCAAGGTCGTTCTAAACATCGCCGAAATTCCGTTCAAATGTCCCATTGCACCTCTGGAATTTGTATTTATGGCCGACTGGTTTTTTAAGGTCAATGGAGTGCGGGATAAGGTGGACATCGAACTTGTAACCCCTTTGGACAATGTGTTTACCAAACCCGTGGCTGCCGGGATTCTGGCGGAGTTTGCTGCCAAGAAGAACATCAAGGTGACACCGTTTTTTGATCTGGCCCAGGTCAACGCCAATGAGAAGACCATAGAATCCGGCAAAGGTGAAAAGGTTGGATACGATCTTCTGGTGGCCATACCCCCCAATGTGGGAGATAAAGCGCTGATCGAATCGGATGTTTCAGATGAGGTGGGGTTTGTGCCTACGGACAACCATACCCTAAAGGCCGAAAAGCTCGATCGGGTGTTTGTGGTTGGGGACACCACCAATGTTCCCACATCAAAAGCCGGTTCCGTAGCCCACTACCAGGCCTATACACTGGTTGAGAACCTGGTTCGTGAGATCGACGGTAACGAAGCCAAGCCCACTTTTGACGGACATGCCACCTGTTTTCTGGCATCTGGATTTGAAAAAGCCATTCTTCTTGATTTTAATTACGATGTGGAGCCGTTGCCCGGCAAATTTCCATTTCCCGGAATGGGGCCCTTTTCCCTGCTACAGGAGAGCTTAAGCAATCACTGGGGAAAAATGATGTTTCGGTGGGTTTATTGGAACCTGATGATGAAAGGCCTTGACATGCCGCTGGAACCGCAAATGAACATCGCCGGAAAATTACGAAAAGTGGCATAAAGGAGGTGACGGCCATGAATCATGAAGAAATCATCCTAAATCGACTCGAGCGACTGGAGCAGGAAATCGCACCGGTTGCCGATTCTGCCAGATCTATCAGCGAACTCAGAGAAGAATTAACCCCCCGGGTCAATGAGGCAGTCAAGGCCCTTATTGTTGAACTTGCTGACATTGAGGCCGATTTTCAGCTGGAAGACCTGCTGTTTTTCATTAAAAAAGCCATGAGAAATGTCCGAAATCTGACCTATTCTCTGGATCAATTAAAAAATATTATCGATTTTGCTTTGATAGCAGAGCCTTTACTCAAATCCACGGTTCCCCAAATAATCTTTTATATGGATGACCTGGAGCGAAAAGGCGTATTTAACCTCTTAAGCACTTCTTTGGAAATCATTAAAAAAACAGCTGAAACATACACGGCCGAAGATATGGCGCAGATCGGAGATGGGCTGGTAAAGCTTCTTGGTATTGTCAAGAAACTGACCACCCCTGAGGCATTGGAATTGTTGGACAGAGCAGCCGAGGTTCCGTCACGCGTGGATCTTTCACGCGCAAAACCTGCAGGCGCATGGGGTATGCTGTGGGCCATGGGGAACCCTGAAGTCAAGGACGGTCTGGGGGTTTTGCTGGAGCTGACAAAAGGACTGTCCGCGCTTAAGGCATGAAGACACCCGGGACAATTCATAGTGATCCATTTTGCACGCTTGACAAATCCATACAGGTTGTCAGAATATATTATAATTACATGAAAATTAAAATATGAAGGCCACAACCTTTTTCGTTGAGATAAAACGTGAAAGAGGTGTAAGGTGATCCGTATGGAAATAGAACATACGTTGAGAAGCTGCGAGTTTTTCGAGTTGCTGGAAACACGTGAATTGTCTGAGATCTCGAACCTCGGTCAGATGATGACATTTCAGAATGGAGAATATGTTTTTCGCCAAGGGGATTATGGAGAGCATATTTATATTATTGCCGAGGGACAGATATACCTGGAAAGAACTGTGGATTTGGGTGCCCACAAAGGTAATGTCGTCATCGAAGTCCTTGGGAAAGGTAGAGTCTTGGGGTGCTGGTCAACACTCTTGGATATGCCCCACATCCTCATGTCTTCGGCTGTTTGTAAACAACCGACGAAGATTGTCGCCATAAAAGGGGCTGAGTTAAGGCGGATGATGGTCGGCAACGCAGAACTTGGATTTAATCTAATGGAAAGACTTTGTTTTTTACTTCGGGATAGAATACAGGCCGCATACGGAGCGATGGAGAAGATTTAGCCCCTTTGACCGGCATGCTCCCCGCAAGCCCCGTCCTTTAGGGCGGGGAGGCTTCACTTTTAATAACATTTCAGTTCCCTGCCCAATATTTAGTGACTCGCAAACCGCACTTGAAAAGGGTTTGTTTAAGAAAGCGAAACGTTTGCGTATAAACATCACATGGGACGAATAACCTAATCATACACGACAGAGATTATAATGAAGGCAACGGCCAAGGATGTAATGTACACAAAATTTAATACACTTCGTCCCGACATCGCGATTAGCGAGGCCGTAAGGACGTTCAAGAAAGCCAGTGAAAAAGAGCAAAAAAAAGTTTTCGGGATGATGGTTACGGACGATGCCGGACGTTTGATCGGGATGATTTCCATGTACGATATTCTTCTATTCATACGCCCCAAGCATATCCACATTTGGGGAATGATGGAAGACATTGATATTGAGGGTCTGGTTGACAACGCCTGCAAAAAAGCCAAATCGATCTTTGTTGGAGATATCATGACCACCGATGTTATCACCGTCAAACCGGAAACCCATTTAATGATGATATTGGATATTATGATTAAAAAACACGTTCGTCGAATACCCGTATTAGACGGGGAAAAAGCCATCGGAATCGTTTATATTTCTGATCTTTTTTATCATCTTCTTGAAAGGCTGGACTCATAAAAATGGATAAATATAACATATTATTTCTGCCGCATAATATTGAAATCACCGTTACGAAAGGAGAAAATCTAATCCGTGCCGCCATGGAAGCAGGGGTTCATATTAATGCATCCTGCGGTGGGGAAGGCGTTTGCGGGAAATGCCGCGTTATTATCGAAGATGGAAATGTTGAAGGCGGCATAACAGAAAAATTAGATAAAAAAGACATTGAAAAAGGCTATCGGCAGGCATGTCTGTCCAATGTTTTAAGTGATCTTGTGGTTCGCATTCCCATCGAATCGGAGGTTGATGCCGGCGTGCTCAACTTACAAAAAACACCTCGAAAGACGGCTCGAATCTGGGAAATGAATCTCGAAGAATTAAAGGATAAAGGTCTTTTCATGCCTCCGGTGGAGAAGAAATATCTCGAACTTCCAGAACCGACCTCTCAAGAAAACCTTCCGGATGTAACAAGATTGATTTCTTTTTTAAAAGCAAAACACGATGAACATCGTCTGGTGGTTCAACTTTCGGTGATCCGGAAAATTTCCGATATATTAAGACAAGGCGATTTCAAAGTAACGGCCACGCTCGCCCGACCCGTGCTATCCGGAAGAAAGACGCATATCATACATATTCAGCCCGGGGATACCACCAACCGGAACTATGCCATTGCCGTGGACATCGGCACAACAACCGTATACGCGCAGTTGGTTGATCTCATATCAGGCGATGCCCTGGCTCAATTTGGTGACTACAACGGACAGATCAGCTATGGCGAAGATATTATCAGTAGAATTATTTATGCGGGGAAACCGGGAGGCCTTGATAAGCTTCATGAAGTGGTCATCGCAACTATCAACAAATTAATCAAAAAAATGGTGAAAAAAGCACGGATCGATCCGGATGAAATTTCCACGATTACCATGGCAGGAAATACAACAATGACGCAACTCATGCTGAAGGTAAATCCCAAGTACATCCGGCTTTCACCTTATGTGGCCGCCTCAACCCTCTATCCGCCTATCAAGGCGATCGATCTGGATCTTACCTTGGGAGATCATGTAACGGCCTTGGTGTATCCGGCGATTTCGAGTTATGTGGGAGGTGATATCGTGGCCGGTGTCATGGGATCCGGAATGTATCGCACGGAAGAACTGACGCTATTTATGGATATCGGAACCAATGCCGAAATTGTCATCGGAAATAAAGATTGGTTGGCCTGTGCCTCCTGTTCCGCAGGTCCGGCATTCGAGGGCGGTGGGGTTAAATTTGGAATGCGGGCTGCCAAAGGAGCCATTGAGGATTTTTCCATGGATCCTGTATCGTTTGAGCCGATGAATATCACCATCGGTAATGTCAGACCAAAAGGTATCTGCGGTTCCGGACTTATTATCATTGCTGCCACCATGTTTGAAATGGGTGTTATCGATAACCGGGGTAAATTCAATCGTGACCTCAAAACGTCTCGTATACGGGAAACCGACGGTATTTATGAGTATGTGCTTGCATGGAAGCATGAAACCCAGGTCGACCGGGATATTACGCTCACAGAACCGGACCTTGATAATCTCATCAGGGCAAAAGGGGCTATATACAGCGGTTGCATGACCCTTCTTGAGGAAGTGGGCCTAAAGATTCAAGACATTGACCGCATTTATCTGGCAGGCGGGTTTGGTAGTTTTGTGGATCTTGAAAAGGCGATGGTTATCGGACTTTTGCCGGAAATAGATCCGGATCGGATTCGGTTTGTCGGCAATGGATCTTTAATGGGTGCAAAGATGAGCTGTCTAACCAACCGTATCAGAAAGGACGTTGTTGAGGTTACCAAGCGGATGACAAATTTCGAACTGTCGGAGACCCCGTCTTTTATGGACAATTATGTGGCTGCTCTTTTTCTGCCGCATACCGATATGGACCAGTTTCCCAAATTAAAGGCGCGCCTTGAGAAGCGAAGGGCTTTGCAGCAAGGGCTCGAAGACCTTTGAAAAATGCCCCTTTTTCCCCAATTCCTACGTCAGACTCAAATTTTAATCCTCAAAATCCTCAATGTATTCCTATGGTTAAAAATTCCATCTTCCTTGGCCTTGAACAAAAGTGTACGTTTTTCAAAGGTCTTGTTCGGATAATCAACCGCTTTTAGGTTTTGAGCCAGAACGTTATGTATAAGAATGTCTTATTCTTTCCTTGGCTCATTGCTGACTACCGATAAACCAGCTTCGGTGTTTCCATAATCACTTTGGTATCCGGAGGCACCGATTTGGTAATCCAGACATTTCCTCCGATGACGGAACGCGCACCAATAACGGTATCGCCTCCCAGAATTGTTGCACCCGAATACACAATGACATCGTCTTCAATGGTTGGATGGCGCTTCTTACCCCTCAGTTGTTCTCCGGCATCTTTTGGAAGTGAAAGGGCGCCGAGGGTGACGCCTTGATAGATTCGAACATTTTTGCCGATAAAGGTGGTTTCTCCGATCACCACACCGGTTCCATGATCGATCACAAAACTTTCTCCGATATCGGCGCCGGGGTGAATATCGATGCCGGTTAAACTGTGAGCATGTTCCGTCATGATGCGGGGCAGAAGCGGAACCTGAAGTTCAAAAAGCTTATGGGCCACCCGAAATACGGTCATGGCAAAGATCCCGGGATAGCTGAAAATAATTTCATCATGGCTTTTGGCTGCGGGATCCCCTTCATATACAGCCCGAACATCCGTCGCCAGTGTTTTTCTGATGGATGGAATCGATTCCAAAAGATCAAGGGCCATTTTTTGTCCTTGTTCATCACATTCGGTACAAGGGAGATCGTATCTGAAACAATCGTGCCGAATGCTGTGGGCGATCTGAATTGAAAGCATGTCAAATAAAACCGAAACTGCTTGCCCCATGTAGTATTTCAGGTTGCCCGGATCGATTTTTTCCCGTGCAAAATATCCCGGAAAAAGGATTTCTCTCAATTTATTTATGATATCCACTACGTACCCTTCAGAAGGAATCGGCTCGTAGTCGATATGGGTAAAACTCTCTTTGTCGTAACAGCTGTCGATAATGCTTTCGGCAACATCGGGAAGTTGTTGTTTGAATCTGCTCAAAGATTCCGCATCGATTCGGCAGGAAGGGTCAATTTTATTAATATCCTTTTTCATCGGTATGTCTCCAAAGTTTTGATATTCATTAACAATGTTTATTTTGTTACTACGATGTGGTATTAATTGTCAATATAAAACAATTTCAAAAAACCCATGAAACAGCTGAAATACGGCTTGCTGATAAAGAGCGCTTTCAAAATATATAGCGATGATCCTTTACTGCTACATCAGATATAAAAACCATCATAAAATGAATTTATTTATAAATATAGGTGCGAAACCTGAGTTATAATAGATACTTAATGATTAAGAACCCTGCTATTAAAAGTACCGTGAATACAATGGCAAGAATATTGAAATATTTATCGATAAAGGACTGAATGCCTGGGCCGAAAATGTAAATAAGCCCTCCCACAAGGAAAAAACGCGCAGATCGAGATACCAAGGATGCCACAACGAATACAGAAAAATTAATTTTAAAGGCACCGGCGGCAATCGTAAAGACCTTGTAGGGTATGGGCGTGAATCCTGCTATTCCGACCGCCCATGCATCGTATTTATTGTATAACACTTCAATATATTCAACTTTTGGGGTGAGACCGTAAAAATCGACGATACGGGTACCTACTGAAGCCATAAATTGCCACCCGATAAGATAACCGAAGCATCCTCCAAGAACGGATCCTGCAGAACAAATCAATGCATATTTCAGTGATTTTTTGGGTATGGCAACGGCCAGTGCGATAAGGAGAATGTCCGGAGGTATGGGAAAGAAAGAGGATTCGCTAAAGGCCAGCAAAAACAAAGCCCAGGATCCATAGGGTGTTTCCGCCCAGTCAAGAACCCAGTCATATAAACGACGAAGCATTGATTACGTTCTCCATCCATATTCACCCACAAGTTTGACAAATCTGCACCCCCCTAAATTTGTTTTGCGGATTCCATGTTCATCCTTGTAAAGTTTAATGAGCTCCTGGGAATACAGATCTCCCACGGGTATTATCATACGGCCTCCCACCGCAAGCTGACTGACGAGGGGTTTTGGAATGATAGGTGAACCGGCTGTAACAATAATTCCGTCAAAGGGGCCTTCGTCTTCCCAGCCCGAAGTGCCGTCAGAATACTTGGTGACAATATTATGATAGTGAAGTTTATCAAAAAGCTTGCGGGATTTAGTGTAGAGTGGGTAAATTTTTTCAATGGTATAAACGCGAAACACAATTTCCGCTAAAATTGCAGCCTGATATCCTGATCCTGTTCCGATTTCAAGAATCCTGTCGTCTTTCCCGGGTTGAAGCGCCTGGGTCATTTCAGCGACGATATACGGCTGTGAAATGGTCTGTTGTTCTCCGATTGGGAGCGGAAAATCACCATAGGCCTGATCTCTTAGGGCATCACTAACAAAAAGGTGTCGAGGAACCTTATGCATGGCTGCCAGGACCTTTGGGTCGGTGACGCCTCGAGCTTCGATCTGCCGTCTGACCATTTCTTGACGCTGGCGCTCGTATTTTATGGAGTTTTCATCCAAAATATAAAGCCTCTATCTTCATCCATAACATTTACTGTAACATGGAAAGTCAGGCCTTCTGGAGCAGAATTCTTTTCTATTACTAATGTTTCTCAGGCCTTTTTGTACTGATAGCTGAGTTGTGATACCAGAGGGTCCTATCAAATCAGAGGAATTGCGTCAAGAATTTAGAGTTTGAAATCAAATGGTTTAACAATAAATCCGTTTTTTCTTTCATCGAGCGCTTTAAAATTGTGTAAAACTGTTTCATGAATGGTTTATTTCAGAAATCGGAGTGTTTTTTTGACAAATCGCTCAACAGATAATGCTTTTTTTCAAATCGTATAATCCTTTGAAAAATTGAGATTAAACGCTTATATGAATAAAGCACTTGATTTTTTATTAAAATATTACATAATCTATCACAACGTTTTGGGAATCGGTACAAAATGTACAAAAAAACCAGAAAGAATATATTCTGCACCCTCGATCCGGAGTTATCAAGGGAATTCCTTGCTGTTTGTCAAAACAAAACCTGAGATTTCGGTTCCACGGAGCAACGGAGTATTTTTTTCATGTTGAATAACTTCTGAATCGGATCGGACGAACCAACCCAATGAAGAGCATAAGACATCTCAAATTGTGTGTTTTACTTTTGATACTCGTTATATTGCTTGGTGTTTGTGGATATATGACCATCGAAGATTGGGATTTTTTAGATGCCCTGTATATGACCGTCACAACGCTCACCACCGTGGGGTACGGCGAAGTGCACGAAGTGAGCAATTTAGGGCGAATATTCACGATTTTATTTATCATCATCGGTGTGGTCTATTTTTTGTATATTGCCGGTGCCGTTGTACAGTTTACGGTCGAAGGCCAAATCAGAACCATATTAGGGAGGAGAAGCTTGGATAAAAAGATTGATCGATTGAAAAATCATTATATTGTTTGTGGGTATGGGCGTATCGGAAAAACACTTTGCACGATACTAAAAAGAAAGGCGGTTGATCTGGTTGTTATTGAGAAAGATCAAGACGTCATACCGGTCATGGTTGAGGATAAAATTTTCTATATATCGGGTGACGCCGGAGATGAAACCAATCTGATTAAAGCTGGAATACGGCACGCTAAAGGTTTAATAGCAGTTCTGGCTACGGATACGGATAATGTTTTCCTGGTGTTGACCGCCAGGCAGCTTAACCCTGATATTTATATTATGGCAAATGCTTCTCGCAACGAGTCAAAGCCCAAACTACTGGCTGCAGGTGCCAACCGGGTGGAGTTGCCCTATGATATGGGTGCTGTGAGTATGGCCCAGCGGATCATCCGTCCAACGGTGACAAATTTTCTGAATCTTGCTTTTGCTCAAAAACGTAAAGATATTCAAATGGAAGAGATACCGGTAAGCTCTTCTTCGGAACTTGTCAATGTTATGCTTAAAGATTCCGGTATCCGACAGCAGTTTAATCTGATCATCATTGCTGTAAAAAAGTCAGACGACAGTATGCTGTTTAACCCGTCTTTTGAGGCAGTTATCGAGAGCGGTGATACCGTTATTGCTGTGGGGCAGGAAGAGAATCTTAAGAAGCTGGAAAAAATATTGAATCCAACGAACAGATAAGGGTTTAATGGTTTTCACTCAAGTTTCGCATCTTTTAGTTTTAGCAACGCCCATACAGCGTAGAAGCCTGAAATAAATTTTAAAGATAAAATCTATGTACGCGATCGTTAAACATAAAAAAGAAGCTTCTATATTTTATATATGATTCGTTTTTCTGTAATAATGATATCCACATGCCTGTCATGGGCTTCCATTTGTATTTGAGAAACGATCTGATCTTCAAATGTCAGAGCAACCTTTCTTGTGGTAATTGGCAGTTTTGGGATAAGCCGGTCATAATATCCATCACCGGATCCTATCCTTCCACCCTTTTCGTCGAAAGCAACACCGGGAATGATTGCAATGTCGATGCATTCAATGGGTACAATGTTGCATTGGTTTGGATCCGGCTCCAACTTTTTCCTGGGCCCGAGCGTTAAGTCTGTATCAAGGTTATCGATTTTCATCAATTTCATTTCATATTTTGTTGTAACAAAAGCAGGAAGAATGACTATTTTTTTGTAGTTTAAACATCTTTTGATTATCTTTCGGCTATTCACTTCACAGTTACTGTTAATGTAAAGTAAAACAATGTTAGCCTCCAGAAAATTGGCAAATTCAAAGAGCCGCTTTTCTATTCTCTGGGTTTTATCTTTAATCTCTTTGTCAGAAAGTGCGGCCAGTGCATTTTCAACATTACCACGAATTTCATCTTTTGTTTGTCGAGTTTCCTCCATAGATATTCTCTCCCGTGCGAATATTTTGAAATTATTTTATAATATACGAACTTGAGGAGTAATGTCAACTCGCAATAATCATTGACTATATAACATGCTCATGATACGGATCAATAACCTTTTTTGAACGTGAAATACTGCAATATGGAGCTTGGAAATCAGATAAAAATGAGAAACAACTCTATCCGATAAGAGTCGGCAGTCATCCGAGCCAATTGCGTATTAGAAGAATATGGGGACTGTTATGCTGGAAATTAAATTTATAAGACAAAACCTTAAACAAGTTGAAAAATCACTTGAAAACAGAGGTGAAACAGCAGATCTGGAAAGCTTTAAACATTGTGATACCAAACGAAAATCCCTTTTGCTTGAGATAGAGGACCTTAGGCACCGTAGAAATGTTGTTTCTGAACAGATCGCAGCCATGAAGAGAAACAAAGAAGACACAGATGATCTTGTGGCAAAGATGCGCCAGGTTGCCGACAGAATCAAGGCATTGGATCATCATTTATCCGAAAATGAAGATAAAATAAACCATATTCTTTTCAGGATACCAAATTTACCGAATCATTCAGTGCCGATAGGGAAGGATAGTTCCGAAAACCCTGTTATTAACAAGGTGGGTGCTGTGCCTGATTTTGATTTTGAACCACAGCCACATTGGATTTTAGGTGAAAAGCTCAAGATTTTTGATTTTGAAGCCGCATCCAAAATCACCGGTGCACGTTTTCCCCTCTATTTGGGGGCTGGTGCTCGGCTGGAAAGGGCACTCATCAATTTTATGCTTGACATTCATACGACGGAGCATGGTTATAAAGAAATACTGCCGCCGTTTATTGTAAACAGGGACAGTATGACAGGCACCGGCCAGCTGCCCAAATTTGAGGAAGACCTTTTTAAGCTTCAAGGATGGGATTATTTCTTGGTGCCCACAGCCGAAGTTCCTGTGACCAATATCCATAAGGGCGAAGTTTTGGATGAAGAAGTACTGCCGATTCTCTATACAGCCTATACCCCTTGTTTTCGTTCCGAAGCGGGTTCTTATGGAAAGGATACTAGGGGCCTTATTAGACAGCACCAGTTTAACAAGGTAGAATTGGTCAAATTTACCAAGCCAGAGACTTCTTATGATGAGCTCGAGACCCTTTTAAATAATGCAGAAGCCATTTTAGATTATCTCGAAATTCCGTATCAAGTTATCAATCTCTGTACCGGAGACCTTGGCTTTTCCGCGGCAAAAACCTATGATATTGAAGTATGGATGCCCGCACAAGGTGTTTACAGAGAGATTTCGTCATGCAGTAATTTTGAGAGTTTTCAGGCCAGACGTGCCAATATAAGATTTAAAAGAAAAGGAAAAAAAGGGACTGAACTTATTCATACACTTAACGGATCCGGTCTTGCAGTTGGACGAACCGTGGCCGCTTTGCTCGAAAATTATCAGCAGGCTGACGGGTCTGTGCTCATTCCCAAGGCTTTGAGACCATACATGGGGGGAATGGAGAAAATAGAAAAGTGAAACCCGAAGACTTTCCACAAGATATAAAGCCTTTCATACTTCCAAACCATGATGGCGAATTGATTTATCGATGTTTAGGATGCGGCAAACAGTACGGTATTGAAAAGTTACTTTATACCTGTCCGGATTGCAAGCAAGTACTCCTGATTTATGATCTGAAATTTGAAAGTTTAAAAAAGATTCCAGGGAACATATGGCGAAAGATATTTGATTATCGTAAAATGCTCACAATCCCTGCACTCAAAGGGATATATCTTTATCATGAATTCATCGGGCCGATAATTCCGCTAGATGCTGTCATTTATCTGGGAGAAGGTCATACGCCAATTGTTGAGGCCAACAACTTTTTACAAAAAAAAGTTGGTGTTAGATTCTATTTTAAAAACGACGGTCAGAACCCCAGCGCTTCATTTAAGGATCGGGGTATGGCCAGTGCTTTGAGCTATATCAACTGTTTGATTCAAAAAGGTTATGTTTCAGATGTTCTGGCCATATGTGCTTCTACTGGCGACACTTCTGCTTCCGCTGCTTTATATGCATCCTTTATTCAACCGGATGTTAAATCGGC
>Ga0209165_10000559_pt1 | contig 12721 bp, 6 predicted proteins | sample tdAd001_FD_187122 | JGI IMG/M metagenome (GOLD analysis project Ga0209165, IMG submission 187122) | Marine sediment microbial communities from the Atlantic coast under amendment with organic carbon and nitrate - tdAd00.1 (SPAdes)... | ecosystem: Environmental > Aquatic > Marine > Coastal >... | reverse complement strand
CACGATCCAGGACTTGCTTGGCGGGGTTCGCAGCACCTGTACCTACGCCGGCGCCAAAAAACTGAAGTGGCTGAGTAAATGCACCACCTTCGTCAAGACCAACCAGCAATTCAATTCGATTTTCGCTGAAAAGTAACCGCAAACCTCTGTACGGAAATTTCAACATCGAGCCATTCCCGCTAACGTGCACTCCTGTCTGGAATAATGTCCATCGAGACATTTAGAGGGTTCCCGGGGTTACCTCGGGTGAAAGCCCGCAAAAGATGCTCCCAAAAGGCAAAAAGCACCTTTTGGCACATCCATGTGATCGCTTGGAGCCCGAGGCGTCAACCCCGCGTACGCGGGGGGGCGGCATCCATGCCTCGCTACACTTTTGCGGACTTACCCCCGAGGTAATCACCCACTATAAAAGGGGAAACCAGTGAAGCCCCTCGCGCCATAAAGGCCGGGTGCTGAAAAAGCGTTGATTTTGATGGGTCAGGCAGCAGGGACGCTGCCTGTGGCGAGTCGAGACAGGGACGTCGAGTCTCGCCTTGCCCATCAAAATCAACGCTTTTTCAGGAAGCCGCAGGCCACCCGGTCAGGCGTGGGGGACTTCACTGGTTTCCCCTTGGGATACTCTCAAAAATTAATTCAATACGATGCCAAACAGAGTCATTCTGTTGATTATTTGGCCTAACCTCCAAGCAGGGACGTTTAATTCCGGACAGGAATGCGCATTAGCGGGAGTTTCACAAGCACAGCGCCATGGCTGGCTTACAGAAAATGCAGGGAGTTCTAATTTACGCGACCTTTCGGCCCTGGCGGACAGATATCAGATCAGGGGCTTCGGCGCCAATTGTGAAACCTGGCGACCCACTCGAGTAAGCGCTCGGGCACATGGGCGCGTTTCCATTCACCCGCCGCGTACTTGTTGGCTTCGGCCAGGGTCGGGTAAATATGGATGGTGCCGAGAATCTTGTTCAGGCCAAGACCATGTCGCATCGCCAGCACGTACTCGGCAATCAAGTCACCGGCGTGCTCACCGACGATGGTAACCCCGAGAATCCGATCCTTGCCAGGGATAGTTAACACCTTGACGAAACCATGGGCTTCGCTGTCGGCGATCGCACGATCGAGATCATCGATGCCGTATTGGGTTACCTCGTATTCGATACCCTGCTCCTGCGCCTCGGTTTCATTCAGACCTACGCGCGCGATTTCAGGCTCGGTAAAAGTAGCCCAGGGAATAACCGAGTAATCGACCTTGAAGCGTTTAACCATGCCGAACAGCGCGTTGACCGAGGTATACCAGGCCTGGTGGGCGGCAACATGGGTAAATTGATATGGCCCGGCGACATCCCCGCAGGCATAAATCGTCGGCATACTGGTCTGCAGATATTCGTTAACTTCAATCGTGTGATTCGGGTTAAGTCGTACCCCGAGTTCCTCGAGTCCAAAGCCGCTACTCCGCGGTGATCTGCCTACCGCGACTATGAGTGCATCGAACTCGACTTCGACTTCGACGTTATCACTCTCCGCAACCAGGTAATCCTTACCCTGACGTTTGATAAATCGCTTTGCCGTGTGACCAGTTAACACCCGCACCCCTTCAGCGCTAAATTTCTGTTGCACCAACTCTGAAATTTCCGGGTCTTCGCGCAACAATATGCGCGGTAACATTTCGATCTGCGTAACCGCAACGCCAAGGCGGGCAAAGGCCTGGGTTAGTTCCGATCCGATCGGTCCACCGCCCAGCACCGCGAGCCTGGACGGCTTGTCACGCAGGTCCCAGAGATTATCCGAGGTATAATAGTCGACCTGGTCGATACCCTCGATCGGAGGCACGAACGGCTGCCCACCGGTGGCCACCACGATGTTGCGGGTACGGATCGTGTTGCCATTGACTTCCACGGTCCACGGCGAGGTGATGCGCGCTTCACCGATAACAATATCGACGCCAAGGCCATTGTAGCGCTCGATCGAATCATGCGGTTCAATTTGCCTGATAACCCTTTGCACGCGTTCCATGACCTCGGCAAAATCAAACTCGGCATCGGCCTGCCTGATACCGAATTCCCGGCTACGCGCGATATGCGAGAGAAATTTTGCCGAGCGTATTATCGCCTTGGATGGGACACAACCGTAGTTGAGGCAGTCGCCACCCAGCTTGTGCTTCTCGATCAGCGTAACCCTGGCTTTGACAGCAGCCGCGATATAGGCAGTCACCAGCCCGGCCGAACCACCGCCGATCACCACCAGATTGGTGTCGAACTGCTCCGGCTTGACAAAACCTTGCAGTGCTTTTCGGTTCGCAAGCAGCCCAATGATTTTTTTACCGATGAAAGGCAGCATTGCCAGCAGTAGAAACGACAGCAGAATTTCGCCACTGAAAATACCGCTGGCCGATTCGATCTGTGCCAACTGGGTACCGGCATTGACGTAGACAACGGTGCCGGCAAACATACCCAGCTGGCTGACCCAGAAAAATGTCCACAAACGCAGCGTGGTCAGGCCCATCACCAGATTGATCACGAAAAACGGGAATGCGGGCACCAGGCGTAAGGCAAACAGGTAAAACGGGCCATCTTTATCGATGCCATCATTAATCGCCTTTAGCGAACTCCCAAATCGAGATTGCACCGCATCCCTGAACAGGTAACGCGATACCAGGAATGCAATCGATGCACCTATCGTGCTGGCGAAGGAAATCAGAATTAATCCCGTAACCAGTCCGAAGATTGCGCCACCAGCCAGCGTCAATACCGTCGCCCCCGGCAGCGAAACGCCGGTGATCACGACATACAATACAAAAAAACCAATCAACGTCAGCGCGCTGTTTTCGGCATAGTAGCGGTCAATCATCTGCTGCTGGGTTTTGACGTACTCGAGGGTTAGATACTGTCCCAGCTCGAAGTGGAAAAAAATCAGCACGATGACGCCTAACAGCCCGAGCAGGATTATTTTTTTCATCTACCAGGATCTGCTATATCAAGTCGCATATGACGTTGTTATTGATTATTGGTTAAGTCGGCGCAATATTCTTCGGCCCATTGCAGGAACTCCATTTCCGGACCCTCGAAGATTATTTCAGGCTTTTTGTTTTGAATCTGGTAACGGTACATCGGATCGTAATATTGTTCGAGCAGTATTTTAATCCCGTCATCGAATTCGGCGGCGCTGCCATCCCTGAAAAGGACTTCCAATGCGTATTCAAAACACTGTTTTACCTGCCGGTAAAGTTCTCCTCCCAATCGCTTTTGTATCCGCCCCAGATTGTCGAGAACAAAAAAGCTGAACTCGCGCTCGGCAGTTTCACCGTGGGCTTGCTGGTAGACTGGCCAACTGTTTAATATATAGTCTTCGCTGATGGCCCTTATGCGTGTCTCGGTAGCAACCTGCAGGATGGCGCGTGGCGCTTTCAATAAAGCCGAGAAAAGATAGTCAGGCATATTTACGCGTCCGATCCGGCGGCCTTCGTCTTCGACAAATACAGGCTTCCCGGGGAAGCTGCCACGGTGTTTGATAAACTCGATTGCAACCTTGTTCTCCCAGTCAATTACCGTGGGTTGCAGATCCAGGGCATCGCGACCAAAAGCCGAGCCGCGGTGATTGGCAATGCCTTCGAAATCGATATGATGGTGAATTTTTCGTAATAGCCTGGTTTTGCCAACCCCGGTCAAGCCACTGACGCAGACTAAGGGCACTTCCCTTGCGGACTGTTCCAGCTCCTCGATCAGAAAATGCCGCATCGCCTTGTAACCGCCCTGTACCAGTGGATAGTCAACTCCCTCTTCCCGCAACCATTGCTGGGTAGTTCGCGAACGCAGGCCGCCGCGAAAGCAGTACAGAAAACCCTGCGGGTTTTTATCACAGTAAGCTAGCCAGGCCTGCAAACGCTGTGCGCGAATTTCAGGGGTGGCCAATTCGAGCCCGAGGCGAATCGCTTCATCCTGACCGGCATGTTTGTAACGGGTACCAATCTGTTCTCGTTGCCGATCGTCAAGCAGTGGAATATTGGTGGCAGCCGGAAATGATCCTTTGCTGAATTCAACTGGTGCGCGCACATCCATCAGGGGCAGGTCCTGCAAGAAAAGCTGCCGGTAGTCACTGGTATTCTCGCGTATCATTGGTTCAGAGCCGATGCCTGATTTCCCAGCAGCGGTGAATTTTGGGGTTTCGCTTAAAGTCTTCGGTAATAGTCGAGTGGGTAATGTCGAGCGTGCTATAGGATTGCTGAGTCGCCTCAGCGAGTTTGAAACCCCGCCGGTTGGTTGAAAACAGCAGTAATCCATCCCGCGCCAGTAGGTTCATCGCCAGCTTGATCAAGTCTTCGTGATCGCGCTGGATGTCGAGGGTTTGCTGCATTTTTTTCGAATTCGAAAATGACGGTGGATCGAAGAATATCAAATCATAGGCTTGCTGCAATGCAAACCGTTCCGGTTTACTCAGCAGTTCGACAATGTCGGCGCGTAAAAACTGGTAGCGTATCTCGTCATCCAGACCGTTCAGCAAATGATTCTCACGCGCCCACTTCAGATAGGTAGCCGACAGGTCGACATTAAGCACCGAGCTGGCACCGCCCAGGCCGGCCTGCACTCCGAGAGCACCGGTGTAACAGAACAGATTGAGCACCGATTTTCCGGCTGAGCGCTGGGAAACTAATTCACGCGTGATGCGATGGTCGAGAAATAGCCCCGAATCAAGATAATCGCTAAGGTTGATCAGCAATGACGCCTCGCCTTCCCGCACCTGGTAAAACTCGTTGCTGCTGCCCTGTTTTTGATACTGACTGGGACCGCGCTGACGACTCCGGGTTTTGCAGAACAGCCGGTCATCGGGAATCGAGAACAGCTCCCTGACAACGTCCGCCGCGACACCGATTCGATACTCCGCTGTATCAGCCTCTATTGTTGCAGGTGCCTGGTACTCCTGCAGGTGATACCATTCGACCTCCGGCGCGATCTCGCTCTGATAGCGATCCAGTGCAAACGCGAACTCCGGTAAATCTGCGTCATAAATCCGGTAACAACTGATGCCGTTACGCCTGGCCCAACGTTGCAGATGCCGGGCATTTTTTGCGAGCCGATTGCGCAATGGCAAAGCAATTTCATCGGTTACGGCATTGACCGCCGGGGTAACACTCGCCCCTTCGTTAGAGCCCACCGTTGCAAATATCGCAAACAGGCATTCGAGCGGACCATTCTTAACCTCCTTGCGACTGAGCCGTTTCAACTTCAGGCGATGCAACAAATCCGGATTGGCTGAAATTATCCCCAGTCTGGCAGGAGCCAGACGCTGTACTGCATTGCCAAGATCCGTATAGATCCTGCCCAGATCTTGTTCGCCCTGCAGACGCCGCCCCCAGGGCGGGTTGCAAATAACCAGGGTGTCTGCCTGCGCCGGGGGTAATTCCAGCTCGCCAACCTGTTGATGAGAAAATTCGATCATGCCATCAACCTGGGCACGCTCTGCATTGGCCCGGGCGATTTCCAGCGCGCCAGCGTCGTAATCACTGGCGTAAATAATGGCTTCGGGCTGGAGCTCGATCGCCTGCCGCGCCTGATCGATACAGGCTTGCCACAGTTCGGGCTGATGCAGTCGCCATTTGTTAAACCCGAAGTAGCTACGCTGCAGCCCGGGAGCAATATTAGAGGCCATCATCGCGGCCTCGATGGCGAAGGTACCTGAACCACACATTGGATCGACCAGGCGCCTCGCAGAGTCCTTGTGCAGCTCCCAGCCTGCCTGCACCAATAACGCTGCCGCAAGATGCTCCTTTAGTGGTGCGCCCGAATGTTGCAGGCGGTAACCGCGTCGATGCAGGCTTTCACCGGATAAATCCAGGCTGATGCTCGCCTGGTTATGGTGGATATTGATATGCACCTGAAAATCCGGCTGCTTTTTTTCAACCACGGGCCGGCTACCGCAGTTTTCGCGAAACTGATCGACAATCGCGTCCTTGGCCTTGAGCGCGACAAAATGAGTATGATCCAGCTTTGAACGGGATAGAGTCGCCGAAACTGCAATACTGTCGCGCGCGTTGAGATGGGCACCCCAGTCAATTTGATAGACCGCCTGATACAATTGGGTTTCGTCCTCGACCTGCGCCCGGCCCAGTTCGCAAAAAACTCGATTCGCAAGTCGGGAATGCAGACACACGCGGTATACGGCTTCTACTCCGGCGCTGACCTCGACCCCACCGTACTTTTTTTCCAACGTAGCGCCGCATGAACCCAGAATAGCGCGCAGTTCATGAAACAAAAGGGTTTCGAACCCCTTGTGGCCGGTGATAAATAACTTGAGATTTTGCATTGATCGTAGTTTCGAGGGTGCCGCCAGGGTTTAATCTTACCCCTTCTGTCAGAAATCTGTTGGAAAACGAATTTTTATGAAAATAGTCGCAGGCAATTGGTGAAGTTTTCGCCTATATTCTATTAAATCCTTAACAGCCGTTCGTGATGACACGCCCAGTACAAAACCAGAACCCTGACTCGATATCCGGTGAAGATGTCTTTGCGGAAATCACCAGCCTTAGTAAAAAATTGATAACTGAAATGCTGGTACGGATGATAGAAAGCGCCGAGGATTATCACAGCTGGAGTCTCTCCGATCAAGACGGCGCGCGCATGATCAAGCTGGTCAAGCACAAGCAACGCATCATCTGTTCATCATTTTCATTTCAGTTCAACAAGCATTTTGCCGAATTCAAATCCGGCAATGACTCCACGTCACGGGAAAAGGGAGCGAGTGACTGGCAAATGTTAGGCCTGGGAGCGAGTGGAACCGCCGAAACCGAAGTGTTGCAGGAAATTACAACACGTTACAACGATGCTTTTAAGGAATTTGATAAAACCATCCTGAAGCGGCTGCAGGCCTGCATAAAGCGACCCCGTGCGAGTATTTATGAAAACCCGTTACAGGCGAAAAGACTGTGCGAGTCTTTTCAATACGCGATCGGCAGCCTCAACCTGGAAGTTAACTACAAAATTGCTCTCTACAACCTGTTTGCCGACCGTTTTATCGAGTCGCTGGGCCCGCTGTATCGTCGTATCGACAGGGCATTGATCGACCAGGGCATGCTCACGGAGATTCCGACCGCCAGTATCCACCTGCGTAACAGCGACGGTTTGAGTGAAGCAAAATCACCATCGACGATCAAACTGGATCAAACTGCCTGCCTGCTGATATTGTTACAGCGTTACAAGGAAAAATCGCGTGCCCTGGCCAGCCAGTACAAAAACCTGTTCCCAGAACTGAAACAGCACTTTGCCACCCATGGACTGGATGAGCACGACGAACATATCGATCAACTCAACCTGATGTTTAAGCTGATTTTTGAAGATGAAGACCTGCCCTTACCTGTCAAACAGCAACTGGCGCGGCTGCAGATTTATATTTTTATTACGGCTGTGCAGGAAGATGGTTTTCTGCGCCGTTCCAGCAACCCGGCGCGACGCCTGCTGGATGGCATCATCAGCAGCGAAGTCGAAATCGCAAAAGGTAGTAATCCGGAATTCTCCGGAATTCAGTTTATTCGCAAACATATCGATGAGCTGACGAACCGCGGATTTATTACGGTCGATAGTTATGCCGAGATGCTCGAAGACTACATGAAGCATTTAAAGGAACATGAAATCGCAATCCGCAAAGCGCGCAAACTGGAAGCAACCAGAAAGGTTTTACCCCTGGTCAAATCCCGACTTTCCGAAATCGCGCAACCATTGAAAATCCAGGGGACTCCGCTGATCCTGTTCGAAAAAGTCTGGCTGCCGTTAATGGTACAAATCGCACTGCAGCAGGGAATGGACTCTGACCCCTGGCACAAAACCATCGCCATGGTACAGAAACAGGTCTGGTCGCTAATCCCTAAATCCACCCTGGAAGAACAGGAGGAGCTGCAAATAGCGTTGCCGAATGTAGCCCACTCAATGCATCGCGCGATGCGCAGTCTCAAACTGGCCGAATCCTTGCAGCAATCCTTGCGCGATTATCTTAAGCTCGAACAGCAAGACGTAGTCGAGAAAACAGCTCACAATATCATTGAAGCCAAGCGCAGAACCCGTTCATTGTCAGCGCAGTCCTTCGACACCATGGAAGACAACACCGAGTTTGATGCAATGATGCAAACCGGTGTATTTCAGATTCCGACAGATATGCTCGATGCGTTCAATTCGGTAAAACCCGAAAAGCCCGAAAAGATCAACCAGGTCGACGTGCTTTCAATCGGTGAATGGGTCAATATCACGCAGGCTGGGCAAAAGCTGATGGCTAAAGTGGCCTGGAAATCAGAGGACGCCAGCCTGTTTATTTTCGTCGATCGCGACGGCAAGCGGATTTGCGAAGTCGATGCACATAACCTGGAGGAACAGTTTGCATCGGGGGATGTATCCCTGATTAACGGCGGGTCGACGGACTCGGAAAAGACCCAGTTCAGTTTTATGAAATCTTTTTAGGTCGCAACTGAACCTATACGCCAAGCAGTAGTCTCGCCGGATCTTCCAGAACATTCTTGATTGTCACCAGAAACTGTACCGCTTCCTTGCCATCGATAATACGATGAGCGTAGGTCAATGCCAGGTACATCATCGGGCGCACCACTATTTCCCCGTCGATTACCACCGGGCGTTGCTGTATTGAATGCATGCCCAGGATCGCGGACTGTGGTGGATTTAAAATCGGTGTTGAAAGCATCGAACCAAAGATGCCACCATTGGTAATACTAAAGGTTCCCCCGGTTAACTCTTCGATGCCAAGCTTGCCGGCCTGGGCACGCGTGCCCATGTCCCGAATCGCGTTTTCGATGTCGGCATAACTCATCTGGTCGGAGTCGCGCAGGATTGGAACCACCAGTCCACGATCAGAACTGACGGCAATGCCGATGTCGAAATAATCATGGTAGACGATGTCGTCACCGTCGATCGACGCGTTAACCGCTGGAAAGCGTTTCAGCGCTTCCACTGCTGCACTGGTAAAGAAAGACATCATGCCGAGTTTGACGCCATGTGTTTTTTCGAACACATCCCTGTATTGAGTACGCGCATCCATCATCGGCTTAAGATTGACTTCGTTAAACGTCGTCAACAGCGCCGCGCTGTTTTGCGCCTGCTTGAGGCGCTCGGCAATTTTTGCGCGTAAGCGGCTCATCGGCACTCGGCGATCGTTACGACCGGCGACGGGTATAGCTGCTGCGGCCGGGACTGCTGCGACCGGGGTCGCGGCGGGCGCGGCTTCAGCGCGCGGCGCTTCCGCAGGCGCGGCCTGCTGTTGCAGATGCAGCTCGACGTCCTTCTTTAATATCGCACCTTTCTTGCCAGTCCCCTGAATTTCATCACCGCTGAGATCATTTTCATTGAGCAATTTACGCACCGCCGGGCTGGCCCGGTTTGCCGCTGCGGAATCTTCGGCGGTTGCCGCGTCAGTGGCCCCGGTCGCGGCCACCTCGGTATTGATTACGCCAAGCACCTCGCCATCCTTGACCGTATCGCCTGAAGCAAATGCGATCGATTCAATCACGCCGGCTTTCTGTGCGACGATCTCGAGTACAACCTTGTCAGTTTCCAGATCGACGATGTTTTCATCGACTGCAACACTGTCACCTACCTTTTTGTGCCAGTCACCCAGAGTTCCCTCGGTTACCGACTCGGGTAATACGGGTACTTTGATTTCTACCTGCATTGTCTGCTCCAGTGTTTTCTATTTTTTAAATTAATCGAGTTTGTCCGAGTAACCGGCTTCGAATGCTTCCCTGACCAGCTGGGCTTCCTGTTTCTGGTGCAAGGACATATAACCGACCGCAGGTGAAGCAGCCGAGATCCGACCCGAGTACTGTACCTGCAGCGGTGCAAAAATTTCGTTCAATCGACTCTTGAATTCGCGGAACATACCCTGGTTACGCGGCTCGTCCTGGCACCAGACAACATTTTTCAACGCCGGGTAACGCGCATGTATCGCGTTCAGATCAAGCTTGGGAAAAGGATACAACTGTTCTATCCTGACGATCGCTGTGCTGTGATCATATTGCTGTTCGCGGGTTTCGTACAGCTTGTAGTAAATTTTTCCACTGCATAGTACCAGTCGTGTCACACTGGCATCGTCGACATCGTCAATTTCCGGAATCACCTTCATGAATTCGCCTTTGCTATAGGCGCTAAGCGGAGACACGGCTCGCTCGTGGCGTAACAGGCTCTTGGGGCTCATCACTATCAGCGGCTTGCGGAAACCGCAGTTCATCTGGCTGCGCAACAGATGGAACACCTGGGCGGGCAGAGTTGGCTGTACAACCCGCATGTTGTGTTGTGCGCAGAGTTCCAGATAACGTTCGATACGGGCCGACGAGTGTTCCGGTCCCTGACCTTCATAACCATGTGGCAACAGCATGACCAGGCCACTGAGCCGACCCCATTTCATTTCGCCTGAACTGATAAACTGATCGATAACCACCTGCGCGCCATTGGCGAAATCTCCAAACTGGGCTTCCCAGATAACGAGAGTCTTCGGGTCGGTGGAAGAGTAGCCGTATTCAAAGCCCAGCACTGCTTCTTCAGATAGAAACGAATTGATGACTTCGAAGCGGGGCTGGTTCTTGGACAGGTATTTGAGCGGCTTGTAAATCTCACCGGATTTTTGCTCATGCAGGGCCGCATGACGATGAAAAAAGGTTCCACGCTCACTATCCTGACCCGACAGGCGGATCGAGTAACCATCGTCCAGTATCGTGGCATAGGCAAGATTTTCCGCAAAACCCCAGTCGCCCTGGATCTTGCCATCGATCATCTGCTGGCGATTCTCCATGATTTTCGTGACCCGGGGGTGCAGCGTGAAGTCTTGTGGCAGGTTCAGGATAGCTTGCCCGAGCTGTTTAATCTTTTTGGCTGCAACCCCGGTACCGGAAGTATCATTGACATCACCGTCCTGTAACCCTTCCCAGTCACGCGCCGCCATTGGCTCAAGACCGGAAATGACATTCAACGCAACCGCACCGCCCTCGTCCAGTGCGCGGCGATAGTCAGCGATCATTTCATCGACTTTTTCTCGTGTCGTAAAACCTTCATCGATCAATCGCTGCGCGTGCAGCTCGGCCAAACGCGGATGTTTTCGAATTGCCTGGTACATCAATGGTTGTGTAACCGCAGGCTCATCGGCTTCGTTGTGTCCGTAACGGCGATAGCAAACCATGTCGATGACCACGTCCTGCTTGAAAGTCTCCCGGTACTTGACTGCAATTTCAGCGATAAATACACAGGCCTCGGGATCATCACCATTGACGTGAAAAATCGGCGCCTGCACCATGCGTGCTACTTCGGTGCAGTAAACCGATGAACGCATATCACGCGGATTACTGGTGGTGAAGCCGATCTGATTATTGACAATGATGTGGATCGTGCCCCCGGTCTTGTATCCCCGTGTCTTGCACATATTGAAGGTTTCCATCACCACACCCTGTCCGGCGAACGCTGAATCGCCGTGGATCAGGACTGGCAATACATCGTTGGTGGTGCGGTCGGTCAAACGGCGTTGTCGGGCTCGCACCGAACCTTCTACCACCGGGTCGACAATCTCCAGATGTGACGGGTTGAACGCCAACGCCAGATGCATGGGCCCTGAATCGGTGTATATGTCCGACGAGAAACCCTGGTGATATTTGACATCATGGTTATAGCGCTCATCAAGATCGACATTACCTTCGAACTCGTCGAACAGGTTGCTAGGCATTTTACCGAAGATGTTGGTGAGTACATTCAAACGCCCTCGATGCGCCATACCGATAACGACTTCATGGGTATTGGTAACGCCGGCCTGTTGCACGACGCGATCGACAATCGGTATTAAAGACTCGCCACCTTCCAGTGAAAACCGTTTTTGCCCGATATAACGCGTGTGCAGGTACTTCTCCAGGTTCTCCGCCGCGATGATTCGATCGAGAATTCGATTGCGTCGGCCTTCGCGGAAATTGGGAGTCGCCAGCGAGGTTTCGATTTGCACCTGAATCCAGCGTTTCTGCGAACGATCCTCGATGTGCATGTATTCGGAACCAATAGCGCCGCAATAGGTTTTTTCGAGGCGTTCGATAATTTCCCGCAATGGCGCATCCTCAACCCCGAACAACGAACCGGTATTAAACACGGTATCCAGATCGACTTCGCTAAGGTCATTCCCGGCCAGGGTCATCTCCTTGACCTCGGAAAGCGGGTTCAGGGCGAGCGGATCAAGCCGCGCCCTCTGGTGACCCTTGACACGGAAAGCGTTGATCAACTGCAGTATTCTGACTTGCTTGGCATCATGCTGATGTAATTCACCGCTGCTAATGCCGTTACCAGACTTTTTGTTGCGTACCGCGGATTTCATTTGCGCCTGGATTTCGAGATGATCCTGGTCCGCAGTCAATTCGCCGTTTCTTAGTTCTGCAAACCAGTTTCGCCAGTTTTCCTCAACCGCATTTTCATCTTTCAGATATCTTGAGTAGAGTTCCTCGATGAATGCAGCATTACTCCCGTGGAGGTAACTTTGTTGCTGCATTTTTTTCATGCTCATGGTTGCTTACCTGTTGGCTGATTTGTCGATCGGTGTAGCGGTTGTTATGTGCTACATAATAGCCGAAGTTTGCATATTATTAAGCAAATAATTTTATCAGCTTACGCAGCGAAGAAACTGCACAGTGTCAATTTCGTCAGCTGTCCTGATTCCAGGTTAAATGAAGCTGTTTTCTATTTGGTAAGCGCTGTTAGAATACGCAGAACTC
>Ga0209165_10000558_pt1 | contig 12734 bp, 12 predicted proteins | sample tdAd001_FD_187122 | JGI IMG/M metagenome (GOLD analysis project Ga0209165, IMG submission 187122) | Marine sediment microbial communities from the Atlantic coast under amendment with organic carbon and nitrate - tdAd00.1 (SPAdes)... | ecosystem: Environmental > Aquatic > Marine > Coastal >... | reverse complement strand
CCCTGCTGATAACTAACCTGTTCGAAGCAACTGGCGAGCACGCCGACCACGTTGCCGTAGAAATCGTCCTTAGCGTTTTCGGATTTGAGAAAACTCGCCAGGCCCAGCCATTTTATGCTGCGCTTGATCGAATGAAACACGGCCAGGTGCTTGCCGGTCGGCAGGTGATTCATCTTGATCGCCAGCACGCCGACCAGCCTGGCACGGATGTAAACCGGCTTGGCGAAATAATCCAGTTCCTGGCCGTCGACAATCTGGGCCTTCGCGAGGCAGACTTCACCACGCTTTTTCAGCGCGTACTTGACCGTGGCGAAAAAATCCTGGTATTTATCGAGTTCTTGCGGCCAGCGTGCCAGCAGGTGCATCTGATTGTTGGACTGGTCGGGTACCATGAACACCGCTGAATTCACCCCGGGCAGCAGGCTGCACAGGGTTTCCAGCCATTTTTCGGAAAAGCGGTTATGCATAAGAACTCCATCCCTGTTGTAATAATAAGCATAGCTGCGATTCGCAGGTTTCCCGGTTGGTATGGATATAACGTGATTTGCTTCGGCTATTCATTATTATATATTCGAATCACGTCACACTAATGAGAGACCCTGAGTACAGCATGGCCATAACAGACCGAGCACCTTATCGGTGTTGGTCTCGATCTCCTCAGAGACCATTTCCCCGATTTTGGGTGGCAGTTTTTTAAATAACGGATTTTGCTCGATGCAGTTGGCGATCAGGTGCTGATGTTTGCCCTCGTTCGAATCCTGGCACAGGGCGTGTGCCAGGTGAACCACGTCAACCGCGGGTCGAAACTGCTCTTCAGCCTTTTCCGGCTCGAGATGAAACGCCGCTACCTGCTGGTAGACCGGTGGCAGGTGCCAGAGCTGCATCAGTTCCGCTCCCAGCTGGCCATAGTCAAAGCCCAGTTGCTCGCGCTCCACCTCGGCCAGGCTACGGTTTTGCTGCTGGCTCAGATCGAGAGCCCGTGACGATATTTCGGGCGCCTTGAGAAACAGTGCCGCATGGCCGATTTCGTGCAATAAGCCCAGCGTAAAGAAAACCTGGTGGCTGTCGGCCTTGCTGTGCTGGCCGATGGTTCGCGCGGCAATGCCGCACTGGACACAGTAACGCCAGAACGCCCTGAGATTGAGAACTTCCTCGGGAATCGCTGAAAAGGTGCGCAGGCAAAGTGATCCCAGCATCAGGTCGTGCAGCTGCATCAGGCCGATCAGACTGATGGCCTGGTAGAGGTTTTCGCAACTGCGGGGAAATCCGAAATACTGGCTCTGCGCCATGCGCATGACCCGCACCGCTAGCATCGAGTCACGCTCCACCACCTCGACAAAATCGTCGAGCGTGGTATTGGGGTTCAAAAGCAGCTTTCGAATCGCGACGTAGACCTCGGGCATCGAGATATGCTCGGCCATGTCGCTAACGAATTCACGTGCAGCTTTCATTAGTACCTGTCCTGGTTGTGGATTAAGCCAGAATGACCTTTTCCATGTCAGCGCTTATCGTCCTGGCCTCAGCCATCGAGTGTTCAAGATCCTCCTGCGTCAGTCCGATCATCGCCAGGACTTCGGCATCGATCGGGTTATCGGCAGCGGCCCGATTATCTGTAGTCACCGACTGGGCACAGGCATGTGCCAGATGCATGAGCGCGGTTTCGGTTTTGTTTTCGGTTACTGCTCCCGGGGTCGGTTGATTTCGAGTCAGGGATTGCAGCTTGTCAGACAGGTTCCAGTTGGCCATCAACATGGCGCCGATATCACCGTAGTGATAGCCGAGCACCTCCAGTTCAGACTCGTGTATTGCCCTGCCCTGATCTTGTGCCATTTTCTGGGCCGCCAGTGCCTGCAGCGGAAACTTGGAATACAAGACCAGGTGTCCGATTTCGTGCAGCAGACCAGCGATGAACAGGTGATCGCTCTTCGCCAGTTTCATCTGCTCGGCCAGTAAGCGTGCCAATACCCCTGCAAACAGGCTGCTACGCCAGAAGGTGTCCAACGGCATGATGTCATTGGGCAGGTCAAGACTCGAAATGGCTGAAATTCCGAGCACCATGTTATGCAACTGTCCGATGCCGATCATGTTGACCGCGCGCGCGATACTGTCGACGGGCTCGGGGAAACCGAAATAAGCACTGTTGACTACTTTCAACACCCGCGTCGACAGATTTGGGTCGACGCTGATCACCTCGGCAAAATCGTAGATATCCGAGGTATCGTCATCCATCAGGCGGCGCACCTTCAGGTAAACCTCGGGCAGCGAAATCAGTTCGGTAACTTCCTGCAGGCTTCGGGTAATTTCTGACATGGCCGGATTAGTTGTGTTGTTTTTATCGGATCGGCAGGAAGCCTGCCGGAACTATTAAGGTAATTCCATCCAGTATAGTTTAAATATATGATTTCGCTGGGAATGACGGACCTGGAAAACCGCGAAAACACGGCAACAAGGGAGATGAACCAGGTCGACCCGGCCGCGACTGTGCGCTGCCGGGTTGATCTGTTCAGTAGTTGGAACTACTGGTAGAAAACGGTGCTGTAGTCGCTCGGGTCGACGGGCGGGATATAGCCACCGAAACCGGCATTGATGACCTTGAACATTTCATTGGCGAGAGCCGCGTAACCGCGCGCGGTCAGATCTACGCCGTCGAGCGAGTATCCACCACCCTGGGCGAAAGTCGAGGAAATCCCGCCGGAACCGTAGAGGATTCCGGTAGTGCTCAATTCGGTGAAAAATGCATCGGCATCGAACAGCAACAAGTCCGCATCCGCCTCGGCCTCGGTCTCGATCGTATCGTTATACGCCATACGAGCTTTCTCAACTGCGTCAACTTCAAACTTCGTCAGGATATCAGCATCTACGAGGGGCACTGATATCCCGTACTGGCCACCCGAATCGACGCCAATTTTGCTGGAGGCTGGTAACACAATAAAATCATTGGCAGTGGCATGACGCATACTGGCAAGCCCCCTCCCAGTTAAATCAGTCAGGCCTTCTTCATCGGTAATCAACACGGGATTTATGCCCTCAACAAAATTGAGATATCGTCGGTCAGCTTCATCCTGGTCAATTGATGCTGCAAGTACCGCAGCGTCCAGTCCCATGTTGTAGGGATCACCCAGCATGGTTTGCAGCCCTACTGCTTGAGTCGCTGTTAGCGGAATAGCATTAACCGGTACCGTTGTAAAATACGGCATCGTAGTTACGTCAGGGACATTGATCAGCACACCCTTGTTGTTTGCAGTTTTTAATGCTGCAACAATCGGGGCATAAAATGCAGCAAAAACCGCGTCATCAGTAATATCGTCGGGACCATATGATAATGGATTTATATTATTTGCCGCATTTTGATCGACGCCGTCCCCACCTGCCAGCGCATAAAACAGGACATCGTATGTTCCAATCCAAAGTGTCAAAAAACTTGGGGTCTGAGCTGCAGCGTTTGCCTGCATTGACGATGCGGTCGTGCTGGCAAAGCGCACGAAGTAAGGATTTGCCGAAGGCGGCATAGCCAGGAGTCCAGCGGGATTACCATAGCCGGTGGAGGGTACGTGGAAAACTTTGGCACCGGGAACACCGGTATTGTTGTACAACCCGGGAATCGATTCCGTCGAGATATCAGTCGATATTGAGGGTGTAATCTCCGCCGGCGTCGCGGGGCTCTCCGAATCACCGGTCGGCACCAATATGAGTCGATCTGTGCGCCCGAGATCTGTCATCCCGAAAAACATACTACCGGTAGCACCAACCGGCATTTCAGGCTGGATAAACGCGCCACCCCCGACCAGGGCAAACTGCTGTGCCATGATCGCCGGAAACGAATTTTCCTGGCCATGGCGATACAACGCGCCGTCCGCATAGCCGGCGATAAACGAGTCACCGAGCGCAACAAAGGTTGAAAAATCAGCACTGCCTGGATCCGGATCCTCACCGAAACTTCCAGAAATATCGCTATCACAACCCGCGGTCAGGCAAAGCAACGCGACAATACTTGAATATTTTTGTACGAGTGTTTTCATCGCTTCATCCTAGTACTTGTATGACAGGCCAAATCCGATCGCATTGGCTGAGGAATCGTAGGTCCCACCAAACGGAATGGTGACGCCACCCTCCTCGTAGTGGTCATAGGAATTTTCTTCATTGTCGAAGGTCAGGATCAGTACCGAAAAGTCCATCTGCAGGTTCCTGGAATAATTGTAGGTAGCGCCCGCGGTGTACCCGATTGCATCGTTGCGCGGGGTTTCCGGCGCATAGTATCCATCCTGTACCGGTGATTCGTCGAAGTAGACGCCGCCGCGCAAAGTCCACTTGTCATTGTATCGATACTGCAGGCCAAAGCGGTATATATTCGAATCCTCGTAGTTACGCGGATTTACCGAGGTAAGGCCGTTGTCAAACTCGATCTTCAGTTCGTCGTAGGTATCCCAGAAGGTGCGATTGAAATCGAAGGCCAGCGTCAACTGGTCGTTGTATTTGTAGGCAACACCGAGGGTCAGTTCCGCGGGCAGTGGCAGGTCTGCATCGAAGTCGCCATCGGCAAAAGTTGATTGCAGCGCCGTCGGCACGTCATCGAAATCGGCATCTTCATCACGCGCTTCAAGCGTAACCTCGCTACGGTAGCTGATACCCAGGGATGTTCTGTTATCCGACAGCTTGTGTAACAAACCGACATTATATCCCCATGCGGTAACATTATTCGCCTCTATCTCGACATTGGAACGATCTCCTTGTGCATTGGTCAGCGAGGTGCTTAAATTCCGATTGAAGGTGACCGATCCCAGTACCAGCGCCGGGCCAGCTCCGATACTGGTGGAAGGCGTCAGCTGGTAGGCGATGGTAGGCTGGATGAAAATTGTCTTCAGGTCTATTTCGTTTACCAGGTGCGAACCCTGCCAGTCGGTAGGCCATTCGACCTTGTTGCCATACGGTGTATAAATACCGAGGCCCCACGACACATCATCAGTCCATTTTTGCGCCACGTAGCCATTGAAAGGTGTCCCCAGTGGATTATCGGTTTCGGCCTTGGAGAGAGTCTCCTCTTCCTCGTACTTGACTTCACCGTCCAGCAGGGTCAGACCGCCGACGATATCGGTGTTGGCGCTGAGCTGGGTAATCGCGCCGGGATTAAAAAATATGGCTTCGGCGCTCTCACTCATGGCAACCCCGGTATGCCCCATCGCAAGGGCTTTCTGCCCCTGCAATGCAACCCGGTAACCACCGGCATACGCGTTACCGGCCAGGCTTGCGCCGAGTACCGCAATCACAATTTTTTTCATGTTTAAGGACTATTCTCCCTCTCCTGGCTATTACCTGCTCAGCGCAGAGCGACCAACGAGAGTTTCAGCGCGGGAATTGTACTGATCCTTGTTCACGGAATCTCCGATTTTTGTTGTTTCCGTGAGTTAGTTACAAAATAATAGTCGCTAACTACAGAAATACAAAACCTATATGCATAAGAATACCTATGTAGCTGCCAGTGCGATACACGGTAAAGGGCTCTTTGCCACTACCACCATACCGAGCGGCAACATTATCGGCTGGCTAAATGGCAAACCCTGTTCGACCGACGGTGCCTACGTTTTATGGATAAGCGAACACCAGGGCATAGAAGTACTGTGTGATCTCAAGTACATCAACCATGCGGATGACCCAAATGCCTGTTACTACGACGACCTTAGCGTGGTTGCGTTGCGCGATATCGAATCGCATGAGGAAATTACGCACAATTATAATAGCAACGACTGGTGATTACCCCTGATTAGATGCTATATAATGCATCGCTCTCAGCAAACCTATGTGCCAGCTTTCATGAACAATCCAGAAACCGCCAAATTCAACATGATCGAGCAACAGATCCGTCCCTGGGAAGTGCTCGACAATCAGGTTTTATCCACGCTAAGCAAGGTCAATCGTGAGGACTTTGTCAGGGATGCATACAAGGGGCTGGCCTACGCGGATTGCCAGATTCCACTCGGCAATGGTGTCAGCATGCTACCGCCCACCATTGAAGGCAGAATGTTGCAGGCATTGTTGATCGGTGCCGACGATGACGTACTCGAAGTCGGTAGTGGTTGCGGTTACGTCACCGCTTGCCTCGCGCATCTTGCGCACCGGGTTAGCAGCATCGACAGTAGCGCTGATATTATCGATTTCGCCAGAACCAATGTCGCCAATTACGGCTGTGACAATGTCGATTTCGGGCAGCGTGGGCTGGTGCAGATAGATGCCACCGAAGCCTACGATGTGATCGCCGTAACCGGCTCGTTACCAGCGGTTCCCGAAAATGTGAAGCAGGCGCTTAAAACCGGTGGCAGGATGTTTGTCGTGGTTGGTTGTTCGCCAGTGATGCAGGCTTTGCTGATTACGCGTATCGGTGCGTCGGAGTGGACGACGCAATCGCTGTTCGAGACAGACCTGCCGCGACTCAAGTTTTAGTCAGACCTTGATGCACAGAATCAATGTAGCGCAGCTGGCAGCGCAACTTGAGCACGAAAAGCCGATGTTGCTCGATGTAAGAGAGCCCTGGGAATTCGAGACCTGTCATATCGACGGCAGTGTTAATATTCCGATGGGTCTGATTCCACAACAACTGGAGCAGCTGCAATCGGCAAACGAGATCGTCGTCATCTGTCATCACGGAATTCGCAGTCAACAGGTAATCAGTTTTCTGCGACAACAGTCAGCCGCAACGCTGGTCAACCTGGATGGTGGTGTCGATGCCTGGGCACGTGAGATTGACCCCGCTATGCCCGTATATTAATCAGCTGGCAAATTCTTTATAATCCGCGCGAACAAAAACATGAAGCCTCGAATGCAAAAATACCTATCGAAACTCGCTTTAATGACCCTGCTCGTATGCTCACAAACAGTATCGGCAGAGGATCTGGTAACCGTTTATGGCCTCGCACTTAAAAACGACGCCGAGCTGCAGATTGCCGAATCCGATTATCTCGCGGCAGTCCAGGCAGCACCCTTCGCACGCGCCGCCAACAGACCGCAACTATCCTTTGATGCCAACGTCGCGGCGAGTGAAATCGATGATTCGGAGACAGGCAACAGTAGTGACACTAATTCCGGCTATGGCGTTAACCTGACCCAGTCCCTTTATGACAACGTCGTCAGCGGGAACATCGATGCCGCCGAAGCCTCCGTCGCGGCAGCGCTCGCCCGTGTTCAGGCAGCCCGCCAGAGTCTGATCCTGCGCGTCGCGCAAATCTATTTCGGCATTCTCGGCGCGCACGATAATGTCGATTTCGCCAATGCCGAACGCGAATCCGTTGCGCGTCAACTCGAACAGGCTGAAAAACGCTTTGAAGTCGGCCTCATCGCGATCACCGATGTGCATGAAGCACAGGCACGCTTTGACACTTCCGATGCGCAGGTCATTGTGGCGCAAAATATTCTTGAAAATGCCTATCAGGCACTGGTGGTTATCACCGGAGAAGACACCATCAGAAGCCTGGCTCGATTGGGCGACAAACTCAAGCTCGAGGTCCCTCAACCTAGCGGCGCCCAGGCATGGGTCAAGCTTGCTCTGGAATTTAACCGCGATCTGATCGCCGCACAGCAAAACCTGAATGCAGCTCGTTTCGAACGCGACAAGAATGCCCGTCGCGGTTACCCGACGCTCGACCTTGTTGCCCGATATAGCGATAACGATATCAATACCGACAACCAGTTTCGGCAAGACGCGGACCGGGAGGATCTAACCGTCTCCCTCCAATTGGAGATACCGATTTACACCGGCGGGCGTATCAGTTCGGAGCAGGCACGATCCACATCAGAATTCGTATCCGCGAAAAACACGGTGCTATTACAAAACCGGCTTGCCACCCAGCAGGCGCGTACCGCATACCTGGACGTGGTTTCCGGAATCAGTCAGGTTAAAGCTTTCAAACAGGCACTGGCCTCGACTAATATCGCACTCGAAGCCACCCAGGCCGGCTTCGATGTCGGTACCCGAACTTCGGTGGATGTGCTGATATCGGTGCGTGAAACCTTCCGTGCACAGCTCGAATACGCGGCTTCGCGCTACGAATTCGTGCTCAATAGCCTCAGACTGAGACAAGCCGCCGGTATCCTTCAGGAAGATCACCTGTTTGCAATCAACCGTCGGCTGATCCAGCAGTAATCGATGGGTAAAACGAGCTCGGTAATATTCAAAGCGAGCGATTACTATTCCCCGAAATTCTGGCCCACGTGGTTTGTTCTCGGCCTGCTACGCCTGGTATCCCTGTTGCCTTATCGGGCCGGACTATTCATTGGCCGCCTGATTGGCCGCTTAATCTCCCTGCTTTCGAGTCGGCGCAAACGCATCGTTGATATCAATCTGGCGCATTGTTTTCCGGAAAAAACCCGCCATGAAAGAGACCGGATCAAGGCTGAATGTTATCAGAATATCGGTATTTCACTGGTAGAAATGGCCATGTGCTGGTGGTGGCAAGACGAGAAACTCGAGGCAATGGTCGAAATCAGGGGACGCGAACATCTCGACGCGGTGCTTGATAGCGGTCGCGGGGCCATCTTGCTCGCCGGACATTTCACCAGCCTCGAAATCAGCGGACGCCTGTTTGCTCTTTCCATGCCTCTGCAGGTTATGTATCGCACCCAACGCAATGACCTGTTCGACAGCTTTCTTTTTACGCAACGCAGCAGTTATTTCGTCAACACGGTCTCGCGCAAGAATACCCGTCAGTTGCTCAAGGGTATCAAAAACAAAATACCGACCTGGTATGCCCCGGACCAGGATTTCAGGCGCGAACGCAACGTGTTCGCCCCTTTCATGGGTATTCCCACGGCCACGATTACGGCGAGTTCACGCCTGGCCAAGTCATCGGGAGCAGCGATGTTACCCTTTTATCCTGAACGCAAAAAGGATGGCACAGGCTACATTCTTCACATCGACGCCCCGTTGCAGGATTTCCCCAGCGACGATGAATCCAGGGATGCTTGCGCGGTTAATCAATCCATCGAAAAGTATGTGCGGCTGTTTCCTGAAAATTACATATGGATACATCAACGCTTCAAAACCCGCCCGCCAGGTGAAGCACCCTTTTACCCGTGAGCAGGCAAAATATAAGCGCAAGCTCACCGGGTTTGGGATACCGCCTGTTATCATTTCCGTTATACCTTTTGTGGACCCTGCATGCGCTACGGCACGGTTTCAAACATGACTTGCCGGGTTACCTGAGACTGCGCATGAACGGCTGCGAAAGTGACGACCAGGAGCGAGTCTGGGTGCATGCAGCTTCGGTGGGTGAGGTACGCGCCATCACGCCGTTGGTACAGGCCTTGATGCAACAGGGCGAAAAAATATTATTCACCAGCTTTACCGCGACCGGGTACCAGGCGATTAGACGCGGTTTTGCCGACTCGGTCTCCAGCGGCGTTATCCCTATCGACCACTGCTGGCATTGCCACAGGTTCTTCCGACGGCATAAGATCAAGCTCGGCCTGGTCATGGAAACCGAACTCTGGCCCGAGTTGCTGTATCAGGCCCGAAAACAGGATATAAGGCTGCTGCTGGTCGGCGCTCGACTGTCACATAAATCGCTGCATGCAGGCAAATTCGTGCGTACCCTGCTATCGACAACGCTTGGGTATTTCGAGCGTATCCTGACCCGCAACAACACAGATCGGGACGCATTGCTCAGCATGGGCGCCAGCGAAGACAGGATTGCGATTGTCGGTAATCTCAAATCACGTGCTGAGGCGACGCCACGGCAACCCAGATTGATCGAACGCGACTACCTGATCCTGGCATCCAGTCACAAGGGTGAGGAGCAACAGTTTCTGCAGGCACGTCCTGCTGAACTCAAACATTACCTGTTGGTACTTGCACCTCGACACCCGGATCGTAGCGCAGCGATTCAGACTCAAATCGAAGCCCTGGGGATGAATTACTCGGTGCGCAGCAAGGCACAGACTATCGATCAAACCACCGAGGTATACCTGGCCGACACCCTCGGCGAATTAAAGTCGTTAATGGCCTATGCCCGGGTAGTGATTATGGGAGGTTCTTTCGATACCACCGGAGGCCATAACCTGATCGAGCCGGCCGCTCTCGGCTGCGCCATTATCACCGGTGTCTCGGATAGCAACATCGTCGAGGATATTAAAATGCTGGGCCCCAATCGCGGTGTATTACAGGTTGCGTCCATGGCTGCCTGCTGGCAGGCGATAACGCGATTAATCAGTCATCCCGAAGAAGCGCTTGCGCTTGGGCGTGAGGCTCAATCCCGACTCGTGCAGCAACCCGATATCATCCAGCAATACATGGCCGCCATCAAACCCTGGCTTTAATATAGAATCGTTCACGACTGGTAACCATCCATCAGGGCTTGCCAGTCGTCTTCATCGAAATGAAGTTTCCGATTACGATGTCTCTTTTCGAGCGAGCGCTGAAAGCGGTACAGGGGTCGCCACTGCCAGTCATCGATGACATTCATGACCCGCGCCATGTCAAAGTCAATCAGGTAAAACCGATCCCGACTGTCGATCAGTAAATTGTCGGAAGTGAGGTCGACGTGACGTATGCCTGCGGCATGCATTCGTTTGACCAGTAGTCCGATGCGCTGCCAGGACCCGGGCTTAAGCGCTTCGCGCTCCAGGCGCTGCGTCAACATCTCGGTATCTTGCAGGTAAGCTGTTATCAATGCGGCGCGATACCACAGACCGGTCCGGCAGATACAGGCCGCAATCGGTTCGGGTACCGGCAAGCCCGCTCTGCGTGCCCGTTCGAGGATTTTCCATTCCCGCCAGGGGCGAGACAGGGTTTTACCCATCCACAGGTATTGATCGCTGAGCACTTTGCCGACCGCACCACCGCGATGATATTGGCGCAGAATCGCGTCCCTGCCGTCCAGACGGATGCGAATACTGCCACCACGTCCGCTGCTGATTACTTCGTAGCCAGGACGTTGCCGCCAATAACCGGCTTCAAAATGCTCATCGAGAAACTGGCTCTCGTCATCCCGCTGCTGCAGGATGTAACATTTCGACGACTTAACCTCGCGCACCATGTCTCCCGATTACGGTGACCGCGACCTGTGGTCGATTTACATTGTTGAGCAGCATCGATCCGTCAGCCGAGACCCCGTCGATACTGACCTCAGTGATACTGGCAGCGTCGATCTCGGGGTTCATCGAAGTAATTTTATGGTAGTGCGGCGTGTACCCGGTCCATTGACCCAGGTCGCTGTTAATCTGTTGTTCCCATAGTACCTCGGCCCGAGTTCCCGGATGTCGGGCTAGTTCGCGCTGTTTTAACTCGGCTGCCAGCGCATGCATTTCACGACTGCGCGCCTTTTTTATGGTGCCATCCAACTGCTCCGGCAACCTCGCTGCCTTGGTGCCCGCGCGCGCCGAAAACGGGAATATATGCACGTGTCCGAATCCAGTTGTGGCGACAAAATCCATGGTCTGACGCCATTCCTGCTCGCTTTCTCCCGGAAAACCGGTAATCAGGTCCGTGGTCACATTAAACAGTGGGATAGCCTCGCGCGCCTTATCGACCAGGCGGGCAAACTCGGCAGTCTTGCAACGTCGTGCCATACGCCGCAGCACCGAGTCGCTGCCGCTTTGAATCGGCAGGTGCATATGTGGCATCAGGCGCGGATCGCGGAACAATTCAAAAAAATTATCTGGCAAGTCCCAGGGTTCGACCGAGGCCAGTCGAATACGGGGGATATCACTATGCTGCAGAATTTCATTCAGTAAACGGTACAAACTGGAATCGATATCGCTACCATAACCGCCTACATGAACCCCGGTCAGGGCAATTTCGCGCACACCCTGTTGATGCAGCAGATTGATCTCGGCCAGAATTTCCGCCTCGCTGCGGCTACGCTCCGCCCCCCTGGCAATGGTAACGATGCAATAGGTACAGCGATATCGACAACCATCCTGGATCTTGATAAAACCGCGGTGACGGCCGCGCAGCAGCAAGGCATTCGGTGATTCGCCAAAGACTGGCTCTGCAGTCTTGTTGCTGCCAGCTTGAGTGGCAACCAATCCCAGTGTCTGCTCAACCAGTTGCTCTTTTTGCTGGTTGTCTACCACCAGGTCAACACCCAGATAGCTTTTGACCGCATCGGCATTCAAACTGGCGTGACACCCCGTAACCACCAGCGCGGCATCCGGGTTTTTACGCTGCAGGCGACCAATTTGCTGGCGGGATTTCCGATCCGCCTGCGCGGTAACCGCGCAGGAATTGAACACCATGACATCGGCTTCCGCAATATCGGTAGTCACCTGGTGGCCATGCTGCATAAACTGGTTTGCCCAGGTTTCAAGCTCGGCTTCATTGAGCCGGCAGCCAAGTGCCTGGAAATTGATAAACACGGTTCGAAAGCTCTTACAAAAAGTTCGCGGATTCTAACAAGAAAATGCTCTCTATATAAAGTTATCCCCACGAAAGCGGGGTTTTGCAACAGAGAGGTTTTACAAGATTCTACTGGATACCGCCGGTCCGACGCCTCGGGTCAAGCCGCGGTAAGACAGGTTATTGGAACATTCCTGCAGGGCGAAAAGGTTGAGCTTGCGAAATGCTGCGCAGGGGACAGACCACGTATGTTTCGGTCAAGCCGCGGTATGACAGGTTATTGAAACGTTCTTGCGCAGGAAAGGGGTTGAGCTTGCAATGGGTGACGGATACTTAGCGGACTTTGCCGGTGGCCGAATCCGAGTTGCCGCGGTTGTCGAGCCAGGAGATAGTTATTGTATCGCCTTTACGG
>Ga0209165_10000555_pt1 | contig 12744 bp, 11 predicted proteins | sample tdAd001_FD_187122 | JGI IMG/M metagenome (GOLD analysis project Ga0209165, IMG submission 187122) | Marine sediment microbial communities from the Atlantic coast under amendment with organic carbon and nitrate - tdAd00.1 (SPAdes)... | ecosystem: Environmental > Aquatic > Marine > Coastal >... | reverse complement strand
AAAACCTTAGAGTTCGAGACACCGGCAGAGAGATTTAACGCATGTGTTGCATCGACCGGTTGAGATGGCAGCCGAAGGTTGTCACTGGTGAGGAGTTTATCAGCGTCTGCTTTGGAGAATTCAGAAGCTCAGAATTCAAGTCTAGGTAGCAGCTAGTAAAGGTTACCAGTTAGGTCTTATGCACAAACTGAGAGGTCCTGAAATTCTGCACTTGTTCCATTTTTACTATGCGTTAGCAAGATAGTTTCAGATTCGTTTAAATCCCATATAAAAGAAACATCGACATCATCCCAATTCTCGAATTGCCAATCATCTGATTTAGAATCCTGCCGGCTAGGTTTCCCATACCTCTTTTCATATTTTTCTTTTGTTTTAACGAATACCTCAAGCGAATCATCAAGACTGTATTGCATTAAATATAATTTTTGAGGGACGGAACAATAGATTAGCTTGTATTTTGTTTTGTTGTCATGTGGCACAATTAATCAATTAAACTTTCATGCGTGTTGAGTGTTCAATCGCTTTTCATAACATAACGAAACTATTGAGAATAACTTTATTGTTTGTTTTCTATCTGTTCCTTCAGCCTTCAGCCTTTAACCTTGTGCCTTATTTGTAAACTTTTTCAGTCAATGTGGCGTCTTATACTCTAAAAGGTCATGTTAAGAAAACATTAATCTTTTTCAAATTATTTGAAAATGAGGAGAAAAAATGGCTGGCATGTACATATACCGGGTAATACATGATATCATGATATCAGTTAAACCTAAAGCCGGAGAACAATAATTAAGCATCGGATTATGTCCCCGGAATTTTCTTCAAAACGGTAGATGTTACAGCAGGATGGCAATTGAAAAAAACAAGAATATATCCCTGGAAATAGCGGCACTTGTAGATAACTCCAGGGATGGAAACCGTTGGAGCTTTCAGGAACTGGTGAGAAACCCGGGTTAACAGGCCGGTGTCTCAGGTGGGTGGTTGTTTCGAATCGATGATGAACTGAATGATTTCGATATGGCGCTTCGTAACACCACGGTGCTGCAGGACCAATGCCTGGGCCTCTTCTCCCATCTTTTCCCGGAGTGAATCGTTACCAAGGAGTTTCTTTAAAATTTCGAAAATATCATCTTCGTCATGACAGACAATTGCAGCATCTTTTTCCAAAAGGTCTGATGATATCTCTGTAAAGTCGTCCATGTATGGACCAAAGAGTATTGGCTTGCCAAAGGCAGCCGGCTCAAGTGGATTATGTCCACCATCCGGAACCAGACTGCCGCCAATAAATGCAATATTGCAGAAGCTGTACATTCGTGAAAGTTCGCCCATGGTATCAAGAATAAGCAGCGGGGCTCCGGGGAATTCTTCGTCCTGAAACGGGGCGGTACGACGCCTGACAGTCAGTCCCAGGTTCGTTGCTATTTCTTTGATTTCACGACCTCTTTCTATATCGCGAGGAGCCACTACCAGAAAAAGGTCAGGGAAGAGCAGAGAGAGGCGTTTGTAGGCCGACAAAATGAATACTTCTTCGCCGGGATGAGTGGACCCTGCAATCCAGACAACCTTTTCAGGGGGTATGCCGAATTGCTGCCTGTAAAAGGAGATTGGACGCTGTTCCTGGTCCCAGCCCACCGTGTCCGGCAATACTGCGTCATATTTCAAATTACCCAGAGCTTTTACTTCGTCTCCATTGACACCAAGGTCGATCATTTTTTTTGCATCGGCAACAGTCTGCATTGAGATGAATTTTAAAGTATTGAACATGGGGAGAAATATGAAGCGGAATCTTTGATAGCGGGCAAAAGAGCTTTGGGAAATACGGCCGTTGACCAGAATTGCAGGCGTATTATTTTTGTCCAGGGAATGGATAAAATTTGGCCAGAAGTCCGTCTCGATCAGGACAAACAGGTCCGCATCAACACAATCAATAAACTTTTGGACAATACTGTAAATATCCAGGGGAAATGGCACAAACAGGTCAACTTCCCCGGCCATGACCTTTCCGGCAAGTTCTTCTCCTGTTTTTGTTGAAGCAGAGAAAATGAGTGTGATGTCAGGGCATGCCAGTCGTAATTCCTTCACCAGTGGCTGGGCTGATAAAACTTCGCCCACGGAAAGGGCATGTATCCAGATACGCTGTTGGCCGACAGGAAGTTTTTGCGTGAGTCCCTCAATACCGATACCCAGCCTGAGAAGAATCCTGCCTCTGTATTTAGGAGAAATGATTGCTTTGACTAAAAGCAGAGGTGATAATAAAATCAGGCTTGCAACTTGGAAAATATTGTAGAGAATTATATTCATGGAAAAGTTTTAAATAATTAAGTCTGAACAATAAACTGGACGTCACTCTTTAATCAGATCATAATGATACAAATATTACATATTTAACCACTAATAAAAACAATTACAATGAACTTGCTTCTTTTTGAATCAAAAGAAATGATGTCAGACGCTACGATTGTCCTTGACGACAGACGGAGTGAACATATCATCAGGGTACTGGGTTGTAATCCTGGAGATACTGTCAGGGCAGGGATGATAGACGGCCCTGTGGGTACCGGAGAGATAATTTCCATCGGCAGAGGGCGGGTGGGTTCAGAAGTGGTTTTGCGCTTCACTGCAGAGGGAGATGTTCCTGATCAACCTTCCTTGGATCTTATTATGGGGCTGGTGCGTCCAATCATGCTCAAAAAAATTCTGGCCCAGGCTGCTTCCATTGGTGTGGGCAGGATTTTTCTGATCAATGCTAACCGGGTTGAAAAAAGTTTCTTTGGGGCAAGTCTGCTAAAGGATGAAAACTATCGTTCATATCTTTTAGAGGGCTTGGAACAGGCCAAGGATACCATTCTGCCGCAGGTTAGCATACATGAGCGTTTCAGGCCCTTTGTGGAAGATTTTATTCCTACAATTGCTAAAACATACAGCAGGAAGCTGGTGGCTCATCCAGAAGCCGGTGAAGGTCTGAAGCAGGCAGCAGGAAAGGAAATGACCGGCAGGACACTTCTGGCAGTGGGGCCGGAAGGCGGCTGGGTTGATTTTGAGATTGAGAAGTTTGTTGAGCAGTCTTTTGTGCCGGTAAGCATGGGAGCCAGGGTTCTACGAACAGATACGGCAGTTGTGGCATTGTTGTCGCAGTTGATGGTTTTGAGGGGTGAGTAACTTTCCGGGGACAGATTTCAAATCTGTCCTGGTTTTCTATTTAGTCAGGTTAAATGTTGACAGCTGAAAGCTAATTCCCTTTAACCTTATCGAATAGTTTATCAATAACCACCTTAAACTCCTGAAGCCTCATCAGATACAGCGCAATTCCATAAACAGCTGCTCCGGATAAGATGAAAAAGAACAGTCCGGCCAGTTCATTTAAAAAACCTCTTTGCGTCCAATCAAAAAGGACTGCTCTTAACCAGTAGAGATACAGTCCCATTAGAAGAGCTCCACTGAATACTTTGCCCAGTCCGGTGAAAAGGTAGGAAAGGGAAAAGCCTTCGAGTTTCCAGTACAGGATGACACCGAGAAAAAGGAAATTAACGGTCATGGCGCCTGAGATTGATAACGCCATGGCTTTGTGTTGAAGTGTTGTTATACTCAGAAGAACGATGCAAATATTGGCACCGACAGCCAAAAAGCTGCCAACAACAGGATAGCGCGTATCACCAAGAGCATAAAAGACAGGCACCATAACTTTAACTGAGGCATAGGCAAAAAGCCCGATGGCATAGAAGCGGAGTGCTTCAGCAGTTTTGAAGGTGTCGATCGCAGAAAAATTACCATGCTCAAAAATTAATCGTATAATGGGTTCAGCAAGCAGGATCAGGCCGACTGTTGCCGGAATAGTAAGAGAGAATGCCATGGTGAGTGAGGAGGTGAATGTCTCCTTGAGTCGTGCAAAGTCTTTCGTGGCTGCCTGGCGGGACAGGAGCGGCAGGGCTGCAATTGAAATGGCTACCCCGAATACACCCACGGGAAACTGGAAAAAGCGAAAGGCATAGTTCAGCCAGGAGAGACTGCCTTCCTGCAGGGATGAGGCAAAATAGGTATTGATGAAAACGTTTATCTGCAGGGCGGCTAAACCGAAAACTGCAGGTGCCATAAGTTTCAGGATGCGAAGCAGGCCGGGATCCTTCAGGTTGAGGTGTGGCTTGAATTTGAAACCAGTGCGGAAAAGAGAAGGAAGCTGGCCGCCAAGCTGCAGCATGCCGCCTATCAGGGTGCCGATGGCCATGCCGACAATGGAGGGTTGACCGGATTCACCCAGCAGAAAGGCAAGGCTCACTCCGCCGATGATGAGCCGATGTTGAAGAAACTTGAAGCAAGGGCAGGTATAAAAAAACGGCCCTTGGTGTTAAGGATTCCCATGACCACGGAAGAGAGAGAGATGAAAATAAGAAATGGAAACATGATCATGGTGAGAAGATGAGTTAATGCGACTTTGTCAGGAATTTTTTCAAAATCGGCATCAACCAGGGCCAGAACTATTTTGTCGGCAAACAGTATACCGACGAGGGTGATAATGCTCAGGAGGATAGATATAAAGACAAGAACATTGGAGGCCAGTTTCCAGGTGGCTTCCCGGCCGCGTGTTTCATCGTAATCTGAAAAGACTGTTACAAAGGCGGCACTGAGAGCGCCTTCGCCAAACAGATCCCGCAGCAGGTTTGGGATTCTGAAAGCAACGACAAAAGAATCAAAGGCAAATCCGGCACCAAACATTATGGCAAAAGCCTGTTCCCTGACCAGACCGAGCACCCTGCTGCACATAACCGCTATACTCACCTTTGAGGCTGAGCTGGCAATTCTACTTGTGTCTTCGGCTGGTCGCTGCATTTGGTATACTGTCGGAAAATTGGTTAGGGGTCATTTATAACAAAAATATGAAATTTTTTTGCTACTCTAGCAGGCTGACGAAAAGAAGACAATGTTCTTGCTTGACTTTGCCATTACCTTATGCATAGTATGCATTGCTTTATAATTCGTATTAATGTTGCTAGTGTTAGTTCAACGATTAAAAAAATTTTTTGGAAAAAATAAATCGATGGGGAATGCGTTGTAAACGACGATACCCCGGGTGCACCTAGTTCGAGATACAAACTGGAGGGTTACATGACGGACGTTAAGCTTGTGAGGAATGTGGCGATTATAGGACATGGCAATTGTGGCAAAACCACCCTGGCTGAGGCCATGCTTTTCAGTGCAGGTAAAACAAATCGTCTGGGCAAGGTAGATGATGGTTCTTCCGCTATGGATTTTGAGCCGGAAGAGATTAAGCGTGATATCTCTATTAATGCATCATTCAATCATTATACCTGGAATAAACATGAAGTTTTCCTGGCCGACACTCCTGGAGATGGTAATTTCATCAATGAGACCAAGTTTGTAGTCCAGGTTGTAGATAGTGCACTGTTCTGTATCGGTGCGGCAACCAGCGTAAAAAATCAGACAACGAAATTTACCGATTTTATTGAAGAACGGAAGCTTCCAACAATTATATGCATTACCCGCATGGACCGAGAACGTGCCAATTTTGCCGGTGTTGTAGAGGGGATTAAGGCTAACCTTCCCTTAAAACCGGCAATAACCTATGTGCCGATCGGGGCCGAAGATAGTTTCAAAGGCGTTGTTAATGTTATCACCCGGAAAGCTTACATTTTTGATGATAACGGCAAAACCAAAGAAGCCGAAATCCCTGAGGATATGGTAGATGAAATTGCGGTGTATCGGGAAAGCTTGATGGAGCAGGTTGCGGAAACCGATGACGATCTGATTGAAAAATTTCTCGAAGAAGGTGAATTGACCGATGAAGACCTGGTTGAAGGGTTAAAAGCAGGGGTGCGGTCCGGAGAAATCAGCCCGGTGAGTGTAACAGCTGCTTTCAAGAATCAAGGGGCTGATCTTCTGCTTGATATGATCAATGATCTGCTTCCCTCTCCGGATGAGTGCGCTTCCCAGATTGGAACGGACCCGAAAAGCAAAGATATAACGGAGAGAGAGCCAAAACCCGATGCACCTTTTTCAGCCCAGGTGTTTAAAACCATGGCAGATCCATTTGCCGGCAGGTTGACCCTCTTCAGGGTTTATTCCGGCACTTTGTCCGGAGATAATTTTTATAATTCAACCAAGGATGTCAGTGAACGATTTGGTCAGATATTTATAATGGAGGGTAAGAACCAGAAGCCGGTTGACTCCGTTGGCCCGGGAATGATAGCTGCTGTTGCCAAGCTGAAAGAGACAGTTACTGGAGACACCCTTTGCGTTGAAGTTCCTCCTGTAGTTTATGAACCCCTTGTCCCTATTCCACCGGTTATTTTTTATGCAGTGACTGCCAAAAAGGGCGACGAGGAAAAGTTGTTCGCTTCCATAACAAAGATGCTGGAGGAAGACCTGACCATGCAGCTTACAAGGGAACCCCAGACAAAGGAAATACTCATTTCCGGAGTCGGTCAGGTCCATCTGGAAGTAATCGGTGAAAGAATCAAGCGAAAATTCGGTGTGGAAATGGAGTTGCATACACCGAAGATCCCTTATATGGAAACACTGAAAGGCAAGGCTCGCGTCCAGGGCAAGCATAAAAAACAGAGCGGCGGCCGGGGGCAGTTTGCCGATACATGGGTAGAGATAGAATCATTGCCAAGAGGCGGTGGTTATGAATTCGTCAACAAGATTGTCGGTGGAGCCATCCCCAAGACTTATATTCCTGCTGTTGATAGAGGCATTCAGGAGGCCATGGAGAAGGGTGTTCTTGCCGGGTATCCCATGGTTGACGTGCAGGCCCGGCTTGTTGACGGATCATTTCATGCTGTTGACTCTTCGGAACTTGCTTTTAAGATAGCCGGCTCCCTTGCTTTTAAGAAAGCGGCAGCGGAAGCAAAACCAGCCCTTCTTGAACCGATCATGGATATCAGCATACGGGTTCCTGAGGACTGTGTCGGTGATGTCATGGGTGATTTGAATTCACGTCGCGGCAGGGTTATGGGTATGGATTCAGAGGCGAAAAACGAGGTGATAAACGCCCAGGTGCCAATGGCTGAGGTACAGAAGTACGCAGCTGATCTTACCTCATTTACAGGTGGCAGGGGGTCTTTTACTGTGAGTTTCTCACATTATGAAGAGGTGCCGGCACAGCTTGCTGAAAAGATTGTCGAGGCTGCCAAGAAAGAGTAATTTTTTTAATGACTCTTGCAGTCTGCGGTTTAATTGCAAAACAAATAAAAAACCTCGCATGAGTAGATTCTCATGCGAGGTTTTTTATTTTATAATTTAGTGCTGGGCGAAACAACCAGATGATTATTCAGTAACGAGAGAACCCAATAATTGACGGACAGACAGTCGGAGTCTTCTCCATTACATGGCTCCGCATACCTCTCGCGCTATTCCGTCTTTTTCCGTGCTGCTCGGCAGCGTGAAATGGCTTAACAGAAAAGCTTTCTATCATTTAATAAGTAAAATTAAAAATTAAGCGCAGTCTATTCCAATCTGGGGGGCATCCGGTATATCCGGACGGGCTGTAATTTCACCCAGGTGGTAAGGTGTTTCGCCTAAAGCGGTTAGCTGATGCATAACATCTTCCAGGATGTCTTCATCTACTATAACTACCATGCCGATACCCATATTAAAGGTTCGGCACATTTCCTTTGCAGAGACATTCCCTTTATTTTGCAGAAATTCAAAAATCGGGGGGATTTCCCAACTATCATAGTGAATAATAGCCCTGCTTCCCTGGGGCAGAATTCTTGGAATGTTGTCAATAAAACCACCACCGGTGATATGTACTAAACCGCTGACCTTGAAATTCTTGTTCAAATTCAGAAGTGATTCGCTGTAGATGCGAGTGGGTTTTATAAGTTCTTCACCCAGTGTGCAGCCGAACTCGTCAATGTAAGTATCGACAGAAAGCCCCAACTCTTCAAAGCAAATTTTTCTTACCAGAGAGTAGCCGTTACTGTGCAGTCCGGAAGAGGCAAGACCGATGATCTGGTCACCGACCTTGATATCAGAACCATCGATGATTTTACTACGTTCAGCAATTCCCACAATAAATCCGGCCATGTCATAATCACCTTCTGAATAAAGGCCGGGCATTTCAGCTGTTTCTCCACCAATAAGAGAGCATTTGCAGATTTTACATCCTTCTGCCACTCCTGCAATGATATCACTGGCCACATCGATATCAAGTTTGCCAACAGAAAGATAATCAAGAAAAAAGAGCGGTTTGGCACCTCCAACAGCAATATCATTAACGCACATAGCCACCAGATCAATACCTATAGTGTCATGCTTGTTGCAGAGCTTGGCAATATTGAGTTTGGTGCCGACTCCATCTGTTGAGGAGACAAGGACAGGGTCATCATACTGGTCGGAGCCGATAGCGAAAAGACCACTGAATCCTCCGATATCGGTAAGTACGCCCCTGCCGAAGGTGGGCGCCACGATCTTTTTTATCCTGGAAACCAGTTCATTGCCCTTGTCAATATCAACTCCGGCTTCGCTGTATCTTGATGACTGTGAATCGCTCATTTTATTGATAATTTTAAATTGTTAGTCTATGTGATAATAATGAATTGATCTGTCTTTTTAGTCTAAGCTTCTTTTTTTGAAGAGGCAATATTTATAATTTTTGAACCCTGAAAAGTCAATAGAATTGATGACAAGCTGGAAACTTCTCTCTCCCTGCCAACTATGAAAGAATTCCGCTTAAATTATGCTTGTTTCCCCGTCTTTGTCTTCTCTGGAATGAACGTTGAAATAGTCCAATATTCCTGGTAGCATAACGAAACAATGAAACTTCTATTTACTCTGATTGGTGTGGTTTTTATTTTAGAAGGGTTACCGTATCTAACATTTCCTGAGGCAATGCAGAGGTGGTTGCGGCAGCTCATGGAAATGAAGCCTGCACAGTTAAGATTGGTCGGGCTGGCAGCAGTTTGCATAGGGTTGTTGATCTGTTACGTAACCTTACGCTCCAGTCTGTTTAATTAAAATAGTAATAAAATTATTTTTAGAAGTGAGGATGTTGCATGAGCCAGCAAAGAAGCAGTTGGAAGTCAAACGTTGGTTTTCTTCTTGCAGCAATAGGTTCAGCAATAGGCCTCGGTAATGTCTGGCGCTTCAGTTACATGGCCCATCAACATGGCGGCGGGGCTTTTCTTGTGCCCTATCTTGTTGCACTTATAGTCGCCGGTGTTCCCATCATGATCATCGAATATGGTTTAGGCCATCGTGAGAAGGGTTCCTCTCCTTTAAGTTTTGTCCGGATTGATAAAAAATTTGAATGGCTTGGATGGTGGATGCCTATTATCGCAATGTTCGGCATAATGCTCTACTATTCAGTGGTAATCGGTTGGTGTATTAACTATTTCTTTTATTCTTTTAACCTTTCCTGGGGTAGTGACACCCAGGGCTTCTTTTTCAGCCAATTTCTCCAATTGTCCGATTCTGCGTCTGATATTGGTGGTATTCGTACTCCAATTGCTGCTGCCACATTATTTGTCTGGATTTTATGCTGGTTTATCTGCTATCGGGATATTCGGCACGGCATAGAAAAGGCGAGTGTCATCTTTATGCCGATTCTTTTTCTGTTGACTATTATCCTGGTTCTCTGGAGTCTTTTTTTGGAAGGTGCTTCGGATGCCATCTTTAATCATTATCTGCATGCTGATTGGTCCAAGATTAATTTGTTTTCTGATGACCCTGGAGTACGTGGTGAAGCAGGGAAGGTCTGGGCGGCAGCATTCGGCCAGATATTTTTTACCCTTTCACTAGGTTTCGGTATAATGATCACCTATGCCAGCTATCTGCCCCGGAAAACAAATATCGGCAAGAATGCTTACATTACCTGTTTTGTGAACTGCCTCTATTCCTTTGTTGCCGGTTTTGCTGTTTTCGGCATAGTCGGATTTATGGCGCAGAGCCAGGGAGTTCCCTTTGAAGATGCAATCAAGGGTGGTCCGCAGCTTGCTTTTGTTGTGTATCCCCAGGCGATCTCATTGCTTCCAAGCATGAATGTACTCTTTGGGGTCATTTTTTTCCTTATGCTGGTAATTGCAGGGCTGACCTCGGGCATTTCTTTGATAGAGGCTTTTACCTGCGCCATTACTGATAAGTTTGACTGGCCCCGAGGTAAAGTGGTGACCGTTATCTGTGTATTAGGATTTCTGGGCAGTCTTATTTTTACGACCCGGGCAGGGCTGTATATTCTTGATATAGCCGATCACTTTATCACCAATTATGGATTGGTGATCGGTGGACTTTTGGAATGTCTCATTATCGGCTGGGTATTAAAGGCATCAGTGCTGCGAAAGCATATCAGCCGTCTCGGAACAGTCATACCGCCTCTTTGGGATATACTGATAAAGTTTATCACTCCTGCAATACTTATCTACTTGCTGTATCTTTCTCTGGCAGGAGATCTTGCGGAGAACTATGAAGGTTACCCAACCGGTCAACTCTTACTGTACGGGGTGGGTTTGATTTTCGTCTGCCTCGTTGCGGCATTGGTGTTGACCTTTGCACCATGGAAGCCTGAGAAATTAAAACGACGACATCGTCCTGAGGAAGATGAATTGCTTGTTTAGCAAAGAACCTAGAACCCGGGTTAGCTTACTTTAGTCATTTATGCCCCCTCGCGGGGTACTTAAAACTTCAGTCAGGTATTTTCTTTTGACATCATCTCATCTAGCAAACTCCACAGATACAACCAAGCCTGGTAAGCGTATCATGATAGTAGCAGGTGAAGCTTCAGGTGACCTGCATGGTGCTGAGCTGGTCAGAGAACTTATGGCACTGGACAGTAGTTTGACGTTGTCAGGAATCGGTGGTACCGGAATGGCGGCGGCAGGTGTCAATCTTCTCTGCGACATCTCAAGGCTGGCGGTTATGGGGCTCATAGAGGTTATAAGCCGCTTAAAAGATATCAGAGCAGCCATGAAGATCCTGGAAAACCAGTTTCAATCCAACAGGCCGGATCTGCTGGTACTGATTGATTATCCCGGATTTAACCTGGAGTTGGCACGAAGGGCCAAGAAATATAACATACCTGTTCTATACTATATCAGTCCTAAAATATGGGCCTGGCGTGAAGGCAGGATCAAGAGCATAAAAAAATATGTTGACCGCATGGCGGTTATTCTCCCGTTTGAAAAAAAGTTTTATGAAGGGCATGGTGTTGAAGTCGATTTCGTGGGAAATCCACTGCTTGATCAGGTGCGTACAACCCTGACATCAAATGAATTCAAATCCCGCTATGAAATTGATAATGATGCAACTGTCATAGGCATAATGCCTGGCAGCCGAAAGCAGGAGATTGCCAAGCTCCTGCCGGTGTTCATGCAAACTGCCTTACTGTTGAATTCTGAAATTAAAAATTGTGTTTTTCTACTGCCCCTTGCCTCAACTTTAACAGTAGATGATCTGAATGAGCACGGCGCCAGCGATGACAGGCTTGACATTCGCATCATCAAAGATAAGCGCTATGAAACAATGGCTGTCTGTGATGCTGCCATGGCGGCTTCTGGCACCCTTACCATGGAATTGGCAATCTTGCAGGTGCCAATGGTGGTGTGCTACCGGATTGCAAAGTTGACCCATTTTCTTGCCAAGCCTTTTATAAAGGCAGAGTTTGCCTCCCTGGTTAATCTGGTTGCTGAAAAAGAGGTCGTGCCGGAACTTCTGCAGCAACAAGCAACTCCTGAAAATACCTATCGGAAAATTCTGCCACTGCTTCTTAACCGGGAGACCAGAGAAGCCATGAAGCAGAAATTAGCTCACGTAGCTAAACAATTGGGAGAGCCTGGTGGCTCGAAACGGACTGCCAGGCTTGCAATGGAGATGTTAACGAAATGACGTCAAATGGTTGATCCGTTTTATATGAAAGACAATGATACAGTGCAGGTTCCCATTGACGGAGTCCTTGATCTGCACAATTTCTCACCAAAGGATCTTAAATACTTGATTCCTGATTATTTGGAAGAGTGCTGCAAAGTAGATATTTGTCAGGTCCGCATAATTCATGGCAAAGGTATCGGTAATTTACGCCGAACTGTTCATGCCATACTTAAAAAGCTGCCACAGGTTATAGAATTTAGATTGGCTGGAGAAAACGCAGGAGGGTGGGGCGCTACCCTTGTTCAACTCAGAAAGAAATGCGTCCAATAAATTTCATACTGCATGACTGGAATTTAAAACGTTTGTTAAATTTTTTCTTGCCCGGTTGTTCAGGCGTGACTATAAGCAGACTCCCAATAGAGTGTTGAATAATACAGAAAGAAAAGTATATTAAGCGCTTATTATAAAGCCGACTGGCAGGATTATTTGAGATAGAGAGCGAATGGAAAAACACGGTACGATCTCCCGCATATTGCAATACGTTAAGCCATATAAAAATAGGCTGGCAATTGCCATGGTCTGCATGGTTATCGTGGCATCAATGGCCGGAGCGCAGGCCTATATGATCAAGCCGCTCCTGGATGAGATATTTTTCAAGCAGGACCGTACCATGCTTACGCTCGTCCCTTTGGCGATTTTAGGGATCTTTCTTGTCAAAGGGGTCTTTAGTTATATCTATAGTTACTACCTGGTAAAGGTTGGGCAGTCAGTTATCCGGGACTTACGGAATTTACTTTACAGCCATATCCAGTCGCTACCCCTTTCCTTTTTTCTAAAGAAACCAACCGGTGAATTGATTTCCCGCATTCTCAATGATGTAAGCCTGATACAGGGAGCTGTTTCAAATGTTCTTGTGGGACTACTTACAGA
>Ga0209165_10000554_pt1 | contig 12749 bp, 8 predicted proteins | sample tdAd001_FD_187122 | JGI IMG/M metagenome (GOLD analysis project Ga0209165, IMG submission 187122) | Marine sediment microbial communities from the Atlantic coast under amendment with organic carbon and nitrate - tdAd00.1 (SPAdes)... | ecosystem: Environmental > Aquatic > Marine > Coastal >... | reverse complement strand
CCGAATTGCGCATCAATGATGCGGAAACCTCTAATATTTTTTGGGGGCCATCCTTTCTGATGATTTCATATTTGGCTATTTTTGCGGGTTCTCCGGTTTTGAAAACTTGATTAAATAGTTGAAACATTTTTTGGGCGGTTGCCGGCGTCGTGTATTGCCGGTTGTTCATTCCCATTAATTCCCGGCGTGGATATCCGATTATTTCGCAAACCTGGTCGTTAAAAAAAGTGAACGTTCCTTTAAGATCCACCTCGAAATAGCCTTCCTCGATACTCTCGAGGATATTGCGATAACGCCTCCCGGATTGTTTCAGCGCTTCTTTGGCCGCTTTCTGTTCGGTTGTATCCTCTATGAGGCCGAGCCAGTATTGCAAATGGCCGTCATTATCTTTAATGGCAGTGGCCCGCACAATTCCCAAGAGGGTATCCCCATTTTTTTTCAGATAGCGCTTTTCGGTTTGATAATGATTTATCCTGCCGTCACGGGCTTTGCGACTCAGTTTTCGAGTCTCTTCGCGGTCATCCGGATGCGTGATGTCCATAAAGGTTAACTTTTTAATTTCCGTCGGGTCGTAGCCCAGCAACCGGAAAAACACATCGTTGGCCTCTAAAATATATCCCTTGGCGTCGGCAATTGCGATGCCAAGCGGTGCGGCCTCGAAGACGGTTCGAAAACGTTTTTCGCTCAGGCGCAATTTTTCTGCTGCCGGGTGTTCTGCCGGCGCTGATTTTAAAGTAAATTTTTTTTCGGTTTGTTCCATACCATACCGGTGGTGGCCCGGATTTTTGCGATCAATGCGGGTGTCTGACGTGCATCCAATCGAATTATTGGGCTTTATCTTGGGTACGATCAAGTGCAGAAAAAGGTGAACCGATGCTATCGGAAACGAATTTGTTTGTCAATAAAACCAGAAGGGTGTTTGCGGTTGGAAATGGGGGCCCGCATAGTGGGGATTGAAGATTTGGTATTCTGTATTTTAGGTCTAATCTAACCGACCCGTCAGTGCTCTTCGTCATCTCCATCCTTGGGTGCGATCACGGATGGGTCCGGGCGCAACGCGTCGGGTGAGGCTTGCGCTTCGATTAAGTGAACCGATTCCTCTACACTGCGCAGATGCAGGTCTCTTTGCGGAAAAGCAATCTCGATGTTTGCCTCCCTGAATCTGCGGTCGATTTCTTGGTGAATTTCACTATTCATGCTCTGCCTATCGTCGACATTCCAGATCCAGATGCGAAGCTCAAAATCGAGGGAGCTGGCGCCGAAACTTTTGAACAAGACTTGCGGCTCGGGATTTTTCATCAACTTCGGGTTTGAGGTGGCGCAGGCCTTTAATGTTTCCAGCACCAGGGGAATGTCAGATCCATAGGCAACGCCTACCGGAATGATAAGCCGCACGATCCGACTGGAGAGGGTCCAGTTGATAACCTGGTTGGATATGAGGTTGCTGTTGGGGACAACGATATCGGAGCGCTCGAAGGTTTGAACCACCGTTGCCCGCAGCCCGATCTTCTTTACCTCCGCCCATTGGCCATTAAGCTCGATGTAGTCCCCCACCTTTACGGGCCTTTCGAAAAGCATGATGATTCCGCTGGCGAAATTATTGACGATGGTTTGAAGCCCAAATCCGATTCCAACCCCCAGGGCGCCAAAAATGATCGTGATTTTTGTCAGCTCAAGCCCCAGGGCCGCAAGTGCAAACAAAAAGCCGATAAATATCACAACATAATGCACCAGGCGGGCGATTGAGAATCGCACCCCGGGATCTGCCTGGCGTCTGGCGAGCACTTGCTCTGTTAACAGTTTTTGCAAAGCCCAGGAAATGAAAAATGCGCCATAAAGGATCCCGATCGCTGCCAGAATCAGACCGACACTGATTCTCTGAGTGCCCAAGGTAAATCCAAACGCAAACACGCTTTGTAATGCTTCTTTCGGATTTTCAAAAATTCGCCAGATGACCAGAATGCTGGCCAGGGCAATCACGCCGATGAAAACAACGACCCCCAGATCCAAGCGCTGAACGATTTTATCGGTATCGTATTGCAGACGGGCAAATATGTGAGACGCTTTGCTGCGAATCGCCCATTCGATGGCGCCATGCGTCAGATAGATCAACAGCCAGGCCACGAATAATGCAAAGACTGTTCTGATCACAGACATGAGCAAAAATTCGGACAGATTGGAAGCCCCAAAGATCTCTAAGGCCAGCACGACTGCAAGATATAAGCAGCCTATCCGAAATATCCAGATGACCGCCCGGGAGTGCCCCCGGCGTTTGCCGGCCACAGTTTGCCACAGGCAGAAAAAGATTCCGACGAATGCGGCGACCAAGATGTATAATCGGAAAAGCGGCAGGGGCAGGCTGATCAGATAAAACAACCGGGTGATAACCAAAAAGCCCATCAGCCCGTAAGCCAAAAGTCGCTGCCAGGTCTCTTTGAGAAAACATCCGACAATGCGAACAAAGGCAGGTGCGATAACCAAAATAACGACAACCGCCCATGTGGCGGGAATGGCTTCATATAAGATACTTAAAAATGTAAAACCCGCAAATAATCCGGTGGCAATCGGCCGTTGGCCCACAAACCGCCAGGTTTCTGATGTTTCCAGCTGCTTTCGGTAAATAAAAATTAGGGTCGAAAGAATCAGCGCCAACAATACCTGTAGAAGAAACACCCATCCCTGGCGTTCAAAATATTTTTCTCCAGGCCAGGACACCTCCGTCAGACCTCTTTGAACCGCGTACCACAACCCGTTTCCGAATTGAGCGAAATATCTTTTTGAGAACATCGGAGGCGATGATTTAACGGTGATGTTGCCGCGCAAGGCCAACATCAAGCCGTCGATTTCGGCGGTAAGCAGGTTAACTTTTGCCTTGATGGTGCTGGCTTTCTGCTGGACTGTCAGCAGCCGCTTTAAGTGTCGCTGGATTAGATTGAGGGCGTTATCGATGGTGGTTTCAGCCTTTACAAATGCTGCTTGAATTTCTTCAAACGGCCCTTCTTTCAAAAAAGAAGCCTGCCAGCTGTCCCAGCGCTTGCGCTCATCCAACCAACTTGTTTGCGATGCGCTCAGTTGTTGAATCGCCCGTTTAAGGGGTTTTCTGACGTCTGCCAGTGACTCACTCTCGCTTTCAAGTGCCTGCTTGAGTTCAAGGAGATAACCGTAGCGATAGTCTGCTTTGGCCTTAAACCTTTCTATTTGAGCGGCATCTTCCTCTAGGTTTGCCATAACCTTGGCAAAGCCCTTTTCAACTGCAGACACCTTCAACCCAACTGCAATTCCTTTTTCGAGCACGGACAAACGGCCGTTTAACTCCGTTGCCAGGGGTATGATATCGGCAATATCCGGTAAGCTCGGCGCTGGCTGTAATTGAACTTTGTCCGACTCAGGCTTCGCTGACTCCTGGGCTGCCAGCGACCCATCCAGAAATAAAATGATGGATAAGATAAAAAGTGATAATCTAAATACTTTTGTGGCCTGCAGTTTCATCGGTGAACCTTGTTATGTGATGATAGGTACACAGGTTTTTAATATGTTTGTATACCCGCTGAGAGTATTAACGTAAGGCGCGCTTCAATTATTGTATCGGACGCGGTCGATTTCCGAGCATCTCGATAAAGGCTTCGATGCGGGTTCGCAGCTGTCCCTCGGCAAAATTGCGGGTGTCCATACAATCCACTTCTAGATTGAGCACCGGTACATTGATTTCCCTGAGTCCGTCACTGATCAGCCCCCTGGCGCCCGTGCCCTGGCGGCAGCCCCAATGGCAGGGATTGATGGCACCGTCCAGTTTATAGTTCCGGGCCAACTTTTGGAGGTGATCAACCCGGCTTTGCATGTTGACGTTTAACGGTTTTTTAATGGCCCGGCGCGCCATCCCGGTATAAGGGTCTTGCGGGTCAATGGAATCCCAGTAGATGTCGTTCAATTCGTCGGCAACGATGTTGGCCTGATACTCTTTTTCAAGCAGCTCGACCAACGGGTTCTTAAACTGAATCCGGTTTTGGACCCACAACAGCCGCAGCTTTTCATCGGGGACCCCCTGGATTCCATTGCCAATTCTGGCGTTGAATTCGTCTTTGTAGGCCTGGGCAATGTCAATGGCGGAATCCGTACCCAGAAATAACAACATGACGATGCCGAAATTAATGAGAAGACGGCCGTCGGTCGGCGAAGGCACTTTTTGGGCGAGTCGATACATGTCTTGCATGATTTCCCGGGCTTTATTTGTTTTTTCGACCGCCTGGTGCAATTTGTTTTGATCGAGCGGCTCGCCCGTATGCTCGGAAATAAAATCAATCATATCTTTTATCTGGTCAGCCAGATACTGTACGTTTTGTTCGGATTCTTCCTGGGGCACATGTAAAACGAAAAGGTCTTTGTTAAACATGTGTGCCAGGTTCTCCAGTACCGCTATCCCTCCGGAGCAAGGACAGGTGCTGGCGATGAAAAAATCCGGCTCGGGCATAATTCCCTTTCTGGCGGCCCCGATTACCGCACGGTGGAAACCGCAGGTATCGCCGACAAAGCCGGCCTGTTCGGCCTCTTCAAGGAAGGGGTCGGCCATGCCGGTTGATGCCAGCGCAGCTCCCACAAACTCGACAAAACAGGAAGTGACGCCCATGGCATTGAGCAGATCGAAAGGGACGGCCAGGCCGCACCAGGCAACCCGATCCTTGCCGGAGTATAAGCGACCGCTGAGCCTGGCAACTTCCAACGCATATTTTTTCCTGGGATTCGGCAGCTCCGGCTCTTGCAAAATTTTGGCCTCAATTCCGGATGCCATGTCTTTAAAGTATTCGTACATCATTGGGTATGCCTTTTGGTTAATTCATTTTAAATTAAACAAGCATTTCAACAAAGGCTTCAATTCGGGTTCGTTGCTGTTCGATGGAGCGCAGGTTACACTCACCTTCAAGGAGCAATAACGGTATACCGGCCTGGCGCAACGTCTCGCGCACCATCGGCAGGCGATCCAGGTATGGGTCGCAAAACTTGATCGTCTGGCCGATAACACCTTTCGCGCCGGAAGCCCGCGCACGCGTCAGGATGTCGGCGGCCATCTTCAGCGGTTGGGCCGGATCAAATGTCCGGGCACAGGGGGGCCGGGTTAACAGGCTGCGGGAAATCTGGGAGAGTAGATCTTTGTTCCCATTAATTTCCAGCGGAGTGAATAATCTTGAGCCTGTGCAAAGATCATCTTCGATAATACGGGCGCCGCAGGATTCGAACAAAGCGAATGCCTCAGGATCTGCCAGGACATTGCCAAAAAGAAATACGGGGATTCCGTCGTTTTCGGATTCCTTCGGCTGCGGTTCGGCCAGCGCCTGCTGCAAGCGTGTCTGGCTTTTTTCGAACGGCGCCGTCATGGCTGCATTGTAAAGTGTTTGCATCGCGCTGCTGCCACCCGACAGCTTCCCCTGACGTAGCTGCTCGCGCAGCCGGGAAAAGAGGCCGGCCAGGTGGTTGTACTGCTCGATACTGGCTTCAATGTCGCTATGTGAGATGCTGCGTCCGCTCCATTCTGAAAGTGCTTCCATAAGGCGGGCAAGCTCTTTGGCATAAAAAGCAACCGCAGCCTCATTGGCGATAGCCGGCAAGTCCAGCAAGATGATATTCTCATCAGGCCGCACGTGCCGCCAGGCATCGCATACCCTGCGCATGGCATCGCAGCTGTTTATAAAGACGACACCCGCAAGATCAGGAAGATCCTTGCCGATGGCGCGATCCAGAATACGTTTGACGTGCGGGCAAAGATTGTCGTGCAGCAGTTGCCCGGCCTGGTCCGGGCACGCACTCATCGGCAGGATGCGATACGGTGTGTAACCGGCCGCATCGATCAAGGTCAGCGGGGCATACGCGCAGGCATAACCAATTTTTTCATTTTTTCTAGACATATCCGTCTCGGGTCCTCATCGTGTCTCACGAGCAATAGTTTTATATTCGAATGTTTTATTGGTTTCATTGGTTGAATTTGTTTCATTGGTTAGAAAAAGCAGAGATCCCGCGGCTTTGCTTGAGGCCATACTTTGCATGGGTTATATCGGTCGCTTCACTTCCTCGCAATGACATCACGGCACAATCACTGTGGTATGGCGGGGATTCCCCCGACCCTTCAATTCCCTAAACCAATAAAACCAATCGAACTAATAAAACCAATTGAACCACTACAATCTTCTTCCCACCGGCTCATCATTACGCATACGAAATATTTGTCAAGTTCAAAATCATTCGCATGAGATTTTGATCTATTGGATAACTTGTGATACGGATTTTTAACATTATAAATCATTTCTAAATTAGAGGAGAATAACGATGGTAACGGCAAAGCCGGTTGACACCCGGGAACCCAAAATTACACGCGAGGAAATTCTTTTTCTTCAGGATGGAAATTTTAACAGCAAAAATGTTTGTGTGGTCAGCGGTGCAGGCACCGGGATTGGGCGGGCCACGGCCATTGCTGCGGCTGCCAATAATTTAATGACGGTGGGGTTGGATATTAACCCGGAAGAGGGCGATAAAACTGCAGAAATGGTCGCTGAGCTCGGGGGCCGGATGGTCTTCATCAATACCGATCTAACCTCGGATGAGGATATCGAAAAGGCCATGCGGGAGGCAGCCAGGTTGGGCACCGTCAAGTACCTGGCAAACATTGCCGGAATCCAGCACATTGATTCGGTGGACAATTTTCCCATGGAAAAATACGATCTCATGCAGCGCCTGATGCTAAGAGCCCCTTTTTATCTTTCCAAACTGGCCATCCCCCATATGCGAAAAAGCAGCGATGGGATTGGGGTTATCGGTAATATGGCGTCGGCTCATGCCCATATCTGTACCAAAAACAAACCGGTTTATAACATCACCAAGTTCGGGTTAAAAGCGTTGAGCCAGTCCATTTCGGCAGAAGGGAAGGGTGCGATTCGTTCTTTTACCCTCAGCACCGGATTTGTCAAAACACCTCTGGCATTAAACCAGATTTCGGCCCAGGCCGAACAACGCGGCATCACCCAGCAGGAAGTGGTCACGGATGTGATGATGGGCAAATCGCGTATCAAGGAGATGATGTCGCCGATCGAGGTCGGCAACCTCTTTATTTTCGGGTTCTCCCGATTTGCTAAATACCTTATCGGGGGGGATTTGCTGTTTGATGGGGGGATGGTCCTAACCTACTAGCGTTGCGTCCCCCAAGTAATTTGCAAAACACGGTTTTATTTTAGGTGTCGGGTGTCAGGAATTGGCAGGTGTCAGGTGTCGGGTGTCAGGAATTTTCAGACATCAGGTGGCAGGTGCCAGGAGCCAGAATTGGGCCCGGAGGGGTTTCAGCTCTGTCAATGCTGACACCTGAACACAGACACCTGAAACCATAGACATTGTGTTGTTTAAAGAACTCGGCTGGACTAAAATATACCACACGACTTTTGTAGCATATATGTGGGATCCAACACTAGGTGCAGAATACCTTCAATTCCTAAATTTGAACGTATGTCTATTTAATCATCAAGCTGGGCAGCCACAGTGCCAGCTGGGGAAAAAAAAGAATGAGCATAAGGCCGATACACTGGAGGATCATAAACTCCATCATTCCGCGATAGATCTGTGACAGTTCCCATTCGGGGGCAACCCCCTTGAGATAGTATGCGGCCATTGCCACCGGTGGGGAAAGGAACGCCGTCTGTAAGTTTACCGCCACCAGGGTGGCGAACCACACCAGATTGAATCCCAGTTTGTCGACCACCGGGTAAAAGATGGGCACGAAGATCAAGATGATGGCCGGCCATTCCAGGGGCCATCCGAGAATAAAGATTACCGCCATCAAAATGACAACCATGAACATTGGTGAAACGTCAAGCCCGAGCATGGTATTGGTGATCAGGGTCGCCGTCCCCAGCCTGGCAAATACCGATCCATAAATGTTGGAAGCGACCGCCAGAAACAGGATCATACTGGAGGTCTGGAGGGTCTTAAGGCCGGCGCCTTTCAGATTTGTCCAGTTCAGGCGACCGTAACATGCGGTCAGAATTACCGACCCGGTGGCCGCCATGGCAGCACCTTCGGTGGGTGTCGCCAGACCACCGATGATACTTCCCAGGCAAGCGAAGATAATCACTCCCAGCGGCACGATACCCGAGAAAAATTCCCTTAAAATTTCGAAGTATGAGGTCGGCCGCTGATCTTCAGGCAGCCGCGGTCCCAGCTCGGGATTGATGTAACATCTGATCAGCGTATACCCGACGAAAAGACCGGAGAGGAGCAGGCCCGGAATAATCGCCGCCATGAACAGCTGGACGACGGACACTCCCAGTACCGGTCCGAGGATAACCAGCATAACGCTGGGCGGGATCAGGATTCCGAGGCATCCGCCGGCGGTGATGACCCCGGCCGACAGCGCGGTATTATAGCGGCTCTTCATCATCTCCGGAGCGGCCAAAAGCCCAATGACCGTCACCGAGGCGCCGATAATGCCGGTGGCCGTGGCAAACACGGTGGCCGTCAAGAGGACCCCGAGGTACAGTGAGCCCCGCACGCGGGCAAAAATAAACTGGAATGCCTTGAAGAGCCGTTCCATCAGGCCGGCCTGCTCGAGCATGTGACCCATAAAGACAAATAACGGGACGGCTGCCAGGGTTTCTTCCTTCATCAGCCCGAGGGTCTGAAAATACATGAGGTAAAAAACCTGTTTGCCGAAGCCGATGTAGCCGAAGACAAAGCCCAGGATGATCAGGGTAAAGGCAATGGGAAACCCCACAAAAATACCCGTTAGAAGTGCTCCCAAAAGGACGAGACCGAGATGTTCCGGACTCATAACCACCTCCCGTGAATACTTGCATACAAGCTTTTTAACAATTCAGAGACCCCTTGAATCATGAGCAGAGCAGCTGCAACCGGAATGACTGTTTTGAACGGATACAGGGGAGGCCGCCACGGGCTAACGACCGATTCTTCCAGAATGTCCCAGGAGTGGAGGGCTTCGATACTTCCGAACCATAAGAATAGGATCATCCCCGGGAAGAAAAAGAAAATGTACAGGCAGGCGTCGATCCGTCCCTGCCAGCGGGCAGAAAATTTTTCATAAAAAACATCGGTGCGGATGTGCCCTCCCTTGTGAAGGCAGTAAGCCGCTCCCAGCATGAAATGGCTTCCGTAAAGCATGTAGGATGTGTCATAGGCCCATTTGGTGGGAGCATCGAATACATAGCGCGCGATGACCTCGTAGGTCGATCCGCCGATCAGGGGAAATATCATCAGCATGAATATCCTACCCGACAGTTCCCCGACGTAGGTGTCAATCAAGCGTATCATGGTTGCCAGGGCCTTGGGAGGGGGCTCTGCTTCGGGTTCGGCTTCCTTCTTGGGAACTAACGCATCACCAATCAATTCATCCATTGTTGAGCACCTGACGCTATCAAAATCAGTTTAAAATAGAGGGGTCAGCTCCCCGGCTAACCCCTCTTGTGAACCGGTGTTATATGATCGACGCTTCTATTGCTTACCCCAGTAGTACTCGGCCGCGAACGAGTAGGGCGGAAACATAAAACTGCGCGCGGGGACGACTACGCTGGCGAACGCCCGCTGGGATTCCAACGTTTTCTTGAAAAAGGGATTTTTGGCGGATTCTTCGGCGGCGATCTTATCCCAGGCCTTCAGAAAGGTGATCAGAATATCCTCGGGGGTCTTACTGATGGTGACGCCGTGCTCCTCTCGCAGCGTTTTGAGAGCCTCTGAGTTGTACTTGTTAAACTTGGCCTGCCAGCGGATGAATGTGTAGATGCAGGCTCCTTCTATAATCGCCTGCAGATCCGCCGGAAGCTTGTTCCAGACATCCTGATTGACAAGCAACTCTGCGACGGTCGTGCTTTCGTGCATCCCGGGCAGGTAGTAATTTTTCCAGACTTCATGTAGGCCCATCTTCATATCCTCTCCGGGGGTGACCCACTCCGCAGCGTCGATGACGCCGCGTTCACCCGCGGGCAGGATTTCGGCACCGGGCAGGTTCACTACACTCGCCCCGGCCTTCGAAAAAACCTCGCCGGCCATTCCCCCAACACGGTACTTTACGCCCTTGAAGTCGTCCCAGTTCCTGATGGGTTTTTTGAACCAGCCAAGCGACTGGGGTCCCGCAAACATGATGGGGTAGGGAACCACTTTCATTTTCAGTTCTTTCTGATAAAACTCATTGTAGAGCTCGAGTCCCCCGCCCTCAAACATCCACCCGAGATAGTCGGTGAAATCCATGCCGAATGTGCCCCCGGGACCCCCGGTGAACAGAACGGCCGCTTTTGACTTCCCGGCCCAGTAAGAGGCCCAGGCATGGCCGCCATCAATGACGCCTCTGGAAACGGCATCCAAGACCTCGAAGGCCGGCACGACAGCCCCCCCGGGAAGGGTTTCAATCTCGAGTCTGCCCCCGGACATCTTCTTGACCTGTTCGGCAAACATCAGGAAGTTTTCGTATAAAGTTGACCCCGCAGGCCAGGTCGCCTGGAATTTTAGCTTGAACTTCTCCTGAGCAAGGGTCGTTTGCGGCTGGATTAATAGCATTAGGGCAACTGCCAAAACCACACCTACGATCCACAATTTACTAGAAACCTTAATTTTCATTCCGGCACCTCCTTTTCTATGTTGATGGAATAGCAACAATCCTGGATATAATTGCTTGTTGTTGTCAAAGGAAAATTGTTCATCCAATTTACCTAGTTACTCTAAATTATGAATCCCTTGATTAATCCAATTGACGTTTTGGTTAAAATTAAAAAGCCTCCAAGGATTAACAGAGTTCCTCAGAGGCTCAATTATCAGCATCTTTTGCAACGCCTTTTCACAGTTGGCTCCAGAACGTTAAGGATAAAAGATTGCTTTATTTATAAAACAACGAAAATATAATTTATGAAATGACCAGCATTTATATTTTCATCTGGCATCTAAGCTAAGAACACCGAGCTTGTCAAGCAAAATATTATAGAACGATGCATATGGAATCGTAAATCCTGATCGCCCTCTTAATTGGGATTTCTTGCTTCAAATTTGATTGACTCTATCGACTTATTTCTTGTATGAATTGGCGAGGATTTTCGCGGAATGAAGCATGCTTTTGAACGAGTCGATGACCCTCATACGGGCATCGACCTTTCGGGAGGTCAGAATGGGGAATTTAAATCTCGGCAAGCAAGATGCACTTTATTACGAATACGCCGCGCCGCAGGCAGACGGCGGGCACACATTTGTCTTTTTCAATGCCCTGACAGGTGATACGAGTACCTGGGAGACTGTCATCGGGCCCAGGCTCAGAGCAGCCGGTCACGGTACACTTGCTTACAACATGCGGGGGCAAACCGACAGTCCCTTTTCGCCCGATCTTGAATTGAACGCTGACCTGATTGTGGACGACGCTGTTCGGCTTTTAAACGAAGTCATGCCGCTGCGATCCATACTCGTTGGCCTATCGATCGGTGGTCTGTTTGCTGCCCGGGCCTGGTTGAAGGGTGCGAATGCGGTTGGACTGGTGCTGATCAATACGTTGCGCAGAGATGGTCCTCGGCTGCAATGGATCGGCGATGCCCTGGTTCGTGCAGTTGAAGTGGGCGGATTGGCGCTTTTCAGAGATCTATTCATGCCGCTTTTAGTGAACGAAAAATGGCTGGCTGACAATCGTACCGATTTCTTAAAATCCGATCCCGCTTACAAACCGATTGATCCTAAAAGCGGGGCATACAAGCTCCTGGCAGAAGCCGGGCGTACGGCCGACTGGGATTTGCCTTATGAGAACCTGGATCTGCCGACACGGGTCATTACCGGTCTTCAGGATCACATTTTTCTGGATCGAGATGATGTTGAACGTCTTTTTTCCCGCCTGCCCCGGGCCCGGCGAATCGATATGCGCAACGCCGGGCACCTTATTCCGGCAGAGCAGCCCGAAGCGCTGGCCGAGGCGCTGCTCACCTTCGCAAAGGAATTGTGATGGGACTCTGGCATAAATACGCAATTGTAGCTTATCTTGCAGTTTTTTTAGGTGTCACCGGACATGCATCGAGTGAGTTCGTTTCCGTCCTTTCCGGGATTGCGGGACCCGAGCTATCGGTTTGGCGATTTTTACTGGGTGGTGTTGGGCTCCTGTTGATTTCTCTTCTCTTTCCGTCCAGCCGGGATTTATTGGCCCCATTTAAAACGCACGGATTCCGGCTCGTATGGCTGTCAATCCTGGGCATCTCTACCGGGTATCTTTTATTTCACTGGTCACTTGATTTTGCGACCGTACCCCAGGTGGCAACCATGGTGACCACAATTCCAATTTTTGTCGGGTTGACAAACCTGTGGATCAACAAACAACCTTTTTCCGGAGCTAAAATTATAAGCGGCCTCTGTGCTATGCTTGGCGTGGCATTGTTGATCACTGACGGTTATCTGGCCATGTTGGCCGGTGCCGGGCAGAACTTAATCGGGGTGCTGATGGCCATGGGCTGTGCAGCAGTTGTCGCCTTTTACACCGTTATGGTTCGTCCGATCATTGCAAAATACGGTGCTTTACGTATTACAGCCATTACCTTGACTATCGGAGCAATCGGATTGTGGTTTGTCGTCGGCCTGTTCTGGAAAATTTGGGTAAATCCATTTGCGCTTTTTGAGCGCTCAGCATCCCAGGCGGCCTCTCTGATCATAATTGCTTTATGGAATACAACCATCACACAATATCTCTGGATTGGTGGACTGGCTGCGGTACCCGATATCACGCGCGGAAGTTATCTTTTTTTTCT
>Ga0209165_10000553_pt1 | contig 12761 bp, 11 predicted proteins | sample tdAd001_FD_187122 | JGI IMG/M metagenome (GOLD analysis project Ga0209165, IMG submission 187122) | Marine sediment microbial communities from the Atlantic coast under amendment with organic carbon and nitrate - tdAd00.1 (SPAdes)... | ecosystem: Environmental > Aquatic > Marine > Coastal >... | reverse complement strand
CTTGGCTTTTTCTCAGCGCAGGTTATAAAACAAGCGCCGCTGTTCTTGCGTGGTTCCAATTTTGACCAATCGGAAGTTATTCAAGAGATACCTCAATACAAACGCCCGAACCCACCAGGCAGCATAGGCATAGAAACGGACATTCTTTGTGGGGTCAAATTTCTTCATGGCCTGCAGTAAGCCAACATTGCCTTCCTGAATGAGATCCATTTGATCGAGACCTGCCAGCCCATATTCCGAAGCAATTTTCACGCACACTCGCAAGTTGGCTAAAATGAGTTTCACGGCCGCTTCGCGTGTGCCGAGCTGTTGATATTCTTTGAAGAGCTGCAGCTCTTCTTCTTTGGTGAGAAAGGGGTAACGTCTGACTTCTGCGAGGTAACGGCTTAACGTGGTTGTAGGACTCAGAGCCGTGGACATGGCCTCCCACGTTGCGGCATCCTTCGTCTCTGGCTCTTCCGGTTCTGGTTGATTCTCGTCATGCGAAATATCAACCGACAATAATTCGTCGGCCCTGGAGTCTAATTCGTCAACAGATTCAATAGAATCTGAAGCATTTACCAGAACATCGATCACTTTGGGATTATTTTTTTTTGAAGGTTTCATCCGCATGACTTGTGCCTTGTAGGCTCTATTTCTCATCCAAGGTTGGGTTATATTGTAATGAATTTTGCGGCCATGACCAAATGCTTTTCCCAAAAGTTCAGTAATAGGCTCGTAATAATCGTGGCCAGAGAACAGAGCCTAACTCGTTACATTGCCTAAAAGGCCATTTTTTATCGTGCGCAAGGCGATACGACTCGTATGGTTAATCCTTCCGGGAGGAAAGTCGCTTTATCATGCAACAAGGAGATTGTGATTGAGTTATGTTGAAAGAAGGATTGCAGGCTTTACGATCAGGGCATTGGCCTAGCTTACTGGGAGCATGGCTGCACTTTGAAGTGAGCTTTATGGTCTGGCTCTTGATCGGAGCCCTTAGTATTGCCATATCCGAAGAATTTGCTCTTTCTGCTTCCGAAAAAGGGGTGTTAGTCGGAATACCTTTATTGGGAGGCTCATTACTTCGAGTAGTGATCGGGCCCTTAGGTGACTGGGCCGGAGCCAAATCCGTCGGGCTTGCTATATTGGGTCTGGAAGCCGTGGCTCTCCTGCTTGGTTGGCAATGGGGGACCAGTTTCGGAGAAATCTTAATTGTTGGACTCATATTGGGTATTGCTGGAGCGAGTTTTGCTATTGCCCTGCCTTTAGCCAGCCAAGCCTATCCTCCTGCTCATCAAGGACTGGCCATGGGAGTCGCGGCAGTGGGGAATAGTGGGGTGCTGTTGGCATCGCTTTTTGCCCCTCGCTTAGCTGCCATATTTGGCTGGCATCAGGTATTCGCTCTGATGTTAGTGCCCGTGCTTGGGACAGCTTGCCTATTTTTCTGGTTGGTACAGCCAGCTTCATCACAAAAGCATCGCCACAAGAAACAAGAAACAAACACATATTTATCGCTTTTCTCTCAAGGACTTCGCAATACATCGATGTATTGGTTATGTGGGTTGTATGCCGTAACCTTCGGTGGCTTCGTCGGGCTCTCGAGTTATCTTCCTATTTTCTTTCATGATCAGTTTCAGATCGATATGGTTGCCGCAGGAACATTGACGGCTCTTGCAGCTTTGGCGGGGAGCGTGGCGCGGCCAATAGGAGGTTTTGTTGCCGATCGATTGGGAGGGTTCCTGTTATTGAAGGGCCTGTTTGTGATCGTCATGATCTTGTGTCTGGCTTCGGGACAATTTTCAACAATCGGTTGGGCTCTGGCCATGGTGCTTATGATTATGTTGTGTTTAGGGTTTGGTAATGGTGTTGTGTTTCAAGTGGTATCCTGTCGGTTCCAGGGGATGATGGGTACGGCATCTGGCTTGATTGGAGCGGCGGGCGGTTTGGGTGGGTTTCTATTGCCAACTTGCTTTGGATGGTTAAAAGATTTTACAGGGACATTTTCGGCAGGGTTTTTTGCTTTAGGGCTGGTTTCAGGATTCGCAGCACTTAGTGTTATGATGGTTCAACGTTCAAGTAGATTTGATCTTCCAAAGTCTGTTTCGGAAAACTAAGGAAAAAACTGATAGCAAGAGATTGCGGAGTGCCTCATTTATGACAAACAAAAAAAAATCATCAATCGATTCCCAATTTCACACCATTCCTGAGGCTTTGCAAGATATTCAAGCTGGGAAGTGTGTCGTTCTGGTTGATGATGAAGATCGGGAGAATGAAGGGGACTTGGTATTAGCGGCCGAGCAAGTGACCCCGGATGCCATAAATTTTATGGCCAAATATGGGCGTGGACTTATTTGCTTGGCCTTGACCCCAGAGCGCGTTGAGGAACTCAAACTTCCTCCACAATCACAGGAAAATACGGCTACGTTCGGAACCGCCTTTACGGTTTCCATTGATGCCGCCAAGAATATCACCACTGGCATTTCGGCTGCCGATCGCGCCGCAACTATCAAGCTGGCCGTGACCCCTGGCGCCAAGCCCACCGATTTTGCCAGGCCAGGACATGTTTTTCCGCTCAAAGCACACAAAGGCGGGGTTCTCAGGCGGGCTGGCCAAACGGAGGGATCGGTGGATCTGGCTCGATTGGCCGGATTAGTCCCCGCTGCAGTTATCTGTGAGATTATGAATGATGACGGGACAATGGCCCGAGTACCGCATCTAAGGGAATTTGCCAAGCAGCATAAATTGAAAATCATTACCGTTAAAGATCTCATTCAATATCGGTTACATCGGGAGACCTTTGTCAAAGAAATGGTCCGAGCGAATCTCCCAACGAATTTTGGCCAATTTGAGGCCGTCGTGTTTGAAAATGAATTGGATTCCGGGACCCATATTGCATTGGTCAAGGGCGAAATTGATGCCAACCCCACAATGGTGCGTGTCCATTCAGGCTGTCTCACGGCTGACGTGTTTGGGTCCTTGCGGTGCGATTGTCGGGAACAGCTCCACCAGGCGATGGAATTAATTGAGAAGGAAGGCAAAGGCGTGCTCTTATATCTTAATCAAGAAGGACGAGGAATTGGCTTGACCAATAAAATCAAGGCGTATCATCTCCAGGACCAAGGTAGTGATACAGTTGAAGCTAATCTGCAATTAGGGTTTAAGGCCGACTTGCGTGATTATGGCATTGGTGCCCAAATTTTAGTGAATTTAGGACTCAAAAAAATTCGCCTTATTACCAACAACCCTCGAAAAATTGTTGGAATCGAGGGCTACGGCCTGGAGGTCGTGGAACGTGTGCCTATTGAAATTGTGCCGCAAGAATCCAACGTCCATTATTTACGTACCAAAAAAGCCAAATTAGGCCATCTTCTCAATAATGTGTAAGAGGGGCTTGCAGTTCCCTGGAGCAAGTGGTACACACTGCTATCTCAGTCATTCTACCGAACAAGGGCTCTACGGATTCACCAAACAGCATGTCAGTTTTTGAAGGAAATCTTGATGGGAAGGATTGTTCCATCGGCATTGTTGTCAGTAAGTTTAATGAACCCGTCACCAGCCGCTTATTGGCCGGTGCAGAAGAAGCGTTGAATCAGTTGGGGACTGCCGCCGAACAGATTCAGCAGGTCCGTGTTCCGGGAGCGTTTGAATTGCCCCTAGCCGCTAAAGCGTTAGCCCAGTCGCAACAGGTTGATGCAGTCATCTGTTTAGGAGCGGTTATTCGGGGCGAAACTCCACATTTTGATTATATTAGCCGGGAAACAAGCCGAGGTATCGGATCTGTAGCATTAGAAACCGGAATCCCTGTTATTTTCGGTGTTCTCACAACCAATACAGTTGAACAGGCGATGGAACGGTCTGCCTCATCCGAACGGAATAAAGGTGCCGATGCGGCTCGAACGGCAATAGAGATGGTTTCTTTACTGAAGCAATTACATAAAGCCAATATTCGCCAACCTGGGTTTTTACGATAACTCCGATTCATGGCCATGACGATTCCATCAGATGCTCCCCAGGCCTCTTCGACTAAGGTTGGGTCCTCTCGCCGACTGGCCAGACAACTGGCCCTACAACTGCTGTTTCAACAAGAATTTCAAGCAAGGCATGCCGTCTGGGAGGAGCAATTTTGGGAGGATCAACCAGCATCTGTAACTGTCCGAGCCTTTGCAACTAGCTTGCTTCGAGGGGTGAAAGATCACCAGTCAGACATTGATTCCCTCATTAAGAAATTTGCAGTAGATTGGTCGATTAAACGGATGCCTGTGGTGGACAGAAATATTCTTCGATGTGCCATTTACGAACTGTTATGGGAGCCGGATATCCCAGCTGCGGTGACAATTAATGAAGCCATTGAACTGGCTAAGCGCTTTGCCGATGATGAAACTCAGCGATTTGTAAATGGAATATTAGATCATATTCTTCGTGAAGACCAACGCCTGAATGAAAAACGCAATCAGATAAAAATGCTTTCTACTCAACCTGAAATATCTCAATAAAAACCTGCCTCCTGATACCCACGTTAGCTTATGATTGATCGTTACACGCTACCCCGCATGGGTTCCATTTGGACCCAACAACGCAAATATGAATGTTGGCTTGAAGTGGAATTGGCAGCCTGTCAGGCCATGGAACAAATGGGCCAAGTTCCTCGTGGGATCGCCAAGCGTATTCGAAAAAAGGTCTCTGTTAACCCTGCCAGGATTGCCGCTATTGAACAAATCACCAAACATGATGTCATTGCTTTTTTGGAATCTATTGCCGAGCAAGCAGGGAAAGATGCGCGTTTTCTTCATGCCGGTCTCACTTCATCTGATATTTTGGATACGGCGTTGGCATTGCAAATGGTGGAAGCGTCCACTTTGCTCATGCACGATATCGATGCCATATTAGATTCATTGAGAAATTTGGCCGTTGCTCATCAAGAAACGATCACCGTCGGGCGCTCCCATGGTATTCATGGTGAACCGATCACCTTTGGGTGGAAAGTGGCCATTTGGTATCAAGAATTTGAGCGTCAACAACATCGCCTAAAAGCCGCGATTGCGGATATTGCGGTCGGTAAATTATCGGGAGCCATGGGGACATTTGCCCATTTATCTCCATCCGTGGAAAAAACCGTGTGTCAGCAATTGGGTTTGAAGCCGGCACTTATTTCCAATCAGATTATTCAGCGCGATCGTCATGCGGCCTTTCTCTCGGTCTTGGCCCTCATTGCCGCCAGCATTGAAAAGGTGGCGACAGAGATTCGACACTTGCAGCGCACAGAGGTGCTGGAAGTCGAAGAATTTTTTGAGCCAGGCCAAAAAGGGTCGTCAGCCATGCCGCACAAACGAAACCCCATCGCTTCTGAAAACCTCTGTGGCCTGGCTCGAGTTGTTCGAAGCAATAGTCTCGCGGCCATGGAAAACGTGGCGTTATGGCATGAACGGGATATCAGTCATTCATCTGTTGAGCGAATCATTATTCCCGATAGCACCATTTTGCTGGATTATATGTTGGTCCGGTTGACCAAGGTGTTGTCCAAATTGGTGGTCTATCCCCAAACCATGATGAAGACCCTTAATCAGACCGGTGGGCTCATCTATTCTCAACGACTCTTGTTAGCGCTTATTCATAAGGGTGCCATCCGAAAAGATGCCTACGAGCAGATACAAAAACATGCCATGACTGCCTGGAAAAACCAGGGTAGCTTCCAGTCACTGATTGAACAGGATCCCTTTATCGCCAAACATTTATCGCCTAAAGAAATTTCAACTTGTTTTAATCCCAAAACCTACATGCGCCATCAACAACAAATCTTTAAGCGGGTATTTGGAAATATCAAAAAAACTACAGCGGCAAGGTCATCTCGAAAAACACATTCACGCAAAACTCTAAAGTAGAGGATGACATGACAGAAAAGCGCACGATGCTCTATGAAGGTAAAGCAAAAAAGATCTTTCTTACGGAGAAAGAGGATGAAGTGATCCAATACTTCAAGGACGACGCGACGGCGTTTAATGCTGAAAAGCGTGGAACGATTCTCGAGAAGGGTATTGTCAATAATAAGATTTCTACGCGCCTCTTTAAGGAATTAGCCGATGCAGGAATTCCGAGCCATTTCATTCAACAAATTAATGATCGGGAAATGTTGGCCCGCCGAGTCAATATTATTTTGGTAGAAGTCGTGGTGCGGAACCGGGCGACCGGCAGCATTATTAAGCGTTTGAGGATAGAAGAGGGCATGTTTATTGACCCACCTTTAGTCGAATTCTTTTATAAAGATGATGCATTGGGAGATCCGTTAATTACGGAAGATCATATTCGGTTGCTCAAATTGGCTACGCCTTCACAAGTGGCAGAGCTGCGGAATCAGGCCCTAAAAATCAATGAGGTCCTATTGCCGTTTTTTCAAAAACGGGGCATGCTGCTCGTGGACTTTAAATTAGAATTTGGACTATGGAACGGCCAAATTATTTTAGCCGATGAGATATCACCGGATACCTGCCGTTTCTGGGATATTCAAACCGGAGAGCGAATGGATAAAGACCGCTTCCGAAAAGATTTAGGGCGGATAGAAGAAACCTACCAAGAAGTTCTCAAACGAGTTTGTAGTTAGCGAAAAAAATGGACTTCTTTTTTAATTCAAAGTCTCGTTTCAAGTGACGCGGCAGCAAAAGCCAAGTCCAGGTAAAAACGGAAAAAGATTGCACTCCTATGAAAGCGAAGATTTACGTCACACTCAAAGATGGCATTCATGATCCTCAAGGTCGAGCTGTCCAGCAATCCCTTCACATGATGGGCTTTGATGGAGTCCAAGATGTTCGAATGGGGAAATTTTTAGAAGTTGATCTGCAGGCGACGGAGAAGGAATCAGCCGAAATCCAGATTAAAAGCATGTGCCAAAAATTACTCGCCAATGTGGTCATTGAAGATTTCCGATACGAACTCATCGATCCATAACGATTTAGACACTTCCCGCCTTTTTGGGGTTGGTCGATAAACGTCTGAATGTTTGGAATGAACATTTCCCTTCCTCCAAAGAATTAGGTCACGATCTTTTGAATATCGGCATCATTGTCTTCCCTGGCTCCAATTGTGATCGCGACTGCGCTCATGTGGTTTCAAAAGTCATGGGACAATCGGCTCATTTTATTTGGCATCAAGAAACGTCGGTCAAGGGCATGGATGCGATCGTTTTGCCTGGGGGGTTTTCCTATGGGGATTATTTACGGACAGGATCCATCGCTCGCTTCTCACCGATCATGGAGACCGTTATCGAGTTTGCGAATCGGGGAGGGCTCGTCCTAGGAATCTGCAATGGATTTCAAATTCTTTTAGAAGCAGGCCTCTTGCCAGGCGCAATGTTGCGCAACAAAGATTTGTCGTTCATTTGCGAAGAGGTCTATGTCCGAGTTGAAAATTCCGACACACCCTTTACCAATCAATGCCAACCAGGCCAAATCCTCAAACTTCCTATTGCCCATGCCGATGGCAATTACTACACTGATCCGGTCACGTTATCCGCCCTTCAAGCCAATGCGCAAATCATTTTTCGCTATTGTGATGAAGATGGGAATGCCATGAGTACGGCCAATCCAAACGGTTCTCTCGACAATATCGCGGGTATCCGAAATTCTCAGGGGAATGTCTTGGGCCTTATGCCGCACCCTGAACGTTGTGCAGAGATGATATTGGGAAATCAGGATGGCCTGCCTATCTTCAAATCTCTACTCACCTCATTGAAAGGCAATGCATCAGTTTCCGTGTGAACAAAATGATTTAAAAAATAGAGCCTTGCATTCATAATCCTATTCATAGGTTTATGGTCTTAAGTGTTAAATTTTTATGAATTTTAAAGAATAAAGATGGACGTGTTTTCCGGCATTTCAATGAGTCCAGAGGTTTGCGACGGAAAACCTTGCGTGTCAGGCACGTCAATCGACGTGGCCACGATTGTCGGGACTTTGGGTACGGGAAAATCATTTCAGGATGTAGAAGAAATCTTTCAAATAAACCGAGAGCAAATTTTTTCTGCACTTCGGTATGCCTCCTATGTGACAGATCATTTGCCTTTGCGAATGCCCTCATCTGGTTCTGGCCAGAGGGTAGAGTAAGTCTTATTGTGATAAAAGTATTCCCATTCCCAAGCTCTCGATCTTCACCATTTCATCTTTAATTGGAGAAAGATGCGAGGCCAAAATTTTGACATTCTGTTTGTTAGTCATTGAACCAATCTATTTCTCCTTCGTCCCTTCCCACAAAGGAAGGGAAGTCAAGCCTTCTTTAATATTGTTAGGACATTCGTCACGATGACGTCGTCTTCTAGTCAGGTTTCTAAAGAGCTGGTTCAGCAGCATGGGCTGTCGGAGGAGGAGTATCAGCAAATTTTGAAGCATCTGGGGCGAGAACCCAACCTGACCGAGTTGGGCGTTTTTTCGGTGATGTGGAGTGAACATTGTAGTTATAAAAGCTCCCGTGTGCATTTAAAGCGATTTCCAACCGAGGGACCACGAGTTGTCCAAGGGCCTGGGGAAAATGCAGGGGCCGTTGACATCGGCGATGGACTGGCCGCTGTGTTTAAAATGGAGTCACACAATCACCCGTCTTTCATTGAACCATTTCAAGGAGCGGCTACCGGAGTTGGTGGCATTCTTCGCGATATATTTACCATGGGTGCGCGGCCGATTGCTCTTTTAGATTCCCTTCGCTTTGGTGAGTTGGATTCGGCTCAGAATCGACATCTCTTAAAAGGAGTGGTGTCCGGTATTTCCTGGTACGGCAACTGTATTGGTGTGCCAACGATAGGCGGTGAAATTACCTTTAACGATATTTATTCTAAAAATCCCTTGGTGAATGTGTTTTGTCTTGGCATTGTGAAAAAAGATCGGCTCTTGCGCGGGCTGGCCAAAGGGACGGGCAACCAGGTTCTGTATATTGGGGCAAAGACGGGGCGTGATGGTATTCATGGAGCGACGATGGCCTCGGATAGTTTCGACGATGCTTCCGAGAAAAAACGTCCCAATGTTCAAGTGGGAGATCCTTTTTTGGAGAAACTTTTACTTGAAGCTTGCCTTGAGTTTTTAGAGCAAGACCTTTTAATCGGAATTCAGGATATGGGGGCTGCTGGCTTGACCAGTTCGTCTTGTGAAATGGCTTCACGCTCGGGAACCGGAATTGAGTTGGATGTAGCCAAGGTTCCAAGGCGCGAACCCAATATGACGCCCTATGAAATCCTCCTGTCTGAATCCCAAGAGCGAATGCTGTTGGTGGCCAAACCAGGCAAAGAAGAAGCGGTCCTAGCCGTTTGTCGAAAATGGGGTATTGATGCTGCGGTGGTTGGAAAAGTGACAGACGATGGCCTGCTTCGAATTCGAGATGGGGATCAGGTCGTTGCGGAAATCCCCGCTGATGCCATTGCGGAGGGTGCTCCTCGCTATGAACGACCATCCGCGCCTCCCCAGTATCAAGAAATCTTGCAAGCCTTAAATCTCGATGCGTTGCCTGACGTGAAAGATCCAGCTGAAGCTTTATTGCAGTTACTCGGTTCTCCAACCATTGCTAGCAAACGTTGGGTGTTTCGACAATATGATCATATGGTGGGGACGAATACTGTTGTGTGCCCAGGATCGGATGCCGCTGTGGTTCGCATTAAAGGGACGAGGAAATCTCTGGCCATGACCACTGATGGCAATAGCCGCTATTGTTTGCTAAATCCCTATATCGGTGGAGGGTTAGCGGTGGCGGAGGCGGCCAGAAATTTAGTGTGTTCCGGCGCCAAACCTCTTGGAGTCACGGATTGTCTGAATTTTGGGAATCCCGAGCGGCCTGAGGTGATGTGGCAGTTCATTATGGCGGTAGAAGGGATTGCCGACGCCTGTCGGGCATTTGAAATTCCTGTGGTGAGCGGCAACGTCAGTTTGTACAACGAAACGAATGGTCTCTCAATTTATCCCACTCCGATAATTGGCATGGTCGGTTTGATTGAGTGCGAAGATGACATTACGACGCAATGGTTCAAGCAAGCGGGCGATGCCATTCTGCTGCTTGGTGAAACACGGGAAGATCTCGGTGGAACTGAATATCTCAAAATCATGCATTCTCGAGAGCAAGGGATGCCTCCGTGGTTAGATCTGGAACAGGAACAATCCCTTCAGCAATGTGTGTTGACGCTCATTCAAAAAGGATGGGTGCAATCGGCTCATGATTGCTCCGAAGGGGGATTGCTCGTTACACTAGGAGAGTGTTGTTTCACGCATCCCTCCACCTCATTTGGCGCACAGGTTACACTCACCCAAGAGCGATTACGGCTTGATGCGTTGCTTTTTGGGGAAAGTTCTTCACGAGTGTTAGTATCAGTCAAACAAGAACACCTTGATCAAGTCAGGCAATGTATTCAAGATATGGGTGCGAAAGTACCGATGCTCTTTATGGGACACGTCACCGATAACGAAAAGATGGATGTGACGGTTCAAGGACCAAAGAACCAAACAGTGTGTCACATGTCTTTGCCGTTAACGGATTTGGCTGATCGATGGCACAATAGCCTAGCTCAACAGCTTGAAATTGAACAGTCGTCATAGAGCCTAGCCTCACAGCGTGATGTCTTTAACTTGTTAATCTTTTTTCATAAAGCCTTATGAAATCCTTACCGATGGCTTCCTCATCTCCATCACCAGATGGCTTTCACGAAGAATGTGCCGTGTTCGGGGTTTCCGGGCACAAAGAAGCCGCAAATTTGACCTATTTAGGGCTCTATGCGCTGCAGCATCGAGGGCAGGAAGGGTCGGGAATTGTTTCATCAGATGGGCAGCGATTTTTCCAGCAAAAAGGCCTGGGGCTTGTTGCGGATATCTACTCGAAAAAGACGTTACGAGGACTGCCGGGTGGGAAAGCCATTGGGCACAACCGATATTCCACTTCAGGAGGCGGCGATCTCCATAATGTTCAACCCTTGTCGGTGAACTTTGCATTTGGCAATTTAGCACTCGCTCATAATGGCAATCTCGTCAATGCCGGTGTGTTGCGAGGAGAGCTGGAAGCCTATGGAGCTATTTTTCAATCAGATTCCGACAGCGAAGTCATCATTCATCTGATCGCTCATTCAAAGGGTGATACTATCGTCAATCGAGTGATTGATGCGTTGAGCCTGGTGCGGGGGGCCTTTTCGCTTGCGTTGATAACAGATGACCATCTCATTGCCGCCCGTGATCCGTACGGGTTTCGTCCCTTATCATTGGGCCGCTATAAAGAGAGTTGGGTGGTCGCATCTGAAACCTGTGCATTCGATCTCATTGACGCCAAGTTCGTGCGTGAAGTGGAACCAGGAGAAATTGTCGTCATCCAAGGTTCGGAACTAACCTCCTATCATCCATTTTTAGAACGTGATCGGGCGCAATGTATTTTTGAATATGTCTATTTTGCGAGACCGGATTCAAAAATCTTTGGCACGAATGCCGTCTATCCCATACGAAAAGCTTTTGGACGACAATTAGCCAAAGAATGTCCCGCCGAAGCAGATTTGGTCATTCCTGTCCCAGACTCCGGGGTGCCTGCTGCACTCGGCTATGCCGAAGGGATGGGCTTGCCGTTTGAAATTGGACTCACGAGAAATCACTATATTGGCCGGACCTTTATCGAACCGCAACAAGCTATTCGTCATTTTGGCGTCAAACTCAAATTGAATCCTGTGCCTGAAGTTCTGGAAGGCAAGCGAATTGTTGTGGTTGATGATTCGATTGTTCGAGGAACCACCAGCCGAAAAATTGTCAAAATGCTTCGACAAGCCGGAGCGAAGGAAATTCATATGCGAATCAGTTCGCCACCTGTCGTCGCACCCTGTTTTTATGGAATTGACACGCCGAATAAAAAGGAGTTGATTGGATCAAAATTTTCCGTTGAGCAAATTCGACGGTATGTCACGGCCGATAGCTTGGGCTATTTAAGCCTTGAAGGAATGTTAGCCACCGCTCCGGATGCTTCTCAGCATTATTGCAATGCCTGTTTCACGGATAAGTATCCGATTACATTAACGAAAGCGGAACAAATGCAGCTTGGGCTTTTTGAGCCTGATCAGGCTTCTTCTTTGTAAATGCCTCCCTCGTGTTGAGTATTTTCCAATCCTTAAATGAGTCTGAACTCCGAGGCAAGAGTGAGTGAGTCAGCCGGTGTTCTGAGTCCGTTCATGAATCGTCGTGAATAAACGCTGACGGGCCTTCTGGAGCCGGTCCGCCGCTTGGTTATCGCTGAACTGATGCGCGGTCGCATCCAGTATTTCAAACGTGACCGTAGGTTTCAAGTATTGCTTGGCCCGTGGGAGCGATTTGAGTTTGTCGTAGGGCGTCATCATCCTTTCATAACGATAGATCTTGCGTTCTTTGCCCTGCGGATCCGTCCAAATCTCCGGAAAGAAGCAGGGCCGATGAAAGTTGAGATAAGGATTCAGGTGTTCCTGATTAAAGGCATTGATAAGCGGCGCCCAGCGTTGGGGAATGTGGGCATGGCCAAACAGCTTTCGCACCACGGCCCCGTTTTTACTTTCGACCAGGGCGTTATCGTTGGTCTGGCGGGCGCGGGATTTCGTGAATTCAATCAAAAGCTTGCCCAGGAGCGCGGCCACTCGCCCATTGATGTATTCCGAGCCATTATCGGAATGAAACCCCCGGATGGGGAACGGAAACGCGGCTAACAGCTGTTCCAGGGCAGGAATGAGATACGCTTCACTGATCTTCTCCACGGTACAGACCACCTGAAACTGCGTCACCTCATCGACCGCATTGATATGGTAGACCCCTTTCTGCTTATCC
>Ga0209165_10000552_pt1 | contig 12801 bp, 14 predicted proteins | sample tdAd001_FD_187122 | JGI IMG/M metagenome (GOLD analysis project Ga0209165, IMG submission 187122) | Marine sediment microbial communities from the Atlantic coast under amendment with organic carbon and nitrate - tdAd00.1 (SPAdes)... | ecosystem: Environmental > Aquatic > Marine > Coastal >... | reverse complement strand
TAAGAACGTCGAGATACTTGCCGGCAAACTCGATTTCGAGGACGTGGCGGTAGAGACCCGGCTCTTCGGTTTCTTGCTCGTTAAGCGATGGAATGGCCGGTTTGACTTCACGACGCTTAAGACTCAGTAGTTGCAAACGCGAATCCCGGTAAATTAGTTGATTCATTAGTTCAAACATTTTTTTTGGATCGATCAACTCGACTGTTTTTACTCTGAGCTGATCTTCTAACTCATCCAGTTCCTTGCCTAAACTCGCGAGCTGAAATTCCTTCTCCTGGTACACCCCGGCCGCGATGCGTTGGCGAATATCCCCCACCAGGGCCCGCGATTTTTCTACCTCATCGCCGAGACGCCTGTTTTCTGTTTGTCGGAGCTCGGTTTTCTTCATCATCGGAGCGGCATAATAATTCCACCATCCGAAACCGATAACGGCGATTAACGAGAACGCGATCAAACCCCTTTCACGGAGGGTTTGCGCGTCAAAGCGTTGCCGGTATTTCTCAAGATTGCTATTCATTGAAATCACTACTGGTAGCGATTTCAAAGTCGACTTTCCAGTCACTGTCGCTAGCGCGACTCAGTTGAAACATATCGAAACGATTACCCTGAAAAATATTTTCATCACTGAAGCGGTCGAAATATCCCGGAACTTCGGCGGCATTTAGCGCACTACCCTTAATCTGCACAAAATCCTCTGCAAGCCGAATCTGGTTAAGCCAGATATCATCGACATGTAAATGGGATAATGCGACCAGGTAGTCGGAAAAGCCTTCCCCTGAACCAAAGCGGTTGGCATCGACAAAATTCAGCACCCTTTTACGTGCCGAGATCTGGCGCGCGGTGGTTTCGATTTCCCGATCCAGCCGATGGTCCTCAAGCCGTTTGGACAGATCGGCATTAGCGACCGCGAGTTCAGCAGTCAGGCGGTCCCGTTCAATCTTGATCTCCAGGTTACTGCGCCGGGCCTGTTCGAAATCGGTATGCAGCAGAAAACTCCAGATGGCACCGGCGGCGATTACCAGCAACAGCGCCGCCGCGACCTGTAGCGCCGAAATCCACAATAGCTTTACCCTGAAACGGTCCTGATAAAAGTTGATTTGCTGGGCTATCACAAGCTCACACCCCGTAGTGCAGCGCAGTAGGCATGGAAGCATTGCTGCTCCAGTCCCGGGCTGTTGTCGTCACCGGCAAAGGCGATAAAGTCGATATCGAAATTGGTCAGGTTCTGCAGATACATCGCCATTTTCTCGGTAGTTTTGAGCTGTGGGAAAATGCGCAGATCGGTGACCGAACCGATGTCGTAAAAACTTTCGAAATAATCCAGTGAGCGTTGCAGTTCGAGCAGTAACGCATCGAACACGCTTTCGTCTTCAGTGGACGTCGTTTCAAGCTGATCGATACCTATCATGAAATCGCGCGAAACGTACAGGTCGGTATCGTGGTAAACGCTAAGCAAGCCATTACCCGAGTTCAGGGTTAACAGCGCCAGGCTTTTTTCGGCGCTCTGTTGCACGGCATGCAGGTTAGAGGGCACCAGTTCATGGACATCGAGTGCATCCAACACCAGCGCAGTGGAATTAATACTGTCGACATAATTGCTGGTGACTGTCTCGCGTGCGGTGACGACTCGCACCTGTTGCTGGTTATTCTTGCTCGAAACCGGCATCGGATAGCTATCGACAACCGCGTGGGTAACATCATAGTTGATCAAATCCTTTATCTTCCACGTCACTGCCGGAATCATCTCGGAATCGTCAACTTCGGGTCGCTCGACCTGATAAACATCACAGTCATCGCCTGCGACGAGGCAAACGCAGGACGTCTTGTGCAGGCCGTTGCGGCGTACCCATTCAGTTAACGCCTCGACCTGGGCATCCTGCCCGGCTGCGTTGACGAATTCGCTGCGAATTATGCCGCCAGGGTTGTTCTTGCCAGTCTGAACCTGCGCAACAGCGATCCCATCGGGCAAAAAATCAACCCCGATTTGCGACTCTTTTTTCGCTGTCGAGAACAGACCCACGTTTTAACTCCGAGTGTTTTGGCGAACTAAATAAAAAATCATTGCAAGTTATATGCCATCCGGCACCAACACCTGCCCCCTTAAAAAAATAACAACTTGCACAAATTATCGTGCAAGCCTGAAGACTCCATTTTGGTAGAATTTTATTCTAGAGTTAGCTTAAGGTAGTCGAGATAACTTATTGTCATTGCTAAAAATATTAGCCTATAGTGATGCTAATTCAAGTTATTGGCCAAAATAAGTTCCGATATGATGAACATAGTTCTTTTTGAACCCGAGATACCGCCAAATACCGGCAATATCATGCGCCTGGCGGCAAACACGGGATTTAAACTACATTTGATTCGTCCGCTTGGATTTGAGCTAGATGACAAGCAATTGCGGCGCGCCGGACTCGACTATCGTGAATGGGCTGATGTAAACACTTACGGAAACTACGAGGAATTTATTATTTCCTTCGAATTCAATGACTTATATGCCTTTACCACCAGGGCTCAGAAAACTTATAGCGAGGCCGCCTTCCGCCCTGGCGACGCCCTGTTGTTTGGTCCCGAGAGTCGAGGGTTACCGGCTGAAATCCTGAACTCACTGTCCAGTGACAACAAGTTGCGTATCCCGATGGCGCCGGCTTCACGCAGTCTGAACCTGTCGAACACGGTTTCGATTGCGGTTTACGAAGCCTGGCGGCAACAGGGTTTCGGCCGCTAGTTAGTTTTACTCGCGCCCCTGTGGCCGGTTTTCGAGATCACGCACCGCATCCTGGGGATTCTTGCCTTCATACAGCACGCGGTAAACTTCCTCGATAATCGGCAAATCGAGCTCGAGCTCCTTTGCCTTGTTATAGATAGCCTTGGCGGCGCGCAAGCCTTCGACGGTCTGACCGACTTCAATTTCGGCATGCGGCACGCTTTTTCCCTGTCCGATCGCCAGGCCGAAACGCCGGTTACGGCTCTGATTATCAGTACAGGTCAGAATGAAATCGCCGAGCCCGGCCAATCCCATCATGGTTTCCTGGTGAGCACCCAGTTTCGTACCAAGCCGCATTATTTCAGCGAGCCCGCGGGTCATTAAAGCGGCTCGGGTGTTGGCGCCAAAGCCGAGTCCATCGGCAATACCAACCGCAATCGCGAGCACGTTTTTAAGCGCCCCGCCGAGTTCTACACCGATGATGTCTGCGCTTGTATAAGCGCGAAAATGATGACCACGCAGCAGCTCGGCAAAGGCGCTCGTAGTTGGCGCGTCATTACCGGCACAGGCAATCGCCGCGGGTAATCCCCGGGCCACCTCGGTAGCGAAAGTCGGACCTGAAATTACCCCGTAACGATACCCGGGTAGCGCTTCATCGATGACTTCATGCAACAGCTTACCGGATTCGATCTCGAACCCCTTGCTGGCCCAGAACAGCGCCTGGTCGGGCTTCAGCAGCGGTTTCAGCTCTTGCAGCAAAGCGCGAAAACCCTTGCTCGGAATGGCAATCAGCAGGTATGTGGCATGCTCGATGGCAGCTTCCAGCGTCGCCTGCGGATCAATATTGTCTGCCAGCGTGAAACCGGGCAGATAATCGGTATTTTCGCGCAACTCGCGTAAGCGCTCTATGTGGTCGGCCTCATGCCCCCAGAGCCTGACCTGCAACCCGTTACGCGCCAGTTGCATTGCCAGCGCAGTTCCCCAGGAACCTGCGCCAAGCACCGCAACGATTTCAGTCATCGCTTAGTGTGTGACTTCGGCCGCTTCGTCGTCCGCGCTGACTTCGGCCTGTTGCCCTTGCTGTTGCTGCATGTGCTGCTGATACAGAGCGTCGAAATTAACCGGCGACATGACCAGCGGTGGAAAGCCGCCGCGTACCGACATATCCGAAATTACTTCGCGCGCATAGGGGAACAGAATATTCATACATTGGCTGCCCAGCAGGTAGCTTTTCTGCTCATCTTCGAAACCATCAATCTGAAACAGGCCGGCCTGATGAACTTCGATCAGGAAAGCGGTTTCGTCCTCAATCGATACGGTTGCGGTAATAATCAGCACGGCCTCGTACATATCAGCATCGATATGGGTCTGTTTGTTGGTCAGATTGAGGTCAATTTTCGGATCCCATTTTTTGTAACTAAAAGACTTGGGTGAGTTCGGGGATTCAAAGGATACATCCTTGACGTAAAGCTTCTTGATCGCGAACTGTTGCTTGGTTTCAGTAGTCATAAGTTATTACTTTTTGCTGAGGGGTAAATGGGCTTCCTGCCAGGCCGTCAGGCCACCGTTTAAACTGTATACCTTGTCGAATCCATTCTTGCTGAGTTCCTTGCAGGCCACGCCGGCGCGGGCACCGGTTTTACAGTAAACCAGCATGGTTTTATCCTTGTATTTTTCGAGTTCACCGACGCGCTTCGTCACCGCGCTAACCGGAATCTGAACCGCCCTGGCGATCTTGCCGCCAATCGTCTCCGCCGACTCACGCACATCAAGCACGACGACGTCTTCATTATTCATCAGTTGCACCGCGGCCGCCGGCGTCAAACTGGCGAAACGCTGGGTCGCAATTTTCATTTCATTGAAAAAAACCAGCGCCAGTAGCACTGCAAAAGCGATCACCAGGTAAGGGTGATTCATCGCAAATTCTGAAATCTGAGCCAACATAAAAGGGAGAATTGAGTCGCTAAAGAAAAATATTTAATCGGTGGAACAGAACACTTCCTGCATCATTCCAATCAATCGCAGGGTACGTTCGTCGCCGACACGGTAAAAAACCTTGTTAGCATCCTTGCGCGACGACAGTATACCTTTATCACGTAAAATGGCGAGGTGTTGCGAAATATTACTTTGCGAAGTACCGACATTTTCGACGATACCCTGCACACAAACTTCACGGCTTCCCAGGGTACAGAGAATTTTTAGCCTCAGCGGATGCGACATGGCCTTGAGTGAACGCGAGGCAATTTCTATATCGGCAGCCCGTGCGAGCAGCTGTTCGCCGTCAATAGCTGCCACAGGATCAGTTTTCATTTGCTTCAACGTATTACCAAACGTTAATATTAGGGAATGATTATGAATAAACAACGGCCCAATGTCTACATCGCCGCTACGTAAACTATTACTAACGATGCTGATCGCCGGCCTGGTCATCGGACCATTTGCAATAGCTGCCGACAAGGCGACCAGTGAGAAGCAGCTCAAATCAGTACTGCGCAAAATCGGCAAGCTGAAACAGGCCATCGATGTCAAGGAAGACAGCAAGTCACAATATATCAAACAGTTGAAATCGATCGAAGGCGATATCGGCAAACTCGGCCAGAAAATCCGGGCGCTCGGTAAAGAGATCGGCAGCAAGAAGTCCGAGCTCAAGTCCCTGCGCGCGACCCGCCTGGAGCATCAACGCCAGCTCAGCCAGGAAAACGAATACCTGGCCGAGCAGGTATACGCGGCGTTTACCCTGGGCCGGCAGGAAAAGGTCAAACTCCTTTTTTCCCAGCAAGATCCGCAGACATTGCAACGCAACCTTGTCTACTACCAGTATTTTTCCAACGCCCGTGTCGACTTGATCAACACCGTACAGGGCAACATCGACAAGATCATTGAAACCGAAAAATTGATCCAGCAGGCCCGACTCGATCTGGAGAAAAATCAGCAAGCCTTGAATGAACAGAAAAAGCAACTCGACCAGGATCTTGGTAAACGCAAACTCATAATCGGTTCGCTTGATAAGGAATTGAAAAAACAGGGCGGCAATCTCTCCAGGCTGAAAGATGAAGCCACGCAGCTACAAAACCTGATCAAATCGATAGAGAAATTATTTTTAGACGCGCCCGAGTCTGAAATCTCGCAAAAATCCTTTGCCAAGTTGAAGGGTAAGCTCGCATGGCCGCTCAAGGGCAAGCTTAGAAAATTGTTTGGCCGGACCAAGCCAGAATCGGATTTACGTTGGCAAGGCGTAAAGATCGAAGCCGCGAACGGCAGCCATGTGATGGCGGTATCGCATGGCCGGGTCGCATTTGCCGACTGGCTGCGCGGTCTGGGCAACCTGATTATTATCGATCATGGCAATTCATACCTGTCGCTTTATGGGCACAACGAATCCCTGTTTAAAACTGCGGGTGAATGGGTTGAAGCCGGCGATGTTATCAGCAGCGTCGGCAGTAGTGGTGGTGAGCAGAAAGCCGGGCTTTACTTCGAGATCCGCAAGAAAGGCAAGCCGCAAAACCCAACCCGATGGTGTAAATCCAGCAACCATTTCGCCTCCGGCTAACGCCGGCATAGAGGCACATGCGCCAAAACCAGCAAAATTCCTTTATTTCCCGTAGAATCGCACTTTCTTGACCCTATCTTTTGAACTGTGTACAACTTCTCGGGCCCTATCTGGTCTACAATACTTAATCAAACTAAAGCCGACGCGGGTTAGCGGAGACACGAATGCTAAAGAATTTGAGAACATCTACCCTGTTCCTGAGCGGAACACTGCTCGGACTTACCCTGGCAGTCGGCCACAGCGTATACGCACTCAAGGATGACGATCAAATCCCGTTCGAGGATTTGCAGGCATTCACCGAGGTATTTTCCAGGGTCAAATCCGATTACGTCGAGTCGGTAGATGATAAAAAACTAATCGAAGATGCGATCCGTGGCATGCTCAACGGACTCGATCCCCACTCGTCATTCCTCAACACCACCGAATTCAGTGATTTGAAAATCGGTACCACCGGACAGTTTGGCGGGCTCGGTATCGAAGTCGGCATGGAAAACGGTTTCGTCAAGGTCATTTCACCAATCGACGATACCCCCGCATTCCGCGCCGGCGTCAAGGCCAGCGATATGATCATCAAACTCGATGAAAAGTCGGTCAAGGGTATGACCCTGAACGAAGCCGTTAAAATGATGCGCGGTAAGCCCAATACCTCTATCGACCTGACCATCGTGCGTGAAGGTGAACCCAAACCGTTGGTGATTCAGATAACGCGGGAGATTATTCGCGTTAAAAGTGTCAAGAACCGCATGCTCGAACCCGGCTATGGCTATGTTCGTATCACCAATTTTCAGTCGCGTACCACTACCGATCTACTGAAGGCGATTTCCGACCTGCAAAAACAGGAGCGGCTCAAGGGCATGGTGCTCGATCTGCGCAATAATCCGGGCGGCGTACTCAACGGCGCGGTCGGTGTTTCCGACGCCTTTATCAGCGATGGTTTAATCGTCTATACCGAAGGGCGGATTGATGATTCCAGCCACCGCTACCTGGCCACCCCGGGCGATAGCCTCAACGGAGCGCCGCTGATCGTGTTACTCAACGGTGGTTCAGCTTCGGCTTCTGAAATTGTTGCCGGCGCAATACAGGATCACAAGCGCGGCATCATCATGGGCACCAAGTCATTTGGTAAGGGTTCTGTGCAAACCATCCAGGAATTGCGCAATGGTTCGGCGGTTAAACTGACTACCGCACGCTACTTCACTCCGAACGGACGCTCCATTCAGGCCAGGGGCATCGAACCGGATATCGTGTCTAACACCCTGAAACTGTCCGAGGATAAAGCAAATGCGCGCGAATCCTATTCCGAAAGTGACCTGGAAGGACGCCTCAGCAACCCAAATGGCGACAGCGAAGGCGACAGCAGTGAAAAGGTTAAGCCTGAAACCGAGGACCTGGCAAAAACCGACTTTCAGTTGTACGAAGCACTCAACCTGCTGAAAGGCCTGCAAATACTCAACCAGATCAATCAAAGTTAAACGCGGTTTTGATGACACGAAGCTGGCTGATCCTGTGCATAGCCTTTGCCACCGTGGCCGAGGCCGACCAGCGACCGGTACTATCACTGGTTATCGACGACCTCGGCTATTCGCTAGCCAATGGCATGGCGGCCATCGATCTCAATGGCGAACATACCTACGCGATTCTGCCGGGTGCGGCTTATAGCCGGAAACTGGCTCAGCATGCGCATCAGCAAAACAAGGAAGTCATCCTGCATCTGCCGATGCAATCGATCAGCTCCAGCGCCGCGCACGAACCCAATGCGCTCAATGAAGCGATGGATGAGGAGCAATTAACGACCAACGTGCATGCGTTACTGGCGGAAGTTCCATTTATCCGTGGCGTTAACAACCATATGGGTAGTCACCTGACCGAATTCGACTTCTTCATGCGTCCGGTGATGGACAGTATTCGCGGCTACAACCCGGGACTGTATTTTCTCGATAGTCGCACTTCTCCTCGCAGCGTGGCGCACGCCCAGGCGCTGGACGCCGGATTGAGCTCGATCAGTCGCGATGTTTTCCTCGACGACGAACCCAATCCCGAGTCGATTCGGCTGCAGTTCAATATCTGGTTAACCAAGGCGCGTGCGCTTGGGTCGGCGATTGCGATCGGCCATCCCTACTCGAATACAATCGATGTTTTGCGTGCACAGCTGCCGGCAACCGACGGTGAATTCGAATTTTTGCCCATATCGAAGTTGATCGAGGAGCGTAAGCAGCGAGAGCTTTCCGGCAACCGGCGCGATCAGCTATCCGCGTTAACGAGCAGCCGATAATTACAGCGGCGGTTTTTGATAGCCACCCATCAGCGTCTCGATCTTCAACGCCAACGCCAGCGCAATATCTTCGCGCCAGGGGGCCGTCACCACCTGCACACCAACCGGTAAGCCGTCAGCGCTCGTACCGGCGCGCACCGACAGTCCCGGCCAGCCGAGGAGATTATATATCGTGATGTAACTCCAGTCATCGAAACTGTCGCCATGCGATGCGCCATGCGGGCGCGCAAGTGCATGTGCTGGCGGGCACAGAATGGCGTCATAATCAGCAAAGAATCCGAGCGCCCGGCTACGCGCTTCGTCGATAGCCTCCAACAGGGCTGGATCGAGGCTGTTGGCACTGGCAATTCCGTCGGCGGTAAGATAGCCGGCGAGATCGGGGCCCGGCTGCTGCGTGCCGTAGCGCTGCAGTAGCCGCATGATCAACCCGGCATTAGCCGACTCGCGTAACCCGGTGCTGAGATTTACCAGTTCGCGCATGCCGGGTAGCAGTTTTTGCTCGATGTTAAACCGCTGCGCCTGTAACCGCCGGGCGGTTTCAGCGACCACACGTTGAATGTCGTCGGCCGCCGCTAAAATTCCATTATCGGCATACCAGGCAATACGCAGCTTTGACAGGTCAACCTCTGCAGGATCGCCGATCGTCACCGGCACGACCGCGGGATCGCGCCCATCGGGGCCACAGATTATCGGCAACGCCAGCACGAGATCTTCGACATAGCGCGCCATGGGCCCGATCTGGGTCAATGAATCCATGACCCCACTGCCATAGGGCACGATATGGCCACTGCGCGGAGTACGTCCCGAGGTTGGCTTGATACCGGTAATCCCGCAAAGGTGTGCCGGTTCACGAATGCTACCACCCGTATCTGACCCCAGTTCCAGCGCCGCCCCACCACAGGCGACGATTGCCGCCGAACCCCCGCTACTGCCGCCGGGGCTACGCTCCTGATCGTAGGGGTTCAAAGTACGGCCATAGATCAGGTTACTGGTTTCAGCGCTCAGGGTAAGTTCCGGCGTATTGGTTTTACCGAGCAACACCGCACCGGCGTCACGCAGGCGCGCCACGACTGGTGCATCCTGCTGCGGGATAAAGTCTTTACGCCCCATGGTGCCACCGGTCGAAACAATACCTTCACTATCGAGCGAATCCTTAATCGTGATTGGTACACCATGCAACGGGCCCCTGAACTGACCACTGGCAGCTAATCGATCAAGCGCATCGGCTTCCTTGCGCGCCCGCTCGGTGACCAGCTGCACCACCGCATTGATCTTGGGGTTGACCTGTTCGATACGTTCGAGACAGGCATCAACGATTTCACGCGAGCTCAGATTACCCGCACGGATTTCAGCTGCGATTCGGCAGGCAGACCAGTATATAGCTTCAGACATGAAGCGGATTATCTAGGTCTCAACCCTGATTATCCAGCCTTGATTTCGCAGTGGGGAAGCGCGCCACAAACTCGACGCCACGCACGTCCAGGGGTAGCAACACCAGTTTTGACGAACGCTTACGATTTTGCAGCTCCAGCACCCAGTGAGGTACCAGCGGGTCCCTGGCATCGAGGTGGCTACTGCTTTCATCGCGCTTCAGATCCGATATCACCTGGGGCTTGCGGGCGGCCCGCCGACTAACTTCAATACTGACCACCGGCGCCGCGAAAGACCATTCGCATCTTTTGCTGGCCGCAGCGGCAGTCTCGTCGAGCTGGCACCTCGGTTTACCGTTGACATTGACGATACTGAGTTGTTGTTTATGCAGCTCGCCGTTGGCCAGCTTGACACTCAATGACAGCTGGTCTTCGCGATTGTCGATGTTATCGAAAGTGACCGAACCCTCGAAGCCCTTGGCAATTTCGTTAACGAAATACAGGCCCAGGCCTTTACCGTGGTGTTCGCGGATACGCCGTGACGAGAATCCAAGCTGGTAAATCTTGTCCTTTTCATCTTCCTTGATACGCGGGCCACGGTTATAGACTCTGAATTCCACTTCACCTTCATGATGCGCCAGTAAAATCGCCACCTTGCTATAGCGGTTTTTGTATTCCTTTTGTTGCGCATAAAAGAGCGCGTTGTTTAACAGGTTCTCAATCAGCAGCACCATGTGATTCGGGTTGCCCAGCATTTCATTATCGGTGCGCAACTGGATATTAAACTTGGCATCCTGATGATGCGACGGACACTTCCACTCCTGGTGTAGTTCGAGGTCATCGAGATTGTCGGTGATCGGCAATAAAGCACGACGCAGCGCCTGGGTCATCATGAAGGTCGGGGTAAACGGCGACGACTCGCCACCCGAATCGTTCAATAAGGATTGAAAGTAATGTTCTTCGCAATCGTAGATCTGGTTAGCGACATGCAGCGCAATATTATCGGTGGTGGAAAGGTCGAGCAAATCCCATAAATAAAGCAGGCCATCGGCGGCATCCTGGATTTCCTGCTCCTGCCCCGGCTGACAGTTTTTGCGGGCGTGTTGCAGCGCGGTTTGTGCCTTGTCATAGCTGATAACACCGTTGTGGCGCACTTCGGAGGCGATGTTTTTAAAATGCAGAAACTTTTCATCGTACTCGATGGTTTCGAGCAAACGTTCGCTGATGAACATCTTCAGTTTATCGGCATGATCGGAGTAGGTTCGCGCACGGGTACCCAGCTCACGCTTGGAGTCAAACAGTTCGCTGATCTGGGCCTGGTACTGTTGTAACTGATTCTTACTGCGCGTGGTAGTTTTCAAATAATGCCAGATGTCGAAAACGACCAGCAGTACCAATACAGCGCCCGCGATCAGCAGATTCTGCGATTGCCGCATCAGCTCCGGCAAAGGTTCAGTCGCAAACAGTCCGGGGTTCGCCAACAGGAACTGCCAGCAAACCATCACCAGCGCACCCAGTGTACTCAACCAGGGGTAGTGAATACGGACTGGTTTCATTTACTTTTAGCGCCCGGTGGCTTCCAGAGGTAAGCTCCTTCATCACCAAAGGTGACGATGCCCTCGCCTTTGTTGCACAGCGCACTGAAGCTGCCTTCCCGATCCTCGACGGCATCGAAGGCACGACGCAGAGTTTTGATGTGTTGGCGGTAACTGGCGTAGGAAAATTTTTCGGGATCCATTTCGAGACGCTCCGCAATCTGCGCCGCGGTCAACGGCCTGGGTGACGAGTCCATCAGCTCACGTAACAGTTTGCGCGGCGTCGGCGCCAGTGGTCTCTTGGCGTTACTCGGATTCATCAGGCGTTGTCCCTTCCAGTAGACGTTCCAGGTGTTCAGGTCGATGGTAAGCTCCCCGCTGCTGACGATATTAATCGTCGATGACAGGTCGGAGTCGATCGAGGTCTGCCTGAGCACCGCCTTGATACGCCAGCACAACACCTGCTCGACGTTATGTTGATGCTTGGCGATGAAATCAGTCGCCGAAAACTGTTCCAGCGCCTCGCGCTCGATTTCGGTGCCGCTATGCTCCGACAGGTAAATAATGGGTAACTGCGGCCACTTCTTGCGTAATGCATTGGAAACCGAAAAGCCGGCCTGGTCATTACCATTCATGCGTGCATCGAGCAGGGCCACGTCAGGCGGTGAATCCTTTTCCGTCAGCGCGATCTTTTGCCGCGCGGCCTCGGCAAAGTTATATACCGCGAGCGAGTTCGGTTTACCGTCGAAGTCTTCCTGCTCCAGGATGGGAGAAAATTTCCTAATCCAGTGGGATTGATCCTCGACCCAGAAAATTGCGGCCATTAGCAGGCTAAGTCCTTATTTTTTGACATAGTTCTCAAGTATATCCGCGCATGGCAGGACTGCAGTGCAGCGCTCTGGAATGTGAATTATTTTGAAATAAAACTGTAGTTTGCAGAAATTTATAGCTGCTTTTGTCATTTTTCACCGATTTTTCACAACGCCTGCCTAAAGTCTTCTTACATTTAGTAAAACTGAGGTTAATCCCATGTTTACAGAGGTTATCAAGGCCTGGTCAAGCGTTCCCGGAATTACCGCAGCCCTTTGGTATAGCGGGTTTGTTGCGAAGAGGTATGGCTGGAGTATGGGTAGAAAGGCGTTCTTGCTGCACTATTTTACGGTGACAAAAAGCCCAAAATTAGCGCATTACACACTTTCAATTGCCGACAATGAATAGCATTCCTGCAAAAGGCATCTATTCTCTATTATTCACGAACATAGATTAATTTAGGAAGCTCACCATGAAGAGTTTTTACTTTTTACCAGAAATGCCTGGTGTTTCAATCGCAGTCTGGATAGCAGCCAGCATGATTTTCCTGTTTTTTG
>Ga0209165_10000550_pt1 | contig 12805 bp, 13 predicted proteins | sample tdAd001_FD_187122 | JGI IMG/M metagenome (GOLD analysis project Ga0209165, IMG submission 187122) | Marine sediment microbial communities from the Atlantic coast under amendment with organic carbon and nitrate - tdAd00.1 (SPAdes)... | ecosystem: Environmental > Aquatic > Marine > Coastal >... | reverse complement strand
GCAGCAGACCACACGCGATTGACGTAGCGTTCGCCCGCGGCGAATTCGCTCATGATGTCAGCATAGGTCTGTAGCCCATACAAGTGCACCATGCTCTCACGTGCCTCGGCAAAGCGGCGCAGGTCAGTGCGCAGTGTGTCGTCAATCCAATCGCGAAGTTGTTCGCCTTTCGCAGCCTTACCACTCGTCATTTCATCGAGGTCGCGAACGAGATTGCCAATCGAATCGGTCAGCGCATTGCGATTGGATTCAAGTCGCGATCCGGAGCGCGCTTCAGCCGAATCCTGGCGCTTAGCCAGAAAAACACCGACGATGGCTGCGAAGGCCGCAATGACGAAAAGATTCCAATTGACGTTTTGTTCGTCGAGTGATGTGGCGAACGCACCAAACAGGAAGCCACCGATAATCATCAAATAAGCAATTTTTTTCATGTCGTTGCCTCCCTATCCCGCAGCCAGAACATTACGTATCGCATCGCCGACGCCGACCAGTGCTTCGCCAACGATAAATCCGGCGGCAATCGGAATACCCACGTTGTCGCTCCAGTCTTTGCCCTTGTAGCGGTCCGCCAGCTCGCGGCCCAGTGTGCCGAGTGAATACGTCAGTACGATATTGAATGGCAGGTAGAAACCAAGGCCGACTGTGATGCCGAGTCCACCCATCAGTGCGGACAACATGCCGCCAAGGACCGCTCCCGCTGCGTATTTTTGCGTTGGTACGTCGCCGCCCATGATGCCGTCGATCGTGCTTGCGAGGGCCTGTGCCTGCGGGGCTGGTAGTTTGTCGCTGCCGAGAACATAGGCATCGTTTAATACGAAAATGACGACAATGACTACAATCGGTCCAAGCCACGCACCGATGAACTGACCCAACTGCTGCATCCTGGGGGTTGCGCCGACGAGATAGCCTGTCTTGAGGTCAAGCATCAGGTCCGTTGCTTGTGACATGGCAACGCACATCGCGGCGCCAACCATTATGGCGGCAATGATCGAGTCAGCACGATCGAGACCGATGGCTTGCGTGACGACGATGAGAAGTGTGATACCGACCAGCGTCATGCCGGACAGGGGCGACCAGTTGGTGCGCCCGATGGCCTCGGAGAGGATGATGCCGGCCATCCAGATCCACAGTGTCCCGAGCAAAGCCATGGCGATCCCGCCGCCAATGCCAATCGCGCTGACCGAAGAAACAGCCATGATGCAAAGCAAAATAACAGCGCCGAATACAGCCAGGTAGAGCAGCTTGATGGGCATTTCTTCGCCGCTGCTACTGGTTGCGACCTTGGCTGCTTTTTGCATTGAGCGGATGGCGCTGAGGATTAATGGTGCAGCAAGCATGACGCCCATGATGGCGCCGCCGATCAGCATGCCGATGCCGAGCGGGCGGTACAGCATCAGGCGCAACGCGCCCGGGTCACTGATTGCCTGGCCGGCCTCGTCCAGCGGAAAACTGCCAGTAGCCGCGAGCATCGGCGACAGGAACCAGTAGGCGACAAAGCCACCAATTATGAATGCGACGCCCCCGCGCCCTGCGATAAAGCCGACACCAATGGTCATCAGGGAGAGGAACCAGATGCCGTTCATGAATTCGGGCATGCCGATCAGTCCACCCAAATTCCAGTTACTGACCCCTGTATTGATAGAAATGATCTGTACCGTCGCGCTGAGCAATGCCGCACCCAGCAAAATGATCGCTTTCTGTACTCCCGCGCCCGGTGATTTGAGAATCGTGGCAACAGCGACACCGCCCGGATAGGTCAGGCGCTCAAAGTCGATCATGTGTTTTCTGAGTGGAATGATGAATGCTATGCCCAGGAACGCACCGGCGATGCATCCGAAAGTCAGGATGACCGGGTCGAATCGATCGCTGTAGCCGAGCAGGAAAATGGCAGGAACCGAAAACATCATGCCTGACGACGCGCCGTTTACGCCGCTGGCGATCGTCTGCACGATGTTGTTCTCAATGATGCTCTTACGCCGCAGTATGCCGCGCAAAATGCCGAAGCCGAGAATCGCAGCAAGTTCCGAGCCTTCAATTGAAAAGCCCAGGATCAACGCCGCATAACCGATCGACACGGCGATGATAACGCCGAGTATCCAGCCGACGATGACTGCGACCCAGGTTAGCTCGGGATAGGGTTTGGTATTAGTGATTGACGAGTCCAATTCGTGCCCCCGCTTTTATTGTTATGAGACTGGTATCCGCAGTGCGATAAGGTAGCATGTCCAGCCACGAACGTAACGGGCTCGAGGAGAGTTCTTTTGACCAGAATCAAGCTGTCGGCTGTGCTGTTTGCGCTGATCGTGGCCGGTTGTGCGACGGTAGCGCCGGAATTGCCGGCGATCACCGACAAGCCGACCGGCAATCACTACGACGGCAGCGTTGTCTGGCACGATTTGCTCACCACGGCGCCCGCTGAGTCCCGGAAGTTCTACGGCGAATTATTTGGCTGGGAGTTTGAACGTCCGGGAATGGGTATCGGCATCGGCGATGCGGATAGCTATATGCTGATTCGCCATGACGGCGAACTAATCGGCGGCATGCTCGACGCAAATATCATGAACCGCGAGAACAATATCTCGCAGTGGGTCACCGTCATGTCCACGGGTGATCTAAGTGCGGCAGTCGAACGAGTAACAGCAAATGGCGGCGAGATTTTGACGCCGCCGACGGATGTAGGCTCGCGAGGCACGCTAGCCGTCGTTGCGGGTCCTGACAAAGCGATCATTGCCTTGGTACAAACCAGGGACGGTGATCCTGAGGAACGCGAGCCGGTTGTTAATGGCTGGCTGTGGAACGAACTGTGGACCAACGATGTAGACGGGGCGACCGGTTTTTACCAGGCCGTTGCAGGCTTTGAGATCGAAGATCACACGGTGCAGGGTGCGGAACATGATTACCGCGTGCTCAAGTCGGGGGATTCACCGCGTGCCGCAATTATGCCCAACCCGTTCGAACGTGAGCTGCCGGTGTGGGTTAACTATATCCGTGTCGACGATCCGGCAGCGATTACCGCACGGGTCGAGGAACTTGGCGGCGTTGTGATTATCGATGCCAGCCCGCGAGCGCTTGGTGGTGAGGTTGCTTTTGTTGCGGGCCCATCCGGGGCGGGCGTTGCCTTGCAAACCTGGCCGCTGGCTGGTGAGGAGACAAAATAATGAAAAACAGAATCAAACGGCTGATGACCCTCTTCCTTGTGATCGCTTTGGCGGGCGCCGTTGCGTCGTGCGAGCCTCCCCAGGTTTATGGCAGCGTCGGCTACAGTTCCTACGGTGGGGGTGGCTACTACGGTGGCGGTGGCTACGGCGGTAGCGTCAGAGTTGGTGGGCGCATCTACTAAAAAAACTCCTGCTATCGGGCCAATGGGAAACCCGCGCTTCGCAATAGGCCGGCACTTCGCTCGAACTCATCCCGGTCGGCATAGATGAGGACGACGGTGAATTCACCGATGCCTTTGCGGAACCAGTCGAGGCGCAAACCGGGGGCGCGTTGCTCCAGGCCGGCAACAAACGCTTCGGCACGATACGGTTCGCCGAAACTGAGTAGCGTTGAACGCCCGAACTCCGAGTACAGGTTGTCCGTATCAGGTTCACTGCCTCGGGAACTGCTTAGAACGAAGTCAAGATGTCGCAGGATGTAGCTGCTGTACCAGCTTGCACCCGATGGAATGTCGGTCCCGCTTCCCGATATACGTTCTGGGCCGTAATTGTACGCCGCAAGCGCAAGATGGATATCGCCATCGTAGCGCCCGATCATTTCCTTCAGGTAACGCGCGCCCGCATCGATGTTTGTGCACGGTTCGTATAATTCTGAGAGACGATAGATGCCGAGATGCTGAGCGGTTATCGGCCAGAGAATTTGCATGACACCGTGGGCGTTGGCTTTTGATCGCGCCATCTCGTCGAAGTCGCTTTCACCTCTTGCGACAGCCAGCAGTAGCGTATAGGGCAGGTCATGCTCGAGCGCTGCGACACGAAAACACGTCTCGTGTGGAAACCTGACTCGGGGCTCGGCTGCGAAATCCTGTTTCGCGTAGTGCTCCCAGGCAGCCGCGGGATCGATATCGCTGGATGCCGTCGCCTCTACTGTGAAAGCGGCCAATGCTGCGACAAGCAGTCTGATGAGAAATCTCACGGTCATGATTCGGGCAGGTCAAGACCGGCCGCGGAGGCAATCATCGACAACTTATCGAGGCGCTCGGACTCATCCGTGTAAGCGAAAGCAACGTCATAAACACCGGTCCTGACTTTCACAATGCGGTAGTCAAAACCCGTCAGGGTTTCGAGACGGCTAACGAATCCAGTGGCCGCGATCTGGCTACCGAAGGGACTCCAGAACGAATGCCATTGCAGCGCAAGCGGGGCGACAGCCTGTTCGACTTCCACAGGCGTTGCTGGCGCTGTTGGCTGACTGGTCGTGACAGCGGGCTGTTCCGCGGCGGGCTGTTTCGGAATCATCGACTGTATTGGCTCTGGAGTTGGCTCGGGTACTTGTGCAATGTCCGGGCTGTCGGGCTCAAGCCGAATTTCGGGAACGCCGAGCAACAGGAGAATCGCGCCGATTGACACTGCCGAGCCTGTGAGGAATCCCAGGAATTTGATCATCGTTTGGTACCTAGTAGACGTTGCGGACCCGTATGGCCTGCCAGTCGATATGCGATTGCCACTGCGTCATCGTTTGGGCGAACACGCTCATCCAGTTTTCGAGTTTTTCGCCCTCGAGCCCAAATCGAACTGCTGCGCTGCAACGTTGCGGCAACTTCTGCAAATGCCGTGACAGGATATGCGCAGCCTTACTGTCATTGACTGCAATCGCGTAATAGGTGTCCGCGTCCGGGCTCACAGACCATTCAGTCGATCTCGATGCCGCGTCCGGCATCAGTGTAAACAGAGGTAGCGGCTGGCTGATCGTCTCGTGAGCCCGAACAACTCGTGCGTCAGTTTGTGGCCTGCACGCGGGCCCGGACAAGCGTACAAGGCCGTGGTTGACCTGGTGATTGAGAAAGAAAACAACAGCGTCCTCGCCAGTCCTGACCTGCATTGCAATGCAGGTCTTGCGATCCGAATTGCAGGAGCCTGTGCCATTGATACCTGTCAGTCGCGTCGACGATAGCAGCACGTTCTGCGGCTGGGGGATCCGCGCACGATTTACTCTGGCAGTGCCGGTACGCACATAGGTGCTGGCATTCAGCGCAGGTAACTCTGATCCAGGATCGAGTGGCGCTACAGTTGCCCAATATTGATGCAGGTCGGCGTCGATTGTATGCGCCTTGCCAGTAAGGACGGCATTCGCCTGGCCTGGGTCCGAAGTGAATTGCAGAGATCGGCCGGCGGCGAGGTTATTACTGATGAGCTCCGCAATTCCGTTGAGTGGTGCGGCAAGGTCACTGTTGTCGTCAAGAAAGACAAGGTACTCGCCCGTCATCTGCCGCAGTGAAGCGCAGCCGAGTTCGCGTGCAAGTGATGCCGCAATCATGTCGGATTCGGACATGGAAAACGGTACGGATCGTTCACCAAGAAAAGAGGTATCAGCAGCTGCCTGATCGAACGCACGTTGTTGGCTGCGCGACAAAGAACCTTCCCAGAACGGATCGAAGCCAGCCACCCAGGCCTCGTCTTCGAGGTCGAGCGCGCGCAGGTCAATTCTAAAACGCTCTTTTGCGGTTCTGGAGATCTGCAAACCGACGTAGTAATGCGCGTCATTCCGAGTGCAGTCGGTGCCGTTATTTCTTGAAACAGGGGGTGAAATCCGAATGTCAGGCACGGCAATGATCGCATCGGCCAGCTTGTCTCGAAAGGAGATTGCCAACGCATTGCTAAGCGGTGCCGGTTTGCCATCGACGAAAACGACAACACGCACGGACTCTCCCTTGAATCGCGGGTGCGCCGACAGTTGCGTCAACATGGCGGGAACAGCAGTCTCCGAGATCCAGTCTTCAGCAATCGGTTGTCGCGCGTCGGACGGGCCCGGTGCCGCGACAATCGAGATGGCGACCAAAATCAGGCTCGCGCAGCGTAAGTCGAACGTCACGTCATTGCTCCAGTTGCACGTCGCCACGCGCTGTAATAACCAACGCGCCGCTCTCAGCGGTGTTCATGAAATGTGTCAGTTGATCCTGCATGTCCGGGGGCAGGGTGACTCCCCACTTTGTGGGTTCGCTTTTGAGGCCCATCGTGCGTTGCAGGGCGAGTACTACGTCTTCAGGAACGGTCGCGGCGTCCATTTCGTGAAACTCATTCGGAATCGATGCGGGCCAGAAGCTCAGGCGCCCACGATTGACGTTCATACGTAAGGACTTCTCGATGCCAATGGCGTATAGCCCCACCTCGTTTCGAGCGACAAGTCGTTTCAGGGCCAGGTCCGTTTCAAACTGTAACGTGAATCCCCTGGCGGGCTCTGACGTTGCCGGCTTGGGCGGTGCTGTCACGACAGATTCAAGCACTTCGGGTTCGGGCATGGGTACAGGCAAGGATTCTGGTGCGGGCGCGGATTCGGGGGCTGGAACGGGCGCGGTATCAGGGGTGGAAACTGGTGCTGGAACTTCCGCTACGGGTATTTCCGGTGCGACCGTACTTACAGGAATGCTCTGCACGAGGGCAAATATTGCTACCAGGCACAGCGCGAGAATCGCCATGAAGCGCATAACGTCAGTTTGCAGATCGGCAACGCCGCCAGCTTCGGAGTCCATGCCGCGACTGAGTGGATAGAACAACGGCGAACGAGTCATGTCGTTACCTCGTCGTTAAGGTCGGCTGGCCTGTCTGGAACCTTGAGATGCTGTTCTATGCGTTGCAGTGATGTTCGCATGCTGGATGTATCGGCGCGTGCCGCTTGATCGTAGTAGCGCTGCAGTAGCGTGCCGAGCGTAACCGCTTTGTACACCCGCATCAGGTAGCCGCCTATACCACCAAAGATCGTCGTGGACAGAGCCAGCAGAATGCCACCCTCGACCATCCGTTCGAGAACTGCGAATGCACCGAGCTGCACGGTGGTCTCAGGACTACCCAGTGCAAATATTAGGGCGCTGCGCATACCGATCGCGGTCCAGATCACACCGGTACCGAAGAAAAGTGTCGTCCAGATATCGGTCAGATGATCGAGTTGTACGACCCGGTTTGCGGGCTGGTCATCTTCGAGCAGACCACGTAGCCGGCTAAGGCTTACGAAGAATGCCATCAGGAGCAAAGCAAATACCGGAATCGACGAACCGAGATTCATGTAGGCCCAATCGAGCCACCCGCCGAGGCTGGGGATGCGTTCAGACGTGAACGCTATGATCTCGTAACGGCTTAGCAGGTAAAGCAGCGCACTGCCGCCGATAAACGTGCCCGCTGCGCCTGTAGTGAGGCCGCGCAGGAACCGCCGTCCTTGACTGGCAGACATCGTGGCACGTCCGCCTACTGACCTGCGGAACAGGCCGTGCAGGTCGCCTCAAGGACCAGTTCGACTTCCTGGAACAGTTCGTCGGCGCGATAGTAACCGTCATTGTCAAGACTGACCTTGAGCAGTCCGCGCTCCTTGTCACTGAGTTCGCGCTCCATGTCCAACATGATGCGGTCGCGGCGCGGGCAGGTATGCGAACAATTATTGTAATCGCTCTGCAATGTCATGAACTTCACATTGAAATATCGGTTGTAGTGGTCTTTCGCTTGCCGCTGACTGAGCAGTCCTTCGTCTGCAGACCAGACGAGAAATTCACTGAATACTCGTTTGTTGCCGGGCTTTGGATCGCCTTCGGCCGTACGCAACAGGTCGTCGTAATACCGATCGAAATGCGCGGCGCAACCCGATGACAGCGAGTCTTTGACCTGATCGACAGCAGCGCCAAGGTTGCGGGTTTGCGGGCTGTCACATGGCGGCGGCGACGTCGCGCACGAAGCGAGCATCAGGGTCGAAAGTGCGACGAGCAGGCTCATGGTTTTCATGGCTCGATCTCCAGAAAATTGGGTTAGTTTTGCAGTGGGCTGCGATAGGCCTGTTCGACACTGCCCGGCGGTGGGCCGGCAATTGGTGCAAGGCTGGTATCGTCGCCGAACAGGATGGATTTCACGCCGCCGACAACTTCCATCATCTCTGGCGTGATGGTGCCGAACGACTGGTTGAGTTGTTCGATAAGCGTCGCGCGGGCGATTTCTTCCCGTGTGCGGGCAATCAGCCGGCTCGTTTCTTCCATGTCGAGATAGATATCGGATGCGAGCACAGCAAGTGACTGGTCAGTCTGGCTGCTCGATGAGGCGACCAATTTGTAGTACTGACTGAAACGTTCGCTGAGTCGCATGCCTGAGCGGCCACGCAGGCTGGGCGTCGGTGCTGCCGTGTCTTTGGGCGGATTACCGCCGAGCAATGTCTCCTGCAGCGTCCAGGAGGTCATTTTGTTACCTAACTCGCTGCGAAGGCGCTTCTCGAGACTCAGCCGGGTGTTGTTGACGGTGTGTTCCATGTCAGGCAGTCGGTCTTCCATGATGCCGAGCATGTCGAGGTAGGTTGCGCCGATCTGCTTGGCGAGGCGCTGGCATCCGGGGTCGTCCTCCGCACCATCGCATTTGCTCTCGTGGTACAGCTGTTGTTGCTGGTCAAGCTGACCGATGACTTCTTGCAGGCCGGTTTCCATTTCCTTAGCTACTGAACTTGTTTGTCGCAAGTCCTCTACGACCGTCGTTGGAAACAGGCGGATCGTCGGCGTATTGGCGTAGGACTCGCCAATAAGCAGCAGGGTGGCCATTGCCAGCAGTCCGTGCGTCATCTGACGCCGGGATAAGAGTTCCATTTCACCATCTCCCTTGTGGTTGGATTGCGTTGGGAATCCGATAATGATCGGGAACCAAGCTACTTGGGTATGGCTGAACCAAACCTGAATAAGCTGAAGCAGGCGGCTGTGTTGGGGTAGCATTGGCGGCTGCTCTCGGCCGTTCGCAAAAGCAACCAAGAACCACTATGAAGAACAAAATCTACGTCGCCCCGATGATGGACTGGACCGATCGTCATTGCCGCTACTTCATGCGGCTGTTGAGTCCGAGCGTATTCCTGTACACGGAAATGGTGACGGCAAATGCTTTGCATTTTGGTGATGCGGAGTCGCTGCTCCGATACGACGACTCTGAACATCCAATCGCCGTTCAGCTCGGTGGTAGCGACCCGGATTTGATGGCAGAGGCCGCGGCTCGTTCGGCAAATTCGGGTTACGACGAAATCAATATCAATGTGGGTTGCCCGAGCGATCGCGTGCAGAGCGGCCAGTTCGGTGCCTGCCTGATGGCGCAGCCCGATATTGTTGCTGAATGTTATTCGGCCATGCAGTCAGGCATCGACATACCTGTGACAGTCAAAATGCGAATAGGAATCGACGATCACGATAGCGATGAGTTCCTGACGCGATTCGTGGACACCTTGTCGGCCGTCGGCTGCCAGAAATTCATCGTCCATGCCCGAATCGCGATTCTTGATGGATTGAGCCCCAAGGAAAACCGAACCGTGCCGCCGCTGAACTATGAGCGTGTTTATCGACTCAAGGAAGCCAATCCCGACCTCCAGATTGTCCTTAATGGAGGAATCTCGGAAATCGGTCACGTCGACGACGTGCTCAGGCATGTTGACGGTGTCATGATTGGTCGACAGGCCTACCACCACCCGTACTTTCTGGCCGAACTCGAACATCACGTGAACCCAGACGTGCCGTTACCTGATCGGCGTGATGTTGTTGAGCAAATGCTTCCCTATATCAAGCGTGAGCTCGAAAAGGGTGAACGACTTGGCCGAATCACACGGCACATGGTTGGACTGTTTGCGGGCATGCCAGGCGCACGTGCCTGGCGTCGATACATCAGCGAGAACGCTTACCGTGACGGAGCGGGCACAGAGGTTCTGCTCGAAGCGCTGGATGCCATGCCAGTTGCAGCATAGAATATCGGGTTCACAGGAATAGCCGGAGCGATAGCCAATCCATGGGCGCTAAATCATTGAAGAGAAACAAAGGGCCAACGATGGCCGACATGGCCGATATCCACGAGTTGTACGAGGAATCGGTACAGAACGTCGAAAATGAAGTGCAATTTTTGGGCGCCACATTCCGTGAGCGAAGTGGAAGGACAGCCTATACGTTTCGTGAGGATTTTTGCGGCACCGCCAGCCTGGCCTGTGAATGGGTAAGGCAGGGCGACGAATACTCGGCAGTTGGTGTCGATATCGACTCGTCCGTTCTTGAATGGGGACGGAAGAACCGCGTCAGCCGGCTAGACGTTGCGGACCAGGCGCGGGTTCGCCTGATCGAATCTGACGTTCAGACTGTCGAGACACCGAAGGTCGATATCCTGGCAGCCTTTAACTTCAGTTACTGGATATTCGAGGAGCGCACGCAGATGGTCGCCTATATGCGGCAATGCTACGAGGCGCTCAAGGACGACGGAATCCTCTTCATGGATATGTTCGGTGGTCCCGAGTCATTCGAAGAAACCCGGGAAAAAACCAAGCACGATGGCTTTACTTACGTCTGGCACCAGGCCAGGTTTTATCCCGTAACAAATCACATGCAGTGCTACATCCATTTCAAGTTCCCGGATGGCTCAAAGCTCAAACGCGCATTCAGCTATGCCTGGCGCCTGTACACGGCTCCTGAATTACGTGACATGCTGCACGATGCCGGTTTCGGCAATGTGACAGTCTATTGGGAAGGCGAAGACGAAGAAGGTGAGGGCAACGGCATATTCACTCCGAATGACAAGGGTGAGGCAGATCTCGCCTGGATAGCGTATATTGTTGCTGAAAAATGAAGTCCATTTCGTTCAAAAATAGCTTCATTATTAGGTAGTTACGGGCCCATTATGGCAAAGGATCTTGAAGTCGCAATTGTGTTTGCTGACGTTGTCGGTAGTACGCAGCTGTACGACAAGTTTGGCGATACCAAAGCCAGCGAGACGGTCGCCCTGTGCCTGGACGTTATGAAAGACGCTACCCACCAATACAATGGCACCGTAATCAAGACGATCGGTGATGAGGTTATGTCCACGTTTCCAACGGTTGAGGAAGCAATGGGTGCGGCCGTGATGATGCAGGCGCGGATTTCGGCCGATACCAAGCAGGAAGACCGCATAACTGTAGCGATTCGTATCGGTTGCCACTACGGTCCGGTCGTCCAGGAGCAAAACGACATTTTTGGCGCAGCCGTGCACACAGCGAATCGCATGACTTCGCAGGCCAAGGCTCGCCAGATCGTCATTTCCGGCGGCACAGTCGAACATATGAGCCCTGAATTCAAAAGACAAACACGACAAATCGACGTCGCGACGGTTCGCGGCAAACTGGACGAAGTCGCACTGTACGAGTTCCTGTGGAACCCCGAAGAAGCAACCAGTATGTTGCCGACCATCGAGTGGGAAAATCAGGAACGCAAAGCATCGAAACTCGAATTGTCATTTCGCGACCAGACCATCGAAGTTTGTGACAAGCGCAAGAACGTCATTATGGGCCGTGCCGAAGACAATGATCTCGTGGTCAAGGGCAACCTGATCTCACGCATTCATGCCAAGGTCGAAATGCGCCGTGGCAAATTCATGCTTGTCGACCAGAGCACCAATGGCACATTCGTGTTGAACTTGCTGGGCGAAGAGACCTTTGTACGCCGCGACTCGAAGGAAATCAGCGGCGAAGGCACGATCGGCCTTGGTCGCGCCGAAGAACCCGGCGCATCGCTGGCGATACACTTCAAGTCTGTGGAATAGTCGCGGCTAAAGCCGCTCCCACAGATTCTCGATAGCACTTGTAGGAGCGGCTTTAGCCGCGACGGTCACGCTTTATCCAGTTCGTCGGCCACTCTCAATTGTTCGGCACGCAATGCCTCGGGCACGCGCTCGCCGAACGAGTCGAGATAGTCAGCAAAGTGCTGGTTTTCGACTTTCCAGTGGGCGATATCCACAGAGGTCAGCGTTTGCATGGCTTCTTCGGTGATATCAAGTTCCGACGTGTCGATGTCGCCATCTTCCGGCAAATACCCAACCGGCGTGTCTTTTGCGCCAACACGATTTTCACAGCGATCGACGATCCAGCGTAGAACGCGCAGGTTTTCGCCAAAGCCAGGCCACAGGAAGTGGCCATCGTCGTCCTGGCGGAACCAGTTAACGTGGAAGATTCTTGGCAACTTGTCGCTGCGTTCCTCCAACGACAACCAGTGTTGCCAGTAATCGGCAAAGTTGTAGCCGCAAAATGGCTTCATCGCCATCGGGTCGCGGCGGATGACGCCGACTTCACCAATTGCGGCCGCGGTCGTCTCGGAGCCCACGCTGGCGCCGACAAGTACGCCATGTCTCCAGTCCCTGGCTTCGTAAACGAGCGGTGCGAGTCGTTTGCGACGGCCGCCGAACACGATGGCTGAAATAGGCACGCCTTCAGGCGCATCGGCGAGCTTCGAGTAGCTCGGGTTATTCGTTGCCGCAACCGTGAACCTGGAATTCGGGTGTGCCGCTTTTCCGTTCGCGCTGTCGTACTTCTCGCCTTTCCAGTCCACCGCAGGTTCGCCAACTCTCTTGTCTTCCCACCACGGCTCGTTATTTTCAGTGCGTGCCACATTGGTGAAAATTGCGTCGTGCGTAATCATGTCGAACGCGTTTTCGTTCGTTTTCTTGTTGGTTCCAGGTACGACGCCGAAGTAGCCGGACTCAGGGTTGATCGCGCGCAGCTGACCTTCGTCATCGAAATGCAGCCAGGCTATGTCGTCACCAAGCGTGTGGATTTTCCAGCCGGGCATCGAATGCGGCGGAATCAGCATGGCGAGGTTGGTCTTGCCGCACGCCGACGGGAACGCACAGGCAATGTA
>Ga0209165_10000549_pt1 | contig 12813 bp, 7 predicted proteins | sample tdAd001_FD_187122 | JGI IMG/M metagenome (GOLD analysis project Ga0209165, IMG submission 187122) | Marine sediment microbial communities from the Atlantic coast under amendment with organic carbon and nitrate - tdAd00.1 (SPAdes)... | ecosystem: Environmental > Aquatic > Marine > Coastal >... | reverse complement strand
TCCTCGATATCGCCGTCGGGGTTCCAGTCGTAGTTGGCCGAGTGAATGCGATGCAGCATCGTTCTCATCTCGTAGGTCTCGCCGACCTTGCCGTCATAGGCTTCGGACGAATCGACACCCATGCCCACGCGAACGTTTTGCTCGTTGGAAGCCGCGTTATGGCAGACGAGGCAATAGTCGACGTTGTCGACGCGATCGCCGCCATGCTGATACATCGAGCCTACATGGCAATCCAGGCACAGTTCGGTGTCGACGATATCGCGGCGCGCCATTTCGGCGCCATCACCGATGAGCCAATCAAAAGTCGGCGACGGGACACGAGCTTCCACTATCAGGCCGGCAACATCGGGGCTCTCAACGAGCGGCTTGCCGCCCAGGGCTATCCTGCCTTTCTCGGCAACGACAGCTTCCACCGGGATGGTGGTCGTCGCGATCATACCCGCGCAGACCGTGTTGGTAGCATCCGGGTTGACCCGGGGGTCGGGCTGGCCTGGCGCGCTGGTCGAGTTGCCGATGATGAAATCATCACCCTGGGCGTAGCTGCGGTATGTGCGGAGGCCGCCATCGCCGAGGTGGAACGTCGGGGCGCCCACACCGACCGTGTCGTTACACGGATCGACGCCAACGCCGTCGTAGGTAGCCAGCCAGGTGAACGTCAGGCTCACGCCGTCATCGGCCATACCGGTGATCGCCCAACCGAACTTGTCACCCTCAACGATGGAGGTGTCAACGCCATCATAGATGAAGCCGTGGCGCGGGCTTTCCCATCCGTCATGGAATTCGGTCACGACCACCCGCGCGATGCCGCCATCAACATGGCACGTCTGGCAGTCGGTCGTTTCGTCATAATCCACGTGGAACGGCGTGGCAGTGAAGTCCCAACTATCACTATCCATCGAGCCGTGGCAGGAGAAGCAGCCACTACCCGTGACCGGCTGTGCGTTCACCAAGGCCAGCTCCAGTGTTTCGCTATGGCAGACGCTGCAGTTGGTCATATAGGTCGGGTAGGTGGTATGAACGGGCTCGCCATCATCCATCCAGTTACCGTTGTGGTAGCCGTGGGATACATCTACGAGGCTAGGCACAGTCGTGGCTGGCGCCCAGTACGGCGCGACACCATGACATACCAGGCATGGCTCGCCGGCGTCTTCGGCCTGATAGTAGCCGCCGTGGACGTCGATACCTTCCGGACCGTGGCAATTGGTGCACGCCGGGGCGCTCACGATCGTCGGCAAGAACGGAGAGGCTGGTGTGTCACCGTAGAAATAGACACGCGTGTCTCTCTCGCCGCCATCCGCAACCCGGAACAGGTAGCGATTGTTGGTCGCCGCCGCGGCTGCGCCGCCAATCACCTTAAGCGTGTAGTCGCCGCCACCATTGTCGGTGAGGGTCAGGCTGCCGGTATCGCAAATCCCGCCCACGGCATTGCAGATATTGGCGTTCGCCAATGCGTCGGCCCGATAGCCGCGCTCTATCGTGTCGTAGCCTAAGCCCGGCGCTCCGTCGACTAGGAGACTGAACGTGACGTCAAGGTCGGCGCCGTTTGTCGCGAAGGCGACATTGCTGACCATCTCGATCGGCGGCAGCTCATGGGCCACCGGCGCAGAGGCGAAGGAGCCGTCATCATGGCATACCCCACAGCTTTCGAGGGGCGTTATGGTGGCGCTAGCCCCATCAGTTCCGTCTACGCCATCAACGCCGTCAACGCCGTCGGTGCCGTCGGTGCCGTCCAAGCCATCATCGCCTGAGCACGCACCAAGCGCGAAGGCCAGCGTGCACACCACGAGGATGGACCACGCCCATCGTAAAAATCCGTCGAACCGGTTCATGAGCCTACTCCTATATTCTTCGATAAAATTGAAGTCCGAAAAGCACATTCACATTGCTACGGGTGCACTTTCGGCACTTGGCATAGCGTAGGACCGGGTCATTTTGGCAACACTGACAATTGTCAGTTTCGGCCACAAAAACAGTCTGTGGATGGTGCTTATGTGGGACGGAAATATTCTCGGTAACTACGTATCGAATTGCAGCTGGTGACCTGAATGTGTTGCCGTATGGGCGCTCAGGATACGAGCGAATTTTTGACGGACCACCGGACAAAAATGCAACTGCAAATATTTTACTTCAGACCATGGAATGACACACTGATATAGCGCAGCTTCGCGTAGGTAAATACCGATATGCCGAATAGGCAAGTCGCTATCGACTTCCTTCAGCAAACACCTATAAATAATGAGTTATTCAGCTCCTTTGGATCAGATTTGACGAGTAATGTCCTGCGGTAATTGCGAGTGTCCATTTATTGATTTGCAGGCCGAAAGCGGCCTGTTATCGGATAGTGAAGTTCAGTGCGTCGTCGCCGAGGCGGTGCAGAAAGTCTCGTTCAAGAAAGGCGAGGTTCTGTTCCTGCAAGGGCAGCCAAGCTCGAGCTTGTATTCATTGAGTGACGGCATGGTGAAGATCTGTTCGCATACCGCCGACGGGCGGGAACAGATTGTGGGTCTGAGTACTCCTGGTAATCTGCTTGTGGGCCTGCAATCCATCAATGACGAACGCTATGCCTACACAGGCATTGCGGCCACGAATGTGAAGGGCTGTAAGATCAATCACAGAGCTCTGCTTGGCTGTGTTCAGTCGAAGGGCGAGGTGGCCATGCGCGTTATCGGCGCTGTGAATGCTCAGTTGGCCCACAGCAGGGCTCTCATGGAGGTGATGGGCCACAAGTGCGCGGCTGCGAAAATCGCCTCGTTCATACTATTGATGACGCCCAGGTCAGAGCACGGCAGTTGTCGATTCGAGTTGCCTTTTTCGCGTATGGAAATGGCCAGTCTTCTGGGGCTAAGTGAAGAAACTGTTTGCCGCCTGATGGCAAACATGAAGCGCAAGGGAGCGATCTACGCGCCCCGCGGAAAGGTCGAGATTCGCGACTGGAATCAACTGCATGCAATCTCGGAAGGTCGCGCCGACGAGCACCTGGTCGCCTAGCCTGAATCATTACGGCGGATACCTATTGGAGCAGTCGTCCGGCTGTGGCAAATAGGGCGTGGCCGTGGTGAAATACTCGACGGCATTCAGTTTTTCTTGAACCTGTTAAGGCTGGGTTAATCTGGCATTTGCTACAAACCAAACTGAGCAGGGTCACTAACGGTAAAAAGGGAATCTCATGAAGACCTTATATTGCACAGCATTTTCACTCGCTCTCGGCGTGTTTGCCTCAGTCTCCGCCGCACAAGATCTGGCGACCGTTGTAGAAAACTGCAACGGCTGTCACGGTGACGACGGCGTCAGCCAATGGTCCGACGTGCCGACGATTGCCGGTGTACCAGAGTATGTACACGCCGATGCGCTGTACTTCTTCCGCGACAACGAGCGGCCTTGCAGTGAGACCGAATACAAACAGGGCGATACGAGCCGTCCCGCCACGACCATGTGTGCCGTCGTTGCCGATCTGAGTGACGAGATGCTTGACGAACTCGCAGCTCATTATGTGGGGCTACCCTACGTCCCCGCCCAGCAGGAATTCGACGCGGGCCTGGCAGCAGCCGGCAAAGCCGTGCATGACAATCTCTGCGACAAATGCCACTCGGAAGGCGGCGGAAATCCGGACGACGAGGCAGGCATCCTGTCGGGCATGTGGATCGGCTATCTCGAGGCTACAATGGCTCAGTATGCATCGGGCGAACGCGAGCAAGACAAGAAGATGAAAGAGAAGATGGACGAACTCAGCGACGCTGATACAACGGCGCTGATCCATTACTACGCCAGTCAGCAATGACCGGCGACAAGACCGAAGACGTTCATTTCAAAAAGCTCTTCGCGTCCATCGATGCGATGGACACGGAGAGCTTTCTCAGTTTTATTTGCGCGGACGCGACGTTCCGCTTCGGTTCCTCACCTGCCGTAAAAGGTCATGCGGAGATTCGAGCCGCGGTTGAAGGCTTCTTCGCGTCATTCGCAGCTCTGCAACACGATTTACAGCGACTCGTTGCCGATGGCAACGTCGTCGTCTGCGAAGGTGAGGTTACGTACACCAGACACGATGGCAGTTCTATCACCTTGCCTTTCGCCAATGTCTTCGAAGTCGACGATGGATTGATTTCGCTGTATCGCGTCTACATCGACATCGGACCACTATTCGCCGTATAGCGGTAGTGTAAATACGTCGGGCGCGACGCGCCTTCGGTAAACCCGGATACCAAGTTCGCTGCTATTGAAATATTAAGCAACCTTAGTGTGCCTTAATTTCGGCGATTTACTGGAAACCTCATGAAGTGTTGGCTTGCCCTAGTGGCCGCGATTCTCTGCTTCGCCGCCGCCCCCTCACTTGCGCAGGACAATGAGAACTGCTTCGAGTGTCACGCCGATGAGGAACTGACAGGCTCTTTTGCAGGCGAGGAGATGTCAATGTTCGTGGGCCAAGAGGCCTACGCGGCATCCATTCACAACGACATTGCCTGTGTGGAATGCCACCAGGACATAGATCCCAACAGGCGCAGGCACTCCACGCGCAAAGACCTCGAGCTTGTCGATTGCAGCGGCTGCCACAGGCCCGAGGCCAACGCGCACAAACGTAGTCTGCATGGTGTAGCCGCAAAAGACGGCGATCCACTAGCGCCGGCCTGTGCAGACTGTCATGGCAAGCACAATATCCTGTCCGCTTCGGATCACAATTCACCAACAGCAGTAATGAACGTGCCGCTGCTTTGCGGCGCCTGCCATCAGGAAGGCTCGCCCGTATCACGTACTCACGATATCTCGCAAGACAACATCCTCGAGAACTACTCGATGAGTATTCATGGCGAAGGTCTGTTCCTTCAGGGCCTTACCGTTACCGCCGTTTGTACCTCCTGTCACACGGCCCACGACATTCGTTCGCACACCGACAAGCGGTCAAGTATCCACGCAGATAATGTGGCCGAGACCTGTACCTCGTGTCACGGCCAGATCGAACGTGTGCATCGCAAGGTAATCGAGGGCCGGTTGTGGACCGATGACCCGGGCAAAATCCCGACTTGCGTCGACTGTCACGCCCCACACGAGATCCGCCAGGTTTTCTACCCTGACGGCCTGGCCGATCAGGATTGCCTGACCTGCCACAGTGACCCAGAACTGACGATGACTCGCGGCGGTGAAAGCATCAGCCTGTACATTGACGAGGCGGCTCACGAGGGCTCGGCGCATACGGACACCGCTTGTGCCCAATGCCATACGGATGTAACGGTTGCCCAGGAACGCGCCTGTGAAACGATCGTGTCGGCTGTGGATTGCAGTATCTGTCATGCCGAACAGGTCACCGAGTATCAGGCGAGTACGCATGGAACCCTGTACGCGGACGAAGATCCCGATGCACCGTCGTGCCAGGATTGTCACGCCGAGCACGCCACGCTTAGCAGTGAAGTACCAGCGTCGCCGACGTACCCTCGCAACGTCCCAACGCTGTGCGGAGAATGTCACCGTGTCGGCGAGCAGGCGGCTAAGCGGATCGAGGCCGAAGTGGACGACATCGTCGGAAGTTACGAAGATAGCGTCCATGGTCGGGCGCTGACAGAGAGTGGCCTGATAGTCTCGGCAACTTGTGCCGATTGCCATGGCCCGCACTCGGAACTCCCGCCGGACAACCCACGTGCTCTGATCCATCCGGAGAACGTCGCCGGTACCTGTGGTGTTTGCCACCATGGAATCGAGGAAGAATTCCGCACCAGTGTTCACTGGCCCGACGACTCTGAGTCGGACAAGGAATATCCGACTTGCGAGGACTGTCATGCCTCGCACACAATTACACGGACCGTAACGCCGGGCTTCCGGACCCGGATGATGGATCAGTGCGGCCGGTGTCATGTCGATGAGACAGAAACCTTCTTCGACACCTTCCATGGCAAGGTTTCGCGCCTGGGCGCAGAGGGTGCTGCGAAGTGTTACGACTGCCATGGCACACACGACATTCTCAGTCCCATCGACCCCGCCTCGCGACTTAGCCGGGACAACGTGGTCGAAACCTGCGGCCAGTGCCACGAAGGGTCGCACCGTCGTTTCGCCGGTTACCTGACGCACGCGACGCACCACGACCGCGAGACCTACCCGTGGTTGTTCTGGTCGTTCTGGGGCATGACCGCGCTGCTGGTCGGTACCCTGTCGTTTGCGCTGTTGCATACGCTGGCCTGGGTCGTGCGCCTGTTGCTGAACCGCGATGAGTGGAAGGCGCATAAGGCCATTGCCCGTAACAAAGACCAGAAATTCTACCGTCGATTCAGCCGCGTCCAGCGCACCATGCATATCGTGATGATGCTCAGCTTCTTCACGCTGGCGTTGACGGGAATGGCATTGAAATTCTCGTATATGTCCTGGGCACAGATGACCTCCCGGGTACTCGGAGGGTTCGATAGTATGGGGTTCCTGCATCGCGTTGGTGCGATAGCGTTGATCATCGTCTTCATCGTGCACCTGTGGGATGCGGTTCGTCACAAGAAGGCCACAGGGCAGACCTGGTTGCAGGTCATTAAGGGGCCGGACTCGATCATTTTCAACGGCCGCGACCTCAAGGAGTTCATCGGGTCCGTCAAGTGGTTCTTCGGCATAGGTCCCCGCCCGAATTACGGTCGTTACACCTACTGGGAGAAGTTTGATTACTTCGCGGTAGCCTGGGGTGTAGCCATTATCGGTAGCACAGGGCTGGTCCTGTGGTGGCCGGAAATGTTCACCTACATCGTTCCTGGCTGGGCCGTCAACGTGGCGACGATCATCCACAGCGACGAGGCACTGCTCGCGGTCGGTTTCATATTTACGATTCACTTCTTCAATACGCACTTCCGGCCTGACAAGTTCCCCATGGATCCCGTGATATTTACCGGGCGGATTTCCGTGGAAGAGCTGAAATTCGACAAGCCTGGCGAGTACGAAGCGATGGTGGAATCCGGTGAGCTGGAGAACAACCTCGTGAAAGCATTCCCAACAGGTAAAGATCGGGGCGTGAGGATATTCGGTTTCCTGGCGCTCACGTTCGGCCTGGTCCTTTTGAGCCTGATCATCTACACAATGCTATTCGGCTACCGTTAGAGGTCGGGACACACGAAAATCTGAGATCACTACAATGCGCAAACTCCTCGCCTTTCTGGTCACCTGCCTGCTGTTCGCTTTACAGACCGTCTACGCCGAGGAGGAGCACCCGTGTAACGATTGCCATGAGGTCGATGTGGCTCTGTTCGAGAGCACGCCTCACGGCACTACGGAGTGCCTCGATTGCCATGTAGGCGGGGAGCGTCGGCACAGACGCGGGCTCGACCCGGTGGATTGCGAAGGATGTCACGCTGAGGTTGTCGACGAACAGATTGTGAGCGTGCACGGATCCGAAGGTGTGCAACGCATCCCTGGTATGGAACTTCCCTCATGTGCGGGCTGTCATGGCGAAACACATGTCATGACATCTGCGAACGATCCATCTTCACCGGTTTATGCGGAACGTCAGGGAGAGACTTGCGGAGTCTGCCATGGCACTGGACAACCAGCACCGCCAGGCGTCCACACCATTCGTCCGATTGAGGCTTATACCGCCAGCGTACACGCCGAGGCTGTGCACAATGGAGACAAAGGCCCAAGTTGCAGCGATTGCCACACGGCCCATTCGCCATTGCCCGCCACGGATCCCGTATCTTCGATCCACCGGTCGAATCTGCCCGCCACATGTGGTGCCTGCCATGGTGAAATCACGACTCAGTTCGAGCAGAGTATTCATGGCCTGGCCGCAGCCAGCGGGATATCAGACTCGCCGGTGTGTACGGATTGCCATGGTGAGCACCGCATTCTGGCTGTGAGCGCAGAGGGCTCGCCGGTATCGGCGAGCAATATTCCGATCCGTGTTTGCGGTCCCTGTCACTCGGACCTGCGACTGGGTGAGAAATATGGCCTTGATGCTGATCAGGTCCCTTCCTATGAGGACAGCTTCCATGGTCTGGCTGCCCGTGGCGGTGTGCAAAAAGTTGCGAACTGTGCGAGTTGCCACGGTGTACACAACATCCTGCCTTCGAGCGATCCTGAGTCCTACATCCATCCGGACAATCTGGCGGATACCTGCGGCAAATGCCACGTAGGAGCAGGCACCCAGTTCGCCATCGGTCCCGTGCATATGCTGGACGAGCAGGAACCGCATATCGTCGTGTACTGGATCCGGGCCATTTATATTCCGCTGATCTGGGTCACCGTCCTCTTCATGCTGTTCCACAATCTGATCGATCTCGTGAAGAAGACCCGTCATCCGGAGCCACGACTCCGCAAGCCTCCCGAGCACTGCACAATCAAAGAGCGCATGTCGGTGCCGTTCCGGATCACCCACGCTGTAGCTGCTGTGAGCTTCATCGTGCTCGTGATCAGTGGCTTCGCCTTGAAATACCCGGAGAGTTGGTGGGCAGACCTGGTGCAGATCGCGGACGGCGAATTCCGTGGCCTGATTCACCGCATTGCTGCCGTCGGCCTGATCGGCGCCTGCTTCTTCCACTTCGGCCATGTTGCCGTCAGCGTCCGTGCCCGACATCAAATGGCCGGGATGCTCCCTGGTCTTGCTGACTTCAAGGAGTTCGCCCATCGGATAGGCTACAACCTCGGGCGCCGGCCCGAGCCACCGGCTCCGGTGCGTCTCGGCTACGTCGAGAAGATAGAATACTGGGCTGCGCTATGGGGTACTGCTGTCACGGCGGTAACGGGACTGGTGTTGTGGTTCGAGAACTTCACCCTCACCTGGCTCCCGGGTTGGGTGCCTGAAGCGGCCACAGTGCTGCACTTCCTTGAGGCAATTCTGGCTACGCTGGCGATTCTTATCTGGCACTTCTACTTTGTCATCTTCGATCCGGCGGTGTATCCGATGGATACGGCATGGCTGAAGGGCAAGCCGCCGTTCTCACGAGCGGAAGAGCGCGGTGAGGTCATCTGCGAAGACCCGACCGAGCAGCAGAACGGCTCGCCTACTGCTGTTGAATACGACAACTGACTTCGGAAAACCCGGATATCAAGTACAACGCCAATGCAATATTAAACACATGCGGCATTTCACTCGATTAGAATCAGAAGAGAAAAAATCCGTACTCTCGAGATAATCAGGGGAATGCAGTGTTCAAGAATTTTCTAGCATCGATCACGCACAACGCGATCAGCCTGATCGGCACAGCGCTCGCAGTGGCGAGCCTCGTGCTGATCGCGAGCTTGTTTGCGATGCAACAATTCGGTTTCGAGGGCGGCCCGTACCTGGGTATCCTGACCTACCTGATTCTGCCGATGATCTTCGCGATCGGCTTGATCCTGATTCCGGTTGGCGCCGTGTTATACCGCCGCAAGGTGCGCAGAATGCCGGGCGGGGACGGAACTCAGTTGTTGCCGGTCTTCGACCTGAATGTGCCGCACACTCGCCGTTGGCTGCTGATTTTTCTCGGCGCAACAATGGTCAATATCATTATTCTCGCGAGCGCCACCTACAAGGGCGTAGAGGTGATGGAGTCCGTCGAGTTTTGCGGACTCGCCTGTCACTCGGTGATGGAACCGGAGCACACCGCACATGCAAGGTCTCCGCATTCGCGCGTCGCCTGTGCCGACTGTCATATCGGACCCGGGGCCGACTGGTTTGTAAAATCGAAGTTGGATGGAGCCTGGCAGCTGGTTTCGGTTGCATTTGACCTGTATCCGCGCCCGGTCCCGACACCGTTGCATGACTTGCGCCCGGCACGCGATACCTGCGAACAGTGTCACTGGCCGACAAAGCACGTTGGTGACAAGTTGAAAGTCATAAAGCATTACGAGGAAGACGAGTCCAACACAGAGCTGACAACTGCGCTTGTGTTACGAGTTGGTGGCACCGATGGAATAACGTCATCCGGCATCCACTGGCACGTTGATCCCGATATGGAAATTCGTTACAGATCGGATGAAACACGCGAGGAAATCTACGAGGTCGAGTATACGAATGTAGACGGCTCAGTAACGCACTACGCCGATAGAAAAGCTCCGGAAGAGGGTGGCATCTGGCGCACCATGGATTGTGTCGACTGCCACAACCGGCCAAGCCATATCTACCAGCCGGCGCACAGCGAAGTTGATCGTGTGATCAGTGAAGGATTGGTAGACAGGTCGCTGCCATTTGTGAAGAGAGAGGGACTTCGAATTATCGATGCCGAGTACGCATCGCACGAAGAGGCACGAGCCGTCATTAGCGAAGAGCTGCAGAAGTTCTATGCGGAGAATTACCCGGAGATAGCAACAGAGAAAGCCGAAGTCATCAGTGCCGCCGCGGACGCGCTGGGCGATGTCTACGCGGTCAACGTTTTTCCAAATATGAATGTCTGGTGGGACACCTACCCGAACCATATAGGCCACGAACAATCACCGGGTTGTGAGCGCTGCCATACCAAGAAGATGCGCACGGCCGATCGCCAGGAGATTTCAGGTGATTGCGACAATTGCCATGTGCTGCTCGCCGAAGGGGAAGAGGATCCGGACATCATGCGCGTGTTGAGCCCTGAATGAAGCCAGCGTCTACAGCGACAAACGCATCGCGACAGCTTGCCTACGAACTTATCAGTGGCGGAAGTGGGCTCTTTTTGGCGTTGTTTATGTGGGGTCACATGGTTCTGGTTGGCTCGATACTGACCGGAGAGCGTGGCTTCGACTGGATGGCGACCATGCTCGAGGATTACTTCATCGCTCAGCCGACGGTTGTAGCAATTTTCGTGTTGTTTCTCCTGCACGCAGTCATCGCGAGCCGTAAGATTCCGGCGCAACTGGAGGAGCGGCGACAGCTGATCAAACTGGGGCGTGACCTCAAGGCGGCGACCGGCTTCGATCCGCACCGCGAATCGATGCTCTGGATCTGGCAGGTGCGTACCGGGATGATGGTCCTGGTTCTGGGCAGCTTTCACCTGATTCTGCTCGGTATCGATGTCCTGACACCCTTGTTTGGCGAACGCCTCGGTCTCGAGGCCGTCACGACTCTTGCGAGGGTCCAGGCCGGACTTTGGTTGCCCTACGCCGTATTGCTGGTCTGTGTCGAATTTCACGCGAGCGTGGGTCTGTATCGAATGGCCGTGAAGTGGGGCGTGCTGGCAAGCCTGTCACGCCCGGCACTCAGGTTCATCGAACATGTGCTGCTGTGGGCATTTCTGGGTCTCGGTATCGTAATACTTCTGGTGTTGGCCGGAGTGCTGGAGCCGCCACTTGCGTTCCTGTTGGAGTCCGCTGCATGAGCACGCAAATTGTTAGCACCGATGTTCTTGTAATCGGCGGCGGCCTGGCAGGAGAGCGCTGCGCGATCGAAGCGGCAGCAGCCGGTCACGACGTATTGATCTTGTCCCTTGTGCCGCCCCGTCGCAGCCACAGCTGCGCCGCGCAAGGCGGTATGCAGGCGGCGCTCGGCAATTGCGTCAAGGCAGATGGCGACAGCCCATCGCTGCATTACCTGGACACCGTAAAGGGATCTGATTGGGGCGCCGATCAGGAAGTCGCAAGAATTTTCGTTGAAGAGGCACCGGTTGCGGTGCGAGAGATGGCGCACTACGGGGTTCCCTGGACGCGAGTCCGCGGTGGACGTAACAGGTACTTCATCAAAGGCGAACGCGTCGAGATCGAAGAGAAGGAAGAGAACGACGGCTTGATCATGCATCGTGACTTCGGCGGTACGGCCAAGTGGCGAGCCTGTTATGCCGGCGCTGGCACCGGCCATGCGGCTTTGTTCGCGGTCGACAGCGAAGTGGTTCGTCTCGGTGTGACTGTTCGGGACAGGGCAGAAGCGGTACAACTGATCCACGACGGTGGACGTTGCTGGGGCGCGGTTTCACGTTGTCTCAGGACAGGCAAGCATTCGGCGATTCTCGCCAAAGCGACAGTCATCGCCACGGGCGGGCACGGCCGCATCTACGGCCAGTACACGACCAATGCCACGATCAACGAAGGCACGGGTGCGGCGATCGCGCTCAACACGGGCGTTGTACCGCTGGGCAATATGGAAGCGGTTCAGTTCCATCCTACGGCGCTCTCGCCGAGCGGCATTCTGTTGACAGAAGGCTGTCGTGGCGATGGTGGCTTTCTGCTCGACAAGAATTTGGACCGATTCATGGTCGAGGCCGAACCGGAAAAACAGGAACTCGCCAGTCGCGATGTCGTATCTCGCCACATGGCGCAACGTATGCGCGATGGTCTGGGCGTCGACACCGAATACGGGCCACACTTATGGCTCGATGTGCGCCATCTCGGCGAAAAGCACGTGACGACGAAACTAAGAGAGGTATACGAGATTTGCCGGGATTTCGCCGGCCTCAATCCGGCGAAGGAGCTGGCACCGGTTCGTCCAACGCAACATTACTCGATGGGTGGGGTGCGTGTTAACAAGGATGGTGAGGCCTACAACATGGCTGGTCTGTTCGCGGTTGGCGAGGCGGCGTGTTGGGACATGCACGGATTCAATCGCCTTGGCGGTAACAGTCTAGCGGAGACCATCGTTACCGGCAGGCTCGTCGGCCGACACGTAGCGAAAGTCGCCACAGAAATTGATCTTGAAGCAAATACGAGCATTGCAATAGACGCTGTGCGTGCTGCTGAAAGTCGTGCGGCGGGCTGGCTGGAAAGGAGTGGGTCGGGTCCGAGCGTTTACGAGATACGGGACGCAATGGGCGAAGCGATGATTGCCAATGTCGGAATATTTCGAACCGATGAAGAACTCGTCGCCGGAGTGACGCAACTCAACGAATTACTGCGTGAATGTGACAAGGCGGTATTGCGATCGAAGGTACCGGGAATGAATCCGGAATTGTCATTCGCGCTGCGTTTGAAAGGCATGTT
>Ga0209165_10000548_pt1 | contig 12824 bp, 10 predicted proteins | sample tdAd001_FD_187122 | JGI IMG/M metagenome (GOLD analysis project Ga0209165, IMG submission 187122) | Marine sediment microbial communities from the Atlantic coast under amendment with organic carbon and nitrate - tdAd00.1 (SPAdes)... | ecosystem: Environmental > Aquatic > Marine > Coastal >... | reverse complement strand
TATGTTTGAGCGTTTTTTTCAAGCCCTAAGCCGATGTCAGACCACCTCGTTAACGCCTATCGACCTTTGCCCGTCAACTTTACGCACGGCGACGGATGCTACCTGTACGATAGCGACGGCAAGCAATACCTGGATGCGCTGTGCGGTATATCGGTTACCAGCCTGGGTCACAACTATCCACCGTTGACTGCAGCGATACAGGAGCAGGCGTCAACCCTGCTGCATACATCGAACCTCTATTCGATTACCTGGCAACAAAAACTGGCTGATCTGTTATGTGAAATTGCGCAGATGGATCGGGTTTTCTTTGCCAATTCAGGCGCCGAAGCCAACGAAGCCGCGATCAAGCTGGCCCGTCTGTACGGCCATCAAAGAGGTATCGAGAACCCGCAAATCGTCGTCATGCAGCATGCTTTTCACGGTCGCACCATGGCCACGCTTAGCGCCACCGGTAGTCGCAAGGTACAGGCCGGTTTTGAACCCCTGGTTTCCGGTTTTGTGCGCGCACCCTATAACGACATCGCTTCGATCGACGCAATCGCTGACAATAATCGAAATGTGGTCGCAATCCTGGTTGAACCGGTACAGGGCGAAGCCGGCATAGTGATACCCGACCCGGGTTATCTCACCGCACTGCGTAAAATCTGCGATAGCAACGACTGGTTGCTGATGCTGGATGAAATTCAAAGCGGCATGGGACGCAGCGGCAAGATGTTTGCCTGCCAGCACGAAGCAGTCGTACCCGATGTCATGACGCTTGCCAAGGCGCTCGGAAATGGCGTACCTGTCGGTGCCTGTATCACCAGGGGCAAGGCGGCCGAAGTAATCCAGCCTGGCAACCATGGATCCACCTTCGGGGGTAATCCCCTGGCCTGCAGGGCCGCTCATACAGTGCTCGAAAACATGATGACAAATGAGATCGCGGACAATGCAGCGCAACGCGGACAACAATTGTTTTCCGCCCTGCAACAGGGGCTCGCCGAAAATAGCCAGGTTGCTGATATCCGGCATCTCGGATTGCTGCTTGCAGTAGAAATGAAAATTCCATGCCAGGCGCTTGTGACCCAGGCCCTGGCCAGGGGATTACTGATCAATGTTACCGCCGAGAGCGTTATCCGTCTGCTACCGCCGTTGATTATCGACGAGGCACAGACCGCCGAGATCGCCAGTAAATTGATCGCCTGCATTAACGACTTTACAGAATAGATATGCCTACTCGACATTTTTTAAGCCTGCTGGATTTTACCAGCGACGAACTAAGGGAATTGATCGCGCATGCGATCGATGTCAAACAAAAACTGAAACAGGGGATTTCGCATACTCCCCTGCAAGGTAAACTACTGGCGATGATTTTCGAAAAGTCGTCTACCCGAACCCGTGTTTCCTTCGAGGCGGGGATGTATCAACTCGGCGGCCACGCAATATTCATGTCACCGCGCGACAGTCACCTGGGACGAGGTGAGCCTATCGAGGATAGTGCGCGCGTAATATCAAGCATGGTGGACGGGATTCTAATCCGTACTTTCGGCCAGGAGCGCATTGAAACCCTGGCGCAACATTCCCGGGCGCCCGTCATCAACGGTCTAAGTGATTTACTTCATCCCTGTCAATTGCTGGCTGATATGCAAACCTGGTTTGAACAACGTGGCGATATTGCCGACGCCACCGTCGCCTGGATCGGAGACGGTAATAATATGTGCCACTCTTATATTAATGCGGCGATAAGGTTTAATTTCAATCTCAGAATCGCCTGCCCCGAGGGGCATGCCCCGGATACTGGCTTACTGCGAAGCGGCGGCGAACGCGTCAGCCTGCATGACTCGGCCGAAGCTGCTGCCAACGGCGCGGATTTGATTGTTACCGATGTCTGGGCAAGCATGGGGCAGGAGCAGGAGCAACAACAACGGGTTGAAACCTTCAGCGCATACCAGGTCAACCAGGGTATCATGCGCCTGGCAAACAAGGATGCACTGTTTATGCATTGCCTGCCCGCGCATCGTGGTGAAGAAGTTAGCACCGAGGTCCTCGAATCCACGCAATCGGTGGTCTGGCAAGAAGCCGAGAATCGCCTGCATGCACAAAAAGCCCTGCTCGAGTCCCTGATCAAACCGGCAGACTAGCAATCTGTCGGACTGCTAGCCTTCCAGAACCTCGAGTCGATTACGACCACGTTCCTTGGCCAGTTTTAGCGCGGTATCGACCCTGACGAGCAATTCACGCGAGTTGGAGCCCTCGGTGGCAACCTGGCTGCCAAGTCCAATGCTCATGCTGAGATAATTTTGCGCACGCGACCTGGCATGTTCGATTTTTTTCTGTGCCAGGGCCTGTATGATATCGAGGGCCATCTGGCGAGCATTTTCGCAGCTAACCCCGGGCAGTAGCAGTGCAAACTCGGCGCCTTGCAAGCGCGCCACCATCTGGCTTTTATGGGTAACCTGGTCATTCAACATACGCGCGACCTCGTGCAGGCGCCTGTCCCCCGCTTCCTGTCCGTAATACGCATTAAATTCGTGGTAGTAATCGATATTCAGTTTAATCATGGATAGCTGTACATTATTCCCCCGATACTGCCGCCAGACATCTTCCAGATGGACGCGAAAGGCACGATAATTTGACAGCCCGGTGAGTTCGTCGGTGGTCGAAATTTTTTCCAGCGCCTTGTTGCTTTGCGAAACCGATTGCAGCAAGCGTTGCAGGTCTTCAATCAGGGTTTCGTTGTCATAGCGATAATAAAGCGCATCATTAACCAGTTCATGCATCCGTTTGACACTTACGAAACCAGCTACCATGAAGAAAATGTAAAGGAAACTGAGCACATAGGTAACTGAGTTCTGTTGCAGAAATAACCAGATCGTCACCGGCAGCATGATCGTTACCATGTAGGCGATATACACGCGCAGCGAAGTCGAAAGGTAAGCAATCGCACCGGCACACATCGTCAGCAACAACGAGTGCAGGATTATTTGCACATTGATGGTTATATAGGGCATCAACAAAGCCGCACCGCAACCGAGCATCAATCCGGTTACCACCACTCCGGCTAGAAACCGGTCATGCCACCGCTGGTAGGGAAAATAGGCTTTATTGCGAATACGCAGGAAACTCTGCAAATATCGCCAGCGCACATACATGATTGAACACAGCAGCAAAAACCAGCCGGCCACCCAATGCCCACGGCCCTGTATCGTGAGCTCAACGTAGGCCAGCACCGAGGCCAGGGTGGATACGAACAGGGTAATGAAAATCCCCAGTCGAAAGCGATTGTAGAGAAAAGCAACCAGCTCCTGTTGCTGGAGATGATGGCTGCTGACTGGTTGGTTTTCGCTGTCGATCGAGAAATCCCTTTGTGGTCTTTGTTAGCTACCACGAATGTAATATAGTGCAACTCGAGTTTAGCGGATATCGGCAAAGATGAGCAATACGCAGGACTATGTGCAGTGGTTTCGGGGTGCTGCGCCTTACATAAAGGCCCATCGTAAAAAAACCTTTGTCATGATGATTTCAGATGAGGTGATTTATTCAGACCAGTTTATCGGGCTGGTGCATGATATCGCCCTGCTCAACCACCTCGGCATAAAACTGGTAATTCTTCACGGTAGCCGCAACAGCATCGATTCACATCTACAGAAAAACAGGCTTGAGCTCAGTTTTCATGAAAACATCAGGATTACCGACAGCCTAGCATTACCCTTTGTGGTGCAGGCAATCAACGAAGTCAAAACCTGCCTCGAGTCACATCTATCGATGGGCTTACCGAACACTCCCATGTCTGGTTCGGATATCTCATTAGTCGGTGGTAATTTCGTAATCGGCATGCCGCTAGGCGTAATCGATGGCGTTGACATGCAACACTCGGGCAAGGTACGCGAGATCAAACATCAGGCAATAAACGAGTTGCTGGCGCTTAATCATGTGGTGCTGTTATCCAACCTGGGCTACTCGCGCACCGGCGAGGTTTTCAATCTGCCCGCCGAGGAACTGGCCGGGGAAGTCGCTCGCGCACTCAAGGCCGACAAACTGGTTTACATACAGCAGGGGCTTGGGCAAGGAGAGACATCAGCCAGTACGCTGTCGACCAGCCAATGCGAAGCCTTACTGGAGGATCCGGCGACAGCTGATGAGATGAGGAATTTGCTAAGCCAGGCGATTCAGGCGATTCAGGCACAGGTCAAGCGAGTGCATTTTATCGATCCCCGGGTCGATGGCGGTTTGCTGCTGGAGCTGTTCACCCGTGACGGCTATGGGACCATGGTAACCAATTTATTTTATGAAGGTAGCAGAACGGCCAGTATCGATGACATCGGCGGCATCCTGAGCCTGATCGAACCGCTGGAGGCGAGTGGAATTCTGGTCGTTAGATCACGCGAACAAATGGAACTTGAAATCACACATTTTCAGGTTATCGAAAAGGATGGCATGATCATCGCCTGTATTGCCTGCATACCCGACAGCGAGGAGATGATTTCCGAAATCGCCTGTCTTGCAGTGCATGCAAATTACCAGCGCGCAGGGCTGGGTAATCAGTTGTTGCAAATCGCTGAAGATCGAGCGTCAAAGTCAGGCATCCAGAAACTGTATACCTTGACTACCCGCAGCTCGCACTGGTTTATCGAACATGGCTTTATCGAGCCTGCGGACTTTAGCTTACCCGCGGCCAAACAGGCGAGCTATAATCCGCAGCGTGGTTCCAAGATTCTATTGAAGTCGATCTGATGCCTTATGATTTAAGCAACTACCTGGTAATCGGTGTATCTTCGCGCGCGCTGTTCGATCTCAGTCGTGAAAACGAAATATATGAGAAACAGGGCCTGGAAGCTTACTGTCGTTATCAACTGGAACATGAAAACGATGTCCTGAAACCGGGTACAGGATTCGCCCTGATCGAAGCCATGCTGCGTATTAACCAAATCGATACCGGTGTGCGTCGCACCGAAGTGGTGATCATTTCACGCAACTCGGCTGACACCAGCCTGCGTATCTCTAATTCCATCGACAGTTACAATCTCGACATAACGCGTGCCGCGTTCACCGGTGGTGAGCCGGTGGCAAAGTATCTTAATGCGTTTGAAGTCGATCTGTTTTTATCCGCTACCGAAGAGGACGTCCAGGCTGCGGTCGAATCAAATGTTGCTGCGGGACTGATATATGACGGCCCTGGCCACAATCGGGCAGACCCACTGCAGCAGATCAGGATCGCCTTCGACGGTGACGCGGTTTTGTTTTCCAAGGAATCTGAAATGATTTATCAGCAACAGGGGCTAGAGGCTTTCATCGAACATGAAAAAATGAATGTTGAAAAACCGCTGCCCGAAGGTCCATTTGCCAAGCTGCTGAAAACACTGTCATATTTACAGTTCGATCTCGATAGCAACTCGACGCAGGCGCATCCCCCGATTCGCACTGCACTGGTGACGGCGCGCAATAGCCCGGCTCATGAAAGAGTAATTCGAACGCTGCGCACGTGGAGTGTCCGCATCGACGAAACCTTCTTCCTCGGTGGCGTTCCCAAGCACAAGATACTGCAATCGTTCTCACCGCACATATTCTTCGATGATCAGCACCAGCATTGCGAAGGTGCCGCCAGGGTAGTGCCAACCGCACGGGTACCACACAAGGACGATGAAACAAAAACGGCCTGATTAACAGGCCGTTGGGTACACCATAGTTCGAAGTCGATTATTCAATCGTCGCGACGTTGCTTCTCCAGGCGTTCATGTTTTTCCTGGGCCTCGACGGTGAGCGTGGCTATGGGACGCGCCTCCAGTCTGAACAACCCGATTTCCTCGCCAGTTTCATCACAATAGCCATAGCTGCCGTCGGCTACTCTTGAAAGCGCCGAATCGATCTTGTTCACCAGCTTGCGGTAACGGTCGCGGGTGCGCAGTTCCAGGGCGGCATCGGTTTCCAGCGAGGCTCGATCATTGATGTCGGGCTCCTGCCAGTTTTCTTCCTTGAGATGTGAAATGGTGTTTTCGGACTCTTGCAAAAGTTCGGCACGCCAGACCAGCAGTTTCTGACGGAAGTACTCCAGATGCTGGGGCGACATGTAATCTTCTTTCGGAGAAGGTTTGTAATCTTCGGGTAATTCTATCGTCATTAATCCGCGCTCCATATGATGCCGATAACAATAAAAGGCGGGCAGTATAGGGACGTTTTTTCAGTTCATCAAGCGCCTATCCACTTTTTTTGCATAACCGCGAGATTGCTTATTCTGCACCGCGCAGAAAAGCCGAATTTGGTCTATTCTTGTAGCCTGAAGCCTGAAAACCTTCTATATAAGAGACTCTGATTAATGCCAGCAGACCGCAGTTTGTTCTTTTGCCGGATTAATCATAGACTTGGCCATCAATTATCCAGTATAACAATCTCAGTTTTGATTCTATGTTCATCATCCGCCTGATTATCCTGTTAATCGTAGTCGCGATATTGCTCTGGTTGCTGAAACGACTGTTCAGCCCCGATCCGGAACCGGAGCAATTGCAGGCGGCCAGGCCGGAAAATATGCGCCAATGCAAGTATTGCGGGGTCCACGTCCCCGAATCAGCCATCGTTTCACTCAAAGATGAGTCTTATTGCTGCCAGGAACATGCTGACCTTGACCAGCAGTAATCTGCGCGATAGCGGATACAAACCCCGTACCACGAACTGGACCTCGGTCCGCCTGCTAAACGTTTACCGCCTCGGGCTATCGACAATATTCTTCGGTCAGAGCTTTGTCAGTCCCTCGCCGTTACTGACGATCGTCGACCTGACGCTCTACTCCTGGACCAGTTTTGCTTTCCTCGTGCTGGCCATGGTGTGGGTAGTGGCGGCCTGGATCGAACGACGCGGCTTTCAGAGCCAGGTATCGCTGCAAATCTACAGTGACACCATCATCATTATTCTGTTGATGCATGCCTGCGGCGGAATCTCCAGCGGCCTCGGCATGTTATTGATCATTTCAGTCGCGATAACCGGCTTACTCACCGAACAGGCACTGGCAATCCTGTTCGCATCACTGGCCTCGATCGGTTTGCTCGCCGAGCATGTTTACTCGGTGATCAATATCCCGGGTTATACCGGCACGTCAACCCAGGTTGGAATTCTCGGCGCCAGTCTGATTGCGACCGCTATTGTTACGCATAAACTAATGATGCGAGTGCGCAGTAGCGAGAAATTGATTCAACAACGCGAACGCGACGTCGCGTTGCTATCGGCCCTGAACCAGGAAGTCATCGAAAATCTACAGGCCGGTGTTATCGTGCTTAACCGCAGTGATCAGATCCGCAATATCAACCAGGCCGCACTGGACATGTTGCACATTGCCAATAACAAATCCTTTTCGCTGCAAAAAGACTGCCCCAAGCTACTATCAGCACTGGAATCCTGGCGAAATATTTCAGACGAGGAATCAACAATCCCGCTTGCCGATATGGGAATTGACAATATCCAGATCAGTTTTCGTGAACTACAAAGTGAGGGCCAGCCAAATACAATGATATTTTTAAACGACGTGTCATCGATCCGCGATAGCATGCAGCAGGCTAAACTGGCTTCACTTGGTCATCTGACGGCGAGCATTGCGCATGAAATCAGGAACCCGCTGGGGGCCATTTCTTACGCGGCCGAGTTGCTCAATGAAAATGAAGAATTCGGCGAAGCAGATCAGCGTATGATCGAAATCATCAACCTGCATACCTTGCGCATCAATAATATTATCGAGGATGTGCTGGAAATCTCGCGTGGCGGCTCCACGCTGAAAGAATGGATCGACCTGAGCACCTGGTTGCCGGGATTTATCGATGATTTTTGCCAATCGGGGCTAGCCAAACCTGAATCCTTCATACTTGAAATCGAAGCGGAGAATCCAGGCATGCAATTCGATGCCGGTCACCTTACGCAAATTCTGACCAACCTTTGCACTAACGCCTGCGTTCACGGGGATAATGATAAACCGATTATCATTCGAGCTTTCACCTCGCTGGCTTATCCATTGTGTATCGAAATCTCCGACCAGGGACCGGGCATTGACAGCGAAATCCTCGACCAGATTTTCGAACCATTTTATACGACTAGTCACCAGGGTTCGGGACTGGGTTTATACATAGTGGGACAGCTGTGCGAACTCAATAACGCGTTTATTTCGGCCAAAATCAATCAGTACAATGGCACCAGCTTTATTCTACAGATGACCTCGCTCGCAACCGACCCGGACCGGCAGGCTGACTTATGACGAAGCAACGTGTTCTAATCGTTGACGACGAACCCGACATCCGGGAGTTGCTGGAAATAACCCTGCTGCGCATGGGGCTGGAAACACGCAGCGCCGAAGACTACAGCAACGCCACCCGCATACTCCATGACGAATCCTTCGATCTTTGTTTAACCGACATGAAACTGCCCGATGGGGACGGCATCGCCCTGGTCGAACATATTCAGCAACATTGTCCGAATACGCCAACGGCGGTCATCACCGCGCACGGCAGTATCGACCTCGCGATCAAGGCGATGAAATGTGGCGCCTTTGACTTCGTTTCCAAACCGGTATCACTGGAAACACTGCGCAACCTGGTCGACAAGGCATTAACCTTACCGAGTTCACCGCAGCTCGCCAGCGATGCATCGGATACCAAGTATCAAATCATCGGCGATTCCGAATCGATGCTCGAGCTCAAACGCTCGATTGCAAAGTTTGCGCGCAGCCAGGCACCGGTATTTGTCTGCGGTGCATCGGGTACCGGTAAGGAACTGGTGGCACGTCAGATTCACCTGCAGGGTTCACGCGCCGAGGCAGACTTCATCGCAGTCAACTGCGGCGCGATTCCATCGGAGCTGATGGAAAGCGAGTTTTTCGGGCATCTCAAGGGCAGCTTTACCGGTGCCACCGGCGATAACGACGGATTGTTCAAGGCCGCCCACGGGGGCACCCTGTTTCTCGATGAAATCGCGGATTTGCCACTGGCGATGCAGGTCAAACTGTTACGCGTTATCCAGGAGAAATCGATCCGTGCGGTCGGCGCACAACAGGAAGAACCTGTTGACGTGAGGATTATCAGCGCGTCGCACCAGGATCTTGAAAGCATGGTGGCGGAAGGCACTTTTCGCCAGGACCTCTACTACCGTATCAACGTTATCGGGATTACGGTTCCGAACCTGTCCGAGCGCGCCAAGGACATCCCGCAGCTGGCTGACTACCTGATCGAAAAATACAACTATCAAAACGCAGCCCAGGTTTCGATCAACGAACAGGCGTTAACGGCCCTCGGAAACTACGCCTTTCCGGGTAACGTGCGCGAGCTGGAGAACATTCTGGAGCGCGCGCTGGCATTGTGCGAAAACGAAACGATCGAGGCCGATGATCTGCAACTGCCGGAGCTGAATGGCGCTAATGGCGAAAAACCTGCCAGTCTCGGTGAAATGACCCAAAACCTGGAAAAAGAACAGATTATCAGCGCGCTTGAGGATAATCGCTGGAACCAGTCAGCCACCGCACGTGCGCTCGGAATAACTTTACGTCAACTGCGTTACCGCATCGACAAACTGGAACTGAACAAATGAGGGTTGCCAGCGTAATTTTTGACAAGATTTGACAATCGCTGTGAAAGGCAGTCGTATCCACGCGTTTCAGATAATCACCCACGGTGCGAAGCAGAAGGTCGATGCCAGGCTTCAACACCAGATTTGACCATAACTCATCACGAATTCAGGGCATAAAAAAAGGGTGAGACCTTCCGGTCTCACCCCCTTGTTAATATCATTCAGAAATCTGAATGATGATTTTGCTATTAATTTCTACATTCAGCCGGCAGATATTGCGGGAGTATCGTAGTATTTGCGCTTACTGGATCACAGTTCCAAACAACACTACCAGTAGAGTTGGCATTAGTGAGAGGACCACCGCCAATCGTTGGGACAAAAGCCAGAACGTTGTTAGCAGCCAACTGCAGGACAAGACCCATTTGGACTGTTATCTCTCCAGTAACGCCATTAACTGCGATCCCGGTAATTTTATCAGTCGCTAAATTACCCTGAGCAGCTGCGACTTCAGCAGCATAAGCAACAATACCGGGTAAACCACTATTAGCGAACATTTCTGTCACGCCCACTTTGATGGCACTGGCGGCAATCGCGCCTTCTGAAACCTTGGCACGTACCGTGTAATCCTGATAAGCAGGCAGTGCTATCGCGGCCAGAATACCGATGATCGCAACTACGATCATTAATTCAATCAACGTAAAACCAGATTGTACTTTTTTCATTTCAATTTCCTCATTAAAAAAATTTTAATTTGGCCGAAGCCAGACTGAAACGGAACAGCCGAATCATGGTTTAAACTATGCAGTTGCTGTGCCAATTCCCGAACAATCCAGATAACCTCATATAATTCAGATAGTTATGATATTTTATTTGAATTCCTGGATAATTTTATTGCGCTTGACAGGGGCAAATATTTGACAATTTTGTCAAATGCTGACAGTTGTGTCAGGTAATTTTGTCAGGTCAAGGCAAATTAAAAACCAGGTTCAACATTGCAGATGGATTATCTTCACTTGTGCAGGATTCTGCTAACCGGTTACGGCTACAGATCAACGCTGAATCCCGGCCTCCGGGCATAGGCCACGCAAGCCTCGCGCAGGGCCGATAAAGCCCAAATAAATTATTAATAAACTGATTTAACCTTGCCCAATAAGCATCTGATTTTATAAGAAATCGTTCAATATTAAATTTTATCGACTTTGGGCATTATTGTGCTTTAATTAGTAGGCAGATATCTCAAAAATACCGTGAAACTATAATATACTTTGAGTTTGGTCAAACAACCCGAATTTTGATAATAAAGACTGCTTATGACTGCAACCAACATGAATTTGACCGGAATCGCGCGCAAGCTGGTTCTCGATAAGCACCTCGATGAAGCCAGCGCGGTCGAGGCGGTCGAAAACGCGAACAAGGAAAGTATTCAGTTAAGCACCTACCTGGTTACGAATAAAATCGTCCCAGCGGCAGTGGTCGCGATGATTTCCTCGCACGAATTCGGCTTACCGGTGTTCGATCTGTCGGTCATGGATCTCGAGTTAGCAGCTTTCAACCTGGTCGAGGAAAAGCTGATTCTCAAGCTCAATGCGGTGCCGCTGTTCAAGCGCGGTAACCGGTTGTTCATCGCGATCTCGAGCCCAACCAATACCCAGGCGCAGGACGAATTCAAGTTCGCCACCGGTCTCTCGACCGAAGCCGTGCTGGTGCAGGAAGACCAGCTCGCCGAATTCATCGAAAAAGCGGTCAGCTCGATGGATTCCGGGATGGACGATATGCTCGACGACGATCTCGAAGACCTCGATATCGGCGGCGAGGAAGAGGAACAGCAAGCGGCCAGCGCCGCCGATGCCGAAGATGCACCGGTCGTCAAGTACGTCAACAAGGTTCTGGTCGATGCGATCAACAAGGGGGCCTCGGACATACACTTCGAGCCCTATGAAAAGCGTTACCGCGTGCGCTACCGTATCGACGGCATACTTTCCGAGGTCGCCTCGCCACCGATCAATCTTGCCGCCAAGTTAACCGCCCGCGTCAAGGTCATGTCACGGATGGATATCTCCGAACGCCGGGTGCCCCAGGACGGCCGGATCAAGCTCAAGCTATCGAAGAAACGCGCCATCGACTTTCGTGTTAACACCTGCCCCACCCTGTTCGGCGAAAAGGTCGTGCTGCGTATCCTCGATCCGTCAAGCGCCCAGCTCGGCATCGATGCACTCGGTTACGAGCCGGAACAAAAACAACTCTACATGGATGCACTATCCAATCCCTACGGCATGATCCTGGTAACGGGTCCCACGGGTAGCGGTAAGACTGTATCCCTGTATACAGGCCTTAATATTTTAAATATTCCGGAAACCAACATTTCGACCGCCGAAGATCCCGCGGAAATTAATCTCGAAGGAATCAACCAGGTTAATGTCAACGAAAAGGTAGGGTTGACCTTCGCCGAAGCTTTGAAAGCATTCCTGCGCCAGGATCCCGATATCATCATGGTGGGTGAGATTCGTGATCTTGAAACCGCCAGTATCGCAATCAAGGCGGCGCAAACCGGTCACCTGGTATTGTCGACATTGCATACTAACGATGCCCCGCAAACCCTGACTCGACTGATGAACATGGGCGTGCCGGCATTTAACATTGCCACTTCGGTCAACCTGATCATCGCCCAGCGTCTCGGCAGACGCCTGTGTGAACAATGCAAAACACTGGATGACCTGCCGAAAGAAGTCCTGGTGAGTGAAGGCTTTACCAAAGCAGATTTGACGAAAGGTATCAAAATATACAAGGCCGTGGGCTGCGACAAGTGCACCGGCGGCTACAAGGGTCGAGTCGGCATTTACCAGGTCATGGCCGTTTCCGAGGAAATGGGGCGTCTGATCATGGGTGGCGCCAATTCAATCGATCTGGCCGATCAGGCTCGAAAAGAAGGCATCGACGACCTGCGTCGCTCTGCACTCAAGAAAGTTATGCAGGGCTTACTCAGCCTCGAAGAAGCAAACCGGGTAACAAAGGACTAAGCAATGGCAGCAAAAGCTAAAACCGCAGAAAAAGTCGAATTTACTTACGAAGGCACCAACCGTGCCGGCACCAAGGTGAAGGGTGAAATTTTCGCGCTCAGTGACACCCTCGCCAAGAATGAACTGCGTAAACAGGGGGTCAATCCGCTCAAGGTCAAGAAAAAGCCACAGCCATTATTTGGCGCGGCAAAGCCCGAGCCTGCCGATATCGCGATTTTTGCGCGCCAGATTGCGACCATGATGCAGGCCGGTGTGCCGCTGGTACAGTCTTTCGAAATCATTGGCCAGGGC
>Ga0209165_10000546_pt1 | contig 12840 bp, 12 predicted proteins | sample tdAd001_FD_187122 | JGI IMG/M metagenome (GOLD analysis project Ga0209165, IMG submission 187122) | Marine sediment microbial communities from the Atlantic coast under amendment with organic carbon and nitrate - tdAd00.1 (SPAdes)... | ecosystem: Environmental > Aquatic > Marine > Coastal >... | reverse complement strand
CGGCAGACACCGGTGAATCAACGCGCTTTGGAAGGCACCCAGGGTTTGATCGTCGGTGAAGTCGAAAGATTTGATGAACGCAAGCACGTTTTTGCCAGAAACCGGACCCTTAAACCGGGATCGGATCAGTACAATACCTTTTACAAGGAAAATCCGGAACTTGAAGCAGGTGATGCCGCCAGAAGAGAAAAAGGCGGGCCCATGGGCCATCCGGGTAGGGTAGACCGACCTCATGATGGCCCCAATGTAGCGGGCACCCTTGCATCGCTGTCGCTGTGTCTATGGCTTTCATCCCTAGATAAGGTTAAGCCCGAGGCCCATCCGGAGTGTAAGGGCAAAAAGGTCGAAATGAGTCCTGAAGAAGCCACCGTGCGGGTCAAAGGCTTCGCCAAAAATAGGGGGGCCGTATTGGTGGGAGTAACTGAGATCAATCCCCTTTGGGTATTTTCGAAAAAAGGCGAGATTTTCCACGAAAATTGGGAGGACTGGGGCCGCCCCCTTGAAACCAAGCATAAATATGCCATCGTGTTTGCCGAGGAGATGGATTTTGAAATGATCGGCTCGGCCCCCCATACACCGACGGTCATGGAAAGCATGAGCGCTTATGCCAAAGGCGCGTTTATTGCCGCTCAATTGGCCAACTTCGTTGTCAATATGGGTTATTCGGCAACGGCCGATCAACTGCGCTACTATGAAGAGTTGCTGGTCCCCCTGGCGGTGGATGCAGGCCTGGGAGAGGCGGGTCGCCTCGGGTATTTATTGACCCAGAAATATGGCCCGCGCGTGAGACTGAGCGCTGTTACAACCGATCTGCCCCTGGTCCCTGACAAGCCGATCGATATTGGTGTTGAACATTTTTGCAAAATCTGTAAAAAATGTGCAGTCTGTTGTCCTTCAAACTCCATACCGCTGGATGACCAAAAAGAGGTCAACGGGACGCTGCGCTGGAAATTAAATGCTGAAACCTGTTTTGACTACTGGGGTAAAGTCGGCACCGACTGCAATGTCTGCATGAAGGTGTGCCCCTGGAGTCACGCAAACACAATGCCCCATCAGTTGATAAAATGGCTGGTGAGTCGTAACATCATTTCAAGACACCTCTTTGCGGTCATGGACGATATTTTTTACGGCAAACGCCCGAAAGCCAGACCGGCCCCCAAATGGGCGCAGTTTAAAACATTTCAAAAATGATATTTTACAGATATGGCGTTGTATATCCGTACAAAAATGAGATAAGTGCAACCCTATAATCAAATTTAATCACACCCACAAAAAAGGCTTGCTTATGGACGTCAAACAAAAATATTGGAACCCTATTCTGGAAACCCTGCCGCATGAAAAAATTCGTCAACTGCAACTTAACAAGTTCAAACAGATATTTAAATGGACCTATGATCACTCAAAATTTCACCGGCAACTGTATGACCAGACCCGCATAAAGCCGGAAGATATCCGGTCTTTTAAGGATATCAAACAGGTCCCCAAGGTGGAAAAATCCATGATGCGGGATATTCAGCGCAAAGATCCGTTTCCCTACGGCGATGCGCTGTGCGTGCCGCTTGAAGATGTGGCCGTGTTCCGCCAGACCAGCGGGACCACCGGGCAACCGGTCTATCAGCCCGATACCTGGCAGGACTGGGAGTGGTGGGCCGAATGCTGGTCTTATATTCTCTGGGCCCAGGGGTACCGGCCTCAAGACCGGGTGTTTATTCCCTTTGGCTATAATATATTTGTGGCGTTCTGGGCCGGCCATTATGCGGCCGAAAAGCTCGGCTGTGAAGTTGTACCGGGCGGGGTGCTGGATACCAAAGCCCGGATTTTAAAAATCCGGGAATTGCAGGCCACCGCCATGATGGCGACACCCACCTATGTTCTCGGAATGGCCGACACGGCTAAATCAAAAATGGATCTGGACCCTTCTAAGATGACCATCGAAAAGATCACCTGTGCGGGCGAATGCGGCGCCAGCATCCCCAGCACCAAACGAAGAATGGAAAGCGCCTGGGGCGCAAAAGTCTATGATCATGCCGGGGCCACTGAAATCGGCGCCTGGTCGTTTGAATGCACCGAGCAGCCCGGCGGCATGCATGTCAATGAAGCCCTGTTTCTGGTGGAAATCGAGGATGTGGAGACCGGTGAAATTATAGAAGAACCCGGACGCCGGGGCAAAATGATTATCACCGCGCTTGATCGTCAGGCCCAGCCCTGTGTCCGTTTTGATTCCAAAGATGTGATTGAATGGGCGGACGAGCCCTGCCCATGCGGCCGGACGGCCCGCTTGATCAAGGGCGGCGTCGTCGGCCGGGCCGATGATATTACCAAGGTAAAAGGTGTGCTTTTGGCTCCGTCGGCCATTGAAGAAGTCGTTCGGGATCTGGATGGCCTGGGGGACGAGTATGAGGTCGTTGTCGAAAAAGACGGAGATACCGATCGCATCAAACTCAGGGTCGAAGTTATGCCGGAAGCCGAGGATCAATGCCAGCTCATCGAGGCCGAGTTGGTCGATCAGCTCAGACTCAAGACCAATCTGCGATATGATATTGAGATTTGCGGTTGTGAGACGTTGCCAAGGTATGAGGTCAAGGCCAAACGTTTTAAAGACTTACGCAGGAAAGAGTAAAAACCTTATTTTTTGCCCGGTGGCTATTTGGGTAGCAAGCTGAAAGCGATCCACAGATCATACATATTATCCGCAGATTACGCAGATTAACGCAGATTAAATTTATAAAAAAAATTATGCTCTAAGCTGAAAGTAAAATGGAGTGAAGATCATTTCATTGAGGTAAATCCTGTAAATCCTGCCTGCCAGGCCGAAGCTATTTAGCGTAGGCTGGTTAATCCTGTCCAAAAAAAAATAAGATAAGGAGATTTGATGGGGCCGCAAATAGACATAAAGAAGATGGATGCAAAAATTCAGCTCTTGAAAAAAACCACTGAAGAATTAAATCAGCTGTCTAAGGATTTTCCGGCCATTGCCCGCAATACCGTCCGCATCCTGGCCAGTGTTAAAATGCTGGAAATAAATATTTCGGATTTGGTTGAGCTGGACGCGTGATGCTCAACAGGGCCGACAGAACCGGGGAAAAAACCGGTTTTGGGCAAAAAAAGGAGGTGTGTCAGCCGTTTTGCGAATAATTTGAAAACCTGCGAAAACAAACGGTCTTGACAGCCAGGTCCGAGTTCGATAGTTAAACGCCAGCCGCATTTATTTATTCCACCTCTCCAGTTGCAGGGCTGCGGCTGATTCCGTTCCGCAATTCAAAATATTCACTCAACTCGCTTCCCAAAGCAAGTTCTTTTCAAATAGGAAGCAAAACAAACCTGAAGCATCAACACTTCGAAGGGAGGAAATTATGTTTATTAAAAGAAATGCAAGAATTGCTTTTTTGGCTACATTGTTTTTTTTCATTGTAATGGTTTCCGCTGCTATGCTGCCGCAAGCTGCTTCGGCGGCAGATAAACCGATCGAATTGAAATTCGCATACTGGATGCCGACCAAGCATACCCTCCATCGCGTATTCGAGACTTATGCCAAAGAGGTGGAAGCACTCACCGATGGCCGGGTCAAGATTACGCTTTATCCGGGAGGTGCGTTGGGCAAACCCCCACAACAATGGGATATGGCTCTCGGTGGCATCACCGATATTACATTTTTTATGCCGGGTTATACCGCCGGACGATTCCCGCGTTCAACGGTCTTCGATCTACCGTTGCTCCTGGGAGGCTCCAGTGAGGTCAATACGGCCATTGCCAGCGGCGTTTATGAGAAATATATCGCGCCGGATTACAAAGACGCTAAGATGATGTTCTTTTTTGTTAGCGAGCCATTTGCGATACACACCTCCAAAAAGAAAGTCGTCAGCATGGCCGATGCCAAGGGTCTCAAGATCAGAAGCTCGGGAGCGGTTCAATCCGCCACCGTAAAAACACTGGGCGGCAGCCCGGTGACCATGCCCATTACCACAGTCTATACCTCTATGGAAAAAGGGGTAATTGACGGGGTTTTTACGGCCTTTACCGCGATGGTTTCTTTTAGAATTTACGATGTCAGCAAATATTCCATCAATGCAGGACTTACGGCGACTCCGATGGCCGTAGCCATGAATCAGAAAAAATGGGATTCCCTGCCGAAGGATATCCAGGCGATAATGGAAAGGATAAACTCAAGATATGCATTAGAGAGCGCCCGGGAATATGACAAAGATCGTGTCAAGGCGATCGCCAAAGGTAAATCCCTGGGCAAAGAGATTTACTCCCTTTCAGCCGCCGAGCAAAAGAAATGGGAGCAGTCCTTTGCACCGATTTACGATAAATGGCTTAAGGATATGGAATCAAAGGGACTACCCGGCAAAGAAATGCTGGATGCGGTCCGCCAGCTCCAAGGTAAGTAATCGCAAGGATAGGGGTTGATGATGAATGCTTGGCTGAGCAGTGTTGGTGACATTTTAGAAAAGGCGGTCTATCCGATAGGCCGCTTTCTGCACCGGTTTGCACAGGTCGTTATTGTCTTGATGGTCATGTTGACGGTAACCGACGTTTGCCTGCGCTATATCTTCAACAGCCCCATCACCGGCAGTTACGAGGTCACCGAGTTGATGATGGCCGTTTTGGTCTTTGCCTCGGTGGGCTTTACCATGAGCGTCAAAGACCATGTCAGTGTGGATCTGGTGGTCACGAAACTTCCGGACCGGGTGCGGGCACTCCTGGAGGCCATCACCTGTTTGCTCGCATTCGGTCTTTTTGCTCTGGCTGCCTGGCGCAATGTGCTGCATGCCGGGACCACCTGGGAAAGACATGATGTTTCGGCGGAACTGTTTATACCGGTGAGCCCCTTTGTGCTGTTTGTCGCGCTCGGCCTCGCGGTGCTTTCGCTGGTTCTTCTGGTTCAGTTTCTTCAATCTTTAGCGCGGGCATTAAAAAAATGAGTCCTTTTGTAGCAGGCATCGTCGGTATCGCTCTTCTTTTTTTATTATTTGCCAGCGGCATGCCCATCGGTTTTGTTATGGCCCTTGTTGGCTGGCTGGGGTATGTCTATTTGGTGAGCATGGATGCCGGGTTGCACATTTTAGGCCTGACATTTTTTGCCGGGGGCGCCTCCTATACCTTGAGTGTCATCCCGCTGTTTGTCCTCATGGGGCAGTTCGCAGCCCAATCGGGAATGAGCCGGGAGATTTACTACGCCGTAGAACGCTGGCTGGGTCATCGGAGGGGCGGTCTTGCCATGGCAACCATCGGGGCCTGTGCAGGCTTTGCTGCCATTTCCGGTTCCAGTGTGGCCACCGCAGCAACAATGGGCACGGTTGCGCTGCCTGAAATGAATAAATATAAATATGGTCATTCCCTTGCCACCGGTACGGTTGCTGCGGGCGGAACTCTGGGGATTTTAATCCCGCCGAGTGCCACTTTTGTTTTATATGCGATTCTGACCGAGCAGTCGGTGGGCAAACTTTTTATAGCCGGTATTTTGCCGGGGATCGTTCTGGCGCTGCTGTTTATGTTGACGATCTATCTGCAGGTGCGGATTAGACCGGGGGTGGCCCCGCGGGGTCAGCAGGTTGTCTTCAAGGAAAAGCTGATTGCGCTCAAGGGTGTCTGGAGCATGCTGGTTCTTTTCCTGGTGGTGATGGGCGGGATTTATACGGGGATATTCACTCCCACCGAAGCGGCCGGGATCGGGGCTTTCGGTGCTTTTATTTTTTCCGTGGGCAAAAGAAAAATTACCCGCAAAAATTTTGTCGGCGCCCTGCACATGACGGCGCAAACGACCGCCTGGATATTTATCATTGTGATCAGCGCCCATATTTTCGGTTATTTCCTGGCCGTAACCCGGATCCCATCCGAGCTTGCCGACTTCATGCTGGAGTTGGCCGTCTCCAAGTATGTTATCCTTGCTGCTGTAGTGTTTCTCTATACCATCTTAGGGATGTTTCTTGAAGGATTTTCCATACTGGTTCTGACCGTCCCCATTATTCATCCGCTGATGGTGAGTCTGGGCTTTGACCCCATCTGGTTCGGTGTTATGATCGTCATCATGATGGAGATGTCGTTGATTACCCCTCCGGTGGGTGTCAATGTTTTCGTAATTAAAGGAGTGGCCAAGGATGTACCCATGTACACCATCTTTCGGGGGATATGGCCTTTTTGGATCGCCATGCTGGTGTGTCTGGTTATTCTTACGATTTTTCCTGAAATTGCCCTTTTCTTGCCCGATACCATGAAATTCTAACCGTCTTTAGAGGCGATCGGTAAGTAGAATTAAAGTATCGAAACGCCGATTATCCTTCCTGCCAGGAGTGCTACAATGTTAGAATCTTTACAGCTTTCGAGTTCAAACACAGCCTTGCTTGTGGTCGATGTCCAAAATGACTTCTGTCACAATCAAGGCGTCTTTTCAAAATACAAATCAGTGACCCTCGACCATGTCGAGCAGGCCATGTCCAATCTCTACACCCTGATCGAGAAATGCCGAGATTTTGGTCTCCCAATCATTTTCATCAGGACAATTCACAGTAGCTGGACGGATTCTCCTTCATGGCTTAAGCGAATGGAAGGGGCAGGGGAAAAGATGCAAATCTGTCGGCCGGACAGCTGGGGCAGCAATTTTTTCAATGTGGCCCCAGAAGAAGGCGACTGCATTGTAACAAAGCATCGTTACAGTGCATTTATAGGAACCGACCTGGATCTTATTCTAAAAAGCCAGGGCATAGAGTTTATTCTCGTCACCGGTGTGGCCACAAATGTTTGTGTGGAATCAACGGCCAGGGACGGGTATCATCGCGATTACAATGTGATTCTGATCGAGGATTGCTGCGGGGCCTATGATAAGGCCGAACATGCCGCCACTCTCAACAATATCTGCAAATTTTTTGGCACAGTCGCTACCTCGGAAGCCTTCCTATCGACAATGGAGAGCGCTAATAGTTAAAGAAGTTTTTGCAAGGCAGGGCTCTAAGCTCCTGCAGATTCAATAATAAAAGCGGAGATTGGAATTTCAGATCCTGGTCGTAAACTGCCTTTCTGGGTCAAAGAAGTGGATAAACCCACAGAGGCACACGCATCGGCTGCGAAAAGCTTAGAGATATTTCCCTATGCTCCCGTGAGTATGATGGCCCAAACTTTCAGTTATAAAGACAAAGCCTTCTCTAACAAATTGCTTGACGCCATGCGCAAGGCTGGATTTCCGGAGTAAGCATATCCAATTTTAGGAACCTAATTACATGCTCCATTTTTATTTTTAAGTCAGACAATCTTAAAATATTTTAGCCGAAATTTAAAATTTTAACTCATTGAACGAGACATGACCGACCCCACCAAGACAGCACCGATCAATATATTAGGAAGCCCCATAAAAACAAGAGTCATCCAGGCTGCCCGGGGCTCAAACTCCTTAAATGAAGCTATAAATGTCTGCCCCATGAACATAAAGATAGACATGAATAAAGCACCCAAGATCCATTCGTACCAAAGCAGTTTAATATCCATGGCATTGAGTTCTGTTACAAAGTAGACCAAACCGCTGCCCATTAAAAAGCCGATAACCACATACCAAAACCATTCCCAACTTGCTAACCGCATATCAATTTCTCCTTTGTTATAAGCACTTTTGGTTTATGACCGGGAAGGATCGCGTCCAAACAAAGGGATATCCATGGGATTCAGATCCCAGGGAGTTTTCGATAAATCTGGTTCGCTGCCGTAGCCAAAAACGTCATCCATTTTTCTGATAAGCCTATGTAGTTTAGGCGTTTTAGCGATAAACATCTTTACAAGATCGTGCATGACCGCTTGATCATATTTGGTAAACGGACAAACTGTCTGGCAACGGCTGCAGTCAGGCTCCCCACCCAGCATGTAGCTGTAGCATTTTTTGCTGCCCTGGTACCATCCTTTGATTCCTTTTGCCTGATAGGCGGCTTCCCCGCCCCAAAAGGGTTCGTCTTCCATGCTGATTGCACCTGACGGACACATTTCTCCGCATTTTTTGCAGGCGTGGCAAAACTGGGTGATCCCGGCATCTATTGGCTTTGTCACAGCAAGCGGGAGGTCTGTTATAGTCACTAAAACGGTCCGGAAATTCATTCCGAACTGGGGGCTAACCATAATCCCAGCCCTGCCATATTCCGCTAGCCCTGACATGACACCAAACCCAACAAGCCGTCCAACAGAAGCGGTATCCCCGCCGTAATACTGGTAACCCAGTCCCCTTAAAAAAACATTCAAGCGGTTTGAAAAAATGTTGGCTTGGGAATAGGCAGCCGTATTGCTACAAGCCCAGCTCATTCTTTTTGTATACCGCTGCATCCATGAACTTTGGGGAATAACAGAACAAATGGCCCATAACTCCTTATCCGGCAATACAAATGAATGTGTCTTTTTATCTTCATATCCTTTATCCACTTTTTCAAATCGGATATTTCCCCAAAGCAGTTTTTTGATGTTTTTATCCAACCGGACAAATCCCATATCAGCTGCACCTAATATCCGGCCTGCCACCCGGAGCATTTGGGAATTTTCTTCAGGTGTCCCCTCGTATCGGGGCACACCATAATCTTCTGGTGTATAAAACATGGTGGGATGCTCCCATTCTGCATAGGCTTTAACATCCGGCCCGGTCCATTCAGGTGCAATTGAACTTAATGCTCCCCATCCCCAGCAGTTGGCATCCCCTAATGCGCGATCTTTCAATGAGAGACCAGGAACATTACTCTGCACGTTTCGTTTTGTGGATTCGATATTGGTCTGATGAATTTTCATATAATCATTTATATCTGGCCAGGCTTCAGGGTTAAACAAGGTCTTATGCGGTCCTTCAAAAATCTGCATATTGTCCCAGTCAATCTCCACAGTGGGTTTGTCTACCTCTTTTACCCAGAACGGCATTTTTCGTTTGGCTAAAGGTGATGATTTCATATCATCCAGATCTTTAAATGACTCAGCATGTCCGGTGGCCGCTACCACTCCGAGCATGCCGGCACCAAAACCAAGCATTTTCATAATATTTCGGCCACTAACGGTGGAATGATAACGACGTTTTCGAGAAACAGGTCGTGTCATGATTAGTATTCTCCTTTTTTACAATGATTAATATCTCAACTTTCGACTTTAGCAGTTGTTTGTAATCATCCTGCTCTTTGACAAATTGACGTATTTTAAGGCAGCGGCCATCACAGTATCAAAAAATGCGGCAGAGAAAGCTTCTGCCTTTCGTAAGTGAAGCACTCGATAACGTCCAGCACTCTTTCCAGTGAACTCAAAAGGTATTTATCCGTATTTTCGATACTTTTTTGACTTCCCATTGTTGTATGACCTTATCATTATATTGATGAGAAACCTGCCAGAAAAAAATTGACATAGATGAGCATCCAGGTCAATAGTTCTATAAGCAAACTTAATATTCTTTGAACGAACATACCTTTATTACGTTTTATTACCGAACTTAACAATGAGAAGTGATATAAGAGACATGGTCCGGCACGGGGGAAAACATGCCTAATTCGTGGTTAATGAGTTTGCAGATTATCCTGTCACGGCGGAATAGAATCTAGAAAAATACGATGCTTCAGCGAAGGAGGTATAATCGCTCTTTAAAGGTTGCTTAAACAATCACAAAAAGGTATTTGAAATCTGAAACCCTCTCTTATTTTTATTCCTGATTTGTCCAAAACCTTTTGAAGATATACATGGATTTGTATGAAACACAAATCAATCACAAACTATTAAAATGAAAGGAGCTTCACATGGCAAAACAATTTGTTCTTTACAACTTGAAAGATGGTAAGACTGAAGAGGACTTTCTCAAATTTGTAAATGAGTTTAAAGGGCCATTTATTACAGGCCTGCCTGCGGTCAAACGCTATACGATTACAAGCGTGAAGATGGCTATGCAGGCGAAAGGTGGCCCTCCAGGACCTGTAGACCCCCCATACCAGCTGGCTGCAATCGTAGATCTCACCAGCCTTGCCGACTATGGAAAAGACGCCCAGTCAGAAGGCTATCAAAAAGAGTTCATGCCCCGGTTTGCCGAGTGGGTGCAAGACTTTCTGATCCTTCAGGCAGAAGAGATTTATGACAATTCAAGCGATTAAATTCGTGTTTGACGAATTGTTGAGAAAATAATTTGCAAATTAGAAACATTTAGCAGAGGAGGGGAACATGAATTTAGAGCATCTATTGAGCAAGGAAGAGCTTCAAATCCGGGAGGCTATAAGAGAATTTACACAGAAAGAGATCATTCCCATAGAAAAGGAGATGGAATCAGACTACAGCAAGGTGGAGGAGGTCCATCAAAAGCTCGTTGATCTGGGGGTCCAATCTGACGGGTATCCTGAGGAGTTTGGTGGTGGCGGACATGGCTCGATGATGGCGATGGGCATTATCAGTGAAGAGCTGGCCAAAGGAGATGGGGGAATGGCTCTTTCGGTCCCAATTAACGCAGGGATTATACTAAAACCCGCAATGATTGTTGAAAACAAATTTGTTCTGGAAAAATTCGTACCTCGATTTACCGCAGGTAAGCTGGCCTATGCATGTATCTCCATGACCGACGAAGCAGGAGGAGCGGACTCTGAGAACCCTCTACTTGCCGGCGGGGGTATTAAGACCACTGCGAAACTTGAAGGGGATGAGTATGTTATCAATGGCAGCAAGTCCTGGCCCACCCATGGGGGTATTGCGGAATGTTATTTGACTGTCTGTAATACTGATACATCAGCAGGGGATGAAGGTGTCACGCTGATTTATGTACCCAAAGACACACCGGGACTGACATTCGGTGAACCGGAAAAAAAGATGGCGTTTAAGACATCAATCAATGCATCCGTGTATTATAACAACGTACGGGTGCCAAAGGAATATCGGCTTGCAGGCCCGGGTATGGATGCCAATATTTACCATTTTTTCGAAGCAGGAACAGGATGGCATTCTGCAACTATAGCTCTGGGGATCGCACAGCGTGCCTTTGAAATCGTACTGGATTATACCGGTACCAGAATGGGTGGGTTCAAACCTGTCAGGCAACATAGCATGGTAGCGGGAATCCTGGCTGATATGGCGATCGGTATCGATATGATGAAGGCAAGTATATATAACCTGAGTATGATGCTGGATAATCTTGAGGCATACGGCCCTCCGTGGTCTCCACAATTCATATCAAAGGCATCGGCCACCCGTGTCTTTGCCGCAGACACGGCTGTTGAAATCGTAAACAAAGGGGCAGAACTCTTGGGCTCCATGACGATTTCAGAGGACTTTCCTTATGAAAAACTTATGAGAGATGTAAAGGAAACCCAGCTGTGGCTTGGCGGACAGCAGATCAGCCGCTATCGTGTTGCAAGGGGTTATTATGATCTAAAGAACTGGGCCTAATCATTACTTATGAAGCAAACCAAAGATAATTATTGTCAGGAGCAGCATTGATTCGGGTAAAGGTTCGTACCATATTGGAATTCAAGGAGATTTTCGGTAGAGACCGGTTTGAGGTATTGCTTGCCGATGGCAGTACTATTGGCGATTTTCTTGAAGAAATTACAAAAGACTGGGGAGATGAAATGGCATCGCGGCTATTTGAACCAGACCGCTCCAAGCTCCTTCCGCACATCCTGCTAATGGTAAACGGCCGCAGCTTTAGACTGTTGAACAACATGGAAACCGTGATTCAGGATGGAGACGAGATCACCATACTTCCCCCGGTGGGCGGTGGCTGATGGGGGAGTCATATTCTTAAGGCACAATTAAAGATTTTTGTGCGTCTCATGAAATTAAAATCTGTATCAGAAGTGAAAGTAGGGAGCTATGTCTTAAAATGATAATAAATTCATTGTAACGGGAGCAGCACTAACCTATCCAAAAAAGGGAGGTGAAAAATGTACCAAGGTGGATATACCGGAAATATTCTGCGGATTAATCTAACGGATCAAACCGCAAAGAAAGAAGACCTGCCTCTGGAAATCGCCAAGAATTTTATCGGAGGTGCAGGGCTCGGGATCAAGTACCTGTTTGATGAAGTCAAATCGGGAACAGACCCTCTGGGCCCCGATAACAAGCTTATTTTTGCCTCCGGCCCCCTGTCCGGAACCAGCGTTCCCTGCGCCAGCCGGATGGCGGTTACCAGTAAATCGCCGCTTACAGGGGCGGTGGGCATGGCGCTATCCGGCGGGCATTTTCCGGTTGAACTGAAATTTGCGGGTTACGACGCGCTGATTATTGAAGGCAAGTCTGAAAAGCCTGTTTACGTCTGGATCAAGGACGGAGAGGTCAAGTTCCGCAGCGCCAAGAAGCTGTGGGGAATGAAAACTCTGGACACTCAACAGATCATCAAGAACGATCTCAAAGATCAGAATGTCAGAATCGCCTGTATTGGCCCGGCCGGGGAGAACCAGGTCAAAATCGCGTGTATCATCAACGAATGGCGGGCTTTCGGCCGCAAAGGCCTGGGTGCTGTCATGGGCTCCAAGAATCTCAAGGCAATTGCGGTCCGTGGCAGCGGTGAGGTCGCTATCGCCGACAAAGAAAAGCTAAAGGCCGCCAGGGGAAAATTTACGGAGGCCATGAAGGAAAGCCACGTGCTTTATCCCAGGTTTTCTAAACTCGGCACCCCCATGGTGGTCGACCATACCTGCGCTTTGGGTATTTTTCCGACCAAAAACTTTTCGACCACAGGTGAATACGAGCCGGTGGACAAACTGGGTGTAGAGGTTCAGGAAACACGCAATGTGGGTTCCGAAGCCTGTTATAACTGTCCGGTGGGATGCAGCCAGATAAAACTTGCGAAAACAGGAGCTTATGCCGGGGTATTGACCGAGGGACCCGAGTTTGAGACCATGTTTTCCTTTGGCGGTGTTA
>Ga0209165_10000545_pt1 | contig 12847 bp, 14 predicted proteins | sample tdAd001_FD_187122 | JGI IMG/M metagenome (GOLD analysis project Ga0209165, IMG submission 187122) | Marine sediment microbial communities from the Atlantic coast under amendment with organic carbon and nitrate - tdAd00.1 (SPAdes)... | ecosystem: Environmental > Aquatic > Marine > Coastal >... | reverse complement strand
AAACAAATTCATGGATACGGTATGACAGGCTTCCTGCATGACGAAGCTAGTTGCTATGATGGCAGGAAACCCATAGCGAGGTCCTGTAGTGTCCGCATATCATCTTGCCCAACTCAATATCGCGAAAATGAAATTCGCGATTGATGACCCTGAACTGGCTGATTTCGTCGCCCGCCTCGAAGACATCAATGCGCTTGCCGATGAATCGCCGGGGTTCGTCTGGCGTTTACAGACTGACGATGGCGATGCCACTGCTATCGATCATTTCGGCCCTGATTACCTGGTCAATATGAGTGTATGGGCAGATGTCGATTCACTGCATGGCTATGTTTACCGTTCGGCGCACAACGAAGTGATGGCGCTGCGCAAGCAATGGTTCGATCGTATGCTCGAAGCTTACTCGGTACTATGGTGGATACCTGCCGGAACCGTTCCGACTATCGCGCAAGCTGACGAGCGCCTGCAGTGCCTGCGCCATAACGGCCCTGGAGCAGAGGCGTTTACCTTCAAACAGATATTTGCCGCGGTATAGTCTAAGACCGCAAAATGATTTTGACGCGTAACCTGGTCGTAGCGCTGATCGCAACCATTGTTTCGTTCAGCACGCTGTACATCCCGCAACCGATGCTGCCTTTACTCGCGGCCAACTTCGAGGTTTCGGCGGGGGAGGCCGGACTGCTGATGACCGTGGCGATGTTACCGCTGGCATTTGCGCCGGCGCTTTATGGATATTTCCTGCAGGCCATTCCCGCCCGCTTGATGCTGACAGTCGCGCTCAGTCTGCTTGCCCTGGATCAGCTGTGTTTTTATTTTGCCGATGAATTCTGGCACCTCATTGTGCTGCGCCTGTGCCAGGGCTTGCTGCTGCCAGCCATATTTACCGCGCTGATGACCTATTGCGCGAGCATGGTGCCGGCAGTCATGGTACGCCGGGCGATGGGGTTTTACATTGGAGCGACCATTCTGGGGGGCTTCAGCGGCAGGTTGGTGGGCGGTATCTTTGCCAGTTCGTTCGACTGGCGAACTGCTTTCGTGGTGATGGGGGTGATGCAATTGTTGCCGCTGCTATTACTGATAAAAGTAGACACTGACACCGATATAAATTTTGCTCGCCTCGATTCGAAGAGCATTTTGCGGGTGCTGGCCAATCGTCATTATCGTTTCATGTTTCTGTCGCTGGCTTCGATATTCTTCGTCTTTTCCGGAATCCTGAATATTGTTCCCTTTCATTTACAGGATCTGCAACCGGACACTACGCCGCTGGTGATTTCGATGCTTTACCTGGGATACCTGGTCGGAGCGCCGGTATCGTTTTTCAGCGAATCAATCAGTCGCTGGTTTAGCGACGAACGCAAGGGCTTGTTACTTGGTTTGGCGATACATGCCTTTGGCCTGGTGATGCTGCTCTTCGTCGCCCTGCAGGGGCTCATCGTGATGATGTTTTTCCTCGCAGCAGGCTTCTTTCTGATTCATGCGTTGTTGTCGGGGTTGGCCAATCACCTGGCGCAGGAACACAAGGGCGTGGTCAACGGGCTTTATGTTTCGATTTACTATTTTAGTGGCGCGCTGGGCTCATGGCTGCCCGGCTACCTGTATGAAGGTCTCGGCTGGAAAGACATGATCCTGTTGTTCGTGCTGATACTCGGCTTTTGCGCCTGGAGTATCAATCAGTGCAAGGCTTAAGGTCGGCAGATGATAAAATGAGTGCTCAGCGGTCAACTAGCGATTATTATTGTCGCTCCAACTGACTGGAAATATTGATGCCGCATATTGTCCTCGAGTATTCCGCAAACCTGTCTGAACTGCCGGACTTCAGGGCCTTGTTCGATGATATTCATCAGGCTCTGCACCGCGTCGGTGGTATCAAAATCGAAAACTGCAAGAGTCGCGCGCGCGTCGCCGAGCACTGTTACATCGGTGATGGCAATCCCGATAATGCGTTTATTCATCTCGATATCGAGTTTGTCAAAGGACGCAGCACCGAGGTCAAGCAGGCCATCGGGCGCGAATGTCTCGACCTGGTGAAGAGGTATTACCATCTGCATCTGTCGGATGCGCTGCAAATTACCGTCAAGATAGATGACATTGCGCTGGATTTTTATTTCAAGGATCCAGCCGGGACGCTCAATTACCAATGAAAAAAAGTAACACAAAGCCGTTCATGGCGGCACCCGACTACGGCCAGTCGCTGGTCGGATTTACCATTAATTTGCTGACCCCTGATTTACCGCGGGCGCTGGTTTTCCAGCGTGATGTGTTGCAGGCCGACATTCTGCACCAGGATGAGGATTTGTTGATTCTGCGGGGCTACGGCAGCAACTGGATGGTGCATGCCGATCATACTTACGACCAGCATGCCTTGCTCGCCGATACCCGGGCAGAAACCCGACGTGGAGCCGGGGTCGAACTGCGGCTTCACGGCTGCGATCCCGATGCTGCCGCTGCGCGTGCACAACAGCATGGCTTTAGACTGCTGGATGGTCCGCGTGACCAGCCTGATCACGGGTTGCGCGAAGCACATATCATCGATGCTGATGGCTATGTCTGGGTACCGGATGTGCCATATATAGAAGCGTGAGGGAAAAGAAAGATATCCGGCTCTTTTTCGCGCTATGGCCGGATGCTGTGCTGCGCGCCGAGTTGCATCTTGCCAGTAATACGATCACTGTCGAACGCCCGGCGCGGCGGGTGCCTCACTTCAATCTGCACCTGACCCTGCACTTCATCGGCAATGTATTTTTCGCGCAGATGGACTGCCTGCGAAAGCAGGCTCGCCTGGTCGAGGCCGCAGCATTCGAACTCAATATCGATCGCCAGGGCTATTTCAGCAAACCCCGCGTTGCCTGGCTGGGTTGTCGAGAGATTCCGGCAGCCCTGCGTGAGTTGCATCAGCAACTGGGGCAACACCTACAGCTGTGTGATTACCAGCCTGAGAAGCGTCATTACAATCCGCATGTCACGGTGGCACGGAAAATCGGGACCATCGCTGACAACCCAAGCTTCGCGTCGATAGCGTGGCAGGTTACGGAATTTTCACTGGTCGAGGTTCGCCAGATCGAAAACGGCGTACAATATCGCGTCATCGAAAGCTTTCCACTGATATGAGCAAGAAAGACGATTACAAGCTCCCGCCCGAAGTATTAACACAGTTAACGCAACGTTCAGACGCGCGCGGACTGGCGCAATTGGGAGCGCACCTGGCGATGTTGATACTGGCCGGCGTCGGCCTGCATTTCACCTACGGCAGCCTGTTGGTACTGGTTACGCTGCCGCTGTATGCCGCAATACTGATTTTTCTGTTCGCAGCGCTGCATGAAACCATTCACTTTACCGTTTTTAAAACCCGTTGGCTGAATGACCTGGTGGCCGCCCCCATCGGTTTCCTGTTATTGCTGCCCTTTCAGTACTTTCGCGCATTCCATTATGTTCACCACCGACACACGCAGAATCCGGAGCTCGACCCGGAGCTGCTCGATATTAAACCGTTGCTGCGCAAACGTTACTGGATGTACCTCAGCGGTTTGCCTGTCTGGTGGCAAAGCTTGAACACGATCTGGCAGCATGCTCAGGGCAGGATCGATGAAGCTTACATCGAAGAACGTCATCACCGGATGATAATTAACGAGGCGCGTTTTCACCTGGCAGGTTACGCGCTGTTGCTGTTAATCAGCCTGCTCATGTCCAGCGGACTACTCTGGTGGTACTGGGTTTTACCCGCCCTGGTCGGCCAGCCTCTGCTGCGCCTGTACTTGCTGGCCGAGCACAGCGGTTGCGACTTCAGCGATAACATGCTCGAAAATTCGCGCACCACATACACCGTGCCCTGGCTTAATTTTCTCGCCTGGAACATGCCTTATCACGCCGAACATCACTATCTCGCGTCGGTGCCGTTTCATGCGCTGCCGGCGCTGCACGCCTATACCGGTCAACGGGTCAAGTACCAGGGCGCGGGCTACTACCGTGTGAATCGGGATATCGCGGCCAATCAGTGAGCCTTGATAAAGTCCGCGACTTCGCGCATTGACCGCCTGGCTTCGGGGACCGGGTAAAACTCGAACAGGTGCCACATGCCTTCGTTTAGGCGCCGATCGCAAACGACGCCGGCAGCGCTCATATCGACTTTACGCCCGGTCATGCCAATACCGCATCGAGGTCCCTGATTAAATCCTCGCTATCTTCAAGCCCGATTGACAGGCGAAAAATTCCTTCCCCGGCGACGTCCCGGTACTTGTCGAGTTCGTCTCCCTCGAGTCGATACGAAGAACCGATCAGGTCCGCGGTCTGCATCAGGTAAACCAGGCTGCGATGGTGTCCGAGCGATACCGCGTAATGGATGACTTCGAGATTTTGCATCATCCGCTGTGCGATGGCTTTGGGATTCGCGGTGCGAAAACTGATCATGCCGGAGAAGTTATCCATCTGCGCTCGGGCCAGTGCGTGTTGCGGGTGTGATTCGAGGCCGGGATAAAGCACTTTTTGAACCTTGTCATGGGATTCGAGAAAACTGGCCACGGCGTGGGCGTTGGCCTCGTGACAACGCATGCGCAGCCCTAAGGTCGCCATACCGCGCATGATCAGCCAGGCGTTGAAGGGACTGATGACGCCACCGTAATGCACCAGCGCTTCGCCGCGCAGCGGACCGAGCAGCGCCTGGCTGCCGCAAACCGATCCCCCCATTGCGTCACCATGTCCGCCGATGTACTTGGTCAGTGAATGGATCACCAGGTCAGCGCCGAGATTCAGTGGCCGGGTTGCAATCGGCGATGCGAAGGTGGAATCGACAACCAGCAAAGCGTCCTGTTGATGCGCAATGCCGGCCGCCGTGGCGATATCCGCTATCCGCAGCAGTGGATTGGATGGCGTTTCCAGCCAGACCATACGGGTGTTATCACGCATCGCGTTCCTGATCTCGGCCGCCTCGGTGGTGTCAACCGGCGTAACCTCGACGCCCAACCGGGTCAGGGTTTCGCGTGCGAACTCGGCGGTGCCGGGGTAGTTGGTATTGCTGATAATCAGGTGATCGCCCTGGCTTAGATGGGCGAGCATGACCGCCGCACTGGCCGCCATGCCGGAGGCAAAGGCAATGCAGGTTTCTGCCTGTTCGAGGATGGCGAGTTTTTGTTCGAGTTGACGGGTGGTCGGGTTATCCCAGCGGGTGTAGACAAACGGAGTTTCCGCGGTCAGATTATTTGCCGAGAAGCTGATTTCCTCATCGACCACGAAAGTGCTCGACATCACCAGGCTGGGGGTCGAGGCCCCTGTGACGGGGTCCGGATCTTCACCGCCATGAATCGCGAGCGTCTGAACCCCCTTGTCCGCAGTTGTTTTTAATGTCATTGCTTTGCCTCGCTTCGAAAAACACATTAGTAAGGCCGAATCGAATCGATGTCAATCGAGTTTCGTGGGCCATCCCCGGTCTGCTGGATGGGTCCGTGTTAATGATGTGGTATTGTCTGGAATCGGGCAGTGTGGGAACCACGCGCTCAGTCTGTTGTATGATAATCGTCTCAACAATAAGGGAGTCAGGAAATGCCACTTAAGATTTTGCTTATGGTTGCGTTCGCAGCTAGTCTGCTGGGTAGTTTTGAGAGCCAGGCGCAAGACCCGGTCAAGATCGAAGCTTCCAAAGTAAAGGCTAACCTCTACATGATAACCGGGCAGGGCGGTAATATCGGTTTGTTGACCGGGCCAGACGGAAGTTTCATGATCGATGATCAGTTCGCACCGCTGACGGATAAAATAATCGAGGCGGTTAAATCGGTTGGTGGTGATGTCCCCAGCTACCTGATCAATACTCATTTCCATGGGGATCATAGCGGCGGTAACGAGAATCTGGGTAAAACTGGAACACTGATCATGGCTCACGATGAAGTCAGGCAACGCCTGGTCAACGGATCATTCATTGGCGCGTTCGGGATGAAAGCGGAAGCTGCGAGCAAGCCGGCGTTACCCACCGTGACCTACTCTGAAAGTATGCATTTGCATATTAACGACGAAACCGTGCATATCATCCATGTACCGCGCGCACATACCGATGGCGATAGTTTCGTGGTCTTTAAATCAGCCAATGTGGTACATGCCGGGGATTTGTTTTTTAACGGTTTTTTCCCCTTTATTGATGGTGCTCACGGCGGTTCGGTCAAAGGCATGATCGCCGGAGTAGACACGATCCTCGCGCTGACCGATGGCGACAGCAAGATTATTCCGGGTCATGGGCCATTGGCCAATCGTGCCGATTTACAGCGTTACCGCGATATGCTGGCAATCGCCTATGAACGCCTGCTCAAGCTCAAAAACCAGGGTGTTTCAGCCGAGGATGCCGTACTGCAGGCACCGCTGGAAGACCTGAAAGCGGACTGGGGCGGCGGCATATTCACCGCCGACAAGTGGATAGGAGTTATTTACCCGGCCGTGTTCTAGCCTGCATATTGCACCAGTCGGTTTCGGGCCTTTAAATATCTAATTGAATTATAAGAAAAAATTCATATTTTCATGGATTAAGTTAAGAATACAGTTTGTCTCCGGCCCGAACCCTATCCCGGCCCTGACTGGTCCAGATACGCCTGAACTTGGGCTTCCCTCAACCCATAGCTACGGCTATGGATTTCGGTCCAGCCCGGCGTCCAGCCGCATCTGTCCTGCGTCGGCATCCGGGATACTGATGCAATATGCAGGCTAGGCAGGTTGCGCCAGGAAGCGCTCCAGCGAACGCTCGGGATCGAATAAATCGAGCGCAGCCGGCGCGAAGTTTTTGTGCCGGTAGCCGTTTGAACCAATCGGTTCGTACAGGGACAGGATTTCTTCACGTCGACTGGCGAGATCGCGTACCGCGACCACCAGGGCTTCGAGATCGGCACGGGTGGTATAAAGCCCGAGGCTTGCGCGCGCCATGCCACGTTTTCTTTCGATATCACCTTCTGCGTTCGGCGCATCGGGGTCGATGTCCATTTCCCAGAGTTCACGTTTCAGCAGTTCACGCACGTAAGGATGCGCGCAAAAACAGCCGTTACGTACCTGGATATTGTGGTAGTCGTTGATGGCGGCGGCGGTCAGGCCATGGTCGAAGCCCTTGATATTGAAGGTAAGCGTGCCGGTGCGAGGTACTTCTGCCGGATCGGGACCGTAAAGGGTAACGCCTTCGATTTTGGATAATTCGTTCCAGGCGAAGTCGATCAGATCGATTTCTTTCTCGCGTACCTTGTCCATACCGACCCTGGTCAGTAAATCGAGTACCGCGCCGAGCGTAATCGCACCGACAATATTCGGCGTACCCGCCTCTTCGCGGTCGGGCAGGGTGCTGGTGGGCATATATTCTGCGATGTAAACATCGTCGACCATGCCACCGCCGAGCTCCGCTGGTTTGATCGCGTTGAGTAAGCTCTTCTTCGCTATGACGGCCCCGGGTGAGCCGGGTGCGTAAATTTTATGCCCGGAAAAAATCAGCACATCAATATCTGCGTCGTCCATGCTAACCGGAGCGTGCGCGATCATTTGCGAAGCGTCAACCAGCAGGTAAGCGCCAACTGCGTGCACGAGCTCGGCTACTTCTGCGAGTGGAGTGATGGCACCGGTAACGTTACTGGCACCGGTAACGGCGATGTAATTGATGTTTTCGCCATGTTCGTCGCAAAGTGCGCGCAATTTATCCATGTCCAGTCCGCCGTAGCGTTCAAACTCACCCGCACAGGGGATATGAACGACCTGTGAGGCATGGTAACGATGGGGTAGATCGTTGGAATGGTGCTCCATTTCAGACACCAGTACCACGCTGCGCTCGGGTCGTGCGCGCGACAGGCTGGCGGCCATTCGGTTAAAACCCGCGGTCGCGCCGCTGCCGGCAAAAAATGTGCTGTACTGCTCAGGATTCGCATCGACAAATTCAAGTACACGCTCATGCGCCCATTCAAAGGCATGCGAGGCGCCGCGCGCCGCATAATGCAGATCCGAGTGGGTACTGGCATAGTGCACGAGAAATTCATGACCGACGTCATAAGCCGGGGCCATCATTAGCGTAGATGCCGCTGAGTCCAGGTAGATACGAGGTCCGCGCGCGCCATCGACGGTTGGGTACTCGGTATCACGTCCAATGAAATTGGCCTGTAAGCTGGCTAGAAGATCGGAATTGCTCATAGGATTGATTTGTCAGACAAAAGAGATATTGTCGCATAATTCGGCCGCTTGGCAACCATTCGAGGTTTTTCTGAAGCGATGACGTGCCAGTGCGACCTGAGTGCGTTTGAGGCTTCAGGATTCGGGTAGTGCTCGGCCCAGTAGCGTGCCAGCTACGCCAGTTCGGCACCCCGCAGGGCAAACTTGCGATCCACTGCTCGGGAGCAGCCTTCTGTTATCGTGAAGGGTCTTGATAGAGCGGCGGGGCATGCAGGGCATTGCGCAGTGATTGGGTAAGTATTTTGATATGCGGTACACTTGGCGAGTCGTCCAATTGCAGGGGCAATGCCATGAATGATCAAGTCAATCGAAGCAGGCGAAAGTTGTTTTTCGGGCTCATGACCCTGCCGGTTTCTGGTCTGGCCGTCGCGGCACTGCCAACCCCGTCCGCTAGCGAAGGGCCGTTTTATCCAACCACCCGGATGCGCTTTGACGACATCGATAACGACCTGGTCAGAATTACGGGCGAGGTTGAGCAGGCCGGTGGCGAAGTGGTGGCGCTCACCGGACGGGTGCTTGATAAAGCCGGCGATCCAGTCGCGGGCGCGCGCGTGGAGATCTGGCAGTGCGATGTCAATGGACGTTATCTGCATCGTGGCGATACTGGCTGGAATTCACGTGACCAGTCATTCCAGGGTTTTGGTCATGACCTGAGTGCTGCCGATGGCAGCTATTCGTTTCGTACCATCAAACCCGTTCCCTACGCGGGGCGGACTCCACATATACACGTCAAGGTACTGCTAGACAACCGCGAACGCCTGACCACGCAATTTTATTTACCCGATCACCCCGACAACAAAAATGACTGGCTTTATCAACGTGTTCCACCGGCCAAACGTGAACTCGTAACAATGAATTTTATCCCCACCGGACAGGCACCGCGTGCGATGCTCGACATCGTAATTTAATTAACCTGCCTGATCAGTTCGAGCATCCATGGCAACGCAACAGTTACCACTAAAGGGGTGACAAATGCGAATGATAATCGGTTGTCACTGATAATCCTCTAGCCAGCCTCCTCGCAGCCAGGATGACTTCATGTCAGGCAGGGTGGTCGGGCTACGGTCCTGTTACTCGTTCAGCGGCACCACCAGCACGGGAATCCTGCAGCGGCGCATAATTCGCCGAGTGGTATCGCCCATGACCGCATCTTTTACCGATGCCCGGTTGCCGTGTTTACTGATGACCAGTAAATCGTATCCACCGCCATGTGCTTCCTCAAGAATTTTTTCCAACCGTTCGCCGGTCTCCACTTTTACTTCATAGCTCAGCACGGGCTGCTCGGGCTGATTCACGAGGCAGTCTTCACAAAACTGTTCGATATTCTTGATGGCGAAATCGTCATGCTTGCGGCCAAGCAGCATCTTTCTTGCATCGTCCAGGTTTCTGTTGCTTAGCTCGTCCCACAATTCACTACTAATATAGCTCTCCAGGCTTTGCAGGTCACGGTTGTCCACCACGTGGAAAACCGTCAGTTGAGCGTTATTGCGGCGAGTAATAGCAACGGCATGAGGGAATGCCTGCCTGCCGGATTCGGACAGGTCGGTGACATAGAGAATTTTTCTGTATTCGACTAATAGCAAAGGGTCCTGGCTGGACATAAAATTTATTCTCCTGCAGAGGTCTGCAATTTACGCTTCATCCAGATACCGCTCAGGAGCCAGCTATAGGCCCAGGTAGCGAAAAAGACCAGCACGAAAGTAATCAGGATATCGGTTGCACTGCCGTCGAGGGAAAAGGCCGGCACGTAGCCAAATATGAACGGTGCAAGGTAAAGGAACTTGGCGAACTTGAACGCAATCCATGCGGTCGCCCACATGTTGGCCTTGGCGATGGTTGCGCCGGCGAAGGCGGCGATGCACACCGGCGGCGTGATATTGGAATCCTGCGACAGCCAGTAAACGATCATATGCGCTGCCAGCAAGTTGACGCCGAGATGGGTCAGGGCCGGGACCGCGACCACGGCTGTTATCAGGTAGGCGGCGGTCACCGGAACGCCCATGCCGAGTACCAGCGAGGCCAGCGCTATTAGCAGGATGGTCCAGTACAGCTTGCCAGCGGCCAGTTCGATGACGATATCCGCGAATGTCAGTATGAGCCCGCTGTAAGTCAGTACCCCGATGATGATTCCGATGACTCCGACCGTCGCGCCGATTTTCAGGCTGGCCTCGGCGCCTGCCCGCGATGCGCGCACGAAGCCCCTGGCATCGATGCGGGTATCTTTCCTGAACCAGCTGACGACGATGCAGGTAACAATGCCCAGAATGGCCGAGTAACCGGGCGAGAAGCCCATCAGCATCAAAATCGTGATCATCAACAGTGGCAGGATGTAATACCATTCTTTCTTGAATATTTCAGAGGCGCTTTGTTCACTTTTCTCGCCGACGATGTTGTTCTTCTTGGCGTAGTAATGAACCATCATGAAGACGCTGAAGAAGTACATCAGTGCCGGGAAAATCGCCACCAGCATGATCTGCGAATACGGCAGCCCGGTCATCTCCGCCATGATGAAGCCACCCGCGCCCATGATGGGCGGCATGAACATCCCGCCAAGCGATGCAGCGGGCTCGATGCCGCCGGCGACGTGTTTCTCGAAGCCCGCCTTTTTCATCATCGGAATGGTGAAGGCGCCGGTAGAGACCGTGTTGGCGATGGCGCTGCCCGAAATAGAACCGAACAGGCCGCTGGCGATAACCGCTACCTTGCCGGGGCCGCCTATCTTGTGGCCGACCGCGGCAAGCGGAAGGTCGATGAAAAAGCGCTGCGCGCCGCTTTTTTCGAGAAAGGCGCCAAATATTACAAACAGGATAATATAGGTCGCGAGGACGTTGGCCATAATGCCGAAAACACCGTCGCTCTTGTAAAAAATACTGGTGCACAGATCCGGGAAGGTATCGCCGGCGTGAGAAATCAGTTCGGGCAGGTAGTCGCCGAAAATGCCGTACAGGATCATGATCGTACCCATGATGACAAAGATGATGCCGACCACCCGGCGCGCCACCTCGATGCCGATGAGAACGCCCACCATCGCTATCCATTTATCGAGCTCGGTCTCGGCGCCGGCACGATAGTTGATCACTTCAAAATTAACGATCCAGTAGCCCAGGGTTACGATCGAGCCCAGGATCAGGACAAAATCGAAAACACGCCCGATTCGGTTGGTGGAGCGATATACCAGGAACACCAGAACATAGGTGACAATGACATAGATGCCGCGATGATACTGCGTGGCAGCCGGGGCAATAACCGCCGAGTAGGAATAAAAAAGCACCAGCCCGAGTGCCATGGTGTCGAACAATACCTGTTCGACCTTGTTCATTTCGTCTACTCGCATCAGCGCTCCCCCCCGTCTTCTATTATTGTAAGTCGAGCATCCCTGCATCGACATCCAGCGCTATTTGACGGGGGCGGGAACAGCCCGCCCCCGGATTGAACTGTTACATCATGCCCTTTTCTTTCCAGAACTTGACCGCACCGGGGTGCCAGGGTGTCACGACGCCCTGGGCGCCGGTATCCAGACTCATTTTCTTGAAGGTCTTTTTCTGTTCCAGCATGTGGGCGAGACCTTCGTCGGTGTAAATCATTGATAACATCTTATAAACCGTGTCATCCGTTACCTTCGCGTTAGCTACCCATAGTGCGGAATCCTGAAACGAAGGGCTTTCGTAACCGACACCGCGATAGGTTTCCGCTGGCACTGTGATCTTTGAAAAATAGGGATACTTGTCAAAAAAGCCTGATTTTTCGGCATCCATACCGAGGTCGATCAGTTCGATATCGTTGGTTTGGGCTGCCATGATGACCGCGCCACTGGGAAAGGCGGTAAACAGCCAGAAGGCGTCCAGCTGCTTGTTGCCGAAGGCCTGGGCCGCGTCGTTGTAACCCATGGCATTGCGTTCGATCTTGTCCCAGATACCCATGTGGGTGAAGAACAGTTCACAGTTGGCGAATGCGCCCGAACCCGCATTGCCGACGCCAACTTTCTTGCCAACGAGGTCGGCGGTGCTCTTGATACCCGAATCCTTGCGCACTATCAGCTGTGCCGGAGCGCCATACAGCCAGGCGACTGCCATGACGTCTTCATATTTTTTGGGGTCGTTTTTCATCTGGCCATTTCTGCCCAGATAGACATGTCCGGAGTAAACCACTCCCATTTGCGCCTTTCCGGAATTCACCTTGCGCAGGTTTTCCACCGAACCGGCCGATGACTGAGCCCTGACTTTGAAGTCCGGTGATGCCTTGATCGGCTTGTAGACCTGCATTGCATTGGCTACTACCTGGAAAGTGCCGCCTGCGGGTCCGCCGCTGAAGACAATGCGTTCTTTTGCCATGGCTGTGAGCGGCGTCATTAAGACCACCGTCAGTAATACCGTCAGGCCACTAAGCCCTGCTTTTGGTATTTTCATTGCTACCTCTGGTTGTTATTAATATTGCCGGACAGTGTAAACTTTAATCCACTGATGGAATTGATATGCATCAATAATCAAATACTCACATGATTTTCAGGACTAGCTATAAGTTTACCGAATGCGCTCAAGGGTCAGCTGGAGGGAACGGGCCAGCGCATGCTGTGGAGACAGGCTTTGTGTCTTAAGAAAGGGAAAAGTCCTGGCAACGGACATTATTGAATACTGGATAGATGCGTATATCTATTGCTGAATTTGTTTTTCTAATTCTC
>Ga0209165_10000544_pt1 | contig 12855 bp, 17 predicted proteins | sample tdAd001_FD_187122 | JGI IMG/M metagenome (GOLD analysis project Ga0209165, IMG submission 187122) | Marine sediment microbial communities from the Atlantic coast under amendment with organic carbon and nitrate - tdAd00.1 (SPAdes)... | ecosystem: Environmental > Aquatic > Marine > Coastal >... | reverse complement strand
TTTCAGGATTATATTAACAATGGAACCCATGTTTGGCTAACTATGAGACCTCAGAATTCAGGTGAGATTTCAATTACAGGTTCAATTGTACCAGAAATTACTCCACCCTCAGAATATGAGTTTTCAGTAGAATATGTTGTTCTTGGTATTGTGATTATTGGAATAGTTGTTGTTGGTGTATTTTTCTTTAAAAGAAAAAAATGATTTAATCTCCACTTGAACCACAAGAACAAAAACCATATTCATCTATTCTAATATTACACACTGGACATTTTTCTCCATACTCTACTTCCCATGGCTCTTTTCCAAATAGTTTAAAATGATCATCAATTTCCAGAGGTATTTCTCTTTTTTTTTCCAATACTTACTATATGAAGAAGAACTATACATAGATTATAGAATATGAAGTATTATGAAAATTGAGTGTGGATGTCATTGTATCAAATGTGGAAAAACAGACCTTGAATCAAATCAAGTAGGAAAAACTGAAAAAGATGGATATTTTGACATGCATCATACATGTAAAAATTGTAATACTCATTTTGACCATCTTGAAGGAGAGATTTTTGATTCTTGTAAAAAGTGTGAATTTAATTATAGTTAGTTAAAAATTGCTTCTTCTACAAAGTAATGTGTTCTATTTTCTGTAGAATTTTTGGAAATCTCTTTGTTTGAAGCCATATTTACAAGAGCTTTTGAAACATCTAGAGGACTTGCAACCCATCCATATTCGCGTAATTGTTGTACAGTATCAGTAACTGTTCTTGGAACATTAAAGAAAGCATTTTTTTCTAAAATCTGTAATTTGTCTTTGATTTCAGATGACTGTATTGATTTTGGCTCGTTGAACTCAGGTTCAAATATTTCAACATCTTCCAAAGAGTTCAAACTATCAAAATTTGATTCATTGGTAATTGGATCGCTTGGTGGATTTTCGTAAATAGGTTTAGTTTGATTTTCTTCCATTAGTTTGGCTAAATTTTCAATTACTTCTCCCAAAGTTTGATTATCAACATAAAAGTCTCTAGAATCTACTTCAATTTCATTTTCCCCAAATTTCAGTTTAATCTTTGCCATCTATTCCTAAATTAAGGAGTTTTAATTTATTCTGTTAGCTCTAATGAGCTTAAAGACTAGATCAAAAATTTTACACATGTTATTGGGATTTTTTCTCTTTTAGATTAAAAAGGAATTTTTCAAATATTACGCATGAATAAATCAAAAAAGGCTGCAATCATTGTCTTTGTTATAGGCATGGGTATTTTTGGATATTCACAATACGCCTCAGCATCTCAGATAGGGGTTATAATTACAGAGAGTGATCTTATAGAAAAAACTAATCAAGGTTCGTCTTATAATGTGGAATTAGAATTTGATAATCCTTCCTTGTTAATATTGACAGCAGGGGAGACTGATTTTTTTGTAATAGCAGATGGTAAGACAGTTGGGGAAGGGAAATTAGAACCATTTACTTTACCAGCATTAGGCAGTAGTTCAGCAAGCGGTACCTTCCAAACAGAGCCTGATTTAGAATCACAAGATGTTCCCATAGTAAAAATAAGTGGAATAACAAAATATGATGTCTTATTTTCAACTATAGATGTTCCTTTTGTATTCTATCCAACTGAAGAACAGGCAAGAGAATTTATACATCAAGATTAATTTTTTATAAAATGCTAACTGTTTTTGGATCTACTGCTTTAGACACTATAAGGACACCAAAAAAAGTTTTAAAAAATGTATTAGGAGGTGCAGCTACATTTGCTGCTATATCTGCAAGCAATTTCGTTAATACGGGTTTAATTGCAGTTGTAGGAAAAGATTTTCCAAAAGAGCATCAAAACATTTTATCCAAACATCTAGACTTGAAGGGATTTACTGTCAAGGAGGGTAAAACATTTCGTTATGATGGAAGATTTGATAATACTCTAAGTACTCGAGAAACTTTGAAAACTGAACTTAATGTGTTAGAAGATTTTAAACCAAGTGTACCAGAAGAGTACAAAAAATCTCAATTTGTATATCTAGCAAATAATGATCCGGATCAAAATACGAATCTCATAAAAGAATTTGATAAGGTTAAATTTTCAATGTGTGATACTATAGATTTCTGGATTTCTACAAAACGTGAATCTGTGATTAAGATGATAAAAGCAGTAGATGCTGTGGTGATAAACGATGAGGAAGCCAAGCTCCTAACCAAAGAATTCAATCTGATAAAATGTGCTAAAAAAATCATGAATTGGGGAGCAAAATATGTAATTATCAAAAAAGGGGAACATGGTTCTTTGATGTTTTTTGATGATGTGATTTTCCCTTCAGCTGGATTCTCCTTAGAAGACGTCGTTGATCCTACAGGAGCAGGAGACTCATTTGCTGGAGCCATGATTGGTTATTTAGCTAGTAAAAGATCTACAAGTCTTTCAGATATAAAAAAGGCTGTCATTTATGGAAATGTTTTGGGATCTTTTGCAGTAGAAGAATATGGTTTAGGAGGTTTACTTCAATTAAAAAAATCAGATATTACAAAACGAATGAAATTATATGAAAAAATGATTCGATTCTAAAAAGATTTAATTTAAATAATTTGTGTTAAAAAAACATCTGTTGTCTCAAGAAACATCCAAAAAAAATGAGGATCGCTTAGAGGCCATATTCAAATTACAAAAGGGATTGTCAGAAATGATGAATTTGGACAGATATCCAAAAGATTCTGAAGGTAGAGTTTCTGCTTTATGTACTGCAATCATGCACGAAGCTGTAGAATTACAAAGAACTACGAATTGGAAATGGTGGAAAACTCCAGTTCCGTTTAATCAAGCAGATGCTCGAGAAGAATTAATTGATATTTGGCATTTTGTTGTGCAAGCCTCTTTGGAACTTAATTTAACTCCGAATGATATTGTAGAAGAATATAAGAGAAAAAATGAAATTAATAGAGAAAGGCAAAGAACCGGTTATTAGATTATTTTTTGTTTAATTTTATTAAAATTTGTTTCATTAGTCATATTAACAAGATTAATTTCATTTCTAAAATAATTAATTTGTGATTGAGAAACTGTAAGATATGGATCCGGACTAGTAGAGCCTATTATTCTTCCTGTATTATCAATGCCGTTATTGTGTAATTCAAACAAAGAATGTCCTGCTTTGTGTCCCCAAACTTCTTTACCGCAAACAATTATTGTTTTAATTTTTTTATTTTTATTTACATGTAGGATTATTTCGTCTATTCCTTTATTTTCAGATAGTAACCTTCCTACGATGGAAATATGTTGTAAAATATCAGAATTTGCGATTTTTTTTAGAAGATCTAGGCTTGAAAGTGTACAAACAGCAATAGTACAATCAGAGTTTCCTTGGTATGATTCTTCAGGAATTGGTAATATTGCCTTGCAAAATTCACCAACAATATTGGCCAACTTATTCATAAAAACCACACAAATGGATTTTCAACATACTTTATTGCCTGACTAGTCTATAAATCTCATTGAATAGCTATGAATTTTTATATTTCAAAAATTGGCAAACGACATAATGAAGCCAAATCATCTTGAAGAATCAGATGCTGCTTACAAAGTTTTTTTGTACATCTTTTATGTTTGTGGATTCATTATGGTATCCACCCTTGTTTTTGGTGTATATGTTACCATGATTGAGTGGATGGAAAATGGAAAATACGTGATGGGTGAAGCAATACACAATACTGTAATTCCATTTGAAAATTTTGCTAGAGTTTCAACTTGGATATTTTTTTCTACCATTATTGGTTGGTATTGTGTTACAAGAATTGGTTGGAAAAGAACAGCAGGAAATAAAATTATTGGTATGAGAATGGCATTACTTCAACTAATGTTGTTAGGATTTGCTATTATTACTTTGTATGAGGTATTGTATAATTTTACGGTCCTAAATGCAAAGATTACTGCTGGGGTTATCGAGGGTATAGTTCCAGATATTGATAATCTTTCTGTGGCTTATCCTGATCCAGATAGACCATGGAATCTAGTTTTTGCAACGAAGGTTTTTCTGGCAGCATTTATCATTAGTGCCCATGCATTTTATCTTAGTACGAGACCAAGGAAAAATCTGGAATAATCACATTAAATTTCATTAATCTTGCGTTCAAAAGATTAAACTACTTTTTCTATTATTCAATTATAGTTAAAAATGGGATTATTTGGCTCGAGTGAAAAAAAACTAAAATGTAAAAAATGTGGAACAGTATTATCGGATCCAGAGAGACTAAAAAAACATCAAGAAAAGGCCCACAATAAGAAAAAAGAAAAATGTCGAGCATGTGGTGCCGAATTTGATTATTCTGAAGAATTAAGAAAACATAAGAAAAATTGTAAATAATATTTATTTTTAGTTCTGAAAGAATTTGTCATTTTCTAGGTTCAGATTTTTTCCAATTTATTTTCAGAATCTTTATAGGTTTACCATTTAGAAGATGTTTTGATTTGGATATAACTGAAAAAGTTGATTTAATTGAAAGACCTCCTACTGAAGAAGTAGTTACACATGAGGAATTAATTGAGTTATTCAAAACAAATTCTTCACCCAAACATTACATTGGTTTAGAAATTTCTGGTTTTTTACACTTGGGTAGTTTAATCAGTACTGGGTTCAAAATTAATGATTTTGTAAAAGCTGGAGTAAATTGTACTATATTTTTAGCAGATTGGCATACAATGATAAATGATAAACTTGGTGGAGATTGGGATACAATTACCAAGGTTTCAAAATATTATGCAGACGCATTCAAATTAGTTTGTCCAGATGCAAATATTGTACTTGGATCTGATCTTTATGATTCAAGAAAAGAATATTGGAAAGAATTTATGAAATTTACAAAACACATGTCGCTCAAAAGGACCATGAGAACTTTAACGATAATGGGAAGATCAGAAGATGAATCAAAAATTGATCTTGCAAAATTACTTTATCCTCCGATGCAAGCAGTTGATATTCACTCTCTTGATTTGGATATTGTGCATGCTGGAATGGATCAAAGAAAAATCCACATGTTAGTTAGAGAAATTTTTCCAAAAATGAATTGGAAGGTTCCAGTAGCTGTTCATCACAAATTATTACCTGGTCTTTCAAAACCATCTGATCCAAATGATTCTCAGGCATTAGGAAAAATGAGTAAATCTGACCCAAATTCTGGTATTTTTATTCATAATACTGATGAAGAAATTAGAACCAAAATCAAAAAAGCATGGTGTGAGGAGGCTAATATTCAAAATAATCCTCTATTAGATATTTCAAAAAATGTGATTCTTCATGAATTTGATGAAATGAAAGTAGAAAGACCTGAAAAATTTGGTGGAAATGTAAATTATTCTGATTATAACCAACTGGAATCAGATTTTGCTGCAAAAAAATTACATCCAACGGATCTCAAACAAACTGTAGGAAATTATCTGGTTAAGGTGGTTGCCCCAATTCGTGATAATTTGAATTTAGGTGACGAGTTATTTGATGCAATCAAGAAAAGCTTTTAGACTTTAAGATCTGGATTCGTTTGTTCTTCCAAGTTATACTTTGATTTGTAACCTCTTGGATTTATCATTAAATCTTGGTAATTGTATGTTGAAGAATTTCCAACAATAACTGTACTTATCATTCCTAACTGGTCAGAATAATTTGGTAGATCTTCCAAATTGGTCATTACGATTGCTTGTGAATTTCTAAAGGCTCCCTTGATTATCGCTACGGGAGTTGTAGGTTTTCTATACTTTAGAAGAACTTTTCTTGTATCTTGTAGTTGATGTATTCGTTTTTTACTTGAAGGATTGTAAATTACAATCACAAAATCACCTTGTGCTGCGGCTTCAACTCTTTTTTGGATAATTTCCCATGGAACCAATAAATCACTCATACTTACAACAGCAAAATCAGTCATTAATGGTGAGCCAATTATAGATGCACATGAGTTTAAAGCAGATACACCTGGAACTATTTCAACTGGCAAACCATCTTTAGGATTCCATCCAGATTCTGCAAGTGTTTCATATATCAATCCAGCCATACCATAAATTCCTGGATCACCACTTGAAACAAGTGATACTATCTTTCCAGATTTTGCCAAATCAATACATTGATGAGCACGTTCTACTTCTTGCGTCATAGCATATCGATGTACTTCCTTACCCTCAATAAGATCTCCAACTAAGTTAACATAAGTTTCGTATCCAACTATTGTATCACTTTCAGCAATCACTTCTTTTGCTCTAAATGTCATATGATCGTGATGTCCAGGCCCAACACCAACAATGTAGAGTTTACCAATCAATTTTACAATAAAGTTTCTTTCAAGTAATTTATCCCTTTAGTGAAATGGGTCTTTATTGGAACGGATCTATGAAGGGACAATTTACAATATGATCACTATTCATTGGACGAGCAATGCTCACTGTCAATAAATCCTCTTCGCTAAAAGAATCAATATCAAATCTTGTCTCAAGAATTTTTGCATCTTGTGAATTATTCCATTCAACATTATAGATTCGCCAAATAGGACTGTAGTTTTCATCTCCTGGTGCTGCAGAAGCTATTCCAGGTTGGAATCCCATTGGGCCTGAACCTTTTATTCCATTTTTGAATTGAAATAAATCTACTGCAGCTGAATTTGCAATTAGTTCTGCTGAAACTGGCGAGTATGTAACACCCATCATTTCTGCAGGTCCTGCAGGAGTAGCATCTGTTACAATATAGTAAATTGTTCTTCCATCAGGCCCCCATCCTCTATGAGCAATAAAAGTTACATTCATCTCCTCTTCGTTGATTTCTGTAATTTGTCCCCCGATGTATGGTAAATCATCGGTAATTTCTGGATCATCTCTTACTTGCATTTGACCTTCAGGCCAAATAATTTGAGGAGTATTAATTACAATATTTTTTTCGTTGAATTCAATTCTACCTCCTTCTTCGGCTTCTAAAATCTCCTCAGCTGATTCAAAGATAATTTTATTCTGTCCCTTTTTCCATGTAACTTCTACAACTGAACTTAGTGGACTGTATTCTGATTCTTGAGTAGGTGTGCTTGAAAATACTTGAGACTGATATCCGTAAATTCCATCACCTACAACCCCATTGGTAAATACAAAAATTTGTTCAAGTGCAGTTTCTGGGGCATTGGAAATAGGAGGTGCCACCTCAACTTTCCATTCTTGTTTTTCAGTTATTACTTCTGCAAATTCTTGATCACTTGAATCTGTAATTATATAAAAAACAGAACTTGAATTGAAGATTCCTTTATGCATTGGTATTGTTACTGGTACATTGGTTTTTGATAATAGCAAAGAAGGTTTTTCTTTTTCAAGTTCAATTTGTTGCATTATAATTTCTGTAGGTTGTCCTCTTATCCAGCCATCCACACTTACAGTAGCTGTAAATTCTTGAGAATTAGCCGAATGTAGAGCTAAAGCAGCTCCTGTAAATTCAAAAGAATCAGACGTTGTTCCTTTATCAATTAATGACATACCATAAATTTTATCTCCATCTATAGTCCAAGTTGGCTGTCCTTTTGCATCATTTGCATTAATCTCATGCAATACTACAATCTGAACTGGTTCACTTGCAGTAAAAGTCAATGAGCCATCATAAATTGTTCCTTCACTTGGAGATAGAATTAATGCTAATTGATGACTTTCATGTCCCTGACCTGGATCTTGTAAAGAAGTTATTGTCTGAGTAAAATGAATTTTTTTTCTAGAGTTTGCATCAACAAATTGATCAGAGACCAGTGAGACAGATAAAATTCCTGTAACAAAAATTCCTAAAACAAAAATAATTATGAACTTGTTCAATGAAATTCTCTGATTTTGTTCCCTTAAATTATTTTATTTTTAGTTGATTTTAGAAAGTTCAAATTCATTATGTAATGCCTTAACAGCAGTATTAGTGTCAGAATTTTTTACGACAAATGCAAGATTGAGTTCTGATGAACCTTGAGTAATCATTGATACGTTTACCTTATTTTTAGCCATAGAACCAAATACCTTTGAGGCTACACCTACCGTTCCTCGCATACCAGAACCAATTAGGGCAATTATTGCCATGTTAGTAGTAACCTCAAGTTTTTTGATTATTTTTCCTAAAAGTTCTATCTCCAATGTGTTTACCGCCTTATCAAGATCAGTGTTTTTGACCACTATTGTAATACTAGATTCGGATGGATTTTGAGAGATCATCATTACATTAATGCCTGCATTAGCCAATGTAGAGAAAATCTTTCCAGCAGTTCCAGGTGTTCCAACCATACTTCCACCACGAATATCAATTAGTCCATTATGAGAAACATTGCTGACACATTTTACGGTGTTTTTAGCAGCTGCTGAAGGAGACGATGTAACTAGAGTTCCTTCATTTTTTACATTAAATGAACTTCTAATGTGCATAGGTATTTTTTTTGCCAACAATGGTTCAAATGTTCGTGGATGAATTTGTTTTGCTCCAAACATAGCCATTTCAATTGCTTCAATATATGAAACTTCTTTGAGTAATTTGGCGTCTTTGACAATTTTTGGATCAGCTGTCATTAATCCATCAACATCACTCATTAACCAAATCTCATCTGCTTTAATGCAAGAACCAATTATTGTAGCAGAGTAATCAGAGCCACCTCTACCAAAAGTTGTTACATGTCCATGTTGATCTGCTCCTACAAATCCTCCAATTACAGGAATTGTTTTCTTTGAAAATAAAGAATCCAAAGTTTTTGATACTCGAAGTCTTGTTGTATCCATTAGAGGTTTAGATTCGCCAAAATTCGAATCAGTAACAATTCCTACTTCTTTACCTGTGAGAGATACTGACTTTTTTCCTAAATCATTAATTGCTGAAGAGACTATTTGTATGGAAAGACGTTCTCCAAATGAAAATAGATAATCCATTGATCTTGGGGTTACTTCTCCTAATAGCACCATCCCGTCAATTAGAGCCATTAGTTCGTCAAAGTAATCATCAAATGTTTGTGTTAATTTTTTTCTTATCTGTGATTTTTTGATTGTTTGTTTGGCAAGTTGTTGATGTCTATTTGAAATTTTTTTTGCTAATTGTTCTGCTTTTTTCTTATTTTCTTTTTTTATTGATTGAGATATTTCAATTAGATCATCAGTAGTATCGCTAATTGCAGAGCAGACAATTACCAGTTGGTTTTGTTTTGATAGTGATTGGATATGTTTTGCAACATTTTGTATGTCTTTTGCAGATGAAATTGATGTTCCACCATATTTTAGGACAAGTTTCAATTCAAGATAACTGGATTATTTTATCTTTAAATGCTTTAACTTTCTACGCGTGGAGCCAAATAGAAGTGAATTCTTCCAATATTTGCCACCTTAAATTCGATTCTTAGAGGTTTTGCACTAGAAAATTCACAGGTGATTAAACCTGCATTTGCACCTACTGCCTTAACCACAGGATTAAGATATTCTAGGCTGTATGTACCGGTACTATCGTCAGTTGATAATATTTCTTCAATGTCATCTGTGTCTTTTTCAAGGTCAATTACTACTTCTCCTGAATCCCCTTTTCCAGAAAAATCAGCCTTTGAATCAGATGTATGGATAGTAAGATAATCAGAAACTACCTGGACATCTCCTAAAATTTTATCAAATTTAGAAGAAGATAATGTGATTTTGGAATTATATGGAATTTTTGGTAATGGTGTATCAGTTGCAGAACTTTCAATTAAACGAATTTTGTATTTTTTATTTTTTCCAACAGTTACTAGTAACATATTTTGTTCAGAAATACTAATCTCAATACTGTCTTTCTTATCGGCTCTTTTGATTAGTTTAGAGAATTCATCAATTCTAACTCCAAATTTAATATCACTATCACATTCATACTTTTCAAAAGCAGAATTGGGCCATGAAATATCAATTAGAGCTACATGTGAGGGATCCATTCCTCTAAAGGTAATTCCTTCTGCTGTTGCAACAAATGTAGCTTCTTCTACTAGAGTAGATATGGCTGAGATGATTGCTTTTAGATCATCTGAACCGCTTGTTTTTGCTCCAAAAGTCAAACTGGTTTTCAGGTTATTTCAGTTCCAGTTAAACGTTATGTGTAATCACGCCAAGTGTGTTTACATTTCTGACAACGATAAAATCTTGTTGTAGGTTCATCAGCACTTCTAGTTTGAAACATCCACCAAACTGCCTCATCATGACCACATTTTTCACAATCTATTTTGATTGTTGGGTTTGAGTCTTCACCCTCATTTCCCTCAAAAGCAAGAAGTGAAAAATCTGGTTCTTCTTCAGTAATTTTCTTTTTTGTTTGTGTTACTTTTTCCCCTTCAACATAACCACATTTTGAGCATTTGAGGTCGTCTCCGTCTTTTTTTAATTTGATTTCACATTTGGGGCAAAATTTCATTTAATTTCCCTTAATAGTAGAATTAAATAATTTTTTCAGTCCATCTGCAGTTTTTATTGCCGTTTCTGTGGCTTTTTTAATTTCTGCCATAGGTTTGCTATTTGAATTAATTCTCATCCAGCATTCATTGGTTAGAGGATGTTTTATGATAACTCCAGCAAAATCAATGCCTGATGTCTTTAGTAGTTCATGTTGGATAATATACAATAATCCTACGTCAGTATCTTGTATGGATAGATTGATCTCTTTTGGTGCAGAACTAACTACTTGAGCGTGCATGTATTCGGAAAAAGAACTTATTGTGGATATAAATCATTATGATTAAGAATGAGCGGTAGTAAGATTTCAGAGATTTCGCTAGTTAATAGTAAGGATCAATACTCTTCTAGCGACCCAATAGAGATTAACGTCCAATTTTCAATTGAAGGGGATATTCGAAATGCCTTCAATGAGGCAAATTGGACAAAGGCATACAACAATAATGATGTCTCTTTCAAGCTAAAATATGGCATAAAATTGACTTCTGGAGGGTTTAGAAAGAAAGAGGTTGGTAAAACCATTGATACCTATAGAAAAGCAGCAATTTTTTGGACGAGGAATCCAAAATTGGTGAATCCTATGAAAGATAGAAGAATATGGGTTCAAGTAGCAAAAAATTTCGAGCCATTTATTCGCCTTTCTGAAGAAGAAGTAAGAGAAGAATTGTTCGACTTTAATGAAAAAATTATCATCAAAGCATCAGAATTAGGATCAGGAAAACATAAGATTGGAGCCGAAATCTTTGCTTCTTGGCAAAAACATGATTACACAGAATCTGATAGCATTAAAAATAATTCAAACGAAATTGAAATAACTATAAATTAAAAAATTCTAGTTTTTATTTTTCTTTCTTCCACCGAAGAATCCACCTTTTTCTTCTAGTTCATCAATATATTCATCCATTTCAAGTTTGAATTCTTCTTCATCTGCATACGCCCGTTCTGCATGTTCGCTAATATCTAGTCCAGCATCTTCCACTTCCGGAGAAACCCGTATTCCCACTAAGAATTTTAGAATTTGCATGATAATGTAAGTCCCTCCAAATCCTAATGCTGCTGCAACCCCAACTCCGATTGCTTGAATTCCTAATTGATCTGGGTTTCCAAAGAGTAAACCATCTGGACCAGATGGATTAACAGCAGAACTTGCAAAGATACCAATAGCTAAAGCACCAATAATACCCGCAGTTCCGTGAACTGAGCTAACATCTAGGGCATCATCTATCCTCAATTTCTCCTTAAAGATTACTAGTGTAGAGTATGATGCAAGTCCTATAGCAATTCCAATAATAAACGAGTGTTCTACACTTACAAAACCAGATGCTGGTGTGATTCCTGCTAAACCTGCAATAGCACCATTAACTGCTGCAACTACTGAAGGTTTTCCTGATCTCATCCATGATAATCCTACCCAGATTAAAGCTGATACTGAAGAGGCCATGTGAGTTACAATTACAGTATTACCTGCAAGAGAGCCAGAAGCTAATGCACTTCCTGCATTAAATCCAAACCAACCTAACCAGAGAAGTGAAGAGCCTACAACAGCTAGTGGAATACTATGTGGAATTTCAATTGCAGGACCAAAGAATCTCCTTCGACCTAGTACAATTGCAGCAGCTAGCGCACCCATTCCTACACTTGTATGGATTACAATACCACCTGCAAAATCAACTACTCCTAATTCTGCTAGCCAACCTCCACCCCAAACCCAATGGACTAAAGGATAGTAGATTAGTACGGACCATGTAGCAATGAATATGACAAATGAACTAAACTTCATTCGTTCTGCAATGGTACCTGTAAGAAGCAAAGGCGTAATTGCTGCAAACATTAGCTGGAATTTTACAAACAAAACACCCGGTATTGTCGGTGCATAATCAAGAGCTTCACCCCACGGTACTCCCTTTAAGAAAACCCAATCCATGTTTCCTATTAATCCAAGACCTGTATCATCAGGGCCAAATGCTAAACTAAATCCAAATACAAACCACATAACACTAAGTAATGCTAAACCAAAGAAAATTTGCATAAAAACAGATACGGCATTTTTCTTTCTTAATAAACCAGATTCAAAAAGTCCAAGCGCAGGGATCATTAAGAGTACTAAGCTTCCTGCTACGAGCATCCATGCGGTATCACCTGTATCTATTGGCAACGGTTTACTCAGGTCTGTGAAACTAAATAATAATAACGAAATTTGATAACTATTTGATTATCACTTGATTATCAAAATCTGAAACTATTATTTGTGAAAAACCTTGTAAATTAATCAAATGTTGAAGATTGAAGCATTTCTTGGAAATAATGACGTAATGGCAATTAGTGAAGCATTAAAGGAAGTGGAGATTGGTGGCTTGACTGTAGGTAAAGTTAGGGGTCGTGGAAAGAGACCTCCTCCAGAGATTCATGCTTCAAAAGGAAG
>Ga0209165_10000542_pt1 | contig 12871 bp, 8 predicted proteins | sample tdAd001_FD_187122 | JGI IMG/M metagenome (GOLD analysis project Ga0209165, IMG submission 187122) | Marine sediment microbial communities from the Atlantic coast under amendment with organic carbon and nitrate - tdAd00.1 (SPAdes)... | ecosystem: Environmental > Aquatic > Marine > Coastal >... | reverse complement strand
GTGATAGCAGCTGCTGTCATCGTTGGCGGTCTGTATTCGTATTACTACTACGAATTCGAGCTGGCGCTGCCACTCAGGGTGCTGATCGTTCTGGGCGGTACCGGCGTAGGCATTGCCATCGGCATGATGAGTACCCAGGGCCAGCGCCTCTGGCACTTCATACAGGGTTCTCGTGTCGAAATTCGCAAGGTCGTATGGCCGACCAAGCAGGAAACGACGCAGACGGCTATCGCTGTTTTCGTGTTTACGCTAATCATGGCTGTGTTTTTCTGGCTGTTGGACTCGGGTCTTCTTTGGCTGACCCGAACGCTGGTCGGTTAGGCCGGCGTCGTAGTTTTTAGAGGGAATACTTCAGTGTCCTTACGCTGGTACATCGTTCACGCCTATTCGAATTTCGAACACAAGGTGAAATCCTCATTGGAGGAGCGCATCGAGCGGATGGGGCTGCAGGACAAGTTTGGCGAGATTCTGGTCCCGACCGAGGAAGTGGTCGAGATGAAGGAAGGACAAAAGCGACGCAGCGAACGCAAGTTCTTTCCAGGCTACGTTCTCGTGCAGATGGATATGGATGACGAGACCTGGCACCTCGTCAAGGAAGTGCCAAAAGTACTTGGCTTCATCGGCGGCTCGAGCGATCGGCCGGCACCGATTTCGGACAAGGAAGCAGATCAGATTCTGCAACGCGTCAAGGAAGGTGTAGATAAGCCGCGGCCGAAGGTTCTGTTTGAGCCGGGCGAGGTGGTTCGTGTTATTGACGGGCCATTCAACGATTTCAGTGGGGTCGTTGAGACAGTGAATTACGAAAAGAGTCGCCTGCAGGTGGCGGTTCAAATATTGGGTAGGTCAACTCCGGTCGAATTGGATTTCGGGCAAGTTGAGAAAGGTTAGGTAGAGCGTCGTAGGAGCTCGCCATGCGAGCGACAACGGTAGCTAATTTTGCCTCGTTGAACTTCGCCCGGTCTTGCTAGGACCAATGTGCCAATCGAATACGGCATGGTACTAGTAGGACGGCGGGCTCCAACAGGGCGCAAAACAGACGAGGAGCTCTTTATTAAGAGCGCTTGAACTCGGGAGAAAGAAAATGGCTAAGAAAGTAGCAAGTTACATCAAGCTACAGGTCCCCGCGGGCCAGGCTAATCCGTCACCGCCTGTCGGCCCTGCACTGGGTCAACATGGCGTCAATATCATGGAATTCTGCAAGGCGTTTAACGCGCAGACCCAGGGTACTGAACCGGGTTTGCCGATTCCGGTGATTATCACGGTGTATAGCGACCGTAGTTTCACTTTCATTTCCAAGACCCCACCCGCCGCTGTTCTGTTGAGAAAAGCAGCTGGTGTTCCGAAGGGTTCCGGCGAGCCAAATACCGAAAAGGTCGGCAAGGTCAATCGCGCGCAGCTCGAAGAGATTGCGACGACGAAAATGCCTGATCTGACTGCAGCCGATATGGATGCCGCCGTTCGTACAGTGGCTGGCACGGCTCGGAGCATGGGTATTGAAACTGAGGGAGTGAAGTAATGGCCGACAGTAAACGCAAAAAGGCCGCCCGCGAAAAAGTCGACGCCACGAAGGCGTATCAGCTCGATGAGGCGCTTGGGCTCGTAAAGGAAATGGCCACGGCCAAATTCCCCGAGAGCATTGATGTATCGGTCAATCTCGGCGTGGATCCGCGTAAGTCGGATCAGGTCGTGCGAGGTTCCACTGTGTTACCGAATGGCACTGGAAAAACCGTCCGCGTGGCCGTATTTGCACAGGGCGAAAATGCTGACAAAGCAAGCGCTGCGGGTGCTGACATCGTCGGCTTTGAAGATCTTGCTGAGACTATAAAAGCAGGTGAACTGAATTTTGATGTTTGCATCGCGACACCGGATGCAATGCGGGTTGTTGGACAGCTTGGCCAGATTCTGGGTCCGCGAGGGCTGATGCCAAACCCCAAAGTTGGCACGGTTACCGCTGATGTTGAGACGGCAGTCAACAATGCCAAAGCAGGTCAGGTTCGCTATCGTACTGATAAGGCAGGAATTATTCATTGCCCGATCGGACGCGTCGATTTTGAAGTACCGGCATTGAAAGAGAACCTTGAGACCCTGATCACCGACTTGAAAAAAGGCAAGCCGGCGGCAGCCAAGGGTGCGTATGTCAAAAAAGTGACCGTCTCGTCCACGATGGGTCCCGGTGTATCGGTGGATAGAGCATCAGTCGATGCCTGATTAGGTACGACTGAGACAGTAGTAAACCAATAGAATTTGCAGCCTTGTCTTCGGACAAGCTTGTAAGTAGCCGCAAGGATGCGGCGATCGTCGAAGACCACAGGCGACCGTGTTGATTCATGGTCTTAATAACCGCCTGTGTAGATGGTGAAACCTTAGTCAGATTAGCTGGCAACGGTTGCCATCCGACAGGAGGCACGATGCCTCCGAATGGGCCCGGATGTAGCTTGCTTCATCCGGGGTGGATAAGAGTAACCGTTAGGCCAGGAGTAAATAATGGCACTGAGACTCGAAGACAAGAAAACACTTGTCAAAGAGGTGAACGCGGTTGCGGGCGACTCTATAACGGCTGTTGCGGCCGAGTATAGAGGTCTGTCTGTTGCAGAAATGACGGAGTTGCGTAAAGAAGCACGCAATGCCGGCGTGTACCTGCGTGTTGTTAAGAACACGCTGGCTCGTCGCGCCGTCGTGGGCACCGAATTTGAGTGTATGCAAGAAACACTCAAGGGACCGATTCTGCTCGCGTTTGCTAAAGACGATCCAGGTGCCGCTGCCAGGGTCATCAAGGATTTCGCCAAGGGGCACGACGCTCTGCAGGCGGTATCGCTATCAGCTGGTGGGCAATTGTTGCCTGCGACTGATCTCAACAAGTTGGCAAATCTGCCGACCTTGGATCAGGCGCGCGCAATGTTGCTCGGCGTCATGATGGCACCGATGTCCAAGCTGGTACGCACATTGGCTGAGCCTCCTGCAATGCTCGCTCGCACTTTTGCGGCGCGTGGTGACCAGGAAGCGGCCTAGGATCCAATCGTAAGTTTTACCTGACTCAGGAATAAATTTTTAGAGGAAATAGTTAAATGGCACTGTCAAACGAAGATCTGCTCAAAGAGTTGAGCGCGAAGCCAATCATGGAAGTTGTTGAACTCGTCAAGATGCTTGAAGACGAGTGGGGCGTATCTGCAGCGGCACCAGTTGCTGTGGCTGCTGGTCCGGCTGCCGGTGATGCTGGTGAAGCTGTGGCTGAACAGACTGAATTCGATGTCGTACTGACCGGATTCGGCGAGGCCAAAGTTGGCGTCATCAAGGCCGTCCGCACGCTTACGGGACTTGGCCTGAAAGAAGCCAAAGACGCGGTCGAAGGCACACCATCAACGATCAAGGAAGGCGTATCAAAAGACGAAGCAGAAGAGGTCAAGAAGCAGCTTGAAGAAGCTGGCGGCTCGGTTGAACTGAAGTAATCAGCTCATCAAAGCTGTTGCAAACTCTTTTGTGTCGAGCAAGCAGCTAGTCGTTCAACGGCTGGCTGCTTGCGCGCATCTGTAAATAACGAAGGTATTCTCGAATGGCCTACTCATTCACTGAGAAAAAGCGAATCCGCAAGAACTTTGGCAAGCGTCCGACGATCCTGGACGTGCCATACCTGTTGTCGATCCAGGTCGACTCATACAAGAAGTTCCTGCAAACGGACAAATCGATTGAAGAACGTGCCGACAGAGGTCTGCACGCGGCTTTCCAGTCGGTATTTCCGATAGTCAGTTACTCGGGCAACGCGGCGCTCGAATACGTGAGCTATCGCCTCGGCGAGCCCGTATTTGACGTCAAGGAATGCCAGATGCGCGGACTGACATACGCGGCGCCAATTCGCGTCAAAGTGCGTCTGGTCATATATGACAAGGAAGCCAGCGGTAATCCGAAACCGGTTAAAGACATTCGCGAGCAGGAAGTTTATCTCGGTGAAATGCCATTGATGACCGACCACGGCACGTTTGTGATCAATGGCACCGAGCGTGTCATTGTGTCGCAGCTGCATCGTTCACCTGGTGTGTTCTTCGATCACGACAAGGGTAAAACGCATAGCTCGGGTAAGTTGCTGTTCTCAGCGCGGATTATTCCGTATCGCGGATCCTGGCTCGACTTCGAGTTTGATCCCAAAGATGCCGTATTTGCGCGTATTGACCGTCGTCGCAAGCTGCCGGTCACGATCATTCTTCGTGCGCTCGAGATGACCAATGAAGAGATGCTGGAACTCTTCTTCGACACGAATGAATTCTACCTCTCCGAAAAAGAGATCAAGATGCAGCTCGTCCCGGAGCGTCTGCGTGGCGACACTGCGACTTTCGACATCAAGCTTGGTCGCAAGCTGATCGTAGAAGAGGGTCGTCGCATCACAGCCAAGCACGTTCGCGACATGAACAAGTCGACGGTCAAAAAGCTTGCCGTGCCAGCGGAGTACCTCGAGGGCAAAATTCTTGCTCACGATGTAGTGGATACTGAAACTGGCGAATTGCTTGCTGCAGCAAACGCCGAGTTGACGCCAGAGCTTATCGAGGCGTTGATCGCAGCTGGTATTGAGAGTATTCGTACGCTGTTCGTGAATGATCTTGATCGCGGTCCGTTTATTTCGAATACGCTTAACATCGATCCGTCGACAACTCGCCTTGAGGCGCTTGTCGAGATTTATCGCATGATGCGTCCAGGTGAGCCGCCCACCAAGGAAGCGGCAGAGAATCTGTTCCAGAACCTGTTCTTCAACCCGGACCGCTACGATCTTTCAGACGTTGGCCGCATGAAGTTCAACCGCCGTGTCGGTCGTGATACGTCCGAAGGCAGCGGTGTTCTCGGGAAGGACGACATTCTCGCAGTCCTGCAGACGCTGATCGACATTCGTAATGGTTATGGCACCGTTGATGATATCGATCACCTCGGCAATCGCCGCGTACGAAGTGTTGGCGAAATGGCTGAGAACGCTTTCCGCGTTGGCCTGGTTCGTGTCGAACGTGCCGTCAAAGAGCGATTGACGCAGGCGGAGACCGAAGGCCTGATGCCACAGGAAATGATCAACGCGAAGCCTGTAGCGGCGGCCGTCAAAGAGTTTTTTGGCTCAAGTCAGTTGTCGCAGTTCATGGACCAGAACAACCCGCTGTCCGAGGTTACTCACAAACGCCGCGTTTCGGCGCTTGGGCCGGGCGGTCTGACTCGTGAGCGCGCAGGATTCGAGGTTCGCGACGTTCACCCGACACACTATGGCCGCGTTTGCCCGATTGAGACACCTGAAGGTCCGAATATCGGCCTGATTAATTCGCTCGCTGTGTATGCGCGGACGAACGAGTACGGATTCCTTGAGACGCCATATCGAAAAGTCACGAAAGGCAAGGCGACGGCGGACATTGAGTACTTATCGGCAATCGAGGAAAGCCAGTACGTTATTGCCCAGGCGAACTCGGATCTCGACAAGAACGGAAAGTTCCTCGAAGACCTGGTTGCCGTTCGTCACAAGAATGAGTCCACGCTGTCCCGGCCGGGCGACGTTAATTACATGGACGTCTCTCCAAGACAGATTGTCTCGGTGGCTGCTTCGTTGATTCCGTTCCTCGAGCACGATGATGCCAACCGCGCACTGATGGGTTCGAATATGCAACGTCAGGCAGTGCCGACTTTGCGTGCCGAAGCGCCGTTGGTTGGTACCGGCATGGAGCGTGCTGTTGCGGTCGACTCTGGTGTAACGGTTGTTGCGAAACGTGGCGGCACGGTCGACTCAGTCGATGCCTCACGCATTGTCGTACGTGTCAACGATGACGAGACCAGTGCAACTGAGGCTGGTGTAGACATCTACAACCTGACGAAATACACGCGTTCCAACCAGAACACGTGCATAAATCAGCGCCCGCTTGTTAAGGCCGGTGATTCGATCACCGGCGGTGATGTACTTGCCGATGGACCTTCGACGGACATGGGCGAGCTGGCACTTGGTCAGAACCTGCTCGTAGCGTTCATGCCGTGGAATGGCTACAACTTCGAGGACTCGATTCTGATCTCGGAGCGCGTGGTTAAGGAAGACCGTTTCACGACGATTCATATCGAAGAACTGCAGTGTGTTGCTCGCGACACGAAGCTCGGGCCTGAAGACATCACGTCTGATATTCCGAACGTCGGTGACGCTGCGCTGGCGAAGCTCGACGAGTCGGGTATCGCGTTTATTGGTGCCGAAGTAAATGCTGGTGACATCCTCGTCGGCAAGGTGACGCCGAAGGGCGAGACCCAGTTGACGCCGGAGGAAAAACTCCTCAGAGCTATCTTTGGTGAGAAAGCGTCTGACGTCAAAGATACGTCGCTGCGCGTTCCGCCGGGCATGGACGGCACGGTCATTGACGTACGCGTATTTACACGCGATGGCGTTGAGAAAGACCTGCGTGCCTTGTCGATCGAGAAATCTGAGCTCGAGAGCGTCCGTAAGGATCTCGACGATACGCTGCGTATCCTTGAAGAGGATATTTACGAGCGTGTTGAACGTTTGCTGACTAACAAAATGGCGCAGGGTGGCCCGAACAAGCTCAAGTCAGGATCGAAGATTACGCAAGCGTACCTTGCTGACATACCGCGCGAGCAGTGGTTCGAGATTCGCCTGAAAAACGATGATGCGAACGAGCAGCTGCAAAAGGCTTTCGAGCGTCTCAATTCACAGCGTGAGGAGTTCGATCGTCGCTTTGAAGAGAAGCGCACGAAAATTACGGCTGGTGATGATCTCGCTCCGGGTGTGCTCAAGATGACCAAGGTTTACCTGGCCGTCAAACGTCGCATCCAGCCTGGTGACAAGATGGCTGGTCGCCACGGTAACAAGGGTGTAATTTCGACGATCGTTCCGGTCGAGGATATGCCGTACCTGGATGATGGCACCCCGGTGGATATCGTGTTGAACCCACTCGGCGTACCGTCTCGCATGAACGTCGGTCAGGTGCTGGAAACGCATCTTGGCTGGGCGGCGAAAGGACTCGGCAAGAAGATCGACGGCATGCTCAAGGCGCAGGAATCGATCACGAAGCTTCGTCAGTTCCTCGAGACGCTCTACAACAAGACAGGCGGTCGTATTGAGGACATAAAGTCTTTCAGCGACGAAGAAGTTATCGAGTTGGCGGGTAATCTCACGAATGGTGTACCGACAGCAACGCCTGTCTTTGACGGTGCGGCCGAAGCTGAGATCAAGGGTCTTCTTCAGCTTGCGGACCTTGAAGATACAGGTCAGTCACGACTCAGTGACGGCCGTACGGGCGAGGAATTCGATCGTGATGTCACCGTTGGCTACATGTACATGCTCAAACTCAACCACCTGGTGGATGACAAGATGCACGCACGCTCGACCGGACCTTATAGCCTGGTCACGCAGCAGCCATTGGGTGGTAAGGCGCAGTTCGGTGGCCAGCGCTTCGGTGAGATGGAAGTCTGGGCGCTCGAGGCCTACGGTGCCGCGTACACCTTGCAGGAGATGCTGACAGTTAAGTCGGATGACGTGCAGGGGCGTACCAAGATGTACAAAAACATCGTCGACGGTGAACATGAAATGGATGCCGGCATGCCGGAGTCGTTCAATGTTCTGGTCAAGGAGATTCGATCTCTTGGCATCAACATTGAGCTGGAGGCAGACTAATGAAAGATCTCTTAAAGCTGTTCAAGTACCAGAATCCGGTTGATGACTTCGAGGCGATTCGCATCGGTCTGGCATCACCCGACATGGTGCGTTCCTGGTCTTTTGGCGAGGTGAAGAAGCCAGAAACCATCAACTATCGTACATTCAAGCCAGAGCGCGACGGCCTGTTCTGCGCAAAGATTTTCGGTCCGGTCAAGGACTACGAATGCCTTTGCGGCAAGTACAAACGTCTGAAGCATCGCGGTGTTGTGTGCGAGAAGTGCGGTGTCGAAGTGACGCAGACCAAGGTACGCCGCGAACGCATGGCGCATATTGAGCTTGCAAGCCCGGTTGCGCACATCTGGTTCCTGAAATCACTGCCGTCTCGTATCGGTCTCATGCTCGATATGACCTTGCGCGAAATTGAGCGCGTGTTGTACTTCGAGGCGTTTGTCGTGGTCGAGCCCGGCATGACTGAGCTCGAGCGTGGTCAGCTGCTAACCGACGAGATGTATCTCGATGCCCTCGAGCAGTACGGTGACGAATTCGACGCACGCATGGGCGCCGAAGCCGTTCGCGAGATGCTCATGACGATCGATCTGCAACGCGAAATTTTGCAGGTCCGTGAAGACATGGATGCGACGCGGTCCGAAACCAAGATCAAACGTTTGTCGAAGCGACTGAAACTGGTCGAATCATTCGTCGAGTCTGGCAACAAGCCCGAGTGGATGGTGTTGACTGTCTTGCCGGTGCTGCCGCCGGATCTGCGTCCGCTGGTGCCACTCGATGGTGGCCGTTTCGCGACGTCCGACCTCAACGATTTGTACCGTCGTGTGATCAACCGTAACAATCGCTTGCGCCGTCTGCTGGAACTCAACGCGCCCGACATCATCGTGCGTAACGAGAAGCGGATGTTGCAGGAATCGGTCGATGCGTTGCTCGACAATGGTCGCCGCGGCCGCGCCATCACGGGTACGAACAAGCGCCCATTGAAGTCGCTCGCCGACATGATCAAGGGCAAGCAGGGCCGTTTCCGTCAGAACCTCCTCGGCAAGCGTGTCGATTACTCTGGTCGTTCGGTTATTGTTGTTGGTCCGACGCTCAAATTGCACCAGTGCGGTTTGCCAAAGAAGATGGCGCTCGAGCTGTTCAAGCCGTTTATTTTCTCGAAACTGCAACTGCGCGGTGAAGCCACGACGATCAAGGCGGCAAAACGCCTCGTTGAACGCGAAGGTCCTGAAGTCTGGGATATTCTCGAAGAAGTTATTCGTGAACACCCGGTATTGTTGAATCGTGCGCCAACACTGCATCGCCTCGGTATCCAGGCGTTCGAGCCTGTGCTTATCGAAGGCAAGGCGATTCAGCTGCATCCGCTTGTTTGTACAGCATTCAATGCTGACTTCGACGGTGACCAGATGGCCGTGCACGTGCCGCTGTCGATCGAAGCCCAGCTTGAATCGCGGGCCCTGATGATGTCGTCAAACAACATCCTGTCCCCGGCCAATGGTGACCCGATCATCGTGCCGTCGCAGGACGTTGTGCTTGGGCTGTATTACATGACGCGCACGCGGGTTAACGCGAACGGGGAGGGCATGATGTTTTCGAACATCGATGAAGCTCGTCGCGCGTTCGAAAGTGGCGCTGCTGATCTGCAGGCTTCGGTCAAGATTCGTGTACCGACATTTGAAGTCGAGGAAGAGGGCGAAGAGCCGGTCGCGATCGAAAAAATCGTTGACACGACTGTCGGTCGTGCGTTGTTGTCCGAAATATTGCCAGCTGGGCTCGATTTCGAGCTTGTTAACCGGGCAATGTCGAAGAAAGCCATCTCGAACACGATCAACGCGTGCTATCGGAATCTGGGCCTCAAGAAAACGGTCGTTTTTGCCGATCGCTTGATGTACACAGGTTTTCGTTTCGCGACGATGGCCGGTATTTCGATCGGCGTGAATGACATGGTCGTTCCCGAGAACAAGGGAGAAATTCTTGCCGTGGCTGAGGCTGAGGTTAAGGAAATTCAGGACCAGTATGCTTCAGGCCTCGTAACCGACGGTGAGCGTTACAACAAGGTTGTCGATATCTGGTCTCGCACCAATGATCAGATTGCCAAAGCCATGATGGACAAGTTGGGTACCGAATCGGTCAGGGATTCCAAAGGCAAGATGGTCGATCAGGAGTCCTTTAATTCGATCTACATGATGGCTGACTCCGGCGCTCGTGGTTCTGCGGCGCAGATCAGGCAGCTCGCCGGAATGCGTGGCTTGATGGCCAAGCCGGACGGCTCGATCATCGAGACGCCGATCACGGCGAACTTCCGCGAAGGTCTCGACGTAGCGCAGTACTTTATTTCGACTCACGGCGCTCGTAAGGGCCTCGCTGATACGGCATTGAAAACGGCTAACTCGGGTTACCTGACACGTCGTCTGGTGGACGTCGCTCAGGACCTCGTTGTTACCGAAGTCGACTGCGAAACCAAGAATGGTGTCGCTATGTCGCCGCTCGTTGAAGGTGGCGATATTGTCGAGCCCCTTCGGGAGCGCGTGCTGGGCCGTGTGCTGGCTGATGCAGTGCTGATTCCCGGCACCGATAGGGTCGCTTTCGATGCGGGCACGATGCTCGATGAAGAAACGGTCGCGCGCCTCGAAGAGCTGTCGATTGACCACGTGCTGGTTCGGTCGCCCATTACCTGTGAGGTTCGCTACGGTGTTTGTTCGCAGTGCTACGGTCGAGATCTTGCTCGTGGTCACCGTATTAACATCGGTGAAGCTGTAGGTGTAATTGCGGCTCAGTCGATCGGCGAGCCGGGCACGCAGCTGACGATGCGTACGTTCCACATCGGTGGTGCGGCGTCTCGTTCAGCAGCAATCAACAACATCGAAATCAAGTCCAACGGCAACGCGAAGCTGGTCAATATCAAGACCGTTGCGCATCACAAGGGTTACCTTGTCGCCGTGTCTCGTTCGGGCGAAGTCTCGATTACCAACGAAATGGGCCGTGAGCGCGAGCGCTACAAGGTGCCATACGGCGCGACCATCACGATTGAGGATAACGCTGAGGTCAAACAGGGCCAGGTGGTCGCAAATTGGGATCCGCATACTCATCCGGTTGTCACCGAGGTGGCGGGTAAGCTCAAGTTCGAGGATTTCGTCGATGGTCTGACCGTGACCGAGCAGGTGGATGAGTTCACAGGTCTGACCAGCATCGTCGTTCTCGATCCGAAGAGTCGTGGCGGAGCGGGCAAGGATCTGCGCCCGGTCGCGCGACTTGTCGACGACAAAGACGAAGACATTTGCTTCGCCAACACCGAGATCCCTGCTGTTTACGCGCTGCCCGCCGGTGCCATCATCAGCATGGGCGATGGTGCGAAAGTGGCTGTCGGTGACGTAATTGCACGTATTCCGCAAGAGTCGTCAAAAACTCGTGACATCACGGGTGGTCTGCCGCGCGTCGCCGACCTGTTCGAGGCTCGTAAGCCAAAAGAGCCCGCAATCATGGCCGAGCATACGGGTACTGTCAGCTTTGGTAAGGAAACCAAGGGCAAGCGTCGCCTCGTTATTACCGACGAGTCGGGCGAGAGCCATGAGGAGCTGATTCCGAAGTGGCGCCACCTGAACGTGTTCGAGGGTGAGCAGGTTGTACAGGGTGAAACGATCGCCGATGGCGAGCCGAACCCGCATGACATCTTGCGTCTGCAAGGCGTCGAGAATCTGGCTGATTACCTTGTTCGCGAAATCCAGGACGTTTACCGACTGCAGGGCGTGAAGATCAACGATAAACATATCGAAGTGATCATTCGCCAGATGCTGCGCAAGGTCATCGTTGCAAGCGCAGGTGACAGCACTTACCTCAGAGGCGAGCAGATCGACAAGGCACGCTATTTCGAGGAAGCCGAGCAACTTGCGGCGCAAGGCAAGGAGCCGCTGACGATAGACCCGGTTTTGCTGGGTATTACGAAGGCGTCGCTGGCGACGGAATCGTTCATTTCAGCGGCTTCGTTCCAGGAAACCACGCGCGTTCTGACCGAAGCTGCGGTTCGTGGCTTACGCGACGATCTCCGCGGACTCAAGGAAAATGTCATCGTTGGTCGTCTGATTCCGGCTGGCACCGGTTTTGCTCACCACGCCGAACGTCGGCGTACGCGCGAGCAGGACCTGGCCGACCAGCTCAAGGAACTCGACGAAGCTGCCGCTGCGGAAGCAATGCTCAAAGCTGAGGCAGAGGCGCAAGCCGCGGCGGACGTTGAGGCCCCTGCGGAGGGTGATGAGGAAGTGACGACAGAGGCTGCTGCGGCAGTCGATGCTGACGCCTCATCCGAGGGTACCGAGGAAGCTTCGACAACGTCATAAAACAAGGATTTGTGGGGTGCTTGACAGTTAGACACAGGCGTCTCTACAATGCCCGCCCTTAACCCCGGGGCCCGCCTAAAGCGGGCCTCGATTTTTCGGGGCGATTTTTGTTCCTGTAGGAGGGCCTTCAGGCCCGAAAGTTCGCGGCTGAAGCCACTCCTACAGCAGCTTCGCTCCGCTACCCGAACTCTGAGCCGGATAAGGCTCGGTGGTCGGGTGCGCGCGTTTTTTAGCGCAAATACATTATTGGATTAACGAAAAAACGAGAGCCCTATGGCCACAGTGAATCAGCTAGTACGTAAGCCGCGTGCCACAAAGCGTGCCAAAAGCACAGTGCCGGCGCTGGAAGCCAGCCCGCAGAAGCGCGGCGTTTGCACCCGCGTTTATACGACGACACCGAAAAAGCCGAACTCGGCAATGCGGAAGGTCGCTCGTGTGCGCCTGACGAACGGCTTCGAAGTAACGTCTTACATCGGTGGCGAAGGCCATAACTTGCAGGAACACTCGGTCGTGTTGATTCGCGGCGGTCGTGTGAAAGACCTGCCGGGTGTTCGTTATCACACTGTTCGCGGCACACTCGATTGCGCCGGCGTATCTGATCGCAGGCAAGGTCGTTCGAAGTACGGCACCAAACGTCCCAAATCATAAAAGAACACAATTGCATCGTAGGAGCCCGCCCCAGCGAGCGACAAACGACTACAGAGAGAACAAATGTCCAGAAGATCACAGGCACCTAAACGAACGATTCTGCCCGACCCGAAGTACGGTAGTGACCTGCTCGCCAAGTTCATGAACATGATCATGAATGACGGCAAGAAGTCCGTTGCCGAGCGCATCATTTATGGTGCTCTCGATCGAATCGCCGACAGAGAGACACAAACTGACGACAAGGCACTCGAGCTTCTCGAATCCGCGCTTG
>Ga0209165_10000541_pt1 | contig 12885 bp, 10 predicted proteins | sample tdAd001_FD_187122 | JGI IMG/M metagenome (GOLD analysis project Ga0209165, IMG submission 187122) | Marine sediment microbial communities from the Atlantic coast under amendment with organic carbon and nitrate - tdAd00.1 (SPAdes)... | ecosystem: Environmental > Aquatic > Marine > Coastal >... | reverse complement strand
GCCCCTTATTGGGCTTGTTTAACGCGCCCCATCTCGGATAATCCGATACCTCCAAGAACTAATATTAACGAAAGCGCATGGTGTGACTGGAAAGCCTCATGCAGGAATACGACCGCCATGATCGATGCGAATACTGGCACCAGGTTGACGAATACGCCAGCTCTGCCGGGGCCGATCAGGGCAACACTCTTGATAAAAAATGTTTGCGCTACCAGCGAAGGTAATAAGGTCGTCAACAACGCGATGGTCCAACCGGTGAGTGTAGGCATTTGCCAGCCCAGCTGATAGGTCTCGATCGCAACCAGCGGAATTGAAACCAGCCAGGCCACAGTCGCCATGATTGCGAACAGGCCGAGTGCGCTGACGTTGGGTCGGCGACTCAGGCCGATCGAGTAGGTGGCGTATAACAAACAGGCGATCAACATGAACAAATCGCCGCGATTTACCGACAGGCTTTGCAGCTCATTCCAGTCGCCCCCTGAGGCTACGATAATTACTCCAAGCATGGTTGTGAACCAGCCCAGTACCTGCACCCGCGTGATCTGGTGACGCCAGGCCAGCCAACTGCCAAGCAGCACGTAAATCGGTATCGAGCCCTGTAATATACCGATGTTAATCGCCGAGGTATGATGTGCCGCGACATAAAACAGGGCGTTGAAGGCGGTAAATCCGCAGCTGCCCATGAGACAAAGGAAGGGCAGGTGGCGTCGTAGTATTGGCCAGTCGCGGACTATGTGTTTGCGGGCGAATAGTGTCAGTAATATAACCACACCCAGCCAGCGGAAAGTAACCAGCTGCATCGGCGAGATCTCGTCGATGGCGAGTTTGCCGAATATCGCATTGAGTCCCCAGCACAAGGTGGTAACTATCAGCAAGAGATAAGCTCGCAAATGATAAGCGTCGATCATGCGCGCGTCCTGACACCACGAACCAGTTCGCGGTGCAGCGTATAAAGACCGCTCAAAATGATAATGCTGATGCCGAGTACACTCTGCAGATCGGGTACTTCATTCCATACCAGGAAAGCAATTCCGCCACCGAAAACAATCGACAGGTATTTTAGCGGTGCCACGATTCCAACCGCGAGTCGTTGATAGCTCAGCGTCATCAGGTACTGAGCCATACCTCCGAGCAATCCAACCATGATGAGTAACGCGAGGTCCAGCAGGGGAGGCGACTGCCAACCCTGGATAAGCATGCCGATAATACTAACCAGCACTCCGGTCACGGTAAAATAAAAGGTGATACAGACAGGATCATCGATCTTGCCGAGATGGCGAATAATAATCGTGGTGCAGCCGATTAAAAATGCGGCCGTCAGCATGTAAAGGCTGCCGCTCGCGAGCATATCAGCACCGGGGCGCACGACCAGTAACATGCCGACAAATCCGAGGATGATCGCTGACCAGCGACGAATGCCAACTGTTTCACGCAGCAAGATGACCGATAGCGCAGTCATGAACAGCGGTGCCGTGTGCAGTATCGATATCGCTTCCGCCAGCGGCATCAGCGAAAATGCGTAGAATGCAAATCCCATCGCTCCAATGCCCAGTACGCTGCGCAGCAGATGCAGTTTTTTCTGCCGGGTTCTTAAAATACTCGAGCCGCCGCGCAGCAGGATAATAACGAGTACGGGCCCCAGGGCCACGCTGCAACGGAAAAACATGATCTGCGCTGTCGGATAGTTGGCGCCAAGCCATTTCACACTCGCGTCCATCAGTGAAAACAGCAGGATGCTCAGCAGCATCGCACCGAATCCAAGGGCAGGATTGTCGATGCTGCGTATTTCTAAAGGAACTGGATTACTTGAAACGGAAATGCTCCTGTCAGGCGAGTATCAGGTCGGCGGCTTTTTCAGCCACCATGATCGTCGGGCCGTTGGTATTACCGGAGGTGACCGTCGGAAAGACCGAGGTATCGACGACGCGTAATTTGTCTATGCCATAAACCCTGCATTTTGAATCGACCACGGCGGTTTTCGGATCAGGGCCCATCATGCAGGTACAACTGGGATGATACACCGTGTCTGCGCGCTGACGAATATCGGCGATGAATTCATCATCGCTTTGCACCGAGTGTCCGGGTCTCATTTCATGATCGATTACCTCGGTTAACGCGGGTGCGCTTGCCAGGTGGCGCAACAGGCGGGCGCCTTCGAGCATCTGGGTGATATCTTCATCGCTCGACAGGTAATTGGGCTGTATTTTAACCGGGGCAAATGGATCAGGCGAATCGATTTGCAGATGCCCACGGCTGGTGGGACGCATTTGCCCGACAGAATTTAAAAATCCGGGATATGGGTCCGGTTGCATCAGCGGCCGTTCGCCCGGTGGTGATGTTGTATAGGTAATCGCAGCGAAGTACATTTGCAGGTTCGGTCGTGGGCGTGAGGGATGGCCGCGCAAGAAACCACCCGACTGGTTCACGCTTAACGACAGTAGCCCGTTGCGGAACACCAGGTACTGCATGCCGGCTAGCATTTTCCCCCACCATGGATAAAGACGATTGTTCAGGGTCGGGACCCGCGAACGGTAATAAATACTGTAATCCAGGTGGTCCTGCAGGTTGCGTCCGACACCCGGCAAATTCACCCGCGGCGAAATCCCGAAACCTTTTAACATTTCCGGATCACCGATACCCGATAGCTGCAGTACCTGGGGTGAATTGATGGCCCCGGCACTGACGATGACCTCGCAGTTCGCTTTTACCTGTCGAGTTTTTCCGTTGTGAATGAATTCGACACCATTGGCGGTTTTGCCGTCGAATAGAATTCTCGAGACCTGGGCCCGCGTGATGATCTCGCAATTGTCGCGCTTCAGCGCGGGATGCAGGTAAGCCCGCGCTGCTGACATACGTCGGCCGTCCCTGGTGGTGATCTGGTAGAAACCAACACCCTCCTGCGATTCACCATTGAAATCGGGGTTGTAGTTGAAACCCTGTTGTTGCGCCGCCTCGAAGAAAGTGTGGCACAGCGGGTGATACTGTGGGCTGACATTATTAACGTAGAGTGGTCCGTCGTCACCCCGGTATTCATTACCACCGTCCGAGTTGGTTTCGGATTTTTTAAAGTAGGGCAGAACATCCTGCCAACCCCAGCCGGGATTACCGAGCGCCAGCCAGTCATCGTAATCCTGCTGGTGGCCACGAATATAGACCATCGCGTTTATCGAACTCGATCCACCGACGATTTTTCCGCGTGGCCAGTAGCTGCGCCGGTTATTGATGCCGGGTTCGGGCTCGGTGGTGTATTTCCAGTTGACCGATTCGTCGTAAAAGGACTTACCGTAACCGATGGGTGTTTGAATCCAGAAACGCCGATCACTGCCGCCGGCTTCGAGTACCAGTACTCGATGTCTGCCGTTGGCACTGAGACGGTTAGCAAGCACACATCCGGCGGAACCTGCTCCGATAATGACGTAGTCGAATTCGAGTTCCACCTGGTACTCTTTCAATGAGATATCTTAGGATGTAGAGCATCCCAAATTGGCCAAGGCAAGTGATGCGGCACCCCGACGCAGTCCGCAGTGAATGGCATGCCCTTTGCAAGGACTGCAACGCAGCATTGGCCAATTTGGGGTGCTCCCTTCGGGCCAGCCAGGAAGCCATCATACCCAAAGCATTCGCTGCGCTCATGGGGCAGGCTCTCTGCGTTGTTGTGCTCCCTTGAATTAGCTACGGCTAGTCCTGTGGTCGCACGCCTAGCAGCTGATGGCTTCCTGACTGGCTGCATTCTAAGATATCTCATTGAAAGAGTACTAGCGTCCAGGAAAAATGATTGTGGATTATAGACACTACATCTGTTGCGTAAAGCATAACTTCAGGTTTCGTCCGGGCCTCTGTTGATGCATAATTTGGGCGCTAAACCAAGTGGAGTCAGTTTTGAAATTTAGCATCGAAGAATTTCGTGCCTGGGAAAATAAAAGAGTCACCCTGGTCGGCATGTCCGGAGTGGGTAAGTCGTACCTGTCCGCCAAGCTGCGCGGCAGTAACTGGTTTCACTACTCGGGCGATTACCGGATTGGTACGCGCTACCTCGACGAACATATAGTCGACATGATCAAGCACCAGGCAATCAAGATTCCGTTTCTGAAAGAGCTGCTGCGTAACGACTGGATCTATATTAAAAACAATATCCGGGTTAACGACCTCGGGCCGGTGTTAAGTTTTGTCGGTAAACTGGGTAATCCCGAACTGGGAGGCGTAGAGCTCGGTGAGTTCATCGAGCGCCAGTCGATATACCGCCAGGCGGAAGTCGATGCGATGTACGATATCCCGCATTTTATCGAGAAAGCACAGGAGATTTACGGATACCCGCATTTCGTCAACGATGTCGGTGGCAGCCTTTGTGAACTTGATGAACCCGGGGTCATGGACATCCTGGTGGATAATACTCTGATTCTATATATCCAGGTTACCAATGCCGCACAGGAGAAAGTATTAATTGAGCGCGCCGTGTCCGACCCCAAGCCACTGTATTATCGACCAGACTTCCTGCAACAGCATTTACAGCTTTACTACCAGGAAACCGGGCTCGAGTATGCAGCACAAATTGATCCCGACGAATTTGCACGCTGGGTTTTTCCGCGTCTGTTCCACTCCCGCCTGCCGCGTTACGGCGAGATTGCAAAATTAGGCTACTCGGTGACCTCCGAGGAGATCGATCAAGTGCAAAACGATGCTGATTTTCTAAGTATGCTGGAAATGGCCATCGAGAGACAACCGGAGGGCGACGCATAATGCCATTGGTCGCGCACAATGATTTACCTACCTTCGGCAAGTTGCGACAGGATGGTTTGCTGGTTTTGGAACCGGGTCCCGCAAACCAGCAGGACATTCGCGAGCTGCATATCGGGCTGCTCAATATGATGCCTGACGCGGCGCTTGCCGCTACCGAGCGACAGTTTTTCCGATTAATCGGTGAAAGCAACCCAATTGCCCAGTTTTATGTACACCCGTTTACCCTCGATGCGTTACCACGTGAACAATCGGCACGTGAGCATATCGAAAAGTACTACGACAGTTTTGACCAGATTAAACAGCAGGGGCTCGACGCCCTGATCATTACCGGTGCCAATGTTATTGGTGCCGATCTTTCGAAGGAAGTCTTCTGGAATGAGTTGAATCAGGTGGCCGACTGGGCGCACGAGAACGTAACCTCCACACTGTGTTCCTGCCTCGCCACTCATGCGGTCATGGACTTCCGTTATGGAGAGAAGCGTATCAGGCAGAAGTCCAAGAAATGGGGTGTTTACCGTCACCAGGTTGTCGATGCCTCGCATCCCCTGGTGGGCGATATCAACTCTGAATTTGATGTGCCACATTCACGCTGGAATGACGTTCACCCCGAACAGTTCGCATCCCAGGGGCTGAAAATACTGGTAGAGGGCGATGACGGATGTGTGCATCTCGCCACCAGTCCGGATGGGTTTCGCACAATTTTTTTTCAAGGGCATCCTGAATACGATACCGTCTCTCTGCTAAAAGAGTACAAGCGAGACGTAAATCTGTTCATTGATGGTAAATTCGAAAACTACGCACCGATGCCGGAACACTATTTCAGCGAGTTCAACGCCGCTGTGTGTCGTGAATACGAGGGCCGTGTCGTGCAGAGCCTGGCGCTCGCCGAGGAAATTCCGGAGTTTCCGGAGCACCTGATACTGGGAAATCTGAAAAACACCTGGCAGGATACTGCAAGTGCAGTCATCGGCACCTGGCTGGGTTTGATTTATCAGGTCACCAATGTCGACCGGCGTAGACCTTTTATGGAAGGCGTTGACGCCGACAATCCGTTAGGCCTGGGGTGAAACTGTTTAGTTCGGATCGCGACGGGCTCAGAATTCGGCCTTGAATCTAATAAGATCCCCAGGAATCCTGTTTTTTCCAGCGGATCCGCGTCACCAGAATCCCGATTACAAATGCAATCAGGCTAACTGCGCCACCGCGCAAAAACCAGTCAAGTCGGGTGCTATCAGTAAGCTCGGCGTTGGTCTCGCTAAGTTCTGCTTTTTCCTGCCGCAATTCATCCACTACCGTTTGCAGGCGCTTGTTTTGATCGAGGATGCTCAGAGTATCCTGCGCGGCAGTGCGAACTTCCGTTAATTCCTGCTCAGAAGCGCGTAAGGTGGTTGTCAGGGTGCTATTGTCAGTCTTTTCCTGGCCCAGGGATTGCTTAAGCTCGGCGATCTCCGATGACTGTTGATTGAGGCGGGTTTTTTGCTTTTCGAAACGGGCTTCAAGTTCAACTAATCTCTGCCTGGCGGCAGGAATTGGCATCAGGAAGCGGGTCAATACATAGCCTTGCTTGCCGGAGGCAGTTTCAACCAGCGAGTACTGGGCTGCCAGGTCCTCCTCGAGTACCGTGACCGCCTCGCCGCTATTCAACATGCGCACAATACTGTTCGATGTGCTGGTACCGCTGCGCATCGTAACTTCGAATTCGTCGGTAATATAGCGGGTATCCGCATGCAATGGACCAGTTGCGAAAAAACAAACGAGCGCCAGCAGGATAGTTCGTGTCATTGATCTATTTACCTTAAAAAGCGTTACAAAAAACTTTCCCAGACATAACGGGAATTGTGTATGGGCAGCATCGTACCTGAGGCGGTCAGCCCAAACAATGTCGCGTTGCGTTTGAACAAATTTATTTGGCAATAGAATGCCCCTGGCTGAAGTCTGCGATAACTTCACCAATTCAACAAAAGATTTCATCATTCGAGTCACCATGAACCTTTCCTCTGACAATTATTCGTCTGGCTGATGTGGTCGTTAGCGCCATTATTGTCAGGCTTGCAGCGAGTTGCAACAGCAAATACATTTTTGTTACGGTCTGGCCAATTTGCATTTTAACGCTAACTTACTAGAGTATGTAGGAAGAATTGCCCGGGAATATAAATGAGTAAAGATCTGGACGATCCAAGGCGAGATTTTTTAGTGAAAGCCTTAGGCCTGGGCTTATTTGCCGGTCCCAATCTGGTAAGCCTGTTGCAGCCAGGGTACGCACTCGGTGACGTTCCAGGGAAGTTACCCAAAGGTCGTTCAATCTACAAATTACAGGGTAGCGTCACCGTAAATGGTAAGGTTGCCGATATTAGTACCCGCATCGGGCCCAACTCGCGCATCAAAACCGGCAGCAATAGCCTGCTTATTTTTGTGGTCGCCAATGATGCGTTTATTTTACGCAGCAATAGTCAGCTCGAAATGGCGAGTAGCGATAATTTGATCATCGACGGTATTCGTATTTTATCCGGCAGGCTATTGTCGGTTTTTGGTAAACGCAAGAAACCACACACGATAACAACATCAACCGCGACGATCGGTATTCGCGGCACCGGAATGTACCTCGAATCCGATCCAGAAAAGTCCTATATCTGCACCTGTTACGGGCATTCCCATATTGTTGCAAGCGCTGATCCAAATATCAGCCGTGATGTGGTCACCGAATATCATGATGAACCTTTTTACGTGCTTCCTGCTGCAACCAGTGGTGGCAAGCTCATCGTTCCGGCGCCAGTTATAAACCATACCGATTCGGAACTGGTTTTAGTCGAAGAACTGGTAGGCAGGGCGCCTCCATTCGGAAACCGGGATGGTGGTTACGGAGTAACTCACAAATACGACAAATAGGGTCTATTCGTCAGTCGTGGGTTCTGTTTCCAATGGCGCCTCTTCGAAAACTTCTGGAGCTTTGTAAGGTGTAATCAGAATAAGCATCGCAAACTCGGGGCTGTCAAGATAGTGCAGGTTTTTGCTGCGCATGCGGCGACGTTCCTTAAGGCTATGATTGTTCAATATAAGCGTATCAGCAGAGTAGGCAGCCAGAGTACGCTGCTGGGCGGAATTAGTCGTTTCCTGATCGATCGTAAGACGTGGGCGCCTTAATACAAGATCGGTGTAAGCGTGCAGGTATCGTGATAACCCGATCGTAATTTTACCCTCGAGTTCATATAGCCTCTGCTGACGTTTCGAACTTTGCTGTTCCAGCAACTGCAGTTCGATCGATTCAAGGGTCTGCTCATCGAACTCGTAGGGGGTCCCGTCGGCCTTTTTGCCGTCAGCTTTGGGCATGCTCTCCAGAAACTCGATTTGACTGTCGATAGACGTGTATTCATCGCCATAAATACGTCCGCCCCGGATCCAGACGGGTAAAGCCCGCTCTTGTTCGAGCCCGGGTTGGCGCCAGGCGGTATGCAGCAGTAATTCATAGCGCGATGAATCAACGAGTTTGTTGGCAACATCAGTTAATCGATATTGGTCGCCACGGATTATCTCGTAGCCCAACTTCTTTGCTGCCTTAACACTCCTGGCTGAAGACAGGACAAGCATTTCCTTATCTTTTGCAGGAGAACTGACCGGCAACACGAATTCCCTGCTTTTCGGTACCTTGACATTTTTGAATATGACCACTTCAACATCATAACGAGGCACTTCTGCACTGGTTTGAGATTGCGCGAGCCCGGGAGCGGAAACCAGGGCAGCAAGCACCAGCAAGGATAGTGATTGTCGGTTCATATTATTCTGCGGTCAGCTTTGTAATCAGGTTTTCGACCTGTTTTAATCTGGGTTCAAGTTCAACATTTTGACACACAAATCGCAAGGTTTGTTTCCCGTCGAAACGATATTGTTGTGGGTCTGATTGTATCAACTCGATGATCATCAATGGATCGATATTGGGATGACGATTGAAAACAAATTTTCCATTCTGTTCACCAACATCTATTTTTTCGACACCCAGGGCCAGGGTTCGTAACTTTATCTGGGTTATTCTGAATAAATGCTTTAGCGGGTCTGGTAACAGGCCGAAGCGGTCTATTAGCTCTATCTGGATATCCTTAAGTTGGTCGTTGTTGGTTGCAGAAGCGATACGTTTATATTCAATCAGGCGTCTGTGTATATCCGGGACATAGGTTTCCGGGATTAAGGCGGGAATATGAAAATCGATCTCTGAAGCGCGCATAATCGGTTGATCAAAATCGATTGGCAGGTTTGATTTAAGCGATGTTACCGCGCGCTCGAGAAGCTCTGAGTATAAAGTGAAGCCGATCTCTGTAATTTGACCACTTTGCCCCTCACCAAGAATTTCGCCTGCACCGCGAATTTCCAGGTCATGAGTGGCTAGGGTAAACCCGACCCCGAGGTCCTCGAGGGACTCAATTGCCAGCAAACGCTTACGCGCGTCGCTGGTCATTGCTCGTTCTGGTGGCACGATCAAATAGGCGTAGGCACGGTGATGTGAACGTCCTACACGCCCTCGGATCTGGTGTAATTGAGCGAGCCCCAGCTTATCCGCTCGATTGATGAAGATCGTGTTTGCAGTGGGAACATCGATGCCACTTTCGATAATCGTGGTGCAAACCAGTAAATTGCAGCGGTGGTGATAGAAATCCAGCATTACTGCTTCGAGCTCTTTTTCTTTCATGCGGCCATGGACAATGCCGATGCGCGCCTCGGGCAATAGCTGCTGCAATTCGTGCGCGGTTTTCTCGATGGATTTAATCTCGTTGTGCAGAAAATAAATCTGTCCACCACGTTTAAGCTCTCGCTGACAACCCTCGACAATCGTGTCCGGGTTCCAACGCGATACGAAGGTCTTGATCGCATGTCGCTGCATCGGGGGAGTGGCGATAATGGACAGGTCGCGCATGCCGGATAAGGACATGTTCAGGGTCCTTGGGATGGGAGTGGCCGTCATCGTCAGTAAATCGACGCTGGCTCTTAGTGCTTTTAGTTTTTCCTTGTGGCGAACGCCGAAACGGTGTTCTTCATCGATGATGACCAGGCCAAGATTTCGGTATTTAATCGTATCGGAAAGGAGTTTGTGGGTACCAATAACGATATCGATTTTACCGGCCTCGATTTGCTTTAGGGTATCGTCAAGACTCTTTTTGGCAGTAAAACGGGTCAGGCTGGCTATCCGAATAGGCCAGTCGGCAAAGCGATCACGAAAATTATGGAAGTGTTGCTGTGCCAACAGGGTAGTGGGTACCAGGACCGCGACCTGTGATCCGGATACGGCGGCAACAAAAGCGGCCCGCATACAGACCTCGGTTTTGCCGAAACCGACGTCGCCGCAGACAATTCGGTCCATCGGCTGTTGAGACTGCATGTCCTCTATCACTGATTCGATCGATGTTTCCTGGTCGGGGGTTTCCTCGAACGGAAACTCACTGGCGAATTGCTGGTATTCATCAAGCGTGACCTGGTGTGCAAAGCCTCGCGTGGCTTCACGTCTTGCCTGGATATCGAGCAATTCGACCGCGATATCGTGTATTTTTTCCTGTGCTTTCTTGCGCGTGCGCTGCCAGTGATCACTTCCGAGACGGTGTAAAGGCGCGTTCTCTTCACTGGCGCCGGCATATCGGTTGATCAGATGCAGCGAAGACACCGGTACGTAAAGTTTGTCCTGATTGGCATACTCGATGCATAGAAACTCGGTTGCGATTCCGGATACGGTTAGCGTTTTCAAACCCTGGTAGCGTCCGACACCGTGATCTTCGTGAACAACCGGTGCACCCGGCTGCAGGTCTTTGAGGCTTTGAATGGTCGATTCAGCGTCACGGGTTTTTCGATATTTGCGCCTTCGGCGCTGCATGGCGCGATCACCAAACAGCTGATTCTCAGCAATGATGGCCATGCCCTGATTTGGCAGGGTCATTCCACTTTGCAAGGACGATGCGATGATGTAATAACGGCAGTCGTCGCGGTTCAGGAATTCATCCCAGCTGTCTACTGGATAGGCCTGAATCGAATAGTGGCGGAGCATTTCATGTAAAAACTCACGCCGCCCTGCGGATTCAGCGCTGAACAGGATCTTGCTAAATCCTGGTTTTGATATAAACGCACGCAGCGCTTTTTCCGGTTGTTCAGTGTTTGACTGTAACGTTAGCTGGGGTATTGATTGGGAATCACAATTGATGTTCGATTGATCTGGCTGATCCAGTTTAAAGGCTGAGAAAAAGAGACATGAGAAATTCTGAATTTTTTCCTGTAGCGTGTTGCTGTCCAGAAATAACGCTTCGGGTGCGAGCAATGGCCATTCCAGGTTATGTCGCCTCGACTCATAGCGCTCGGTTACCTGTATTCCAAATGATTTCGCTTGCGCAAGGGCTGCGTCGTCGATGAGCAAGCGGCAATTGCCGGGTAAATAGTCAAACAGGCTTACCAGTTGCTCAAAAAACAGTGGCAGGTAGTACTCGACACCGGGTGAAGAAATGCCTTCCGAAATATCGACATACACCGGGCAACTATTGGGGTCGATATCGAAGGTTTCGCGAAACTTGAGTCTGAAGTGCTTGATTCCGTCTTCATCTAGTGGATATTCCTGTGCTGGCAATAGCTTGATTTCATTTATCTTTTCGACCGAGCGCTGCGTCTCGGCATCGAAGCTGCGGATTGTTTCAACCTCATCGTCGAAAAAATCGATACGAAACGGCCGGGTACTGCCCATGGGAAACAAGTCTAGAATCGAGCCACGTGCACTGAATTCGCCATGTTCTTCAACCTGCGATACGGCCCGGTATCCATAAAGGCTTAGTTTTTCGCGCAGTGCCACGGGGTCGATGCGATCACCCGGTTTCAGGTTCAGCGATCGCTGATGGATAAATTGGGGTGGTGCAATCTTTTGCAGTAAGGTGCTGATCGGAAGAATCAGGATCCCCGAATCGGCCTCCGAGATCGATGCGAGGCAACGGATTCTCTCGGAAACGATATCCTGGTGCGGTGAAAATTGATCGTAGGGCAGGGTTTCCAGGTCTGGAAAACGATAGATCCTGGGCTGCTCAGAACTGAAAAAACGAATTTCCTGTTCCAGTTGCTCGGCGTCGGTCATGTCACAGCAGATGATGACCGATAATCCCGGGTGTCGGGCAATCTGTTCGCTCAGCAATAAGCTTCGGCTACTGCCGTATAGCTGGCCAACGCGGAGCGGTTGCGCGGTCGTAGGCGCTGGAGTTTCGAGAAGTTGTGTGGGCACTTATGCCTGTTGAGAGACTATTCCTGAATCGGTTTTGCGGTGGTCAAACCAAGAATTTCCCAGTTTTGCATGCCGCCGCGATACCACTTGATTTTGTCGGCAGGATAACCAAATCCCAGCAGGATCTTGATGTTATTGGGTGATTGCCCACACCACATTCCGTTGCAAAACATAACCAGGGTTCGGACGTTTCTGAAATCCCACAAGCCCTCGAGATTTTTAGCATTAAATTTTTCTTCAAGAATTTCGCCAATTGAAATGGGATCTGCGCCCTTGGCTGGATTCAGGCTGGTCCAGGGGATATTGATTGCGCCCGGGATAGTTCCCTTTGCAACCCAGGCCGGGGTGCGTGAATCTATAACGACGATACTGTCATCACCTTCACTTTTACGCCTGAGGTATTCCAGAATTTCAAGTTCTGCGATGGTTTCAACGCCGGGTGCGAGAGTCGAAGGCTGAATACAAAACGGAGGACACTTGCGAGAAGTTTTGGCAAACGCCGGGTTTATCGTATTTTTCTGATTCTGGTTGCGCATGACATTAACATCATTCTCACCATGCTTTACGCTAACGCTTTCTATATCACGGGTAATGTTGACCTCGGCCGCATACAGACCCTGGCTCGCAAGGCCAAGTGCCAGCGAAGTTAAAATACTCAGCAATCTTTTGGTGTTCATTGTCGCTCCCCCGGGTTTAACTCATGTAGTTCGAGCTCCGGTCTTTATGATTATGGTTGTCTCAGACCGGATAACTGAACTACAAGTTCTATTTTGGCATAACTATAGTGTTCAGGTCGATGGTATGTAATACGATTTGATATTCGAAATAGACCCTGAAGGATCCGTAGACCCACTCGGTTATAGGAGGCTCTCCAACCGGACCAAAACGCTCGTCAGGTTCTCCAAATTCACCCAGTA